>Ga0181524_10002567_pt1 | contig 18474 bp, 13 predicted proteins | sample PEATcosm2014_Bin_34_FD_119761 | JGI IMG/M metagenome (GOLD analysis project Ga0181524, IMG submission 119761) | Peatland microbial communities from MTU Mesocosm Facility, Houghton, MI, USA - PEATcosm2014_Bin05_60_metaG | ecosystem: Environmental > Terrestrial > Soil > Wetlands > Peat | place...
CGAGCCCTGCGCCTTGTGCACGGTGAGGGCGTAGCCGTAGTCGAATTCGTCCGACTCGCGCCGCACGGCGTAGGGCAGGTCGGCCTCCGCGCCCTCGAAGAACTGCTTGAGCACCGCGACTTTCGCTTGCGCGCGGCCCGCGTCGTCCTCCGCGCACAGGGTCATGCGCACGAAGTCCTTGCGCAGACCGCCCAACGCCTCGACCCGCCACAAGCCGCCGTTGATGAGGCCCTTGACCCGTTCGTTGCGCAGGCAGACGAGCTTATCGCCGACGACCGGCAGCCTTCGCTCATGCCGAGCAATTGCCGATGAGGGGAGTTACGGGCTCCCGTGGGAAAAATCGACCGCCCTGTTTGTGCGCCTTCATGAGGAAGGCCGCGCAGTCCCGCTTCGCGACGGGGTGGCCACCGCCGGGATCGATCCTCGCTCAGCCCTCCAGCCGCGATGCGGGCCGAGGGTTTAGGGTCTGGGCGGGAAGGGCTGAGCGACAAGGCTTCTTCAATTCCGGTGGTCAAGCCACGCTCGCGAGCGTCTCGGGGTGGGTCATCGGCGCAGGAAGCTGTTACAGTTGATGACGCGTCGCACGTGGCGGCCCGACAACGGGAGGAAATAATGGCGAAAGGTCAGCTGAAGGGCAACAAAGAGGCGAAAAAGCCGAAGGCCGATAAGAACCAACCATAGGCGACAATCTCCGCGTATAAGCAGTCGCAGAGCAAGGGCGGCCAAGCGACGACCCCCTTCGCGAAAAAATCCTGATCGAAGAGCAAGATTTATCCGCTCTCTTGCATCGGCAGGGGCTGATTCCGCAGCGCGGCGCATCCTCGGGCGCCTATGAACGTCATCCTCGCGCTCGGCGGAGCGCACCACAGTCGGCGAGGCCAAGCGCATGCTTAAGGCCATCGGCATGCGGCGGCGAGCAATCAGTGCCCAGCTGCGGCCGGTCGCTCCAACCGCACGTCGAAGGCGAAGAAGCGATCGAAGAGCGGAGATTTCCGATAGAAATGACGCCGTCCCAAACGCACTCCCGGAATTTCTTCCCACCGGTATTCTAAAAGGCCGAACCAAAGCAGTGGTCTCAAGATGCGGGCTTCCATCAGCATCGAGCCGGTGTCCCAAGTCGATTCAAGGACGCCGATCACCGGTATGGCGCAGAGGCGACTCAATTTCTCCGGCGGTTGCCAATCCGCAGCGCAAACGCTCAGTGACCAGAGCAGGACGCCCGAGTCGAATTGCGGCCACGAGCCAAACATGCCTCGGCCGAAATAGCTGAGATCGGCATGCCAGAATGTGATGTGGACGAGGATCGCTTGGAGGGCTCGCTGTCGAGCGTCTTTCAACAGATCACGTCCCAACCGCGTTGGCTTGAGAGCGCCTCGATAGGGCCGAACGAGCCTCGCCAAGGTTGCGATGTGGCGGACAAAAAAAAGCGGCATGAAGTCCGGCTCATTGACGACCTTATTCAACCAAAAGGCTTCCGACCGTTTGAAATCTGGCCATTCAAAGCGGTCGATCATTTCGGCGACCACCGCGCGGGACAAGTTGCCCGTCGCGGTCAATTTCAGACCCTCGCCTAGGGACGCGCGCTGGAGCACAATCAGCGTGTTGCGGGCGACGGCGGACTGGGCGATTTCGACGCCGGTCAGATCGTTTGCAAGAGTCAAAGCACGATTCTCGCTCGACGGTTCGTGCCGCAACGCGTTCATGCTTTCGAACGTGAGCAGGGTCCAGGCCGGCTCAACGCCGCCAAGCCAATCAATCACTCCGGGATTCTTGAGGAAACCAGGCGCTACCATCCTCAGCCCACCTTCGACGCGATGGATGCTGCGCGGGACGCGCCGAGCCGAAGCCATTCATCGAGCTTTGACCAGCGTCGCCGGCCCGAGACGTTGCGAACGGCGATCGCGATGGCCTTCTTTTGTCCGACGAGGACGACGAGCCGCTTGCCCCGGGTGATACCGGTGTAGAGGAGGTTTCGCTGGAGCATCGTGTAGTGCTGGGTGAGGACGGGGATGATCACTGCGGGATATTCCGAGCCTTGGCTTTTGTGGATGGTCGCGGCATAGGCGGGAACCAGCGTGTCGAGTTCGCCGAAACCGTAGGTCACCGCGCGTCCGTCGAAACTGGCCGTCAGTTCGCCCGCCTCGGGATCGACGTCGCCGACATAGCGGATGTCGCCGTTGTACACTTCCTTGTCGTAATCGTTCTCGATCTGCATGACCTTGTCGCCCGGCGCGAACGTCCAGCCAAAACGCTCGACCTTGCGTTCTCCCGCGGGATTTAAGGCCGCTTGCAGTTCGATGTTGAGCGAACGCGCGCCAACGCCGCCTCGGTTCATCGGGCAGAGCACCTGGATGTCGTGGATGGGGTTCAAGCCGAAGCGCTTGGGGATGCGGGTCTTCACCAATTCCAAAATGCGTTGAACGGCGGTCTCGGGGTCTTCGGCCGGCACGAAGTAGAAGTCGCTGTCGCCGGTGGGCGAGCTGAGATCGGGCATTAAGCCCTGATTCAGGCGGTGAGCGTTCACGATGATCCGGCTCGCTGCGGCCTGCCGGAACACCTCGGTCAGCCGCACGACTGGCACAGCCCCGGAGCTGATGATGTCGGCCAACACCTGCCCAGGTCCGACTGAGGGCAGTTGGTCGATATCACCGACGATGAGCAGCGCCGAGTCGTCCGGTATCGCTTTGATCAGCGCCTGCATCAACATGACGTCGACCATCGAGGCCTCGTCGACCACCAGCAAATCGCAATCGAGAGGATTGTCCGCGTTGCGTTTGAAACCGCCACCCTTGGGATCGACTTCCAGGAGCCGGTGGATGGTCTTGGCCTCGACGCCGGTCGCTTCGGTCATGCGCTTGGCGGCGCGGCCCGTGGGGGCGCAGAGCAGCAGCTTCACGTCTTTGGCCGCGAGAATCCGTAGGATCGAATTGACGATCGTCGTTTTGCCGACGCCAGGTCCGCCGGTGATCACGAGCGCCTTCGCCATCAGCGCCAGACGGATCGCGGCCCTCTGACTGTCGGCGAGCTTTAGACCGCTGCGCGTCTCGACCCAGGGAACGGCCTTGTCGGGATCGATCCACGCCCAGGGCAGCCGACCGTTCACGATGCGGATCAGCCGATCGGCGATCGTCTGCTCGGCCCAATAGAGGCCCGCCAGGAACGTGCAGGCGGTTTCGCCGACCTTGTCGGCGATTACGGAGCCCTCGGATTGTTCGAGTTCGAGGGCGGTGAGGATCAATTCCTTCGGCGCTTCGAGCAATTCTTCGGCCAGCGGGATCAGTTGCTCCGTTGGCAACCCGCAGTGCCCCTCGTCCATCGCCTCGGTCAACGCGTAGGAAATCCCGGCGCGCAGCCGAATCATGGCGGTCTTTTCGACGCCCAGCTTCATGGCGATCGCGTCGGCGGTCTTGAACCCGATGCCTCGGATATCCCGGGCAAGCCGATAAGGGTTTTCGGTCATGACCTGCACGGCGTCCGCCCCGTAGGTCTTGTAGATGCGGACCGCCCGGGCGGTTCCGACCCCATTGCTGTGAAGGAAGACCATGATCTCCCGCACGATCTTCTGCTCGGCCCAGGCGTCCGTGATCCGTTTGGCCCGGACGGCCCCGATACCCGTCACCTCGCGAAGCCGATCCGGCTCGGCCTCGATGATGTCGAAGACCTTGTCTCCGAAGGCCTTGACCATTTTTTTGGCATAGACCGGCCCGATGCCACGGATCATCCCAGAGCCCAGATATTTCTCGATCCCGTCGATTGAACTCGGCGCTGAGGTCTTGAGAAATCGCGCCTTGAACTGCTGTCCGTGCGTGCGATCGTTGGTCCATTCGCCTGACGCGGTGATCCACTCGCCGGCGGAGATGATGGCGGCGTGACCGACCACGGTCACCAAATCTCGATGGCCGCGCGCCTTCGCCCTGAGAACGCAGAAGCCGTTCTCGGCATTGTGGAAGGTGACCCGCTCGACGAGGCCGGCGAGCACCTCTTGGGTCGATGGTTCCGGCGCTGACTTCATGCAGCCGCTAAGATCGCCGGTTTTCTATCCGCGCGCCACCCCGATGATGGGCTCGTAGGCGGGCTACCGCCCGATCTGCGGCGGCTCGTCGATTTCCTCGGCCTCGCCGGTTTCTCGGTGGACTTCTTCCCGGATCACTCGCTCTGTGACTTCCGATAGATAAGCGACGAGAGCCACATCCAGTTCCTGAAACTCGGGCTGACCGCAATGGGGGGTTTTCTGCTCGTCTGCTCTCTGACTGGGGTTTTACAGTTGACCTCGATAAACTATTGAAATTATTGAGGTCTCGCGTAAAACGAGTCGTATGTAGTGCCACGAGCCGATTCGCGTAGAACGTGTGCGAAATTTTGGAGTCAAAAGAATCGCTTACCGCATTTGGTTGTGGAACAAATCGTGAATTGGCACTACATCGCACACCAGCAGATTGAACATTGAGTCTTATCAAGAGCTTGGCCGGCCCAACTGTAAAAGATAAGTCTGATCGCTGATGGCGCTTTCGGACATTCCCCTTTCGGCAGGGTCTGGCCGAAATGCGATCTCTCGCTGGGTAGAGAATTTACATAATAAAACAACGACATGTGCCCAGGAGCGGGCCAGGTCATGGTTGGATGTGTCTTCACAATCTGGGCGTGCCGAGGTAATCAGGCACGCCCTGTAGGCGGCTCAGCTCACTTGACGAGTGGGCATCCGCCTTCGGACATCGGTCGGAAGGCGTCTTCAGCCTCGATGTCCCGCACTGGCTTGTAATAGTCCCAAGGCGCCTTGCTCTCCGAGGGTGCTTTCACTTGGTAAAGCGTCAGCGGATAGGTCACGCGTCCATCAATCCGGATCGAACCGCTATGACCGAAATAGTCGACAGGCTCCCTGCGCATTTCTGCTGCGACGGCATCAGCGTCCACCGTATCGGCCGCCTTGACCGCCTTGAGATAATGAACGATCGAAGCATAGACCGATGCCTGTTCCTTCGTCGGCATCCGCTGCGTTTTGTCGAAGTAGCGCTTTGACCAGGCGCGCGCCGCGTCGTTCTGATCCCAATAGAAACCCTCTGACAATAACAGACCCTGCGTTGCTTTTAGACCTAGCGCGTGGATGTCTGTGAGATAAATTAAGAAGCCGACGACCTTTTGCCCGCCAGCGCTGATGTGGAACTCATCGGCCTGCTTGATGGAGTTAATCAGATCAGCGCCGCCATTGAGCAGCCCGACGACTTGCGCGCCTGAACTTTGGGCCTGAAGGAGGTACGAGCTCATGTCGCCAGCATTAATTGGATGGCGCACCATTCCGACGACCGTGCCTCCCGCGCCTTCGATAAATTTTGAGGCGTCCCGCGCTAGGGCTTGACCGAAAGCATAGTCGGCGGCGATGAAGTACCAGCTCTTGCCGCCTGCTGCGACGACTGCCTGGGACGTAGCCTTCGAATAGGCGTATGTGTCGTCCTGCCAGGCAGTGCTATAGGGCGAGCAGGCTTTGCCGGAGAGGTCAGACGTCGACCCCTGCATCAGGGTAATACGCTTTGCCTGCCGGCCGACTTCCTGAACGGCAAGGGCAACAGAGGAAACCGGGACGTCGGCAATGACGTCCACGCCGTCCTGGTCGAACCATCGGCGCGCGAGTTCGGAACCGATGTTGGCCTTGTTTTGGTGATCGGCCGAGATGATCTCGACCTTCACGCCGTTTACGGCCCCTCCCATATCGTCGACCGCCATTTGCGCGGCCACGACTGAGCCCGGCCCTCCAAGGTCCGCGTAAGGTCCGCTCATGTCATTGAGAATGCCGATCTTGATGACATTCTTTTCGATGCGCGCTTCGGCTGGCAAGGTTCCAATCCCTGCGAACAGAATTGCCACGGCGGCGAGATATGTCGCCCTTGTTTTCCTCATGTCTGCTGCTCCCTTTACTCATCGATTTTCGGGCCGGGCTGATTGCCGACGCCGACTCAAGAAACGCCATAGATTTCAGCTGCTTCGCTTGCGCTAATGAGACCTTGCGCCACTTCGCGTGCAAGCAGGTCGCGATCCCGTTTCAAAGGATCGCCATACCCTCCGCCGCCGGCGGTTTCGATGATGAGGCGGTCACCCTTCTTGAGGACAACATTGCCTTTGGAGGGAAGCGAGATCGACTCGCCATCCCGCTCTATCGTGAAGCGAGAATTCTTTGCTTTTCCGCCGCCGAACAGGCCCCAAGGCGCGAACTTAAACCGATCTGAATAGGAGTTGAACGTGACCTCGTCTTCGAGAATGCGGTACACGCGACGAGCGCCAAGGCCGCCACGCCGCTCGCCGGCGCCGGCGGAACCGCGCCGAAGCGAGTACTCTTCGACACGCATGAAGGGAAAGTCCACCTCCAACGATTCGACCGGCACGTTTGCGCAATTGCCGACGTATCCGTCGACGACATCTGCGCCATCGGATCCGGCCGAGGCACCCCAACCGCCGCCGACAACTTCCATGTAAACGCGGTAGCGTTCGGCCGACAGGTGTCCCATGCCAATTGCATTGGTGGTATCGTGGCCGGACGCCAGCACTTGGTTCGGCACGACCTCGGACATCGCCAGCATGATGGCGTTGTAGATGCGGTGGCAGGCATTGTTCCTGGCGCGCACCGCGCGCGGCTGACTGGGGTTCAGGAAGCTTCCATAAGGCACGTCGACCTTCCTGATGGGACGGTAGAGGCCGTCGTTGACGGGGATGAGGCCGCCCCCCAGCAGGATGCCAATCGCGCCATAGGCCGCCGAGATGGTGGAGGCGAGCGGCGAATTGATCATTCCCTTGGTCTGGGCGGCGCTGCCCGCGAAGTCGAATTCGAGGCTGTCTCCGTCGACACGGATCTTCACGGCGACGCGCAATGGCTCTTCGGTGAAGCCATTATCGTCGACGAAATCTTCACCCTCGTAGACGCCGTCGGGAATGGCGCGGATCGCTTCGCGCGCGAGGCGCTCGGAATAGTCCTGCAATTCCGCCGCTCCCGCGAGCAGCGTCTCCACGCCAAAGCGTTCCAGCATTTCTATGAAACGCGCCTGACCGGTTCGATTGGCGGCGAGTTGGGCGTAGATATCGCCCATCACCTGATCCGGTGGGCGCACGTTGATGCGGATGAACTGCTCAAGCAATCCCTCGCCCAGGTCCCGGTCGATGTCGAAACGGCTGAGCGGGATGCGCAGTCCTTCAGAAAAAACATCGGTCGCGCCTGCGTTCGGGCCGGCCGCGCCACCGCCGATGTCGATGTGATGGCCGAGCGACGCGCTGAAGGCGACGAGTTCTTCACGATAGAAGACAGGCGTGAACAGAACGATATCGTTAAGATGCTGTGCGCCGCTGTAGGGGTCGTTGGTAATCAGACCCTCGTTCGGACGGATAGTCGAAAGATCGAAGCGGCGCGCGAAGGCCTCGAAGACCTTGCCGAAAGAGTTCATGTGAATGGGACAGAACTGGGCCTGCGCAATTATTCTGCCGTCTCGGTCGAGGATTGACGTGGAGCAATCCCTCGCTTCCCTAATGATCGTGGAATAAGCCGAACGGACGAGCTTTTCCCCCATTTCTTGAGCGATGCCGTGAAGGCCATTGCTGATGATGTTGAAGCTGGCTTGGCTTAATTTCTCAGACATAGGCGTCATGCCTCGTTTGACAGAAGAAGAGCCCCGGTGGCGTCGACGGTCAGCGTCCAACCTGGCGGCACGAGGGTTGTAGCGGTCGGTTCCTCGATGATCGCCGCGCCGGAAACCGTGGTTCCCGGCAGGAGATCTGCGCGCCACAGGAACTGACATGGCGTCGCGGCGCCTTCGAAGTGGATCGCGCCGATCTCGACGGCGGACGCAGCGCCGGTTCTTGATTGATAAGGTCGCGTGAGCGACTGCATGACCCCGCTTTCCGTTGGCACGGATGCCGTCAGGCGAAACGTAACGATCTCGACCGCATCCAGAGTAGCGACGGCGCCATATCGGGCTTCATGCGTGGCTTTGAACAAGTCGAAGATATAAGCTTTCCCTTCGGTCGCGAGCCGAGAAAGATCGATAGCGGCCAGAAGTTCATAACCTTGACCGGCAAAACGCATTTCAAGTTCGTACTGAAACACGATCTCATCAGGCCTGCGGCCAAAGGTGGAGAATTCGGCCTCCGCCTGCGCGCGCATTCGCGAGAACGTCGTTGCGACGCCTTTCGCGACTTCGCCTGTAACGGGAAGCAGGTTCGTTTCGCGATAGACTCGCCTCAAGTCAGCCACAAGAAGTCCAAGCGCCGAGAACAGTCCGGGATAAGGCGGTATGACGACGCGGCGCACCTTGAGTTCTCGTGCGGCTAGCGCGCCGATCAACGGTCCCATCCCGCCATAGGCGAATATTCCGTAGCCTTTGGGATCGTGGCCGCGCTGCACCGACACCAAGCGGATTCCCTGGTTGACATGGGCAACACTGATATCGATCATCGCCTGGGCGATGGCCGCCGGCGTCTGGCTCCGCGATGCGCCAAGTTCGTTCAAAGCCGCTCTTGCTCTGTCGGGCTGCAGCGTCATGCGCCCGCCCAGAAAGTGGTGCGGCCTGATCCAGCCGAGTTCTACAAGGGCGTCCGTCAGCGCCGCTATCGTGCCGCCATGCCCATAGCAGGCGGGCCCCGGGCGCGCGCCGGCCGAACGCGGACCGACCCGCAGCATGCCGCCGTCATCGATCCAACCTAAGCTTCCGCCTCCGGCACCGATATTGGCAATGTCGATGCTCGGCAATCCGACCGGCAAGCCATCGATCTCCGTCTCTGAGGTCACGCCCGGCGCGCCGTTGACAATGAGGCAGATATCCGCGCTCGTGCCGCCGACATCGAGTGCAATGGTGTTTTTGTCGCCGATCGCCTCGGCCATGCGGACAGCGCCGATGACGCCTGCGGCCGGTCCGGAATTGAGCATTTCGACACCACGTAAGCGCGGGCCGGTGCTTGGAAGGACGCCACCGGAGGATTGCATCACGAAGAGATTGCTTCCCGGAGCGCCGGAAGCCAGATGCCGTTCCAGGCGCTCCAAATACCGGCCGACCAACGGCACGAGATAGGCGGCCATAGCAGTTGTCGAAGCACGCTCGTACTCCCGAAAGGTGGGAAGCACTTCGGACGACAAAACGACGGGCAAATCCGGATGCCGCTGCGCGATGATCTCACGAATCCGCTGTTCGTGTGCGGGCGTTCGATAGGCATGAAGCAGACATACGGCCAGGGCTTCGGGCTTTTCCTTCGCAACGAGCTCGTCGATCGTCGCGGCTAATGCGGCTTCGTCGAGAGGCTGGATGACGTTGCCCATCGCATCCACGCGTTCGATTGCCTCGACGCTGAGGTTGAGCGGAACGAGCGGCTCCGGCTTTTTGCAGGCGATGGCATAGACGTTCGGCCGCAATTGTCTTTGCAAAGACAGAACGTCGCGAAATCCCGCAGTTGTCAGCAGACCGGCGCGGCAACCCTTTCGCTCGATGACGGCATTCGTCGCGACGGTCGATCCGTGAAACAGCTGGGCGAGCTTCTTCAGATCCTGCTCGAGCGTCGCATTCAGGCCGTCGATAACGCCGATCGACGCATCATGAGGCGTGGAAGGCACCTTGTGGCTATGCACTTCGCCGTTTTCGATCCAGATGAGGTCAGTGAAGGTGCCTCCGACCTCAATCGCCATTTTGACCATTATTCTCGCCCTGTCTTCTTCGGAATTTTGAATGACGTAAGCACGCAACGCCTTTGCGGGCGCTGTTGGTCATGGGTCGTACCAGTCCCAAACCGCCGCGGCGCGATAGCGCGTGATCTGCTTCACATCGAGGTAATTGCACAGCCCCCAACGCCCTAGCTCTCGCCCAACGCCGCTTTGCTTGCGTCCGCCCCAAGGCGCTTGCGTGAACGTAGGCTGTGAGCAGTTGACCCAGACGATGCCGGCGTCGAGCCGTTCGGCAACGCGGTCCGCGCGCGCCAGATCGGCGGATAGGACGGCGGCGGCAAGGCCAAACTGCGTGTCGTTGGCGAGGTTGATCGCCTCGAACTCGCTGCAAAATGTCCGCACAGCCAAAACCGGTCCGAAAATCTCCTCGGTCCAAAGCTCGGAGTCCGGTGAGACATCGGTAAAAATGGTCGGCTCGAGGAAATATCCTCTTTCTCGTGACGCCGGTCGTTTCCCGCCCGCCACGAGAGTCGCCGCGTGGCGGGCGCGCTCGATGAAACCCAAGACCTTGTCATATTGGCCCTTGCTAACTAACGGGCCGAGCTTAGTTCCGGCATCAAGGCCGTTGCCGATGGGGATTGCGGCAGCCGCATCGACGAGCCGCTCGATCAATCGCGCGGCGATGTCCTCGTGCACGATGAGCCTGGAGGTCGCCGAGCAGACCTGGCCCTGGTTCCAAAATATTCCAAACATGATCCAGGCGACGGCCTGCTCGATATCGGCGTCATCGAAGACGATGACCGGCGACTTTCCACCCAGCTCTAGGCTGACCGCCTTAATGCTCTGCGCGGCAGCCCGCATGACGCCACGTCCCGTGGGCGCGCTTCCGGTGAATGCGATCTTACGAATCTGCGGCGCCGTCGTGAGCGGCGCGCCGGCCTGGTGACCGAAGCCCGTGACCACGTTGAGGACGCCTGCCGGCAAGCCTGACGCCATACAGATCTCCGCAAGACGGATCGCAGAAAAAGGTGTCAGCTCGGAAGGCTTGAGAACGGCGGTGCAACCTGCGGCCAAGGCCGGCGCGACTTTCCAGGCGGCCATCAATAGCGGATAGTTCCATGGCACGATGAGACCGCATGGTCCGATGGGTTCATAGCGAACACGGCTGACGAAGCGCTGATCGGGAAGATCGATTTCAAGATCGCCCTTTTCATCGAGTTCATCTGCGAGATCAGCGTAGAACTCAAAGCAACCTGCTGCGTCATCGATATCCCACAATGCCTCCGCGAGAGGCTTACCGTTGTCCTGCACTTCGAGCCGCGCCAGACCTTCACGGTCAGCCGCAATTCTCGATGCGATTTGACGAAGGAGCGCCGCGCGGTCCGCGCCGCGGGTGTTTCGCCAATCGCCGCCAAAGGCGCGCGCTGCAGCATCGACGGCGCGCGCCACGTCGGCTTCGCTGCCGGCCGCTGCGTGACCCAAGACAGTCTCGGTGGCCGGGTCGATGCTTTCGAAGGTTTGGCCCGAGGCCGCATCGACAAATTCGCCGTCTATGAAGAGCTTCGTGCGCATCGCGTCAAACCCCCATGGTGGCGTTTGGCGCGATGGGGATATCGGTCATGACCTTGAACTTCCGACGCTCGAGCTCATGCAGAAAGGGCCCGACGGCGAAATATTCTTCGGGCCCCCAGACGCCCGGCTTGATCGGAGCATCGGCCATGAGCTGGACTCCGATCGACAGCCCCATTGACGTCGCCGCATCGTGATAGCCGTCGTAAAAGGGGTCTGTGTTGCCGATGACCGCGCAGTTTACGGTGACCGATCTTCCATCTTTTTCGCCATGTCCAATCGCAAGGTGAATTTCGCTCGACGTGGACTCCGGGATGCGATTGCGATTGCGTTCGATATTGCGACGGATGAGCGCGTCCAGAAAACTTGATGGCGTGATCGAATGGCCATTGATTACGATCGGGTCGTCGAAATCACCGAAGCCTGCTTTGACAAGCCCGACCCAGGCCTCGTGCTCCCGTTCGGGAAGGTGAAGCTTCCATGTGAATTCTTGAATGCCCTTGTCGCGAATTCCATCAGCGAACGGCACCGTCAGCGGTTCGGAGTGCTGGGTGAACATAAACTCTGTCGCGCCGAATGGCTCCGGCAACAGAATAATCTCACGACCGGATTGTGGCGCCATATCGCGTAATCGGCCGTCGATAAATTGGCGGGACGTGTTTGCGTATTCCGCGAGCACGGTGGTGATCGCATAAGGCGGCACGAGCACCGGGCTTTCCGGTCCAAAACGCCTTGCCGCCCAGTAGAGATTGATTGCCTCAATTCTGTCCAACCGCTCGGCCACGGCCTTACAGATCACGTTGGACACACCCGGATCGGCGCCAAGACCCAGGACAGCAGCAAGACCCGCGGAGCGCCATTTCTCGTGATGCGCCTTCTGCTGCACGGTCATCACACCCATGCCGCCGAAGTCGACATAATGGATCCTCGCCTCGTAGCAGGCCTCAAAGATCGCCATTTGGTGGCCGGCGAAGGTCGGGACCGCGTTGACGCAAAGGTCGGCCTTTCGTAGCTGCGCCATCATCGCGTCGCGATCGCTTATGTCGAGAGCGGCGAGCTTGACGCGGGCGTCGCCAATCTCCGAACTTAACGCCTCCAGCTGCTGGCCTGAACGGTCCGCCAAAGTGAGCTCAGTGTTGTTGCGGGAATAAGCCGCCATCAGGTCTTTGGCGGCGCCGCTCGCCATCGCGCCGGCGCCGCCAAGTATCACCACCTTCATTTTACATCCCGTTTCAGATGATGAAAAAAGCGGCACGCGCGCCATCCGCCCTGTAAAGGGCAGAATAAGCATATAAGCGAAAAATATTGACGCAAGCGAATAATTTTCGCTATTTTCGTCAATTATTTTCTCGCGATGGTAGGTTTCCCATGCTCAACTTCACGGCCTTGCGCACGTTTTACGAAGTCGTCCGCCGTGGAGGCATTTCGAATGCCGCGCGTCAGCTCAATGTCACGCCGGGGGCGGTGCGCTACCAGATAAGGCAGCTCGAACAGGAACTCAGAGAAGAGCTAATTGTTCGTAATAAGCGGACGCTCGGGCTCAGCTCGTCCGGATCGCTGCTGTTCGAACGGTTGAACCATGCATTCCAGGACATCGAGAACGTCTGCCGATCGCTCTCGTCGCGTGAGAATATGGAGGGTGAGATCCGCGTCGCCTGCGCGCCGGCTCTTGCGGCGTCCCGCCTGACCGCATTGATAAAGGCCTATTGCCAGCGGTTCCCGCTGATGACCATTCGGCTGTTTTCCATGGACATGGCCGATGAAACGATGGACGTCATCATTTCATATGGCGAGCGCGCCATTCCTGGCGCGCGCGTGGCAATCCTGCGCGACGAGATGTATTTTCCGGTTTGCAGCCCGGAGCTCAAATACGAGAGCGAGATACGCGCGCCGAGAGATCTCGAGCGGTGCGTTGGACTGCACGCTGATAGCGGCGCCGATTGGATTCGCGTTCTCAGCATGGCGTCATTGCAAAACATCCGCTTCGCACAACAATTGTTTTTCCCGAACGCGGCCGCAGCGCTCTTGGCTGCACGAGAGGGTTGTGGCGTGGCGGTCGGCACCTCAATTTTGTGCTCTGAAGATCTTCGTCGTGGCGTGCTCGTGAGGCTTCTGGATCTGCAGGCGCCCGCACCCAACCCATATTTTGTCATCCAGCCAGCCTTAGTACCTAGGCTGAGTGCTGAGATTTTTGTCGAAATGCTGCTTGAGCAAATCGACAGGCCCTAGAAAAGCAGAACTCTGGAACTCTATTTCGGCCTATCTGATTTGAGTTAATAGTCGAAAGTCCGAACTTGATCTTTAAGCGCCATGGCCGCCGTAGTGGCGGGGACAGCCGCGATGAATCCCGAAGAAGAGTGGGTTTGTCGTAAGACCGTATGTCCGTCTTCGACGCTGAGGCGGCTCGCCCTACGCTGCGGCTGGGAGGGTTGCTCGGAATGGCCGAGCCGATCCTCACGCAGGAGGGCGAGCGATGGAGCAGCATACAGAAGTCTTTGTCGGAATCGATGTGGCGAAGACGCGGAACGCAATCGCCATTGCTGACGGCGAACGAGGCGGCGAAGTTCGGTTTCTTGGCGAGGTCGACGCCTCCAGTGAGAACATGCGGCGCGTCATTCAAAGAATCGCGGCCAAGCATGGGCGGGCGCATTTTTGCTACGAAGCAGGCCCGACCGGCTATGGTCTGCACCGGCTGATCTCGTCGATGGGTCATGATTGCGTGGTGGTCGCGCCGTCCATGATCCCGCGAAAGCCGGGCGATCGGGTCAAGACCAACCGGCGGGATGCGGTGGCGCTGGCGAAACTTCATCGCGCCGGCGAGCTGACGCCAGTCTGGGTCCCGGATGACGGCCACGAGGCCATTCGCGATCTGGTGAGGGCGCGGGCTGCGGCGGTGGAGACCGTTCGCGTACATAAGCAGCAAGTAAGCTCCTTCATGCTCAAACACGGTCGCGTCTTCCCGCGCAAGACGACGTGGGGCGCTCGCCATATGCGCTGGCTCCAGGAACAGCATTTCGATTATCCAGCCCATCAGATCGTGTTGCAGGAAGCTGTTGAAGCCGTGCGGCTGGCCAGGGAGCGCGTCGAACGGCTCGAAAAGATCATCGAGGAGTTCGTGCCGCAGTGGTCGCTGGCGCCGATCGTCGAGGCGCTTCAGGTGTTGCGGGGCGTCAACTTGGTCATCGCGGTGACCTTTGTCGCGGAGATCGGCGACCTCCGGCGTTTCGAGAACCCGCGCCAGCTCATGGGCTATCTCGGCCTTGTGCCAAGCGAACGGTCGACCGGCGACACCATTCGACGCGGTTCAATCACCAAGGCTGGCAATGGCCGCGTCCGACATCTTCTTGTCGAGAGCGCGTGGACATACCGACATGCGCCGCGGATCGGCAAGGCCAAGCTCTACAAGTTGGAGCGCGTGCCGCCGAAGATTCGTGAGATCGCGTGGAAAGCGCAGACCCGCCTGACGGCCCGATATCGAGGGATGATCGCCCGCGGCAAGAAGACGACGGTCGTCTGCACGGCGATCGCTCGCGAGCTTGTCGGCTTCATGTGGTCAGTAGCGAGAGAGGCTCAGACCACCTGAACGCAGGTGGTTGTCCCCTCGCGCACGGGCGGGGGCGGGTTCACGGCAGGGGAACTCCCGTCAGACGGTTTGTGGCCGACGACGTAGTCGACGCCCGAAGTAAGACAGGGAAAGCCCCGGACGCATATTCGGGAATGCGGTAGCCAATCCGCGCATCAGATGGCGTAACGGGCCGGCTCCGGCGGGTCTGGCGCGGCGGGGTGGTCATCCCTCAAGATGATGGTGTGAACCCACGGAGTCAGGCGTTGGCCTGCTCCAAGCATCAAGAGGGACGACCATGGACTACTATGCCGGAATCGACGTTTCGTTGGAAGCCTCCAGTGTCTGCGTCGTGGATGCGAGCGGCAAGATCATGCGAGAGGCGAAAGTCCTGAGCGAACCGGAAAACCTGATTTGTTGGTTCCAGGGGCTTGGGCTTGAATTGACGCGCATTGGGCTGGAGGCCGGCCCTTTGTCGCAATGGCTTTATTCGGCGATGAAGAAAGAAGGCTTGGCGGCGGAGTTGCTGGAGACGCGGCACGTACACGACGCCTTCAAGGCGATGCCGGTCAAGAGCGATCGCAACGACGCGCGGGGGATTGCCCAATTGATGCGGCTGGGCTGGTTCCGCCCGGTTCATTGCAAGTCGATGCCGGCGCAGGAAGTGCGCGCGCTGCTGACGGCGCGCAAACTGGTTCAGTCGAAGCTGTTTGACATTGAGATGAGCTTGCGCGGCATATTGCGCGGTTTCGGTCTGAAAATCGGAAAGACGAACCCGAACCGCTTCGGCCTTCGGGTCGAGGAGTTGGTCGCGGGCCATCCGACGCTGGAGATCATCGGGAAGGCCTTGCTGGCCGCTCATGACGTCTTGCTGCGCGAGTTGAATGGCTTTGAAAAGCGAGTGCGACAACAAGATCCCATGGGGCGTGGATAACGCGCGTGACGGTCGCCGCAGAGCGCAATGTTATGCGCGGCGCAAATGCGCGCTTGTCGTCCAAGGATTTGCGTGCGATTTTAACTATGTAAATCGTCAGCTATCTAGCAATCTGGAATTCTATGATTAGGCAGAAGCCGATGACGGACTCAAATGCTCCTCGCGCCCGAACGGACGGCCGGCGAACGCTTCTCGTCTACATGGACGCCGCGCTGATCAAGGAATTGAAGAAAGCCGCGTTGGACGACGAAAGAAATGTCTACGAAATTGTCGAAGAAGCCGCGCGTGACTGGTTGTCCCGCGCGGCCAGCAAGAGAGGGGCGTCTGCGTCGATGTCCAAGACGTCTCCGCAAAAACAAACGAAGGCTACGAGGTTGGTAAAGTGACTCTGGCGAAAATTGTGCGATGGGTTTTTTGGTCGCCGCTAGTCCGCGGCCCGCTTGTCGTTGTCGTTTTCTATGCCGGATACGTTCTGTCTCTCCGCCTTCCGATTATTTCAGAACAGGCCAATCCGCAGTTGGTGGCCGCAGTGCTCTCGGAAGTCGCGAGAAACAATATCGAGAACGTCGCCCGTCCGGAATTTGCCTACGCTCTTGCAACCGAGATCGTCCGCGTCGCCGCCGGATGCGCCTTGACGTTCTTGGTATCTTACGTCGGCATTGTGCTGGCTCTGCTTTTTGTCGCTCGGTTGCGTCTGAGTCGGCAAGGCTCCGTGCAGGATTTCGAAGCGAATTTCGAAAAGGTCTCGAAGGCCCTGTCGGATGATATCCTCGTCAGCGATGCCTGGCTGGCGTTCGGCAAGACCTTCGTGAGGGATAAGACGAAGGACAAAGTCAAATACTTCGCTACAGGTCGTCCCCAGGCATTCTTCAACGCGTCGGTCGCTCGCGACCACATGTTCGGGCTGCGCCTCATGCCGAGCGTGCCTGGGTATTTCGTCGGCCTCGGATTGCTGCTGACGTTCATCGGGCTGGTGATCGCTCTCTACAAGGCAGCGCACGGAAGCGGTGCGTCTGCGGATGAGATGACGAGATCGCTGAAAGACCTTCTCAACGCTGCGACCTTTAAGTTTGCGACGTCAATCGCCGGGTTGTTCGCATCTCTGGTGCTGAGCCTTCTGTTCCGGACTTACGGCATCCTCATCGAACGCGCTTTCGAGCGGTTCTGCCGGGTGCTGGAGTCGCGGCTGCGCTTCGTTAACGCGCAGACGCTGGCTCTTCAGGCGCTTCACTCCCAGCGCGAACAGGTCGCGCTGCTCCAGGAGATGACGACCGCCAAGTACATGCAGGACCTTGGGCAGGCGTTCGCGGATAAGGTCAAACCCGCAATTGAGGGGGTGATGGGCCCGCTCAAGCAAGACGTCGATAAAGACAGGAAGCAGGGACTCGAAGACCTAGTTCGACAATTCATGGAAGCGTTGAGGGGAAGCGCCGGTCAGGAAATGGCGCAGATCGGCGAGGTACTCAAGGAAACGACCGGCGCTTTGAAGGGCATGCGCGAAGACCTGGCGGAGACGGGCGACAAGTTCGCCGCCAAGATGGGCGAGGCCAGCGCCGCGTTTGTGGCCATCGTCACCCAGGCGGGCGGACAACTCGGCAAGTCCACGGAGGGCAGCCGGACGGCGATCGAGGAAGCGCTGAAGGCGTTGACGCAAGCAGCCGATGACATGCGCCGGCACCTTGAGGACTATGCGACCAAAGCGGGTGAGCGCACCGGTTCCGCGCTGGACGCGGCCTTGAAGGAGGTGCTTGAGGGACTGTCACGGCACACTCAGTCTTTTGAGACGTCGTTGAACGCTTTCCTGCAAAAGCTGACGAACGATGCTGCGAACGCCGCCGGAACAGCAAGAGGCGTCATCGACGACACGACGCAGGCGGCCAATGACGCCGCTGACGCCGTCCGAAAGAGCCTAGGAGAAGTCCTGACGGGCCTTCGTACGGACATAGAACGCATGTCCGCTTCGATGTCGTCCGCCGAGCAGAATTTCGCGGGCATCGCCCGCGGCGTTAAGGAAACGGTGGACCAATCCAACGCGGCGGCATCCGCGTTCGAGCGCGTGGCGGAACGGGTCGAGGGATCGACCGGGCCGCTTCTGGAGGCGTCGAGACGGATCGCGACATCGACGGATGCGGTCGCCGAGTCGGTGCGTTTGGCCTCAGAAAGCTTGGCAACCAGTCAAGCAACAGCGCAGGCACTGGCCAAGGAGCTTCAGGACAACCTTGCCGGGTTGCAGTTGTATTGGGACCAGCACGCGAGCCGGTTCGAGAACGTCGACGTGGCGTTGAAAGGCGCCATCGAGACTCTCGCCAGCGAAACCGAACAGTACCAGCGCCGGCTCCGCGACTTCGTCGTCGAAATCGACAAGGGCTTCGCTCAATCCGTCAAGTCGTTGGAGGCGATGGCCGGCAACCTTGCCGATAGCGCGGACGAGGTCGCTGACAATCTCGAAAAGATTACAGGTCGTCTGGAAAAAGTGGAGTCGTAAGGCTGCTTCATGTCCGAATTGCCCCACACGGAAGAAGCGGAGGAGGACGAGAACTACTTCGTCTCGATGACCGACATGATGGTCGGCATGCTTTTCCTGTTCATCATCATGCTGATGATGTTCGCGTTGAATTTCAAGAAAAGCGACGACGCATCCGAGAGAATCCGCAAATGCCTTAGAGTCCGTCCGGAGACTTCATGAGGGATTACAGAGTTTTCTGAGCATCAGGCGGATGGAGGCGAGGCGGAGGAAGGCGAGGGCGTTGTGGTTGCGGTTTTCCCAGTCCTTGGCGAGGC
>Ga0181524_10002568_pt1 | contig 18470 bp, 17 predicted proteins | sample PEATcosm2014_Bin_34_FD_119761 | JGI IMG/M metagenome (GOLD analysis project Ga0181524, IMG submission 119761) | Peatland microbial communities from MTU Mesocosm Facility, Houghton, MI, USA - PEATcosm2014_Bin05_60_metaG | ecosystem: Environmental > Terrestrial > Soil > Wetlands > Peat | place...
ATCACGAAGCCCGCCGCGCGTTGCCGGTTCCCCGGCTGCAGGAAATCCTGCGCGCTCGCGCCGCCGCCTGCGGGGGCGTCGAGCACGGTGAAGATCGAGCCGATCGGAATGTTGGCGTCGATATTCGACGATCCGTCGAGCGGATCGAGCGCAACGAGCAGTTCGCCCTCGGGATCGACGACCGTCGGCGCGTCGCGCATCTCGGACACGAAGGCGCGAACGCGGCAGCCGCGCAAACCCTGTTCAAACGCCCGGTCGGCGAAGAGGTCGAGCGCCTTTTGCGCGCCGCCCTCGGGATCGGCGGCGCAGGACGCGGCCTCCGTCGCGCCAGCCAGCGGGCCGCGCCGAACGAGATGCGCGACGGGGATCGCCGCCTGCGCGAAGGCCCTCACGACACGAGTCGGCCCCGGCGCCCCGTGACCGCTCAGGAACTCGCCTAGGTCCTGACCTATCGTTTCAAATTCGGTCATGGCTCTTCCTCGCCCTCGCCGCCGCCGACCTCTGCGGGCCGGTTACGAGACAAATGCGAATATGAACACTTGCGCCTGAAAGAAAACTGACTTATTTTTATATTCTGTTAGAAAATTTTGAATTCCCTTCCGAGGGCCCCCGCCATCCGCGCTTTCACCCTGCAGCAAATCGAGACGCTTCAAGCCATCGCCCAGGCCGGCTCCCTGGTCGGCGCCGCGGCCGATCTCAACATGACTCCCGCCGCGCTGACGGCGCGGCTCAAGGGGTTGGAGAGCGCGGTCGGCTTGCCCCTGTTCGACCGCACTTCGGCGGGATTGCGCCTCAACATGGCGGGCCGGGTCGCGCTCGAATCGGCCGCGGGCGTCGAGCGCGCGGTGCGCGAATTCGTCGAGGCGATGCACGCGGTCAGAACGGGCCAGGGCGGCCGGCTGTCGGTCGGCGCGGTCTCCACCGCCAAATATTTTGCGCCGCGCCTGATCGCCGCCTTCCTGGCGCGCCATCCCAAGCTCGAATTGCGCTTCCTGATCGGCAATCGCGCGGAAACGATCGAGTCCTTGAAAGCCATGGACGTGGAAATCGCGCTCACCGGACGCCCGCCGGCCGACATGCCGATCGCCAAGGTCGCGCTCGGCCCGCACCCTTACGTGATGATCGCGCCTCCCGGCCATCGGCTCGCCGGCGCCGAGCGCATCGTCCGTCAGCAATTGGCGGGCGAGGCGTTTCTCTTTCGCGAACCCGGTTCGGGAACGCGATCGCTGTTCGAATATTTCATCGGCGACACCGAGATCCGCCGCGTGCAAGTCGGCATGGAGCTCGGTTCTAACGAGACGATCAAGCAGGCGGTGATGGCCGGGCTCGGCATCGCTCTGATCTCCGCGCACACGATCGCCGCCGAGCTCGCCGACGGACGGCTCGCCTGTCTCGATGTCGAGGGCTTGCCGATTGTGCGTCAGTGGTTCGTCGTCCACCGCACCGATCGCCCATTGTCGCCGGCGGCGAGCGCGTTCCGCGATTTCGCCGAGGCTCACGGCGCCGAGTTTCTGCCGCAAGCGGCCGGCGGAGCTGAAAGAAGCCGTGCGGCGAACGCCGGCTGAGGCTTTCCCGGCGCCGTTATGCGCCCCGACGCCACCGCAAGTCGCCGAGAGAAAAACGCGCGCCTACCACGCGCGAAAGACGCGCGTCACCCGCTGCAGGAATCGCGCCCGCTGACCCGGCGTCGTGAAATTCATGTCGTAATGCGCGATATACTCGAAGCGCCCCTTCGGCGCGATCACGCCGCCGATGTTCTGTCGCACGAAACGGCGCGGCGGATCGCCCTTGAGCGCTATGTGCCGGCGGCTCTCGCCGTAGGTGCAGACCGCGGCGAGCCGCTTGACGTTCCACAGCATCGGATGAAAGAGGCCGTTCTCGTCGATCCTGAAACTGACCCCGGGCAGGAAGACGCGTTCGAAAAAGCCGTGCAGGATCGCGGGAAGGCCGTCGAACCAGACGGGGAAGATCAGCACGAGAGCCTCGGCGGCGAGCACCCGCTCGACATAGGCGACGACCTCGGCGCGATTCTTCGAGACGTCGGTGTAGTGGGCGAGCGTCTCCCGCGACAACCGGGGATCGAAGTTTTCGGCGTAGAGATCGAGATCGTCGACCTCATGACCGCGTGCGCGCAGGATCTCGACGACCCGCTTGTTCAGCGCGGCGCCGAAGCTGGTCTCCAGGGGATGCGCGAAGAGAACGAGGACGCGCATGGCTCAGGTTCCCGATCGGAGGGCGTGCCATTTCCTCGGACCGCCGCGGCGCTCGGTGGCGATGAGGAAGGTGGCGTGCGGCGCTTCCGTCAGCAGGCCGCGGACGCGATCCTCGAGCATGCGATCGGCGTTGGTCACGCGTTCACGAAGATGCCTGAGCTCGAGCCACGACTCGATCAAGAATGTCTCCACGTATCGTCCCTCATCGACGGCGTCCTCGAAAATTCCCCACGCAAATGCGCCGTCGCGTTTGCGCTCGTGCCCCAGTTCGTCGACAAGGCCGAGAAATTCCGCGAGGTTCTTCGAGTCGACGCGATACTCGACGCTCACCATCACCGGCCCTTGATCGTTCTCCACCTTGCGCTTGAAGTTGGGGGGCTGCCAGTGCATCGAAGGGGTAAGGTCGAGCGCGGCGCCGGTCTGAAGTTTCCAGCTCCACGTCAGGGGAATGGCCAAAATCGCGCCGGCCGCTGCGATGAATTGCGCCATCGGAAGCCCCCCCATGGCCGCTATTTTCCCCCATGCCGCGCTGCCGACCGTCATCGCGCCGAAGATGACGGTCAGGAAAATCGCCAGCCCGCGCCCGCGCACCCAATCGGGCAAGGCGTACTGGGCCGAGACGTAGAGACTGGTCAGGACGATGATCCATGAGGCGCCGGCGACGACGCTGGCGCATAGAGCGAGCGCCGGCTCGCGCGCCAGTCCGAACAAGACGAGCGCGATCGCGATGCCGAGCGAGCCGAGAGCGACGATGCGGTCGGGTCCCAGCCTGTCCTTGAGACGTTTGACCGCAAAGGCGCCGGCAATGGCGCCGACGCTGATCGCGCACAGCAGAACGCCGTAGAATTGCGGTCCCTGACCGATCTGTTGGCGGGCGATGAGAGGCAACAGGGCCAAATAGGCGCTGGCGAACGGATAGATCGCGACCGTTCGAACCAGAGTCGCGCGCAGATGTTCATTGTTCGCGGCGTGACGAAATCCCGTGCGCAGCGCGCTCGTCAACCGCTCCGCCGGCAAGCTTTCGGCGCTCCTGCGCGGCGAACGCCACCACGCCAACGCCGCGATCGCGACGGCGTTGGCCGCGGCGAACGCCCAGAATGGGGCCGCCATTCCCAACCCGACGATCGCCAGACCCCCGAGCGCCGGACCCACCACGCGACTGATATTGTAGCCGATGCTGCTGGCGGCTATCGCTCCGTCCAGTTCCGACCTGGGCACGAGCATCGGCGTGATCGACAGCCAGGCCGGCGCGTTCAGCGCCCAGGCGCCGCTCAGCACGAAGGTCGTCAGCAACAGCGAGAACGGCGTCGCCAGGTCCAGCGAAACCAGCGTCGCGAAGGTCGCCATCAGCGCGGCGATTCCCGCCGAGACGATGATGAGAAAGCGGCGCGGCTCGATGATGTCCGCGAGCGCGCCCGCCGGCAGCGTGAACAGGAACATCGGCAAGCTGGTCGCGATCTGCACCGACGAAACCGCCAACGGATCCGCGTTGAGGGTCGTCATCAGCCAGCCCGACGCGGTGTCGTACATCGCGATGCCGATCAGGGCGATCGTGCTGGCGGTCCATATCACCGCGAACGGCAAATGTCCGAACGCGCCCCACGGCGAGGCGGCGGGCGCATCTGACGTCGCGGAGGACTTCGGGTCCATGCTCAAGCCAATCTCAGCGAATTCCGCCGGCCGCTTCTCCGCTCAGGGCCCTTTGACGAAGCCGGACTCTCGCGGGACGACGGGTCCCAATCGTTGCAAGTCGCCGCCTGCCGGATATCAATGTGGCGGGGCGCGAATTCGCGGTCAATGCGACAATAGCGCGAAACGATCCGACCGCAGCAACAAGTCTCTCGTCACGCCGCCGAACACCCATTCCCGTAGACGGCTGTGGCCGAACGCTCCCGCGACGATCAGGTCGGCGCCCTGCTCCCGCGCGATCGCCGTCAGTCCGCTCGCGTCGGCGCCTCTCGAGGCCGCCGCGATGGGCTCCGCCGCGACTCCGTGACGGTCGAGCCAGGCCACGACATCGTCGAGACGAAACCGCGCCTCCTCCAATTCGGCTTCGCCGGCGATCTCGACCACCGCGACGCTCGCGGCCTCCCTCAGCAGCGGCAGGGCGTCGAGGACGGCGCGGCGCGCCTCGGGCGTCTCCTTCCAGCCGACGACGGCGCGTTCGAGTTTCAGGTTGCTCACGGCCGCCGGCGCCACGAGAACCGGTCGCCCGACCCGCATCAGGAGATCGCCGACGTCGATATAGGTCGCGGGATGGGAAAACGAACCGCTGCGGTCGACGTCCGTTATGACGAGATCGGCGCATCGCGCTTCGTTGGCGATATAGTCGGACAAGGGCCCGAGCTCCATTTTCGCCCGCCATTGCAACTTTCCGGCCCGCCCGAGAAGGGCGTTGTGAAATTCAGCCTCGAGACCGTCGACCTCTTCCTTGAATTCGTTAGCCTCTTGCTCGATCAGTTCCTCGGGAACAAGGCCGCCGCTGAACATGAACTGCATGGGATGCCGCGTCGCGACGCCGATCACGCTCGCGCGAAATCTCTCCGCCAAATCCGCTGTAACGGCAAGCAGGTCGGCGTTCGAATGTTCGAGCCGCAAACACACCATCAACGTCGCAAGAGTCACGGCCAAGATCTCACCATGTGGCGATGCTCCGAAACATCAGGGAATCGACATGGGCACATGTGTGCGGCGGTCGGAGCCGGCGCTTTGATCTGAGTCAACGATCCGCTCCCTCGGGTCGGCGCCCTTGCGACCGGGCGACGGCGCGAAGTTGACGCGAGCCGAGCCGGGCGGCTACAGATTTCCGATCTGGTCTTTGCGCGGCCGAGAATTTGGAAAGCGCCCGTGAAAGTCAACGCAACATTCGTTGAACAATCCGCGAATCTCGCGGGCGCCGACGCCGACGCGGCGGCGCCGACCGACGCGCAGGCCGAGGACGCCTTTCGCCATATCCTTCGCTGGATCGGCGAGGATCCCGATCGAGACGGCTTGCGGGAAACGCCGAAACGGCTCGTTCGGGCGTTTCGCGAATATTTTTGCGGATACGACGAGGAGCCGGAAGAGGTCTTGAGAAAGACGTTCGAGGAGGTCGACGGCTACGACGAGATGATCGTGCTGCGGAGCGTCGCCTTCGAAAGTCACTGCGAGCACCACGTCGCGCCCATCATCGGCCGCGCCTGGGTCGGTTACGTCCCGGACCGGCGGGTCGTCGGCATCTCCAAACTGGCCCGCGTCGTCGAGATTTACGCGAAGCGCCTTCAGATCCAGGAGCGCCTGACCGCCCAGATCGCCAACACGATCGAAAGCGTGCTGCAGCCGCGCGGCGTCGCTGTCGTGGTCAAGGCGGCGCATCATTGCATGATGAGCCGCGGCGTCCGCAAACGCGGAACGGATCTCGTCACCAGCCGCATGCTCGGATGTTTCCGCGATCAGCCGATGACCCGCGCGGAGTTCTTGTCGCTGGTCAATTCGGACGCGGAAGCCTGAACCGTCACGGCCGCTTCGGCGCCGGCGGCGCGTCGGCGGGGCGCTCGAGCGTCTTGAACGCCTTGAGGATCGCCGCGCGTGACTTTTCGTCCTGGATGTAGACGTCGCTCCATTCTTTCGACGATTTGGCGCCCATGTAGACGGACTGAATGCATTTCCCGGATTTGCAATTGAAGATGATCCCGATGGCGGGCTCGCCGGCGCTGGTGAAATCAGGACTGTCGCGCCGTTCCGACACTTGAACGTCATCGAGCCAGAACACGGCCTCGTGCGCGCCTTCGGCGCTGAGCGCGTCGTTGCTGTACTCCAGAATCGCCTCGTTGATCGAGGCCAGGGTCCGATTGGTCGCCGGATCCCGGTCGAAGCGAATCGACTTCAGGATCCACTGCGTCTCCACGCTGCTGTCCTTGGAGCGATACCGCGGATTGGCGGCGGTCGCGATGGGGAGGTATCGCGCCAGGAAGGCTTTCGCCTCTTCCGCCGAAGCGAACTCGGGAATCTCGCTCAGAGGTCGCGGTCCATCCGACATGGAAACCTCCATTCCGGCCTCGCAGCGCGCCGCTCCCGCGGGAAACATCGCCGCCACGCCGACCGAAACGGACCACAGAATCGCCAGACGAGGGCCGGTCGAACGCTTCATTCGGCAAATGCTTTCCGTATGGAAAGGCGCGGACGCCTGTCCAGGCTTCCGACCCGACGCGATGCGCGCCGGCCGTGAGGCCGCCACATGCATCATAGCAAATTCACGCTCCTTCGACCAACGCGGCCGGCGCCTCGCGGGCGCCGAGAACCCCTCGGCGCTCGCTCGACCTTTGCCGACGGCGCGCGCGGCATTTGGGCGCGGCGCCGCGAAGAAAGACAGCGAAAATTCGTGCTAGACGCCGGTCGGCTCGCGCCGCCGCCGCGATCACGTTGAATTGAGGCAACTTGAAAGCGCCGTCTTCCGAAGCCATCTGTGCGATCCGAAAGACGTTCTGGGCGCCCCTCGAGGCCGGCCCGGGGAGATTGATTTGAGCGCCGAACTCGATGCTTCCGACAAGCCCGGCGGTTTCGCTCCCACCCGCTGGGGCCCGTTCGACAGCGCCGCCTTCACGGTCATTTTGATCGCCAGCACGATCGCCAACATCGGCATCGCGATCTTCGACACGTGCTCGGGCTGGTTGATGACCAGTCTCAACGCCGATCCGATGGCGGTGTCGACCGTTCAAATCGCGACGACGCTGCCGATGTTTCTCCTGACGCTGCCGGCCGGAGCGCTTGCGGACATCGTCGATTCGCGCCGGCTGCTGATCGGCGTCGAAGTCGTCGTCTTGCTGGTGTCGGCGATATTCGCCGCCGTGGTTTCCCTCGGTCTGGCGACGCCCGGGACCCTGTTGGCGACGACCTTCATGCTGGGCGCGGCCGGCGCGCTGAGCGCGCCGGCGTGGTTGAAGATCACGCCGCTCCTCGTGCCCGTGCGCGACCTGGACAGCGCGGTCGCCGCCAATGGCGCCGCCTACAACCTCAGCCGCGCCGTCGGGCCGGCGGTCGGCGGCCTCGCCATCGGCGCGTTAGGCATCGATTCCCCGTTCTGGGCGTTCAGCGCCTGCAATCTGGGAATCATCGCGGCGCTGCTGTGGTGGCGCCCGCCGCGCAAGGGCGCGCAAAGCCTGCCGGCGGAACGGCTGACCAGCGCGATCCGGACCGGCGTTCGCTACGCCGCGAACAATCGCTTCCTCGGCGCGACGATGATCCGGGCGATGGCGTTCTTTCCGTTCGCCAGCGCGTATTGGGCGCTGCTGCCTCTCATCGCGCGCAGTCAGATGAACAACGGGCCGGAAGTCTACGGCGCCTTGCTCGGCGCAATCGGCCTCGGCGCCATCGGCTGTTCCTTCGCGCTGAACTGGTTGAAGGCCGAACTGGGCCCCGATGTTCTGGCCGTTCTGGGATCGCTCGGCAGCGCGCTGGCCCTCGTCCTGTTCGCGTTCGCGCACGAACCGGTCGTCGCGCTCCTCGCCAGCCTCGTCGCCGGCGCTTCGTGGATCGTGGTTCTGGCGTGCCTGTTCGTGTCGGTTCAGGTCGCCCTGCCCGATTGGGTTCGCGGCCGCGGGCTGGCAGTCTTTCTGACCGTCCACTTCGGAGCGATGACGCTGGGAAGCGCGGTCTGGGGCCATGTCGCGAGCCGAGAGGGGCTCTCCATCGCGCTTCTCGCGGCGGCCGGCGGCGCGCTGCTGGCCATTCCCCTGACGCTGCGCTGGAAACTTCAAGGCGCCGCTGGGCTCGATCTGTCCCCGTCCATGCATTGGCGCACGCCCGTCTTTGCGCAAAAAGTCGAGCCGGATCAGGGGCCGGTCCTGGTGACCATCGAATATCGCATCGCCAAGGAGAATTGCGCCGCCTTTCTCGGAGCGATCGACGAGATGGGGCGCGAGCGTAAGCGCGACGGCGCCTTCGCGTGGGGCGTGTTCGAGGACGCCGCGGAAAGCGGACGCTACCTCGAGACGTTCCTGATCGAGTCATGGCGGGAAATGCAGCATCTACGCGCGCGCGTGACCAACGCCGACCGCATGCTGGAAGAAGAGATCCGCGACTTGCTCGCGGAATCGCCCAAGGTCACGTTTCTGACGGCCTCCGCGCGCACGCGCCGCTCCGGCAAGAAGCATCAATTCAAGCTGCAAGCGCCGACGACGCCGTCGATTTAGAACGCCGTGCAATCGAGATGCTGCGCAACCGGCGGCGCGCTCACGACGACGCGCGGCCGATCGACTCGACGGAATCGCTCGCTTCGGACCTCCCCTCCGCCGCAATCCACTTCGCCATGAGCATCTCGGCTTCGCCCGCCTCATAGACGCAGCTGAAACGGTCGGCCACGCCCAGAGCGCGGAAAACCTCGCTGAGGAACGATCCGACCGGGGGGCAGGCCGACCTGTCGTAACCCGAGCGCGCGATCAATTCGCTCCACAGGTGCAGGAAGGTCGCTGCGCCCACGGCCTCGGCGACCTCGTCCCGATAGGCGGGCAGGAACGGCTTCCAGAAATGATCGGGTTCGATGGGATAGAAATGGCGGAATGCGCGCGCATAGCGATCGATCCCGTTTCGCGTCGCAATCTCCGTCAGCAGGAACGGGCCGATGGCGCCCCAGCTTTGATCGACGTCGACGGCGTCCTTGGCCTTCGCGATGAGTTCGTTCAGCGTCGGATCGTCGGGCGGCAGTCTGAGCACGGCGTTGTTGATGACCGACTCCCCGCGGAATTCCGACTGGCGGCCGAATACGATTTCCTCGTGGGCGAAATCGGGCTTGCGCAGACAAAGAATGTCGGAGTCGACCCAGCAGCAGCCGGTTTCGCGGATCATCTCGTAGCGGAACCTGTCGGCGAATGTGGCGATCGAAGGCCTGCCCTTCACGATGTAGCGCTGGAGCAGCGACTCGTCGGGGCAGATCCGACGTGCGTCCGCCAATTCCACGCCGTGCGGCGCCTCGAGTCGGTCGTCGTAGCTGTACACCCGCAGGCTCGCGCCGAAATGGGCGAAGGACGCCATGCAGCCGTAGGTGACCGCGTCGAGCGGCCCATGCCAGAACGTCGCGAATTCCGGCGTCGCCGCGCGATGGCGAGGCGTCATCGACCGGCGCCCCGCGTCCTCACAGGATCCGGCCCAGGACGTTGCGATTGGCGTCTTCCCAGTCCGCGAAGAACGTTTCCGTCGTCAGATACCCCTGCGAGACGAATTCGCAGTAGACGTCGAAAATCCAGCTCGCGTCGATGTCGTCGAGCAGCAGATGCTTGCCGCGTCCGCCCTCGGCGAGGCGAAGACAATTGGAGATGTCGGCGCGACAGAGTTCGCTCGTATGCCCGCCGTCGACGTGAAAAATATCGAAATCGAGATCGGCGCGATGCGTGGCCAGATACGGCAGCGCCTCGCGGGAATCGCCGGGCCAAAAGTGGACCCGGCCGGGAAATTCGTTCTTCAAATAATCCACGCAGGGGCCTGTATAGCGATGAACGTTGAGGTCCACGCCGTGATATTCGAGGGACGGATTGGCCGAGAGGGCGAGCAGGGCGCTGTGACCGGCGTTCACGCCGATTTCCAGCAAGCGCCGCTTGAAGCGCGTTGCGCGCCACATGTTTCGTCTGGCCGGCGCCAAATTCGCGGTCGGCGGACTGCCGCTAAAATTGCGGTCTCCGTCCCAATAGAAAATGTTGCCTTCCAACGTCTCGTTCGAGTCGGCCACGCGGCGGTTCAATTCGTTCAGCCTGCGCACGAAGCGCGCCGACAATATCTCCGACGAATCCCTGCGATCGATCGAGTAGTCGGGAATTTCGGAAGGCGGCACGACCTTTCCCGGAATGAGCTTTCGGCCATTCATCATGTCGACGCCCTCACAACAGAGCCCTCGCCGCCGCCGCGCACGATCGGCAAACGCCGGAAAGCGGCGACTTGTTCAGGAAAACGGCGCGTTGCGCAACCCCCATGCGCGCCGCCCCGGGCGGTCCCAAGCGGCCGGCCCGGCCGGCTTGATCCAGCGACCCTGCCAATCTAAGCTCGCTCTGGGCAGAAAGCGATCGAAGCGCGGCGGGGCTTTGAACGAATTTTAGAGCACGCGAACGCGCCGCTCGGCGCCGACGCGGAATTTGCTTGGTCACAGGCGCGATAGACGGGGCGACGCGGCGCCTTGAGAGGATCAATCCTCGTTGGACTGGGACGGACGCATGGGTTCCCTCGAAATCGCTGTTGCCGTCGGCGTGCTCGCATTCGCCAGCGGCATGGTCGGGTTGAAGCTGCAATCGCTCCTGCCGGACCATCACACCTCGGACCGCTCTCGCGACATGATCGGAGCGATTTCCGGGCTTTTGGGCTTGCTGCTCGCTTTGGTCCTGGGGACCTTGATCGGGGCGAGCTACAGCTTCTTTGCGACGCAAAAAGCCGAACTCGAAACGCTCGGCGCGCGCGTCCTGCAGTTCGATTCGGCTTTGGCCGCCTATGGCCCGGAGGCGCAGCCCGGCCGCGACGGTCTGCACAGGGCGATCCAGCAGAGCTACGACATGTTCTGGGGCGCCGGGCAATACAACCCAAAGGCGCAAAGCGTCGGAACCGCGCTCGCCGGCCTGAAGAAAATGGACCAATTCCTCCTCTCGCTCAAGCCGACCACGGATGCGCAGAAGCAATTGCTGACCACGGCGAGCATAAACGCCGGCTGGATCGAACAGACGCGCCTGCTGATGTCGCTGCAATTGGTCGCCCCGATTTCATGGCCGCTCATAATTATCGTCGTCTCGTGGTCGCTGTTGCTGTTCTGTGGCTATGGGCTGCTTTCGCGGGCCAACGCCACGGTCCTGGCGACGCTGGCGCTGGGATCGTTCGCGGTCGCGAGCGCGATCTTTCTGATCATCGAGTTGAACCAGCCCTACACGGGGCTGTTCCGCATTTCGCCGGCGGTCATCATGCAAACGCTCGATGCGATGAGCGAATAGAAGTTCGCTCTTGATCGATTTCGGCCGATGAGCGGCGCGTCAAGCTTGCGGCCGTCTGAATGTCGCCTCGATCCGTGTCGACGATCGAATTCCGGGGGATCAGCCGCTCATGTCCGAACATTGCCGCATCGAAGGTTACGCCATCGTCTCAGCCGACGGAATGATCGCGGATGCGCACAGCCTCATGCCGGACATTCTCAAGAACGAGGCCGATCACCGCTTCTTCGAATCCGGCTTGGACCATGTCGACGTTGTCGTTCACGGGCGCAACTCGCACGAAGGCCAGCCGAACTCGCCGCGCCGTCGCCGGGTGGTCGTCACCCGCAGAATCGCGGCGATCGCGCCCGACCCGGACAATCCGAGATCCGTGCTGTGGAACCCCGCCGGCGCGACGTTCGAAGAAGCATGCGCGGCGCACGGCCTTTCGAGCGGCGCCGCGGCGATTATCGGCGGACCCGAGGTCTACAGCCTGTTCCTCGAAATCGGGTATGACGCTTTTCACCTCAGCCGCTCCGGAAAGGTGATCCTGCCGGACGGCCTGCCGGTCTTTCCGCAATGCCGCCTCGGACTCTCGCCCGAGGACGTGTTGAGACAATACGGCCTCGAGCCTGGGACGGAGCGCACGCTCGATGAAGCCAACGGGGTGACCCTGGTCACGTGGCGAAGAAAAGCGTCGGCGTGACGCCCCCCGGCCGTTCAGTCTTCCTTGAGACTCGCGCCGACGATCGCGCGCCAAAATCCGCCGTACGAGAGCTCGAATCCCACAATTTTGAATTTCAGGTCGACGTCCTTGAGCACTTCATAGGCGGAATTCCGGCATATCGATACGATCGCGACGCCATTCTTGTTCAGAAACCGCTTTGATCCCCGCAGAAACGAACGCGTGGTCACGCCGTTCGGGTCGCACAGGCTATATTGTTCGATCGCATTCTCCGGCATTTTGTCGATCAGCGGCGCATTGAAGATTATCAGATCGAATTTTTGCTTGGGAATCCGCTCGAACATATCGGACTCGATGACGTCGATTTGCAGCCCGTTCAACGCCGCGTTGTGCTTCATCGACTCGATGGCGGCGGGCGAAATGTCCGACGCCGTGATCGTCGCATTCCATCTGGCCGCGATATACAGGGAAATCGCGCCGCAACCGGCGCCGATTTCCAGCACCGATTTGATTTTGTCGGACTTCATCCCTCGCAAGTTGCGAATGAAGAACTCCGAACTCGAATCCGGCGTGGGATGATAAATTCCGGCGGGAGCGTCGATCGTCAGACCGTCGATAAGGAACCGCGCCGGCGCCGACTGCCGCTCGACAAGGGCATTGTGGGGGATGGCGATATCCATGACCGATGGAGTCACCAATCCCGAGAGACCCAGCGTCTCGAGAACCGCCTCGCGCGCTTGTTCCTTGCTTTCGACATCCATTATCAATTCACTTTCGATTTCGGCGGAACATCCTCGGCGCCGCGGATAGCTCCGACCCCGTTCGCGACGGCGCGAACACGCTTTAGGCGCGCTACGCCGCTCGCGTCGCGGGCGGACCCGCGCCGTCTCGCGCCAAGGGTCTTCGTCAATGGCAACGATCGAGATTCGTCACGTTTCACGCCCTTGCGCGCTTTCGTGCCAGTGTCGCAGCAGCAGATAGGAAAGAGCGGAGAGCATGAGGTAAATCGTGATGCCGGCCGCCGAAATCAACAGCAGCGCCGCAAACATGCGCGCAATATTGAGGCGAAAACCGGATTCGACGATGCGATAGGCGAGCCCGGCGCCGTGTCCGGCCGACCCCGCCGCGATTTCCGCCACGATCGCGCCGATCAGCGCGAGCCCGCCGCCGATGCGCACGCCGGCGAGAAAATAGGGCAGAGCCGAAGGCAGACGCAGCCAAAACAATTGCTGCCAGCGCGAAGCGCGATAGAGATGGAAGAGATCGAGCAGATTGTGATCGGCCGAGGAAAGACCGAGCGTCGTATTGGCCAGGATCGGGAAAAACGCAACGAGGAACGCGACGACCAGCACCGCGGTGCTGGAGTTGAGGTAAATCAACAGCAGCGGCGCGATCGCGACGATCGGCGTGACCTGCATCGCCACGGCGAAGGGGAAGAACGCGCGTTCGACCAGACGCCATTGCGCGAACACGATGGCGATGGCCACGCCGCCGACGACCGCCGCCGCGAGAGCCTCGAACGTGATGGAGAGCGTCACGATCAGCGAGCCGGAGAGCGTGCCCCAGTCCTTGATCAGCGTCACGATGACGAGACTCGGCGCGGGCAATATATAAGGGGGGACCGCGTAATAGCGCACCGCCCCTTCCCAAGCCAAAAGCGCGAGCGCCAGCGCGAAGATCGGCAAGAGATATTCGATGATTTCCTCTCGACTCATGCCCTCGCGCCTTTGACGCTCGACGACTCGGCTTCGCTGGGCGAACCCATGGCTTTCTGCAGCGCCAAGGACGTCTCGCGGCATTTTTCGGCGTAGCCGCGGCTCATGCGAAACTCCGCGCTGCGCGGCAACGGCGCGTCGACAGAAATTTCCGCCACGGCGCGTCCGGGGCGCGGCGCGAAGATGACGATGCGGGTCGAGAGATAGACGCTTTCAAAGACGGAATGCGTGACGAAAACGACGGTCGCGCCGAGCGAGCATTTCAGCGCCACGAGATCGTCGTTGAGCCTCGTTCGCGTGATTTCGTCGAGCGCGGCGAAGGGTTCGTCCATCAGCAGCACCGCGGGGCGCGTGATCAGCGCGCGCGCGATCGAGGCGCGCATCTTCATGCCTCCGGAAAGTTCGCGCGGATAGGCGTTGGCGAATCCGCCCAGACCGACCATCTCGAGCGCTTCTTCGACGCGCGAGCGCGCCTCGCTCTTGGAGACGCCGGTCAGGCGCAACGGCAGCCAGACGTTGGCGAAAACCGTCGCCCACGGCATCAGCGTCGGCTCCTGAAACACGAAGCTCAGCGTCGGGCGCTCGCCGCGCCAGTCGATTGCGCCGCGCGTCGGCGGCGTGAGGCCCGCCAAGAGCCTGAGCACCGTCGATTTGCCGCAGCCGGAGGGGCCGAGCAAGGACAGAAACTCCCCTTCGCGCACATCGATGTCGACGCCCCTCAGGGCCTCGAGCTTGTTGGCGAACACCTTGCCGACGTCGCGCAAAGTGGCGAGCGGCGCGGGCGCCGGGAGATCGGACAGCGCGGAGTCCGGCGCCGGGGGCTGCGTCAGCGACATGGGCCGGAAGCGCTTGCCTCACCCGTCGCGGCGAGGGATTGCGGATAACGGCGCATCGGATTCGCCGGGCGTTCGCACGAGGCGCCGGCGGCTTGCGCATGCGGGCCGACGAAATGCGCGTGAGCATGGCCGAAAGCTTCGCGCACCTTTCCCAACCCACATTCGTTTCGGACGTCGTTCGCGCCGGACGCCTTCGGCGGCGCAGCGAAGGGTATATCCCTCGCCGAGCGTCGTCAAATTGACGTGAGCGCGAAAGCGAAGCGGATTGGCCAACGGGGCGGGCGACGGCGAGAACGCGGGCCGGATCGGCGCCACGTCGCGGCCCCTCTCGTCCCCAAGGGGGAAAAACGAGAAACTTGGCCAGGAAACGAGAAACTTGGTACAGGTCGCGCATCGCCCTCTCGTCGGCGGCCGTCGATCATCGCGGCGCTCGGCCCCACCCCTCGATCGAACGAGATTTTCATCATGGCGACCGACTACGTGTCCGAAAATCTGAAATTGCCGAATCTCGACTCCTTGTTCCCCAACATGATCGTCGGCGACAAAGACGCGCTGACATGGCCGTATTTCCGACGCGGCGTCGATCACAATTGGTACACCGATCGCCGGAACCCGCAGGTCGGCTTCATCAATAAGGACGAAGCCTCGATCCTGTACGGCAACGCTCTTTTGTTCTCAGGTCAGCGCGGCCTCGAGATCGGCGCCTGGAGAGGATGGTCGACATGCCACCTCATCGCCGCGGGGCTCGCCTCGCTCCACGTCGTCGAACCGCTGCTCGCCGACGAGGCCTGGCGTCGCGAATTCTCAGCCGCGGTGGACGCAGCGGGCGGCGCCGACCGTGCGATTCTCGTTGCCGAGTCCAGTCCCGAAGCCGTCGTGCGGCTGGGCGAAAGCGGCGTGCGTTGGTCGTTCGCGTTCATCGACGGGGACCACGAGGGCGAGGCGCCGACCAACGACGCGCTCGCGTGCGAACCTTATCTCGAACCGACGGCGATGGTCCTGTTCCACGATCTCGTATCGCCCCATGTTTCCCGCGCCTTGCGCGCGCTGGACGCCAAGGGCTGGCGGACGATGGTCTACCAAACCGCACAAATGATGGGGGTCGCGTGGCGCGGCGATATTCGCCCCGTCCGCCACCTCCCCGACCCGACGCAAAGGTGGAGCGTTCCCGAGCACCTCGCCGGCTTTGCGATCAGCCCCGACGCGTAGCCGCTACGATCGCGACGGCCAAGCCCGATCGACGGCGCCAAGGAGACCACGATGCTTCGATCCCCTGTTCGCTCGTTCGCGACCGCCTTCGCCATGGCCGCGACGCTCGCCGTTCCCGCGTCGCGAACCGCCGCGGCGGACGAGGCGCAGATCCAGCGCGGCAAGTATCTCGTCACCATCGCCGGCTGTTCCGACTGCCATACGCCCGGCGGCATGCTCGGCAATCCCGACATGACGCGCTATCTCGGCGGCTCCGACGTTGGATTTTCGATTCCCGGCCTCGGCGTTTTCATCGGCCAGAACCTGACCCCGGACAAGGAAACCGGGATCGGCGCCTGGAGCGGCGATCAAATCATCGCCGCCCTGCGCACCGGCAAGCGCCCGGACGGGGGCGAGCTGAGCGGCGTCATGCCCTATGGCGCCTTCGCTCATCTCACGGACGAAGACGCGCAGGCGATCGCCGCCTTCCTCAAGAGCATTCCCGCCGTGAAGAACAAGGTCGCCGGGCCGATCAAGTCGTCGGACAAGGTGGACGTCTTCGTCTCCGCCGTGCTGCCGCCCGACGTTTACAATGCTTTGCCCGCGACGCAGAAGTGAAGGGCTTCGCGAGGCCCTAGTCCGTTATCACTTCGGCCTCAGATCCACGCCGACGCCCTTGTCGACGAATTGCAGCGTGTAGGCCTTCTTGTAATCGGTGTCCGCCTTGATGATGCCGACTTTGACCATTTTGTCGAAGAAGTCCTTCACCCGCGCATCGGTCATTGCGCCGATGCCCAGCTTGACCGTATCGCCGGAATCGACGACGCCGTATTCCTTCATCTTGGCGATCGAGAACGCGATCTGCTCGTCGGTCAATTCGGGGTTCTCTTTCTTGATCATCTCGTTGGCTTTTTTGTTGTCGCCATAGAGATAGTGGTACCAGCCGATCGCCGAGGCGTCGACGAAACGCTGCACGAGGTCGGGGTTCTTCTCCACGATTTCGCGGCGCGTCTCGATCAAGGTGGCGTAAGTCGAATAGCCGTAGTCCGAGAGCAGGAAGACGTTGGGCTTGAAGCCGCCCTGCCGTTCCACCTCGAAAGGCTCCGAGGTCAGATAGCCCTGCTGGATCGAATTCTTGTCCGCGATGAACGGCGCCGAGTTGTAATTGTAAGGTTTGACGTTCTCGTCCTTGAAGCCATAGGCCATGCGCATCCAGGCGTAGAAGGTATTGAGCGCGCCGCTGCTGGCGAACACGGTCGCCTTGGGCAAATCGCTCCAATTGTCCAACCCGACGCCCGGATGCGACATGAAGATCTGCGGGTTCTTTTGGAAGTCGGCGGCGACGGCGACGGTCGGTATCCCCTGCTCGACCGACAGGAAGTCGCCGATCATGTCGCCGCCCATGTAGAATTCGATCTTCCCCGCGACGAGAAGCATGCCCCCGTTCGACTGCGGCCCGCCTTGCAGGATCGTCACGTCGAGCCCGTATTTGGCGTAGGTGCCGTCGACCAACGCCTGATAATAGCCGCCGTGCTCGGCGTCGGCGAGCCAATTGGTGCCGAACGTGACCTTGTCGAGCGCGAACGCGGGGCTTGAAAGCCCTCCGGCGATGGCGAAAGCGAATGCTGCGGCGGCGCGCATGAAATTCTCCCGTTGTCGTCAATGTCGAGGACTTCGCGCGCGATGCAATCGCAAGACGGAACCGCGTTCGATTTCAGCTGGATTCTCGGACCGCCCAACTCGTCCCCAACCTCCCCAGTGCGGCAGCATAGGAGAGCGCAGCCGGCAGGTCGACTCGGAATTTTCCTTCTCCCCGATCGTCTTCGGGTGGACGCCGCGGAGAAAAACGGGTTTACAGCGCCCAAACGCGCGTCGAGGGCGCGCGGCGAGCGATAGGGCGTGCGCGCCGCCAGCGCGCCCGGGATCAATCGAAGGACACCGCTCGGCATGCGTCTTTGGATCAAGGACCCGCTCGCCATTCTCGCCGAGGGCGCGGAGCGCGGAATCGTCGTCGAGGGGACGCGCATCGTCGAGCTCGTCGGCCGCGGCGGCGCGCCGTCGGCGCCGGTCGCGGCGACCTTCGAGGCTTCGCGCCATGTCGTCCTGCCCGGCCTCGTCAACGCCCACCACCATTTCTATCAGACGCTGACGCGCGCGCACCCCGCCGGGTTCGGCAAGGAGCTGGTGCCCTGGCTGGTCGCGATGGAGCGCGTCTGGGCGCGCACGAAGCCGGCGCACTTGCGCATCGCGGTGCGCATGGCGCTCGTCGAACTGATGCTGTCCGGCTGCACGACCGCGGCCGACCATCACAATCTGTTCCCGGCGGGGCTGGAGAAGGCGATCGACATCGAGGTCGAGGAAGCGCTGAAGCTCGGCCTGCGCATGACGGTGACGCGCGGCTCGATGGGCCTTTCGGAAAAGGACGGCGGCCTGCAACCCGACTCGATCGTGCAGGACACGGACACGATCCTTAGGGATTGCGAACGCGTGCTCACGCTCTTCCACGATCCCAGGCCCGGCGCGCAAATCCGCGTCGCGCTGGCGCCGTGCTCGCCGCTGGCGGTGCCCCGGCGGGTCCTCGTCGAATCGGCTCGGCTCGCCGAGCGTCACGATTGCCGGCTGCACACCCATCTCTGCCAGTCGCCCGATGAGGACGTCTATGCCCAAGCGACGTTCGGCATGCGCTCGGTCGACCTGCTGGAGGAGGCGGGTTGGCTGACCCAGCGCGCCTGGGTGGCGCACGGCATCCACTTCAACGCCGACGAAATCGGCCGGCTGGGGCGCGCGGGCGTCGGAATCTGCCATTGCGCGGCTTCCGACATGCTGCTGGCGATGGGCATTTGCCCGACGAAGGATCTCGAGGCCGCCGGCGCGCCGGTGGGGCTCGGCGTCGACGGCTCCGCCTCGAACGATTCCTC
>Ga0181524_10002570_pt1 | contig 18466 bp, 16 predicted proteins | sample PEATcosm2014_Bin_34_FD_119761 | JGI IMG/M metagenome (GOLD analysis project Ga0181524, IMG submission 119761) | Peatland microbial communities from MTU Mesocosm Facility, Houghton, MI, USA - PEATcosm2014_Bin05_60_metaG | ecosystem: Environmental > Terrestrial > Soil > Wetlands > Peat | place...
CAACGTGGTGGCCGACGAGGGGGCCCGCGCCCTGGCCGAGGCCCGCGGCGTCCAGATCCGCCGCTACGACATCATCTATCAGGTGACCGAGGACCTCAAGGCCGCCCTGGAAGGCATGCTCAAGCCGGAACGGCTGGAAAGGGACCTGGGCCGGGCCCTGGTGCAGCAGGTGTTCCACATCAGCCGGCTGGGGGCCGTTGCCGGCTGCCGGATGATGGTCGGCTCGATCACTCGCGATGCGAAGGTCCGCGTGATCCGCGACAGCCGGATCATCGGCGACTACGCCATCGACTCGCTGCGGCGCGAGAAGGACGACGTCCGCGAGGTCCGCGAGGGCCTGGAGTGCGGCATCAAGCTGGCCGGCTTCAACGACGTGAAGGAAGGCGACATCCTTGAGGCCTATAAGATCGAGGAGGTCCGCCGGACGCTGGCCTCCGCCGCCGCCACTTGATTAAGACTCCCCTCTCCCTCCGGGAGAGGGGCAGGGGGTGAGGGAGGTTGGGAGAAACGCACCGCTTGGTCCTCCGCGTCCGCGTACCCTACCCTCACCCCGGCCCTCTCCGGGCACCGACCGAAGGTCGGTCGGGAGAGGGGGACCAATTATAAGCACGCCACCCCATGTCCCAGCGACGCGTCCAGAAAGTCGCCGAAGCCATCCGCGAAGTGGTCAGCATGGCGATCCTCACCGAGCTGCAGGATCCGCGGATCCGCGACGTGACGGTGACCTACGTCGAGGTCTCCGGCGACTTGCGCTACGCGAAGGTGCACGTGTCGGTGATGGGCGACGAAGTGCGGCAGGGCCTGAGCCTCAAGGGGCTGCAAAGCGCGGTCGGGTTCCTGCAGGCGAAGGTCGGCGACCGCCTCGCCCTGCGCTTCACGCCGCGGCTGAGCTTCCTGCTGGACCAGGGGGTGAAGAAGTCGATTGCCGTGGCCCGCATCCTCCGCGAGGTGCTGCCGGCGGAGGAGCCCGCAGAAGCGGCGGAGCCGCCGGACGCGGTGGAACCGCCGCCCGAAGAATTGGATGCATAGCAGATCTTGGGTCTTAGGTCTTGGGTCTTGGATGCCAACCCAAGGCCCACGACCCAACCCGGCATTCCACGAGCGTTCAAGGATTCCTCCCAGAGAGCGAACCATCGCATGGCTCCTGTCAGTCGCACGGCCCAGTTCGCCAAGGTCTACAAGGTCCTGAAGAAGTATTACAAGCCGGTCGCCCCGCCCGCCGACCGGCCCGTGCTGGAGCACCTCCTGTTCGCCTGCTGCCTGCAGGACGCGCGGTATGAGGCCGCTGAGGAGGCCTTCGCCGGCCTGGTCCATACGTTCTTCGATTGGAACGAGATCCGCGTCACCTCGATCTCCGAACTCTCCGAGGTGATGGCTGCCCTGCCCGACCCCCGGGCGGCGGCCAACCGCCTCAAACGGGTGCTGCACGCCGTCTTCGAAGAACTCTACTCCTTCGACCTCGAAGAGAAGCGGAAGAAGAACCTGGGACCCACCATCAAGTGGCTGGAAAAGATCGACGGCACCACGAAGTTCTCCGTGGCCTACGTGGTCCAGTCGGGCCTGGCCGGGCACGCCATCCCGGCCGACGCCGGAACCCTGGCCGCCCTGCGGGTGGTCGGCCTGGTGAGCGACGCGGACGTAGCGGCGGGGGAGGTGCCGGGTCTGGAGCGGGCCGTCGCCAAGTCCCGCGGCATCGAGTTCGGCTCCCTGCTGCACCAGCTCGGGGCGGACTTCTCGGCCAATCCCTTCTCGCCGCAGGTCCGCGAGATCCTGCTGGCGATCGACCCCGAGGCCGTGAAGCACTTGCCGCAGCGGCGGCTCCCCCACCCGCCCCAGCCCGCCTCCCCGCCAGCGGCGGCCACGGATGCCGCGGCACCGCCGCCGCCCGCGGTCCCGGCCCGCAAGAAGAAGGCCGGGGCGAGCGACGCCGAGTCGCACGCCCCGGAGCCCAAGCAGCCTGTGGCGCCCGGCAAGCGCGCGGCGCCGCCCGCAGAGACGCCCCCCGAGAAGCACGACAAACAGGCCGCTGAGCCCGCCAAACCCGGTTCCCCCACGGAGACCCTGGCGAAGCGCAAACCCCGCTGAAGACAAGGGGTTGGCGACGGGTGGCCGCTTGCGGCTTCGCAAGAACCAATAACTGAAAACTGACAACCGCATGAAACTCCGTCGTCTGCAAATCCCGAGGCGTTTTCTGCTGGCCGCGGGTTGGCTCTCGCTGGTGGCGCTGGCGGCGGTCCCCGCCTGGCCGCTCCCCGCCCCGCTGGAGCTGGAAGATCGCCCGAAGCCCCTGGTCGCCAGCCGCGCGCGGACGGAGGCCGACCTGGACCGCATCGAAGCCCTGGCCCTGCTGGCCACCGGGAGGACCTACGAGCAGCGGCAGGAGTACGTCAAGGCCTTGCAAAACTACGAGCGGGCCCAGCGGTGCGATCCGGCCGCCAGCAGCATTCTCGAGGCCCTCATCCCGCTGGCCGTGCAACTCAAGCAGTACCCGGTGGCGGTGCGGTACGCCATGCGGGCCGGCCAGGCCGAAAACCTCCGCCCGCTGCTGCTCCGCCGGCTGGGCGTGTACTTGACCGAGCTCGGCGAGATCCCGCAGGCCGTGACCATGTACGAAAAGGTCCTGGCGGCGCGAATCGGCGCCAAGCCCGACGCCGCCGACGTGATCATCTGGACGGAGCTGGGCCGGCTGTACCATCTGGCCGAGCAGTACGCGAAGGCCGCCGAGCAATTCAGCCGCGTGCTGGGGGCCTTGGAACACCCGGCTGACTTCGGTCTGGACGAGGAGATTCGCAAGGCGATCCTGGGCGAGCCGGGGCCGACCTACCAGTTGTTCGGCGAGTGCTTCCTGCTTTCGGGCCGGGTGCCGCAGGCGGCCGCGGCCTTCGAGAAAGCGCAGGCCCTGGCCCCCAACGAGGCGCTGTGGAAGTACAACCAGGCCCGGGTCGCCGCGCGGTCCGGCAAGCCCGAGCCGGCCCTGGCCGACCTCGAGGAGAGCTTCCGCAAACACCTGGCCGGCCAGGGGCTGGGCCCTTACGAGTTGTTGGCGGAGGTGCTCCAGAAGCTCGGCCGCCAGAAAGAGCTTTTCGACCGCTTGGAGAAGCTCCGCGCTGCCGAGCCGAAAAACGTGCCGCTGGGCTACTTCCTCGCCGGCCGATATCTCCAGGCGCACGAGTTCGACAAGGCCCAGCCCCTGTATGCCCTGCTGCTGAAAAGCGCCCCCACCACGATCGCCTACCGCAGCCTGGCGGAGATCTACCGCAAGACCAAGCGAACCGACGCCCTCTTGGAACTCCTCGGCGAGGGCGTGGAAAAGACCGGCACGCCCGACGTGTTCGGCGCGGAGGCCAAGACCATCCGCCAGGACGCCGCCTTGCTCGGGTCCCTGGCGGACGCCGCGCGGCGGCAGCTCAAGGCGCAGCCCGAAAAGCTCACCTACCACCAGCGACTGGCCCTGGCCCTGCTCCTGCTGGACAACAAACAGTACGACCAGGCCGGCGAGTGGTTCGAGCTGGCGCTGGCGGCCGCGCCGAAACAGGCCGGCGAGACGTTCTTGCTCTGGGGCGGCGGCCTGCTGTTGGGCGAGCGGGCCGCCGAGGCGACCAAGGTCCTGCAGCGGGGCATCGACGCAAGAACCCTGCCCAAGGACAACCCGGCCCTGGACTTCTACCTGGCCGGCGCGCTGGCGATGAACGACCGGACCGACGACGCCCTGGCCGCTGCCCACAAGGCCGCCGGACTGAAAAAATCCGCCCGCCTCGCCAGCCGCGTCCCCTGGATCCTCTATCATGCCAAGCGGTATCCCGAGGCGATCCGGGCCTACGAGGAGCTGCTCGCCAAGTTCGACCCGGACACGGCGGCCGAGAGCCGCGAGGTCCTGCTGGAGGCCCGCCTGGCGCTGTCGAACCTCTGCGTCCTGAGCCACGACCTCCCCGCCGCCGAGGAATGGCTGGAACAAGCCCTCGACGAATTCCCCGACGACGTGTCCGCCTCCAACGACTTGGGCTACCTGTGGGCCGACCAGGGCAAACACCTGCACCGCGCGCTGGCGATGATCCAAAAGGCGGTCGCCGCCGAGCCGGACAACACGGCCTATCGCGACAGCCTGGGCTGGGTCTTGTTTCGCCTCGGGCGGTGTCAGGAGGCGGTCCCCGAGCTCGAAAAGGCCACCGCCGACAAGAAACCCGACGCCCTGGTCTTCGACCACCTCGGCGACGCCTGCAGCGCGATCCACCAGGACCAGCGGGCGTTGACCGCCTGGCGCCGGGCCGCCGAGCTGTACCGCACGGAAAAAGACGACGCCAAGTGCAAGGAAGTCGAAGCGAAAACGAAGCAACTCGAAACCAAGAAGTAGGGTGGGTCGACGGGCACCGTGCGCAGCATGGTCGGCGAGCCCCACCAACAGCAATCCGTTATTCGCGGTGGGCTCGCCGGGCTCGACCCACCCTACGGTCTCGAAACCAAGCCTACCCGAGGAAGGTGAGCCATGTCCGGTCATTCCCACTGGGCAACCATCAAACACAAGAAGGCGGCGGTGGACGCCAAGCGCGGCAAGCACTGGAGCAAGCTGGCCAAAGCCATCATCGTGGCCGCCAAGCACGGCGGCGGCGACCCCGACATGAACCTCCGCCTCCGCTACGCCATCGACGACGCCAAGGCGGCGGGCGTGCCCAAGGACAACATCCAGCGGGCGATCAAGCGCGGCACCGGCGAGGCCGGCGGGGCGGTCCTCGAAGAGGTCACCTACGAAGGCTACGGCTCCGGCGGCGTTGCCGTGCTCTGCGAGGTCCTCACCGACAACCGCAACCGCACCGCCTCCGAAATCCGCAAGCTCTTCGAACTCTCCAACGGCAAGCTGGGCAGCACCGGCTGCGTCGCCTGGATGTTCGAGAGCAAGGGCCTGTTCCTCGTCCCCGCCGGGGGGATCGAAGAAGAGCGGCTGTTGGAGATCGCGCTGGAGGCCGGCGCCGACGACGTCCAGGCCGCCGGCGAGCGGTTCGAGGTCACCTGCGACCCGGCCAAGTACCGCGAGGTGCTCGACCTGCTGGGCAAGGCCGGCGTCCAGATCGAGACCAGCCAGATCACCCGCATCGCCAAGAACACCGTCGAGGTGACCGACCCGGAGGAAGCCCGCAAGATCCTGAAGTTCATGGAGCGGCTGGACGACCACGACGACGTGCAGAACGTCTCCGCGAACTTCAACATCCCCGACGCGGTGATCGCGCAGGTGGGGGAGGAATAAGAATGCAGTGGCGCGCTTCGACAGCGCCCTTGCAGTTCAAGTCGCGGCGGATTTTGCGAAGGCCGGCGAGTGGGCCTCGATCGCCCGCATGGCCTCGGGATCATAGACCCGCTCCCTACAGTCGGGACACTCGTAGAATTCGAGGTTTTCGATGGTGTAACCCTTGCCCTCGTACTCTCCCGACCATTTCCGCCGCACCCGCCTGATCTTCCCGCTGCCGCAGGAGGGACATTTCGCGATCTGACTCATGATTATTACCGCCTAAAGAGCTTTCTTGGACGATATCAGGAAGTAGTAAGTGTCTTGGCCGGCGTCGGAGACGAGCTTTCCCTTGCTGTAGATGGCCAAGCCGTTCAAGTTCGTGCTCTGGATAATGTGCAACATCTCTCGGCGACGACCTCGATGGGGACTGACCGATCGTACGGACTTGTAGATCGCCACTGCATTGAGTATGGATTCAGCGACATCCAACTCGGTAATCTGGTCGGCCTCCATTTCAATCCGGGCTTTCTCACTGAAAGCGTAATCACCCGTCAGGATTGCTCGTTTGATCCGCTTCAGAATATCGGTCATCGACCACCCTCTTTATGTAGTATATCAAGGTTCGATGCGGTGGGGAAGTCGGCCTGAACGCGGCTGGTGGCTGGAGGGGACCTGTTGACGGGGTTCGGCGCGGCCGCTGCGCTGGCTGTTGCCAACCGCCGGTGCCAAGGGCTGCTCGCCAACTCATGCCTCTCGTGCCTCTTACACCGGCCGACGGCGGTCGTCGAACCACCCAGCGAAGCTTCTCGTCTGGGAAGCGTTCGTGTCGGCAGGGGCGCACGATACCCATGAGCGTGACGCCGCCACAGCGGCGAGGTACTTCCTCGAGAACGAGAACCGGTTGACGGACTTGAGCAAGGTAACCTGCGACCAACCCCTCTCATTGATTCACTGTGCGGCGATGTTCGCGGGCTGGTCGAGCGACATCGCCGGTCTGCACGGAAAATGCCTTGTACTCAGGCCGGAACGCCCTTACGAGGGTCCGATTGACCCGGCGTAATGAAGCGACTGCCCTCCCATTCACCCCTCACCCCCTACCGCTCTCCCGCAACGGGACAGGGGACCGCCGCGGGCCGCTACTTCTCCTCGTGGTGCTCCACCAGCGGGAAGTAGAGCTTGAAGTCGAACTCGGGGCTGTTGTCCAGGTCGTGGCAGGTGTAGCAGTTCTGCTTGCGGCAGGTGGGGTCGCGGGCCTCTTCCGCGGTGATTCGCACCGCCTTGCGGAGCTTTTCCTGCAGGGCCTTGTTGGCCCCCGCCTCGGCGTCGGCGTGTTTCTGGCCCGGCCCGTGGCAGTCCTCGCAGCCGACGTTCACCAGCTTCGGGCCTTTTTCCTGGCTCAGGTAGCCGGTCTTGTAGGGGAAGAATTTTTGCGGGTTCCAGCCGATCACGTGGCAACTGATGCACTCGGGATCGTACTCCCGCGGCGGCTTGGCTTGGACGAGCGACGAGAAGGCCCGGGCGTGGGCGGTCTTGCGCCAGACCTTGTACGACCCGTCGTGACAATCCTTGCAGGCTTCGTTGCCGACGAACCGGCCGTTGGTCTCCGCCAGGGGATGGGCCAGCGGCCGGATGCCCAGCCCTTCGAGCCCCACCGCCTTGATCTGTTCCTGGTAGGCCTCCATCAGGGCGAACATCTGCCGCGACTGGGCGAACCGCGAGTCGAGCGTCACCCGCTGGTCGCGGACCGGCCGGCGTGGATCGTCGTACACGCCCAGCACCACGGCGTACTCGCCCTTCTCGCCGACCTCGACCAGCCGGGTGGCCTCTGCGTGGCCGCTGCGGCGGATTTCCAGGGCCTGGGCCGGCGGCTCCTCCGCCCCGCCCGCAGTGACCACCAAGTCGAAGTCCGGGAACTTGCGGGCCAGTTGCAGCGATTCGTCTTTGGGCGCGTAGGCCAACAGCACGAGCAAGTCCGCCTGTTGCTTGAGGATCGGCAGCACCGCGGCAATGGCCGGCTCGGGGTCGATCAGCTTGACCGTGGCGTTGTTGACTTGGTTCTGGTATCGTTTCCCAAGGATCGCGGTCACCCCGACCTTCCGGCCGCCGGCCGGGATGATCTTGGTCCGCGCGAGCGTCGCTTCATCGAAGGCGAACAGTCCTACGTTGCCCGACACGAAGGCGGTGGCCTGGTTGTTGACGGCGCCCACCTCGGCCAGGACCAGCTCGGTCGGCAATTGGAGGTCGGCCGTGCCCAGGCCGATGGCGTTGTAGCCGGTCTTCCGCATCGCCTCCACGGCGAACTGGAATTTCATCTCCGCCTGGCGGCCGAAGCCCTTGGCGATGCCCCCCACGTCCAACCCGACAACCGGCCAACCGCCCTGCCTGGCAGCCGCCTGGTCTGCCGAGCCCTTATCCGCGTACGGCCATCCGTGGGCCCGCAGCGTCTGGAAAATCATGCACCGGCGGCTCATCCCCCCCTTCATCTGGTCCAGGCCCGCGCAGCCGCAAGGCTCCAGGTAGCCGTCTTGCCGGCCGGTGACGACCAGGGCCAGCTTCGGCTTGGGCCAGCCGTCGAATATCTTGCCATTCTCCTTGATCGCATCGAACGGAATGCCGCTGTGCTTGCGGGTTTTGGGAACCCCCGCCAGCGGCGGCAAGTCGGAGTCCAGCGTGTGCGCCTGCGGCTGGATCTTGATCTCTGTCTTGCCTGGAGGCTCGGGGTTGGCCGGCAGGAGCGGGCCCGGAGCGGAGATCGGCTTGGCGGGCGTTGCGGGACCGGGGTTGCGGGCAGGTTCGGTTGGCGCGGTCGAGTCCGGCTGCACTGGGACCAGGCGTCCCCCCGGTTCCTCCGGCTCCTGCTCCGAGCGTAACGGATTCGGAGGCACCTTTGGGTCGCTCTGGGCCGCCGCAGACCGGGGCGGTTCGGCCGGGGACTTGGCCGGTGCATCGCCGGCCGGCGCGGCCGCCGGACTGATCGCCGGCCCGGCCGCCGGCTGGAGAACTCGTGGCAGGGACAAAGGCCCTGGCGCAGGCTCCGGCCCAAGCAGCCGGGGCGGCTGCCGCCCTTCAAGACCCGCAGCCGGCGTGGAGTTGCCGGCTGTCGTGCCCGGTACCTCCGTCAGCCTCTTGGCCGGGAAGGGCCGCGGCGGAATGGGTTGCTCGTCGGCCAGACGGTGGACCACGGCCTGGGGTTGAATCGCTGGCGGCGGCGGGAGCGCGGATCCCTTGGACGGCTCGTCCGGTTTGACGCCGGCCGATTCCTCCTTGCTCGCCTCGGCCTGCTCGGGTCGATGGTCCGCGTCCGCCGACGAGGAACAGCCGGCCGACAGCCCCAAAATTACCGCCGTGACAACTGGTCCGCAGAAACGAACGTGACTGGCGTTCCTTTTGCCCATCCTTGACCTTTCCTCTGCCGCCTCCGCCAAGAACGGCGGGCAAGCCCGCCCGCTAAACCGCCCACTGCCCATTGCTCACTGCTGGCTGCCCACCTCTCCGTCACCCCTCTACGGCAAAGCGGACGAGGATCCGCACCTGCGGCACCCGGGGGTGGTTAGTCTCCAGCAGGATCTCGCCCAGCTTCGCTGCCTTGGTGCCCAGATGATTAGCCGCCCGGCAGCCTCGCGGAATCTGGATAAACAGCGGGGTATGCGAAGCCTCGTTGTTCCCGATCACCGTCGTCTCCCCAACCCGGACCTCGAGAAACTCTGGGACGGTTCGGACGGGCTTGAACCGCACCTCGCGGCATTGCGCACCCCGCACGACGAGCAGCAGGCGCCTCTGGGCCCCCGCCTGGCTGCTCACCGTCCCGATGTCCAGCACGCCCAATTGGGAACTCCAATTTGGGCCGGCGACCGAAATGTCGCTCTCTACTTCGCCCTTCAGCGGGATAGTCAACTCCGGGTGGGACGGCTGGTTGGTCTCCAGCGAGATTGTCTGTTGAAATGGCCCTTGAGGCAACCCCGGTTTCACGGCGACCCGCAGCAGCACGCCGCTCTTGGCCCCTTTTTCCCGCCGTACCTCGGCCTCCGGCAGGGCCTCCCAAGTGACCTGGAAGAACTGGGCAGTGGACTTGTCCGCCAGGCCCCAGCGGGTGACCTCCAGCGGAGGGCGGGGCAGGTTGCACCACACCCGGACCTGGCCGCTACCCCCTTCCCCGATGCCCAGCCCGCTCAGGACCAGCTCCGGCGGCTCCGCCCGCAGGCCCACGGTGACCTCGCCGACCACGGTCAGCGTGACGTCCGGCCGGTCGGGGTCGTTGGTGCGGATCGAGACCGTTCGGCGGTATGGCCCTATCGCTCCCCTTGGCCTCCAAGTCACTTTCACCTTGCTCGACTTGCCGGGCAGTACCGCCGTGGTGTCCACCAGGCTCACCGTGCAGCGGCAGGTGGTCATCCCGGGAGCCAGCGCCAGCGGGGCCGTGCCGGCGTTGGTGAACACGAAATCGTGGCTGGCCTCCTGGTCGGCGTCGACGGTGCCGAAGTCGTATTCTTCGCGGTCAACGGCCACTTTGGCCGCGTCGGCCGCGGCCGCCGGCGGCGCGGTTTCGTCCGGCACGGCCTCGACCGGACGGACCTCGACGTAGGCCATGCCGCCGCCCAGTGCCGCGCCCAAGCCGACGGCCGCCAGTAACATCAAGAATATCTTCATTTGTTTTCAGTTTACCGCCCCCGCGCCGTCATTGACACCGCGAAAGGTGTATTGCCCACCCTGCGCGTCGATCATGAGGCCTTTCAACCCGTCGGCGACTCCCTTCCCGACGAGAATCGCGACGCCCGAGGACTCGCCCACCCAGTCACACCCATCGGTCGAAACGGTGTCGTACTGAACATCGACCGGCGGGCTCCGGTCGGCCGAAAACGCGATGCGCAAAGCCGTGTCGGGTGGAAAACCTCGCTCCTTCACGATCGCGCGGAATAAGCAGGCCGCCTCCGGCGTAAGGACGACGATGTCCCGCCGATCGGCCGGTTCGATAGTCGGAGATAGCGAGTGCCCGTTCCTTAACTTCGAGCCAAGAACGAGGCACGCAACCCCCATGGCTACGGTGATCACCTCCCCGAATAACAGATGCTCAACGATGATGTCGGGGGCCTGATCCCTTACTGCCGTCAAACGTGGGATGTCTAGGATTGCGCCCAGGAGCGCGGAACCCCCGAGCACAAATAGCGCGATGGAGAATACCCCTCTCATCCGGACGTTCCTCCGTAGACGCCAGCGCCTATCGCCTTCCGCGGCAGACCCCCTGGACCAAGGCGACGTAACCGCTCTTCATCGCAGTCACGACGCCGGCGCCGACACGAGCGGCTCGATCCGTTCGATCAGCAGGAGTGACACCATTTCCACCCGCTCGTACGGGTCGGACGGCTCGCCGTGGAACGAATACACGTGGATGCTCGACCGTCCCACGCGGAGCATTTCGGGATGGCGGATTTCATACGTCCGCCCGCTATTCAGGCAGATGCGAAAAGGTTGGAACGGCACCGCGCGAACCCACGCCAACAAATCGTCCGGACGCATTGAAGACCTCCATACCTCGGTCGCAAGGGAGTCCCTGCCGCCCAAGCCACCAACGCTATATCCTACTGCTGGCGGCGGAGCGTGGTCAAGGTGCTCGCGGCGCGCAAGCGGCTTGCGGTACGCCAACCTTCGCATTGCGCCCTCCGGCGGCCGTTGGCCGCCGGCTATTTCCATCCCTCATCCTTTATCCTTCCACCGAGTGCCCTCTGGGTGGCCCTCGACCAGAACGGCATGCCGGCTACCGCTTTCGTCGCCGGGCCTTCGGCCCTTTCTTTCGCGGATGTTTTGGTCTCTTGGCCACTCCAGTGGCTGCCGGAAGGTATCCCCGCGGGGCTTGCCGATGACCGGAGCGTCGGCCGGCGGCCTGCAAACCCCCGGACACAGTCCGGGGGCTTTTCAACACTTCGGCGGCAGAAGGGCCGGAGGCGGTCCGGGGGCTTTCGGCACGCCTGCTTCCGCCGTCGGCCCTTTGCATTCCGCTCTCGACCAGCCGGAAGTCCAGCTCGCGGCGGCCCAGATCGACCCGGGCCACGGCCACCCGCAGGCGGTCGCCCAGGCGGTAGCGATTCGCCGACCGGCGGCCCCAGAGCGTGTGCGTCGCGCGGTCGAAGCGGTAGTAGTCGTCGGCCAGGGCATCGGCATGGATCAGGCCCTCCGCCGGCAGCTCGATCCCCTCGACGAACAATCCGAAGCCCTCCACGCCCGTCACCAGCGCGTCCATCTCCATGCCGACGCGGTCGGCGAGGTAGGCCAGCAGCTTGAGTTTCGTGAGGTCGCGCTCGGCGGCATCGGCCCGCTGCTCGCGGTCCGAGCAGTGCTGGCCCAAGAGGACGAGTTGGTCGAGGTGCGCACGGGGTTTACGGCCCGAGAGGACCTCGCCCAGGAGGCGGTGGACCACGAGGTCGGGGTAGCGGCGGATGGGGGAGGTGAAGTGGCAATAGCACGGGCTGGCCAAAGCGTAGTGGCCTTCTTCCTTGGGGCTGTAGACGGCCCGCTGCATCGCCCGCAGGGCCGCATAGTGGACCGCGTGCTGGTGGGGAGTGCCGCGGACCTCGTCCAGGAGCCGCTGCAGCTCGAAGCGGTCCTGGAGGCTGCGGACCTCCAGGCCCAGCGCGCGGACGAATTCGGCCAGCGCGCGGAGCTTGTGCTCGCGGGGCGGCTCGTGGACGCGCCTCAGCAGCGCAATCCCCTTGGCGTGCAGCCGCTCGGCCACGGCCTCGTTGGCCGCCAGCATGAACTCCTCGATGATCTGGTGGCTCTCGGTGTCCCGCACCATGTGCGCCCCGGTCACGCGGCCTTCGGCGTCCAGGTCGATCTTGACCTCGGGCATGGCCAGCACCAGCGCGCCGCGGGCCATCCGCCGCCGCCGCAGGATCATGGCCAGCTCGTGCATGCGGCCCAACAGGTCGTGGACCTTCGGCCCCAGCTTCCGCCGCCATGCCGGGCGGTCGGCCAGAAAGGCGTCGACCTGGTCATAGCTCAATCGCTTGCTGCTCTTGATGGCCGCCGCGTGGAACTCCACGTCCGTCCGCAGGCCCTCGGGCGCGAAGTCCATCAGTACCGACTGCGTGTAGCGGACCTTCTGCGGCTGGAGGCTCGCCAGGCCGTTGGAGATCAGCTCCGGGAGCATGGGGAGTACGCGGTCGGGCAGATAGACGCTCGTGCCGCGGTGCTGCGCCTCGCGGTCCAACGCCGTCCGCGGCCGGACGAAATGCCCCACGTCGGCAATGTGTACCCCCAGCCGCCACGCCCCGCCGGCGAGCCGCTCCAGCGAGATCGCGTCGTCGAAGTCGCGGGCGTCGGGCGGGTCGATCGTGACCACCGTCTGGCCGGTCAGGTCCAGGCGGTCCCCAAGCGATTCGTCGAATCCCTCGGCCTGCTGCCGCGCCTCGTCCAGCGCATCCCCGGCGAACTGCTCCGGCAGGTTGAACTCGCGGAGGATCGACAGCGTATCGACCCCCGGCCGGCCCTGCGGCCCGAGGACCTCGATGATCACCCCCTCGCCCTCGTAGAGCGGCGAAGGGAAGCGGACCATCTCCAGGACCACTTTATCGTCGGGCCGGGCGTTCTTGGCGCCGGGGTCGCCCACCGCGATGGGCTGGGCGAACACCGCGCCGTCGACCTCGACGTAAGCCGCCCCCTGCTCCTCGAAATACGTCCCGACGAACTGCCGCGTCTGGCGTTGGATGACATCGAGAATCTGCCCGCGAGGGCCGGTGGCGCCGCGGGGAGCGGGCCCGCGGGGCCGCTCGCGCTGCAGGCCCACCAGCACCACGTCGCCGGTGGCGGCGTCGTGCGTCCACTTGGCCGGGATGTAGATATCCTGGGGCGGCTGGGCCTCCGCAGCGCGCGACGGTGCGACTTGGTCGCCCTGCGGCGGGGACAACGGCGCCTTGGGCCGCACGAACCCGTAGCCCTTCTGCGCCCGGTGGAACACGCCCACCACGCGGTTGGCCTGCGGGCCGCCGGCGGCCGGCCGAACCAGGTGGTTGCCCCCGTAGAGGATCTGGCCGCGGCGGACGAGCCGCTTCACGGCCCGCTTCAGCTCCGGCACCTGGTCCTTGGGGCAGCCTAGACGCTGGGCCAGGACCCGCGGCTTCGCCGGCTTATAGCCCGGCCGGTTGACGAGATCCAGCAGCGATTGTTCGAGGTCGGGAATCAAGGATGAAGGATAAAGGATGAAGCCGGACACGGCGGGCAGGGCACCGTGCGCGACCATGCCGACTACGCTTCGCTTGGTCCCCGATGGTGCCCGGGCCGCCCGCTAAACTAACACCTGACACCTAACACCTGACACCTAACACCTGACACCTAACACCTGACACCTGGCGCCCGGCACCTACCCGCTGCCCACCACCTTCCCCTTGAACAGCTTTCGATCCAGGTTCGCGTAGAACGCGGTCCAGGAGCTGTCCACGTTGGGGTCGTCGCGGAGGAGCTGATGGAAGCCGTTCAGCTTGGCGTCGAGGTTGTCGAGACAATACAGGGCTACCGCTTCCAGGGTCATCGGGAGCTTGGGGCTGCCGTAGCCGTATTCGCCGTGGTGGCTGACGATCATGTGCTTCAGCCGCAGCACCGTCTCGGCCGGGAGCGGCTCGCCGGAGAGTTTCTCGGCCTGGGCGATCTTCGTATCGAGCATGCCGACGGCCATGACCAGGTGGCCGATGAGCTGGCCCTCGTCGGAGTAGGCCAGCTCGCGGTCGTAGCGGAGCTCGTCGACCTTGCCCAGGTCGTGCAGGAAGGCCCCCATCAAGAGGAGGTTGCGGTCCACTTGGGGGTAGCAAGGACTCACGCGGAGGACGACTTCCATGAGGTTGACGACGTGCTCCAGCAATCCGCCCGGGTAGGCGTGGTGGTTCTTGATGCCCGCCGGCGCGCGGGTGAACTTGGCCATGAAGGCCTCGTCCATGAGGAAGCACTCGGCCAGCGTCTGCAAGCCCGGGTTGTCCAGGCCGCGGAGAAGCCCCCCCAGCCGCACGACGAGCTTGTCGACCTCCACGGCCCGCAGCGGCAAGAAGTCGTCGGGGTTGACTTCGCCGCTGGGGACCTTGGTCAGCCGGGTGGCGATGAGCTGGACGGCCCCCTGGAACAGTTGCGTGGTGCCCTCGACGCGGAGGTAGTCGCCGTTGTCGAACGCCCTGTAGACCCCCTCGGAGGCGTTCCACATCCGGGCCCCGATCTTGCCCGTGCGGTCCGAGAGCTCGATTTGCAGGTAGAGGTTGCCGTTGCGGTTCGGGCGGAGCTGTTTCTCCGAGACCATGAACACCTGATCGACCGCCTCCTGGGAAGTCAGTTGGTTGACGTAGCGGCGTGACATCGGCGACGGTTTCTCCAGGGTCGCAGGCGGCAGGACAGCCCAAACATTGCATTTTATCGGTCTTGCAGCCGCTCTGCAAGGGACAAGCGCTAAGCATGCCGCAGCGCGTAGTATCCGTCGAGGATGGCCTGTCCGTCGACGCCGAGGATGCCAATGTGCCGCATGACGCGGAAATCCCAAAGGTTGTCGCTACGGAACTCGTCCCGCTCGCCGTAGGGAGTCGCGGTGACGATGGCCAACTGCGGCGGTGCGCCTCTCGTGTAGTCAAAGCGGACCGAAACGATGTCTGCCCCCACGAGGACCCGCCAGATCATCATCCGCACCTCGATGGAATGCGGGGGGCCGACGAACGCCTGGAAGAATGCCGTCGCCTTGGTGACGTTCCGCTCAACAAGGTCGAACGGTTGAGGGGTGTCATGGAAGCGCTGGCGATATGACGCGACGAACTCATCGATCTCACGTGCTACTCCGGCAAGAATACGATCGCGTTGCGGATCGTCGAGGATCCACCCGGATCCTGTGCGTCGAAAAGCGTCGGCAACCTGTTCTGGCGTAGTAGGCATGATGGGATCACTCACGCGGCCTGGGGCACCCAGAGGGGCGCCCATTGGTTTCCCCAAAGAGCCTGCTGGAGCGCGGCGAGCAATCCTTCGATCTCGCGTGTCCGCTCGTCGCAAACCAGCGTCAGCCGCTGGAGCCCCGAGTGCCTTTCCGGAACGTCATCCAGAAGAAAATGCAGCATGGTGTTTGCGTTCTCCGGCGAGGCGCCGTCCCGCGCCCACGCCTCGGATGCGGCCCGATCGCGGTAGACGAAGAATTCGCGGCTGGCAGAACCGTACAATTGCGCCCAGTCGCCGGACAGCAGGTGCGTCTCGCGGCTCTCGGCGTCCTGAAAGTACGCACCCCTCCAAATTCGCCGAACCGCAGCGAGGACCGTCTCAGCAACCCACGCTTCCGGAGGGCTGCTGAGGACAATATCGACTCCGCCTATCATGCCTATCATGGGCTCTGAAGCTCCTCGATAGCTCCCTGCCTCGCCTGGACGACGACGTAGTCTTCCGGCGAGTAGAAAATGTGCTTTCCCCGATGCCCGCGAATCGGCCGCAAGTCCCCGATGTCCCGAAAGGGGAAGCAGTAAGCCGCCTTGGCAGCGGAAATCCGCAACTTCAACGCCAAGTTCGGAGTATCGGAAGGCAAGTCCGTGAAGTAAGCTCCTACAGGGTGGTCCGGCGATGGGGGCTGGCGGGCCTCGAAGCGCCAATCGACCTGGGAGCGAATGCTGTTGTAACCAGGCTTGTCGGTGTAGTGACGCATCCACGCGACCGATGTGCCCATGCCGTCGCCCTTCCGCGATGTACCGGCTTAGTGGTCGCGTGCTGGCTTCTCACTTCGTTATCGCGCCCGTCGAGGGCAGTCGTGCCCAGGCCCTAACTTCCAGACGCGAAAGCTATTATAGCGCCGGCACGGCAATCGGTCCAGGGGTCGGCCGAAGTATGGAACATCCCCCTGCCGAGCGAAGTCGGACCCTGCGATATTCGTGGTTCATGGCCAGGCGCGACCCGAATTCGGCGGCCCTTGCCCCCTTTGCCCCCGGTCGCCTACAATAATGGCCGTTTTGCTCGGTCGCTGAGGCGACCGCCTTGCCGCGACGCGGCGAAAACCAATCTTTTTCCTGACGGTCCCGTCTCATGCTTTGGACCCGCACGCTGATCCCCACGATGAAGGAATCGCCCGAAGGGGCGGAAATCCCCAGCCATGTCCTGATGCTCCGCGCCGGCCTGGTCAGTCAGGTCATGGCCGGGGTCTACACGTACCTGCCGCTGGGGCTGCGGGCCCTCCGCAAGGCGGAGGCGATCGTCCGCCGCGGCATGAACGACGCCGGGGCGGTCGAACTCCTCATGCCCGCCCTCTCCCCCCTGGGCCTGTGGGAGCAGAGCGGCCGCCGCCAGGCCTTCGGCGACGTCCTGATCCAGTTCGCCGTCCGCCGGCAGAACCGCCAGGTCCATATGGCCCTGGGCCCGACGCACGAAGAGGTCATTACCGACCTGGTGGCGCACCAGATCTCCAGCTACCGCCAGATGCCGCTGACGCTGTACCAGATCCAGACGAAGTTCCGCAACGAGGAGCGGCCGCGGTTCGGGGTGATCCGCACCAGCGAGTTCCTCATGAAAGACGCCTACAGTTTCGACGCCTCGATCGAGGACCTCGGCCGGAGCTACGAGGCGATGTACCGGGCCTACTGCCGGATCTTCGACGAGTGCGGCCTGCGGTACCTGGCTGTCGAGGCGGAGAGCGGTCCGATCGGCGGGGACGCCAGCCACGAGTTCATGGTCCTGGCCCCCAACGGCGAGGACTCGGTGCTGCACTGCGCCGCCTGCGGCTACGCCGCCAACCAGGAGAAGGCCGAGATCGGCAGCCGCGACCTCGTGCCGCCGAACGTCCCGCGCGAGCCGCTCCGCAAGGTGCCCACCCCGGGCGCCGCGACCATCGAGCAAGTGAGCAAGTTCCTGGGCTGCAAGCCGCAGGACTTGATCAAGACGTTGATCTACGTGGCCGACGGCCGGCCGATCGCCGTCCTGGTGCGCGGCGACCACGAGGCCAACGAGAACAAAGTCCGCCGCGTGGCGGGGGCGGCCGCGGTCGTCCTGGCCGACCCGGCGGTGATCCAGCAGGTCTCCGGGGCCCCGGTCGGCTTCGCCGGCCCGGTGGGCCTGGCGATGCCGATCCCCATCTACGCCGATCGCGACGTCGAGCGGGTCGTCAACGGCGTGACCGGGGCCAACCAGGCCGACACGCACCTGGTGGGCGTCAACCTCCAGCGCGACTTCCGCGTCGACCGCTTCGCCGATCTCCGCAAGGCCGTCGACGGCGATCCCTGCCCGCGGTGCAGCAGCCGGGTGGCCATGCGGCACGCCATCGAGGTCGGGCACGTCTTCAAGCTGGGGACGAAGTATTCCGAGGCCCTCGGGGCCCGCTTCCTCGACCGCGACGAGCACCTCCACCCGATCATCATGGGCTGCTACGGCGTCGGGGTGAACCGCATCCTCGCCGCCTTGATCGAGACCTGCCACGACGATAACGGCATCCTCTGGCCCGTGGCGCTGGCCCCCTATGAAGTGATCCTGGAGCCGCTGCTGGTAACGCACGAGCCGACCCGCCAGGCGACCGAGCGGCTGTACGCCGACCTCCAGGCCGCGGGCATCGAGGTCCTGGTGGACGACCGCGACGTGCGCGCCGGGGTGAAGTTCAAGGACGCCGACCTGGTGGGCATCCCGCTCCGCGTCGTCCTCGGCGAGCGCGGCCTGCGGGACGGCAAGGTCGAGGTCAAGTGGCGATGGGACCGGCAGGCGGAGATGCTCGATCTCGGCGCCGCCGCCGCGACGATCGCCGAGTGGATCGCCGCAGAGCGCAAGGACAATCGCCGCTTCCACAGCCGGTAGAATACCATGAGCCGCCACCCTGTTTTCCTTGCTTTCGTGATGATGATTATCCCGGCAACGCTCGCGGCCGCGGACGGCCGGAAGCCGGACGCGGCCCCGGGGCGGGTCGTCTATCCCCAGACCCGCCGCGTCGACCACGTCGATACCTATTTCGGCGTCCGGGTACACGATCCCTATCGCTGGCTCGAAGAGGACATTCGCGGCTCGAAGGAGGTCGCCGATTGGGTGGCGGCGGAGAACAAGGTAACCTCCGCCTACCTGGAGTCGATCCCGCAGCGTGAGGAGATCCGCCGCCGGCTGGCGGAGGTCTGGAACTTCGCCCAGTATTCCTCGCCATTCAAGGCCGGCGGCCGCTACTACTACCTGAAGAACGACGGCCTGCAGAACCAGCCGGCGGTGTGGGTGATGGACTCGCTCCAGGCCAGGCCGCGGGTCGTGCTCGACCCCAACTCCTGGTCCCGCGACGGCACGATC
>Ga0181524_10002575_pt1 | contig 18449 bp, 11 predicted proteins | sample PEATcosm2014_Bin_34_FD_119761 | JGI IMG/M metagenome (GOLD analysis project Ga0181524, IMG submission 119761) | Peatland microbial communities from MTU Mesocosm Facility, Houghton, MI, USA - PEATcosm2014_Bin05_60_metaG | ecosystem: Environmental > Terrestrial > Soil > Wetlands > Peat | place...
AAGAGTTGCAGGGGTGGGATGTTAGAGGCGGGGCGGGTAGAAGGGAGGGTGGCGGGGGGAGTGGTTGGGGCCGGTGCGGAGGGGGGCGGGGTCGAGGAGGGAGGCGGGGGCGGGGGGGAGGGGCCAGTGGGCGAGTTTGGCGCTGTCGAAGGTGTCGCCGTGCATGCCGTCGGGGAAGGGGTCGCAGAGGTAGGCGCCGCGGTCTTTGATGACGAGGCGGTGGTCGGTTTTGAAATAGGAGCCGGGAGGGGCGGTGTAGTGGTTGTCGTTGAAGTGGGCGGAGTAGAGGTCGCCGAGGCAGGTTTTCATGTTGACGGGCTGGGCGTAGCCGGGGGGATGGATGGCGGCGCTGTGGATGACGAGTTCAACGGGGACGAGGTGGCGGAGGAGGTCGGAGGTTTCCTGGGCGAAATAGCGTTCGCTGGAGGCGTCGATGCAGAGGCGGCGGGCGCGGCCGCCGCGCGGGCGGGCGGCGATGGTTTCGAGGACGCGGCGGAGGCGGTCGCGGGCGATTTGGGGCTGGCGTTCTTTCCAGAGGAGGACGAGGACCTGGACGCGGTCGGCGCCGCGCTGCTCGGTGACGGTGAGGGAGCTTGGGTTGCTGGTGGCGCGAGTGGTGGTGGCGACGTCGAAGCCGATGCCGACTGGGCCGTCGTGAAGGTGTTGGCGGAGGAATGCGAGGGCGGAGTGGAAGTCGGCATCGGTGTCGGCGGAGATGAGGGCGGATTGGCCGAGGCCGCGGCGCTGGGCGGCGTCGAGGGCGAGGAAATCGATGGCGGCGGCGCCGCCGAATTCGTGGATAAGGAGGTAGTTGCGGCGAAGGGCGCCTTTGTTGATGGCCTGGGCGTAGAATTGTTCGAGGGTGAGGGGGCGGGCGGTGTTGGGGTCGTAGAGGGTGTGACCTGCGGCGCAGGCATCGGGGAGGGCGACGCGGTGGATGAGGAGGTTGTTTTGGCCGCGATAGAAGTGGCCGTCGGGGTTTGGGGGGGATTCGAGATGGGAGGAATGGGGAGAATGGGAAGGATGAGGCGGGTGGAAGCGGCCGCCGGGATTTGGGGTGAGTTCGAGGGCTGGCGCGTGAACGCGGGGTTCCGGGGAGGCGTCGGGGTTTAGGTTGAATTCGAGGCCGGGCGGGGGGAGGGTCATTTCGAAGAAGGGGTGGCGGTCGTCGGCGGGGAGGTTACTGGCATAGACGAGGCGGAAGGAGGGGTCGGCGTCGATGATGGGTCCGACGGCTTCCTGGAGTTGGGATTCGAGGGCGGCGGGAGTGAAGGCGGCTTCGTCGCGGAGGACGGTGCCGGTCCAGCCGCGGGCGGTGGCGGGGTTTGGGGCAATGATTTGGAGGCGGGAGAAGGTGGTGCGGGTGTGGTAGAGGCGGATTTCGAGGCGGCCGGCGCGGTAGAGGGCGGTGAAGTCGTCGGAGGTGAGGGAGCGGTATTCGGCGCCGGTTTGGGAATTGGCGGCGACGAGGTTGAGGGGTTTTTGGGATTGGGCAAGGGAGGCGAGGAGGGCTTTTTGCATGGCGGCGGCTTCGCGGGCGACGATGGCGGCCTGCTCGATGGCGGTGACGGATTTGGAGACGAGTTCGGAACCGACGAGGAGGGAGGCGCTGGCGGCGATGACGCGGCGGCCCGGTGCGCGGGACATTTCGTCGAAGGCCATGGCGCCGAGGGTGGTGGACTTGCGGCATTGGCGGGCCCACAGGAGGACCAAGGTGCGGACGGCACGGAGGGCGCAGAGGGCGGCCTTTTCGTAGGGGCGCCTGATCCATTTCCGGGTGGTCATGAACATAAATGTACTGAGCACTGCATGAGGGGGATTTTAGCTGATTTAAGGCGGGGGGTGGTAGGACTGCATTGGCTGTATTGGCTGTATTGGTTATTTGTTGGGGAAAAGCGGAAATTGGGAAGGCAGAAGGCAGAGGCGGAGTCCACGGTCCACAGTCCACGGTCTGGGGGCCAGAGGCCAGAGGTCGGAGGCCAGGGGGCACGGAGCGTGGGGGTGGACACGCTGGCGACTTGAGGTGGACCGGGGGGTCGAGTTCGGAGGGGCAATCAAGACGCAGAGACGCGAATGCCGCAGGCGAGCAGCCCGGCGCACAGGGCGAGCAGGGCGAGCAGGGCGAGGGCCAGCGTTTGGATTCCACATACGCGCTGCCGCGTTCTCATTAGCACCGTGGCTTCAGCCCGGTGCATGCGGACAACGGGTGCTTGCAGCCGTTTCAACGGCTTTCCATTCTCCTGGGCAAACCGTTGAAACGGTTGCAGCGCCTCGGGTGCCTTCTTGCACCGGGCTGAAGCCACGGTGTCAATGAGAGGGCGGCTGAGGGCGCGGAATACTCGGGCTGGAGTTCGTTTCATGAGATTGAAGAAATCTTAAACCTTTTCTGACCACTGGACCTCAGCCTTCATCGGACACGCTCAGAATCTGATCGTGGCTGTCTGCGCCGGTTGTATCGTCACAGGGCCAAGGAGGCCGGATTCGACCAGGGGATCGTTCTTCTTCCACAAGCGCCAACTGGTAAAGGTGAACCGGCCGGTGGGGCTGGGCTTGCCCTGGGCGAGCCACTCGGGCCATGATTTCAGGGTGCCGTTGGGGTTGCGGTCGCTGTCCTCGGGGAGTTGCTCATCGCCGATCTGGCGGTTGATCCAGAGGTTGACGACCTTGATTTCCAGGGTGTTTTCACCCGGCCTGGCAGCAGCGGTAATGTCCGTCCGGAACGGGGGTTTCCAGAGGATGCCAAGGTCCTGTCCGTTCAACCTGACTTGGGCCATCACTGCGACCTTGCCCAGGTCGAGGCACAGGCGGCGGTCGGCTCCAAGCAGGCCGGCCGGAATATCGAACGTCTTGAGGTAGGTAGCGGTGCCTGAGAAGTACTTGACGCCCGGATCGGTGTGTTCGCTCCAGGAGATGAGATGGTCGAGCATCACGCGCTCGGGCGCGCCCCAATTCGGGGCAAAACGCAATTCCCAGGGACCATCGAGCCGGATCGGGGCAGGCAGGGCGGGGACCTGGAATTCGCGGGTCTTTCCGCTGGCGCTCTTGAGGGCGTAGGCGCCGGGGGCGGAGACCAGGGCCTCGATTGCCCCATTGGGCCTCCGCGTCAGGCGGATGGCTTGCTCAGGTTCGCTGGCCGCACTCTTGTCAGGCTCGGGGCCCGGAATGGGCGCCGTGTCGAGCGCGGCCTGGCCGTTTCGCGTGGCGAGGACAACCCGGTCGGACTCCGCTGCCGCGCCCTTGCGGAACACGACGAAAACGGAGCCGTAGGGGTCCAGGGAAAGGGGAACGCGGGTGACACCGCCCGCCTCGTTGTATGCGGCGACACGCTCGATGCGGCCGTTTTGGGGCCACCATAATTCGGGGCGCCGACCGCTCACGCGGAAGGAGCAGAGGGCCTCTTCGGGCTGGAGATTCTTGTTGGCCACGAAATAGACCTCGGCGCCCTCGATGGTCCGATGGGTGTAACGGAGGCTGTCGGGCGCATTGCGGGGGTGGTAACTGAAATCGGGGGGCACGCCGCGCTCCTCGAGCATCCGGCAGAGGATGCCGGCGTCCGGAATGGGGTCGGCCCCCGGGTCCGCCGTGGCGATGTCGCCCCAAGGGGCCATGCCGAGCGGACCGAGTTCCATGGCTGCGGCCCAGCCGTCTGCGGCGCCCGGTTCAGTGCGCCAATTGGCAGCGACGGTCTCGGCCGCCTCCCAACGGGCGTCGGTAGTCACGTTGACAACGCGGCCGGCGCCGTAATCGAGGCGGAGGCGGGCGATCAGACCGGCGGGATTGGGGGCGTCGCCGCCATTGACCGCCTCGACGGAAATCAGGTTTGTCCCCGGCTTGAGCAGGGCAGTGATGTTCATTTGGTAAGTGTGGCCGAAGTCGTCTCCGGACCCGGCGGGGCGGCCATTGACCCAGCACTCGAAGGAATTGTCGGCGGTCATGATCAGCGTGGCCGAGGCCACGGGGCTGCCTTCATCGAGAGTGAGCAGGCGGCGGAAGAAACGTTTGCCGGGCGGAACCGCCGAGGCGGGATTGCCCTCTTTTCGCCAAATCCACTGGGCCGAACCCAACTGCCGGTCCGAACTCTCTGGCGGGAGCGATTTGGGCCGGAACTCGCCGCCCCAGAGCACCTTGCCTTTGCCGAAGGGACGCTCGGTGATGTGATCGGGGGGGTCGCCGGAGCCCCACAATTTGGCCGCCAGGGCCTTGACCTCGTCGTCGCATTTTGGGTAATCGGCCAGGCCGGGCGATTTGATGGGCGGGGCGCCGACGACAGTGGCGCCGGCGGCAACCAGTTCGATTATCTTGCCGAGGAGGCGCGGGGACATGGCGCCGGCCTGGGGGAGCACCAGCCACCGGTAGCTCATGCCGTCGGGCAAGACCAGCCGGCCATTGCGTACGGTCATGCGCGTGAGCACGACTTCGGGCGGGCAGCCGTCGAAATTGTAACCGGGCCGGTCATAGCCGGATTTGACGGGGGACTTGAAGCGTTGGGGCGAGGCCTCCGGCTCGAGGAAACAAAGGTCGGCCACAAAGAGGCCCTGCTGGAGAAGGAACTGGCAGCGGGCCAGGTAGTCATGCCATGGGCGCGAGTATTCCCACCAGGTCTGGGTCCGTTCGTAATGAAGGCCCCAGGGCCCCATGGACATGCCGGGCCGGGCGTCGGTCCAGGGCTGGAGGGCGTAACGGTGGAAGACGAAACGGTTGATGCCCTCGCAAAAGGCCCAGTCGCCCAGGTCCTTGATATAGGCCGGGTGGCCTTGCCATTTCTCGGCGTCCGTGGCGGTAAAGGCCTCGGCGCCAAGAATGCGCTTGCCATAAACGTGCGCCGCCGAGGACATCTCGGTGCAACTGTAAGCCGCCCCGAACTTGGCCCAGGACCAAAACTCGGCCATCGGCTCGTCGGCCTGGCCCGCGTAGGTCATGTCATCGGCGGGTTCGCCGTCATAAGCCTCGATCGAGAGCCGGATGCCGTTGCGCCGGGCCATTTCGCGGAAATGACCTGCGTAATTCTGCACCAGCAAGTCATTGACCGTCATGCGCACGTCCCAAAGGAACCGTTCAGACATCTCGAGGGTCTCGACGACGCGGCCCGCGATGACGGGCAGCCAGGGAACAGGGTCGTAGCCCCGGAGCCGCTGAAACTCCTGGCGGAACCTGGGCGTCCAGTTTTGCGAACCGACCTCCCAACTATCGATGTGGGTCGAGACCAGGGTCTTGCCTTCGCCGGCCAGGGGCAGGGAATCGTCGATGACCTTTTTCATAAGCCCCGCGAAGGCGGCCTCGGCGGCCTCCTTGCTGAGCTTGTCGCACTCCAGACCCCGGCCGGCCATCGGGGCAGGATGGTTGTCTGTGCCTGTGGTGGTATGCCCCAGGCGCAGGAGAGTCCAGTTGCCCGCCGGGGCCTCCCACACGAGGCGCCCGTTGGCGTCGCACTGGGCGGTCAGGTCCAGGATGCGCGCGCGCGGCACTATGGCCTGCGCCGGCAAGGCGGGATAGTCCGTCTGCAAGGGAATCTGCTCCGGTGTGCTTGCCGATTTGCCCGCCAGCCTCGGGATAACGTAATTACTCGGCGGCGTGGGAAAGGCGAACACGGCGATGTCGCGGTAATAGTCTTTAACGGCTTGTGGCTGCGGCAGGACGGCGTCGAATCGTTTAGGCCCGGCGAGGCTCGTCTCGGTCCAGACGATGCGCTGCATGGAAAGCTCCGGCGTAATCCAAGGCCCGCCGCTGCCGCACCACCCGGCGTCGTTGTTCATGTTGACCTGGAGTCCAAGCCGGCGCGCCTCGGCGCAGATGTGCTTGAACAAATCACGCCACAGCGGACCGCCGAAGGCCGCGGGACCGCGCGGCGCCCCCTGGTCTGTCTCCATATAGAGGACGCCGCCGATGCCGGCGCGGGCCATGGCCTCGAGGTCCAGCGTGATGCCGTTGCTGCTGATGTTGCCATCCAGCGGAAACCAATACACCCATGGCCGCGCCGAAGGGGGCGGGTTGCTGAAACCGCTCTCCAGCCTGTCGGCGGGCAAGGCGGTCGCAGCCGTTACGAGAACTGCAAGACCTGTAAGAATGAAACGGGAACGAATTGAGCGGGCTCGAGGAACGGGTGACGCATTCATGGCTGGGTCGGGAATGGGGTTTGGCTGCCGGCTAGTCGGTTTTCACGGCTCGAGTCTTACCAAAGGGCGTTGCCTTTGGCCATCGAAAACAGTTTGCCCGTTGCCGGCGTTGTGCTAGGCTCTGTCGCACATTCAAGTGGCAACACGAGCTAAGCCCGGCAGACTGAAGTACCCTGCGTCCACGCGGAAGTTCCGCGCAGCAAAGCTGAAGGAGACCTCTGAAGGCATCCTGATCCAACCTCCAGGTCCGCTTGCTGGCGAGACACACCAAAACGGAGTTGCTAAAGTGAACGGGGGCTTTGCGGATTCTGCCTTCAGCGACAACAAACAACGGCCAATTCACCGTTGGGTTCCCTGGATAGCCGGCTTTTCGGCGGAGTTCGTGCGGGATTCATTCGCCCGCTACCTGCCTGCCAGCCATGCCAGTTCGGCCATAGTGCTCGACCCGTTTTGCGGCGTCGGAACGACCCTGATCGAGGCTATGCGTTGCGGACACGATGCCGTCGGTTTCGAAGTCAATCCCTATCCGGCGCTGGCCTCGAGGGCCAAATGCGAGGCCGCATCGCTCTCGCCATCCCAGGTCAATAGTTACATTGGCAAATTCGAGGAGTACATGCGGCAGCCCCTGGGTGACGCCGGCTCCGTCGCCGCACCAGAGCACTTCCGCAGCCGCATCCCATTTTTTGGTCCCCACGCTCAGGCAAAAGTCCTCAAGGCGCTGGGCTTCATTCGGCGGTTGGCCGTTCCACCTATCCAGGACCTCTTCTCCATTGCATTTGGCTCCGTGATGGTCAGCCTCTCGAATTATTCATACGAGCCAAGCCTCTCATCCCGTCCCGCTGTGGGGAAGCCGACTCAAGACGACGCGCCCGTGGCGGAATCCATGGTCGCGAAGCTTCTTGCCATGAAATCGGATGTTGCCTGGTTCCGCGAGGAGTTGGGCCGCTTTGCCCGGAGGCCGCAAGGGCGCGTGATTCCAGACAACTTTCTGAATGCGTTGGAGCATCTGCAGCCCGCGTCGGTCGATCTGCTCGTCACGTCGCCGCCGTACCTGAATAACTATCACTATGTCCGCAACACGCGGCCGCAGCTTTTTTGGCTCGAATTCGTGAGCAAACCCAGCGAGCTTAAGCGGCTGGAAAGCCAAAACTTCGGCAAGTATTGGCAAACCGTGCGCGATCTTGAAAGGGTGCCGCTGGATTTCGACCACCCTGACCTCGAAAAGCTGCTGGCCGAAATCCGTTGTGTTGGCGTCGAGCGCGGGTCGTATGGCGGCCGCGGTTGGGCAAATTACGCGGCCAGCTACTTCAATGACACAAATCGCTTTTGCCACGTTGCCGGCCAACTCCTCAAGCCGCAGGCCCGCGCCGTTGTCGTGGTCGGCAACTCCATCTTGCAGGGCGTCGAGATTCCCATAGACAACATTTTGGCAGACCTGGCAACGCGCCACGGTCTGGTTGTCGAGAGCATCCACATCGTCCGCCAGAAGCGCGTCGGCGCCAGCATCGTGGCCTCCTCCGTGAGACATGGGGCCAGGACCACTGCGAAACTCTACGAAAGCGCCGTGGTCCTCCGGCGAACCTAATCTCAGCATGTTTGATCTTTTCGACTTTGATCTGCCAGGCGCCGTGACGGAGCAACTCGAGAGGCGCCTCAACTCGATGCCCAGCAGCACGCTGACCGAACAGGCCCTGCAGCAACTCGACTCCTTCCTGGAACAGCACAAACTCCGGCAGGGTGTGTACCAGATCCTCCTGAAGGACGAGGTCGTTTATGTTGGAAAAGCTACGAACGTGAGGGAGCGTCTTGAGCAACACTATTGGAAACTGCGCGGGCGGCAGAACGTCGAAATGGGGGACGTCCGCTTCCGCTGCTTGGTGCTTCACGCAAATTGGAGCACCAGCGCCCACGAAGACCTTCTGATCGCCCACTACAAATCCCAGGGTCAGGCCAAGTGGAACGGCGCTGGATTCGGCCCCAAGGACGTTGGCCGAGGACGGGATGGTACCGAACCCAGTTGGTTCGATCGCCATTACCCCATCAATGCCGATTACCCTTGCGACCCAATCCCCGATTCCTTGACGGTCGGGCAGTTGGCTGACCTGCTGAAATCACAACTGCCATTCACTTTCCGCTATGAAATCCCGAGAACTGACGCGGCCAGGCCCCTTGACCTCACAGGGGTTTCGCGAACAGCCCGCGCCCTTTTGGAGGAACTCGTACAGGCGCTCGGTCCGCGCTGGCAGGGCAACCTTTTTTCGCAGCCACATCATCCTCTATCAGGAGCAACGGGCTTACGAATTCGGTGAGACGATCACTGCTGGCCGCGCCTGAGTGAAAAAACTTCCAGGCCGGCCGTCATGGCCTTGGGGCGATGACGAGGGTCTTTTCGGCCATGACTGCCGCGGGTGTTATTTCGAGGGTCGGCACATTTGCGCTCCACCAATTGGCGGCGTCTTGCGGGGTCCAGGCGCGCGCTGACTGGCATCGGCCCAGGGCCTCTTCGAGGGCGTCGGCACTGGACGGGCGTTGGGCCGGCGTTTTCGACAGGCAGGCCATGATCAACTCTTCCAGGTCTGGCGAGATGTGCCTGCCCAGCCGTTTGGAGGGCGTTTGAGGCATACGCTGGACTTGCTCGTCGAGCAACTGCTCGACCTGGTTCGTCTCGAAGAGAGTCTTGCCTGTGAGCAGCCAGTAGCCGACCGCGCCGACCGAGTAAAGGTCGCTGCGCGGGTCGAGGAGGTCCGGGGTTTCGATCGCCTCGGAAGACATGAAGTGGGGGGTGCCGACCACGGCGTCCTTGGCCAGGCCTTTGGCGCCTGCGTGCGCCGCTTTGACCAGCCCGAAGTCCAGCACCTTGACGGTGTCGCAAACTCCGCCCCTGCGGGTGAGGAGGATGTTGGCGGGCTTGATGTCGCGGTGAATGAGACCCACACGGTGCGCCTCGGCCAAAGAGCCGCAGACCTGCCGCAGAATATGGATGACGCGTCCCTCGGGCTGGGGGCCGAATTGGCGCACGAGGTGGTCGAGGTTGATTCCGCTCAAGTACTCCATGGCGTAGTAGAACAGACCTTCGGGCGTGCGCCCGTAGTCATAGATTGCGACGGTGTTCGGGTGGGTGAGTTGGCTGGTCATTTGGGCCTCTTGCTCGAAGCGTTCCGCCGTGGCCTCGTTGGTCAAGTCGGGGCTTAGCACCTTGATGGCTACGGGCCGGCGCAGCAGGGTGTGGCGCGCCCGATAAACCATCCCGTTGGACCCCCGGCCGATTTCCTGCACGAGCACATATTGGCCGAGGCGCCGGGCCGCCACCGCGCTCTTGCGCAATGAGGCTTGCAGGCGCTCGATCAGGAGGGAGAATGCAAAAATGGCGACCCCGCCCAGGACCAGCAGCAGGAACAGGGTCAAGAACACGCGCCGCACGATGAATAACGTCTCGAAGGCCTCGTCGGCCCCCACCTCTATGGCCACGCCCAGGTTGTATTCCGGCAGCCACGTCCAGGCGCCAATGACTTTTACGCCGCGGTAGTTTCGGTAGCCGTCCACGTCGCAGCCTTGCCATTCATGCGTGGCCGAAGCCGCCATCCGCGTCAGATGCATTTGCTCGCGGGGGAGGGTGGGATGTTCTCCGCGGTCCAGGTCGACCCCCGGGTCCAGCAATCGCAGGTTGAGAATCACGGTGGCTTCCGGCGTGTCGGGAATCAGGCCCAGGTATCTGAGTTCCGGGTCAAACCGTGAAGCCGTCAGCATCACCCCGTCCCGGTCGAACGCGTATGCCTCCGCGCTCTCTCCCATGCGCGCGGCCAGGAAAATCTGGCTGAATTCCTCCTGCGGCTTCATGCGCCATCCCAGGACCGCCGCGACTGTGCCATCGGCTGCCCTGACCGGGGCCGCGACAAACATCGTGGCGCCATCGCTCTTCTGCCCCGGGGGAGCCTCGCGCGCAAAGGGCCGCGAGACGATGGGCAGTCCCTCCAGCGCCCGGCGCATAAAGAGCGAATAGCTGGCCGGGGCGCGATGATTGACCAGGAAAGCCAGGGGAGACGCCAGGACGCGCTCATCCGCCCCGACGACCACGTAATCCAGGTAGCGGTGTGATTCCAGGAGCGGCTTGAGGGTCTGCTCGAGGGCGCGGGCTGCCTCGGAGTCTGCCAGGCCCGCCTGGGTGATGCCGGGCTTATTTGCCTGCCGGACCAATGCGAGAACCGCCTCCCGTATGCGCGCGTCGGTGGCAAACAACTTCGCGTCGGTTTCCTGCTCGGAAAACCAAAGCCGCAACCCTGCCACGTTGGCGCTGAGTAATGTCTGCAAACGGCCCGTCAGTTCGGTCTTCATCGTCCCTTCCACCAGGTCCCGAGTCCAGAAGCCGACCAGGCCGATGAGCAACGCCCCGGCCAACGGCCAAATCCATTGGTACTTTGAAAGCACCAGCGGCACTTGGGTCACGAGCCGAGCCAGTCTGCTCCTGGTGCCCGGACCTGTGGAATCTGCAGTCACCACCCTAGACTGAGCAGGCCCGCTGCCATTGTCAACCAGGCAGAGTGGCCCAGTTCCAAGAAGCTGATTTGCGCCCGACACTAGAGCGGGCTGACTCTGTGAAATGCACCCGGGATGCGCCCCGTAGCCAAAAAAACATCGCCATTGGGGCGTCATCGCGCTAATTTGCGGCGCATGAGCAAGAGCAGCGATCAGAAGCCTCTGAGTGGCGCGGCCGCAAGAAGGCGGCCTGAACTGGCTAAATGGCTTTCGGGCCTGGTCATCCTGGCCTTGTTGATGGCCTCGTGGCCTGCTCGAGCCGATGACCCGGAGGACCTGTATCAGCGGATGTACATTCTCATTCAGCAGGCCGATTCATTGGACGCCAGCGGCCAGAGCGGGCCGGCGCTGGCCAAATACCGGGAAGCGCAATCGGTTTTGCGGCACCTCAAGGAGGAGAACCCGAAGTGGAATACCGACGCGGTCGGCTATCGGTCCAATTACCTGGCCGGAAGAATTGCGGCCCTTGCCGCAAAAGCCGCCAAGCCTGCCACGGGCGGCCCGACCGGTGGGTCGCAGGAGGCGCAACCGGACGCCAAGCCCTCCTCGGCCGTCTCGGCGCTGCAGGCAAGGGTGCTGGAAGCCGGGGCGGAACCCCGCAAGGTCTTGCGCCTGCATCCGCAGGCCGGGGACAAGCAGACGCTGAGCCTGACAATGAAGATTTCCACGGACATCCAGGCGGCGGGAATGCCCGGCCAAACAATGAAGTTGCCCGCCATCAAGATGACCATGGACACGACGGTGAAGAGCGTCTCGGCTGAGGGCGACATTCTCTATGATATGACGATGGGCAATGCCGAGGTAGCCGGGGAAGCGGATGCCAATCCCCAGATCGCACAGCTCCTGAAGTCCGCATTCTCGGGGTTCAAGGGGCTGTCAGGCTCCGGCACCACGTCCGACCGCGGTTTTGGCAAGGGGACTGAGATGAAGACGCCGGCGGGCGCCGACCCCCAACTCCGCCAGGTGGTCGACCAGGTGAGAGAATCCTTTGGCCAGTTGTCCGTCCCGCTGCCCGAGGAGGCCGTCGGCCCAGGCGCCAGGTGGGAGGTCAAAATGGCGGTCAAAGCCCAAGGCATGACCATAGACCAAACGAGCGTGTATCAACTGGTCTCCATCGAAGGGGACCGCGTCACTGTCAAGGGGACCGTCGAGCAACGCGCCTCGAATCAGAAGATTCAAAACCCGGCCATGCCCGGGCTAACATTCGACCTCACAAAAATGGCCGGCAAAGGCAGTGGCGACATGGTCTTCGATCTGACCCGGTTCCTGCCTGGAGAGGGGACCTCCACGTTCACCTCGGAAACTGTCATGGGAATGAATGCTGGCGGCCAGAAGACCACCCTGACCACCAAGACAACACAGAACGTGCGTATCGAAGGGAAATGAGCCGCTTTTGCCGGGCGTGTGGAGCGTGTGGAGCGTGGAGCGTGCGGAGCGCGTGGAGCGTGCGGAACGTGGAGCGTAGCGCGCGAGGGCATCTTAAAACTTGGCACGCTCCACGCCCTCACGCTCCTCGCTCCACACGCTCTCACGCTCTTCACCTCGAGCGCATGAGTTCCTCGGCGTAGGCGAGCATTTTCTCTTGGCGCCGGCGGCCGATGCGCCGGACAGGAGAGCCGGCGTAGATGCCCCACGGTTCCAGGTCCATGTCCACGGCGGCGCCTGCCGCAACGGCTGCGCCCTCTCCGATGGTTACGCCAGGGGAAACGGTCACGTTGATAGCAAGGGAAGCAAACCGCTCGAGGGTCACCGTGGAGATCTTCACGGCGCGGTATTGGAGCGGAATGGCCGCACCGTTGAGACCCTCTCCGGTGTAATCCTCACTGGAGCAGATGATGCGGCATCCCGCGGCGAGGCTGGAGAAGTCCTTCATGACGAGCCGGCCGTCCCACCCGCCCAGTATGGAGCAGTGCGGCCCGATGTAGGTGTAGCTGCCCAGAGTCGCGGCTGTCGTTATGAGGGTGAATGCATCAATCGCGGCCTGGTCGCCCAAATCCACTAAATCGGGGCGGCTAATCACCGCGTGCGGCGAAACTCGAACATTGATTCCGTGTCTCATTGTGTCAGGAGCGGATGCAGCACTTGGGCGTCAAGAAAGAATAACATGAACATTCTGGCTGGTTCTTTTGGCCGCTGGCGGCGTTGCTCGCTCGTTACAGATCGCCTTGGATATGCGCCTCGCTCGCGCCTTGCCAGCGGCCAAAACTCCTGCGCCATAATTGTTCATGTTATTCTCTCTTGACGCCTTATCGAGGGAGGCTCCGCAACCGGGCCTCCCCCGCCCCTGCAACTCCTCTCGGTTTTCTCCCTGGAAGGCTCGCGTCTTCCGACCTTCGAGGTGGACCGTATCACAGGGGGTCTGACATCCGTTGTCACCCCTCGAAAAAAGTTTGGCGTTGAAGCGGGCGAAGGACGTTTGTATAGTGCCGGAGATGACGGCCCGCGCGCCCCACCCGGAGACTTCGCCCCTGGATCGGCCGGTCGGCAGCCTCTATGGCGTCGGGCCGGAACGGGCGGCGCAGTTGGCGCGGCTGGAGGTCTTCACGGTTGGCGATTTGCTCCTGCATCGGCCCCGGCGCTATGAAGATCGGCGCCAGTTCCGGCCCGTGGCGGAGCTGGAGCTCGAGCAGGCGGCCATCACGCGCGGCAAGATTGTGGCCTTGGGCGTGAAATGGTTCTCGAATCACACGAAATCGATCTTCGAGATCATCGTTGACGACGGCACGGCGCGGCTGCACTGCCGCTGGTGGAACCTGCCTTTTATGGAGAAGTACTTCGCCACGGGCCAGGAGGTCGTGGTTTTTGGAAAACTCCGGGGCCTGAGGCCGCGCACGATCGACCACCCGGAGACCGAAGTGGTCGAAGGGGGCGAGGAGAGCAGCATCCACATCAACCGCATCGCCCCGGTGTATCCATTGACGGAGGGCCTGCCGCAACGCTGGCTGCGAGCCCTGGTTTGGCGGACGCTGCCAGCGGCCCAGCCGCATATTGCCGAACCGTGGCCGGGTCTTGCGCTCCACGCGGCGCGGGACGCGCGCTGCGGCATCACACCCGACATGCCCCTGCCCAGCCGCGCCCGTGCCATCCACCTGCTCCACTTCCCCGAGACCGAGGCGGATGGGGAATTGGCCAGGCAGCGGCTGGCGTTGGACGAGTTCATCGAGCTGCAGCGCCAGATGCAGGTTCGGCGGCGGAATTTCGAGGCCAAGGCCCGGGCCTTGCCCTGCGCCGGGGATAACCACCTAATCAGGCCCTTCCTGGCAGGGCTGGGCTTCAAGCTCACCGAAGCCCAGACGCGGGTCCTGCGCGACTTGCGCAAGGATATGTCCGGTCCGCACCCGATGCGCCGGCTGCTCCAGGGCGATGTCGGCTCAGGCAAGACTGTGGTTGCGGGGTGCTGCGCCCTGATGGCGCTGGAAAGCGGGTATGACGCCGCCTTCATGGCGCCCACCGAGATTCTGGCCGAACAGCATTTCGCAAACTTCAAGCGATGGCTCGACCCGCTGGGCGTTGCGGTGGAACTGAGGACCGGAGGCCGAAAGGCCGAAATCCGAAATCCGAAATCCGAAATCCGAAGGGCGGACGCTGGAAGTCCGAAGTCCGAAGTCCGAAGTCCGAAGGGCGAAGGGCGAGGGGAGAACGGGGTGGAGGATGGGCTGGGCGGGCCGCATGGGGTTTCGTTGACCATTGGCACGCACGCCTTGCTCGGGGCCGGGTTCGAGCTGCCCAATCTCGGGCTGGTGATCATCGATGAGCAACATAGATTTGGCGTTGCGCAACGAGAGCAACTGGTGCGCAAAGGCCATTACCCGCATCTGCTGGTAATGACGGCGACGCCGATTCCCCGCACGCTGGGGCTGACGGTTTACGGCGAACTGGATGTTTCGACGTTGGACGAGCGCCCCCCGGGGCGGGGCCGGCTCAGAACCTTTGTGCGGAAGGCGGACAGGCTGCCGAAGGTGTGGGCGTTTATCGGCGAACAACTTGACCGGGGCCGGCAGGCCTACGTGGTTTATCCGCGCGTGGAGGATTCCGGGGCGGGCGGAGTCAAGGCGGTGACTGCGGAATTCGAGACGGTGCGGGAGGCGCTGGCGCCGAACCGGGTGGGGCTGCTTCACGGGCGGCTCAAGCTGAAGGAAAAGGACGAGGTGATGGGGGAGTTTCGCGCCGGGCGCCTGCAGGTGCTGGTGGCCACTTCGCTGATCGAGGTGGGCCTGGATGTGCCCAACGCAACGGTGATGTTGATCGATAACGCGGAGCAGTTCGGCCTGGCCCAACTCCATCAGTTGCGCGGGCGGATTGGGCGCGGGGCGCATGATTCCTACTGCATTCTCCTGGCCGGCGCCAAGAGCAGGGATGCCCAGCGCCGCTTGAAAGTGCTCGAGGAGACTTGCGACGGCTTCCGCATCGCCGAGGCGGACCTGGAGGCGCGGGGGCCGGGAGAGTTGCTGGGCCAGCAGCAGAGCGGGGCCCCGAAGTTCCGGTTTGGGGATCTGTCCCGGGATTGGGAACTCATCAGGCAGGCTCGGGAGTTGGCGGCGCAGACCTGGGCTTAGTGGTCCATTTCTTAGCGCGGCAGAGCCCACACGCGTCAGGCCAAGCGGTCATGAACATAAACAGTGCGCGGCTTCAACCGCAACACGGTTGCGTAACAAAGCCCAGGGCTGGACCGAAGGGACAACCCTGGGTAGCGACGATGGAGGAGCCCTCAACCCCAACGGGGATGCGTCTGGCGGAGAACGCGAGCGACTGGTTTTTCGCTCACCGGGCCACAACCCCGTTGGGGTTGATGGGCATTGCCGCGCGATTACCCAGGGTTGGCGCCACGCCAACCCTGGGCTTTGTTACACAACCCCGTTGGGGTTGGAGCGGGGAGGCTTCATCTTAGCCTGACGCGAACAGGCATCGCCGCGCTGAGAGAACATCCGGCCTACAGCAGATCGGGCTGGCTGCCGTGGAGGGGTTTGCGGCCGATTTTCTTGTAGCCCAGTTCGGTTGCGACACGGCCCTGGGAGGTGCGTTTGAGATAGCCCTCCATGATGAGGTAAGGCTCATAGACCTCTTCGAGGGTGTCGGGTTCTTCGCCGACGGCCACGGCGAGGGAGCCGAGGCCGACGGGGCCGCCGGCGAACTTGGTGATGATGGTTTCGAGGATGCGCTTGTCCATTTCGTCGAGGCCGTTTTCATCGATCTCGAGCATGGCCAGGGCCTTGTCGGCCACGTCGGGGCTGATGCGGCCCTGGTGTTTGACCTGGGCGTAATCGCGGACGCGGCGGAGGAGGTTGTTGGCGATGCGGGGTGTGCCGCGGCTGCGGCGGGCGATTTCGAGGGCGGCATTTCCTTCGACCTCGACATTGAGGAGGCGGGCGGAACGGATTACGATCTGCTCGAGCTGGGGGGCCTGGTAATAGTCCAGCCGCTCGCGGATGGGAAAGCGCGTGAGCAAGGGCGCCGTGAGCAGGCCGCTGCGGGTTGTGGCACCGATGAGAGTGAAGCGCGGGAGGCTGAGCCGGACGCTCCTGGCGTTGGGACCCTGGTCGATGATGATGTCCAGCTTGAAGTCCTCCATCGCCGGGTAGAGGTATTCCTCGATGGTCTTTTGGAGGCGATGGATTTCATCGATGAACAGGACGTCTCCCTCTTCCAGGTTGGTTAAGAGGCCCGCCACGTCGCCCGCCTTCTCGATGGTCGGCCCGCTGGCGCTCTTGAGGTTGGCCCCCATGGCCTTGGCGAGGATGTGGGCCAGGGTCGTCTTGCCCAGGCCGGGCGGGCCGCTGAGCAGAATGTGGTCGATGGGTTCGCGGCGCTGTTTGGCGGCGGCCACTGTGATCTCGAGGCGCTCTTTGACCTTGGCCTGCCCGGTGAATTCCGAGAAGAGCGACGGGCGCAACGTCATCTCCAGCGCCACGTCGGGCTTGGCCAGCACGTCGGTAATCTTTTGTTGAGCCATCAATAAGAGAATGAGCCATTAAGCTGTGCGCGCAAGGGCAAATCGAACGCAGGGTCGGAGCGATCAGGCTTGCCAGGGGGCGTCGGGGGTGGTAAAAGCACAGGAGCGTTCCCAATCGGACCTATGCGAGTTGCGAGCAAGAGCGGCGGGGCTTTTACACTGGTGGAGTTGCTGGTGGTGATTGCCATGATCGCCGTCCTGGCGGCATTGCTCCTGCCGGCGCTGAGCCGGGCCAGGGCCGCCGCCAGGCGCATTCAATGCCTGAACAGCCAAAAGGAGTTGGCCGGGATCTGGGTGATGTATGCGACGGACAACACTGACTTGCTGGCGGCCGACGGCGAGCAGGACCCGCCCGCAACGAACACCAAGTTTTGGGTCCAGGGCGCCATGTACGACCCGGTGTGCAACACGAACGCCAGTTACATCGTGGACCCCAAGTATGCCCTTTTTGCCAGCTACCTCCGCGACATCCGGCTCTACGTCTGCCCCTCCGACAGACCCAACGTCCATGTCTTCGGACGGGATTCTCCCCGCATTCGCAGTTACGCCCTCAATTCTTACCTGGGGTGGGTCGGGCCGCTGGACGACCGGCTGTCTGCGGCCTACCGGATCTTCCGCAGACATTCCGACCTGACCGCTCCCATGCCAATGGGGACGTTCCTGTTCTCGGATGTTCAGCCGGACAGCATCTGCTGGCCCTACTTTGGGGTGTATATGAAGGAAGACTTCTTTTTCAATTTCCCTGGCTCCCGGCACAACCGCGGGGCGGTGGTCTCTTTCTCGGACGGCCATGCCGAGTATCACCGCTGGCGCGACCCGCGCACCATCAAGGCCTATTCGCCGGATTATCACCAGCACCAGGATTCCTCCCCGGGCAACGCCGATCTGCCTTGGCTGCGCCAGCGGACGACGGTGCCGAAGTAGGGTTTATCCGCGCTTGGCTTTGGATGGACAAAATCGGTTAATAACGCGGGGTCATTTCTCCAAAGAAAATGTTGGCTTATTCCCTGGTCCATCTGCGATAGTCTCGCGCCTGATATTCTATGAGAACTATAAAAACTTGGATTCGGGGCGCGCTCATCCTCGCCCTATGTTGTACCGGCACCGCCGTCTTTGGGAGCGAAGCGGAGCTGAAATTGCCCGACCTGGGCGGGCTCAACACGTTTCCGGCCCTGGGAGGCCTGACCGGCACACAGTTGATGGTGATCGGGCTGGTGGTCTGCGCCATCGGGGGCATGTTTGGCCTGTTCCAATACCGACAGACGCGGGACCTGCCGGTGCATGATTCGATGCGGAATGTCTCCAACATTATATGGGAGACATGCAAGAGCTACCTGCTGCAGCAGGGCAAGTTCCTGTTCTACCTGTGGGTGCTCATCGGAATATGCATGGTCTATTATTTTGCGGGACTGCAGCAGATGGCTTTTGGGAAGGTGGTTTTGATCCTGGCCGCCTCGATTCTGGGCATTTTGGGTTCTTACGGCGTGGCCTGGTTTGGCATGCGCATCAACACGCAGGCCAACTCACGCTCGGCCTTTGCGGCGCTGCAGGGCCTGCCCTGGCCGCCGCTGGCCATTCCGATGCGCTCGGGCATGAGCGTGGGCCTGCTCCTGGTCTGCGTCGAGCTGTTCTTCATGATTTGCATCCTCATCCTCCTGCCCGAAGACCTCAAAGGCCCTTGTTTCATCGGCTTCGCCATTGGCGAATCCCTTGGCGCTGCGGCCCTGCGCATCTGCGGTGGCATTTTCACGAAGATAGCCGACATCGGCTCGGACCTGATGAAGATCATCTTCAAGCTGCCCGAGGACGACCCGAAGAACCCCGGGGTGGTGGCCGACTGCACGGGCGACAAC
>Ga0181524_10002584_pt1 | contig 18417 bp, 15 predicted proteins | sample PEATcosm2014_Bin_34_FD_119761 | JGI IMG/M metagenome (GOLD analysis project Ga0181524, IMG submission 119761) | Peatland microbial communities from MTU Mesocosm Facility, Houghton, MI, USA - PEATcosm2014_Bin05_60_metaG | ecosystem: Environmental > Terrestrial > Soil > Wetlands > Peat | place...
CGATCTTGTCGGATTCGAATTCGCCGAAAATCTCTGTCATGCCGGTGGCGACCCTCCTGACATTCGTCGGCAGGCGAACCGGGGCGCCCTGGCCAGAGGGCGAGCGCCGTCCGAGAACTTCCGTCTGCGATTGCGGTCGCGATCCCGTCGACCCGCCGCGCATCCGCACCGCGCTCGACCCGCCGTTAATCATGATCTCGGACCGTGACGGCGGAGTTTCGTCTGTCCGCTCGATGCCCGCCCCTCCCTTGTCGAGCTCAATTCGGTCGAAAATTGCTATCATAGGATTATCGATGATTCAACCGTAATAGCAGAAAAAAATATTTAGAGCTGATCGAATCGAAAACTTCGCGAGCAAGGAGTGATGCGCCGATTCTGCAGAGTTTGCCCGATGGGCGGCGCGAAGGACCGCGATGGAGGGCGTGGCGTGGCGCTGCGCTGCACTGCGGGAAGCGATTGTCTTGCCAAAGTATTTCCAGGATTTGTTGGACCTGCCACCGCCTGGGACGGTGATGTGTCCGCTCAGGGAGACGCCGCTGTTGCGCCTTGCGGCGGCGGGAGCGGAAGCAATTAGGGACATCGTCTCGGTGTTCGCCGCGCGCCAGCGCCCGGCGTCGGCCAGTTCCACCGCCATGAAGCGCATCGACCCCTGACCTGGTTCGGAAGAGCCAAGGGCAAGGAGCCGCTGCGTCAGCGCCGCAAGGTCGTCGAACGGAACGGCGTCTGCGCGGGCCTGCTCGCCTCATAGGTCGTTCGTCCAGCATTCGCCGCAAAAAAATATTTTACTTGATTTTCAACCATTCTGTCGATATTAAGATGCTCAAATAGCCGAAAATGGCTGATTTCTTGTGGTTGAGCTCATGTCGAAGGCAACGAAATTCTGCGCCGCGAGGATTGAGCTCGATTGTTGGCTCCGCGCATGCGGAGCGGTCTCCGACGGAAGCGAATGGCTCGGCGCCAGGCGCATCAAGGTCAAAACCGGCTCTTTGCCATATTTGGGGACAGGGGAGCTCGTTCGTCGGTGTGCGAATCCCGGGATGGGCGCCGGAGCGGTTCAGGGCGTCGAAGTCTCCCGCCCCGGCGATCGGAAGAACCGATCGGCGGAACCGATAACCAGCCGACAAGGCCGTGGGCTCCCGGGCGAAATCACGTCGGATTCGCTGGCGCCGTCAAATCCGGATGCAGGATTCACTGCGCTGAGACCGGCAGGTCGAGCGCCTGGCGCCCGATTATAATTACACTTGCAGCGCCTTCAGAATGTGAATGCCCTGCTGACGAAGAATAATAGTGGGAGGAGGGAGAACATGAAGCTAGCCATCCAGCTGTTTGCCATTGCCCAGGTATTGAAGTTTACGGCAAAACGTCACGCTGCCTTCCGCGAGCGCATCAAGCAAAAGAACATGGTTGCGCAGTTGAAACTCCAGGATGATTCCGTTGGACGGTACATAGAATTCCGCGATGGAAAGATATATTCGCGAAGCGGATTGCACAATAAGCCAGATGTCGTAGTATTTTTTAAGACAGAAAGGGTCGCAACGAAGTTCCTGTCGCCCAAACAGGACTATTTGTTCAACATCGACGCGATGAAGAACTTCAAGATGGGCATGACAGGGGAAGAGGAGCTGACCAGCTGGCTGATGGAAACCATCAGCATGGCGCAGACGGTGGGCTGGGTCCATGGCGAGGACATCGGCAATGGCGTTCGCCGTTTCACCAACAACAGCAACGGCGGGCCGTTGCATGTCTATGTCAAAGACGACAAGATCATCCGGGTTACGCCGATCGAGTTCAAGCCCGAAGACAGTCCCGGTTGGACCATCACGGCGCGTGGCCGCACCTTCACGCCGCCGCATCAGAGTTCCGCGGCGCCCTATGGCCTGTGTTCGAAGTCAATGGTGTATTCCAAGGACCGGCTACTCTATCCGATGAAGCGCGTAGACTGGGATCCCAACGGCGAGCGCAACACGCACAACCGCGGCATTTCCGAGTATCAGCGAATAACCTGGGACGAAGCCTTCGACCTCGTCGCCGGCGAATTCAAGCGGGTCAAGCGCGATTGCGGACCGGGCGCTATCGCCCTCGGCCACGGCTCGCACCATACCTTTGGAAACATCGGCTACTATTTGAGCGCCCTCTACCGGTTCTTCAACTTGGTCGGCTTCACCAAGATCCACCACAATCCCGACAGCTGGGAGGGCTGGTACTGGGGGGCAGCTCACCATTGGGGCCACTCCATGCGGTTGGGCATCGGCGAGGTGTTCGGCCAGGTCGAGGACGCCCTCAAGGAATGCGAAATGATGGTGTTCTGGTCTTCCGATCCGGAGGCCACGAACGGGGTGTACGCTGCTTTCGACGGGACGATCCGGCGGCTGTGGGCGAAGGAACTCGGGATCAAGTTCGTTCACATCGATCCGTACTACAACCACACGGCGGCGCTGCTCGGCGGCAAATGGATCGCTCCCCGGCCGGGCACCGATCCAGCGCTGGCCCAGGCGATCTGTCATGTGTGGATATCGGAAGGTCTTTACGACAAGAAATTCGTCGAGACCCGCACCAGCGGTTTCGACGAGTGGGCCGAGTACATCATGGGGCGCAAGGATGGCGTCCCCAAGACGCCCGAATGGGCGGCGGCCGAGACCGGCGTGCCCGTCCGCGACATCGTCGCGCTCGCTCGCGAGTGGGGCAGGAAGAAGACCTATCTGGGGGCGGGCGGCGCCGGCAACGGCGTCGGTGGAGCCTGCCGCAGCGCCACCGGAGCTCAATGGGCCCGCATGATGGTCATCCTGATGGCCATGCAGGGCATCGGCAGGCCGGGGGTCAATTTCGGCAACATGCAAATCGGCGCTCCGATCGATTTCACCTTCTGGTTTCCCGGCTATGCCGAGGGCGGTATTTCGGGCGACCTTGTGAATACGGCTTGCGCCCCCAACAACTACCAGCGCATCCCGCACATCCTCACCATGAACACCAGCAAGCAGATGATTCCCCGTTTGCAGCTGCCGGAGGCGATACTGGAAGGCAAGGCGCTCGGCTACCTCACCGATCCTCTCGCGGTTCACGGCCAGTTTCAGCCCTTCGTCTATCCCGCGCCAGGCCATTCGCCGATTCAAATTCTCTACAAGTACGGCGGGGCCTCGCTGGGAACGATGACCAACGCGAATCGCTGGATCCGAATGTACCGCTCCGAAAAACTGCCGACGGTGATCAGCCAGTCGATTTGGATGGAAGGCGAGACCAAGTTTGCGGACGTCATCCTGCCGGCCTGCACGAACTTCGAGCGGGCCGACATCAGCGAATGGGCAGGGACCGGCGGCTATGGCCACCAGTTCTACACGCAGATCAACCATCGGGTCGCGGTGCTCCAACACAAGTGCATCGAACCGCTGGGGGAATCGAAGTCCGATTACCAGATTCTCCTCGGCCTGGCGAAACGTCTGGGGCTGTCGGCGGCATTTTCGGAGGGGATGACCGAGATCGACTGGTGCAAGCGCATGTTCGAAGGATCGGATCTCTCGCAATGCATCAGCTGGAAGGCGTTCCTGAAGAAGGGATATTACGTGCTGCCCGCGGAAAAGGAAAAACTGCGCGCGCCCACCGCCTATCGCTGGTTTTACGAGGGCCGCAAGAAAGACGTGCCCGAACCGCATCCGCTGCCGGCCGATTATTCCGGAACCTGGCTCGAAGGTTTGCAGACCCAGAGCGGAAAGTTCGAGTTCGTGCCAGAAACCCTCAAGAAGTTGGGCGATCCCGAACGCCCGCCGGTCAACGTCTACGTTCCCAGTTGGGAAGGCACGCACTCGGCCGAACTCCTCAACCGGTACCCGCTGCAACTCTTGTCGGCCCATACCCGCTATAGTTTCCACAGCCTGGGCGACGGCAAGGATTCGATCGTCAACGACATCGAGGACCATCGCAAGCTGATCGACGGCCACTATTACCTGGAATGCCGGATCAGCCCCGAGGACGCGGCCAAGCGAAACATCGGGCAGAACGATCTGGTGCGCCTGTTCAATGACCGCGGCGCCGTCATCTGCGCCGCGACCATCAGCAATCGGCTGCCGGCGGGCGTCATCCACGCTTACCAAGCATCGGCCGTTTACGACCCCATCGGCGAGCCGGGGGAGTCGGCTGACCGGGGCGGCTGCGTCAACCTTTTGACACCCAACCGCCCGCAGACGGCCCGTGTCAGCAGCATGGGGCCAAACGCATGCCTGATCGAGATCGAGCGCTGGTCGCCCAATACGGGGGCCACCGCCGACCAGATCGGCGAGCGCCAGGCGATGCCGGCGTGACCAGGGCGAAGGGAGGATCAAATGACCAAATGGAACATGATCGTCGACGTCGAGAAATGCGAGAACTGTGCCAACTGCTTCGTGGCGACCAAAGACGAGCATGTCGACAATGACTTTCCAGGTTATGCCGCACCCCAGCCGTTGCATGGCCATCGGTGGGTCGACATTCGCCGCAACGAACGAGGACAGCACCCGATCGTCGACGCCAATTTCATGCCGGTCATGTGCAATCAGTGCGACAACGCTCCCTGCGTCGGCGCCGGCCCGCCCGGGGCCGTCTACCGTCGGTCCGACGGGATCGTCATCATCGACCCGGTGAAGGCCAAGGGGCAGAAGCAGATCGTCGGCTCGTGTCCCTATGGCGCGATCTTTTGGAACGACGAGTTGAAGCTGCCGCAGAAATGGATCTTCGACGCCCACCTGTTGGATGCAGGATGGACGCGCACACGCATCGAGCAATCCTGCGCGACCGGCGCGCTGCGCTCGCTCAAGGTCGACGACGAGGAGATGAAGCGGATTGCCGCAAGCGAAGGCCTGGAAACCCTCAGGCCCGAGTTGGCGACGCGGCCGCGCGTCTATTATCGCAACCTACACCTGATGACCAAGTGCTTCGTCGGCGGCACGGTGGTCGCCAAGGCGGAGGGGCGCGAGGAGTGCCTGCCAGGGGCAACCGCAACCCTGGGAAAAAGCGGCAAGACGGTCGGCCGCGCTGTTTCGGACGTTTTCGGCGAGTTTAAGATCGACAAACTCGATCCCGACAGCGGCTCGTATGAATTGACGCTGGACGCGGTCGGCGGCAAGCGGGCGACCCGGACGGTGCAACTTGGGCGGAGCCAGTATCTCGGTGTCTTCGAGCTGTGACAGCTTGATTCGGCGGCGTCCGAAAAGCGATATTGCCGGCAGGCAAAGCGGCCACCGGATCGGTTGCAGGAACAACATATTGGATCTGGCCGACTGCCTTGGCCGTGCCGCCTATACGACCCTCGTTCATCGCGGCGGCGAACGGCCACAGATGCGGGAGAGCCCGGCTACGCTTGTTCCGAAAGTGTTGGCGCGGGTCGCGGCCGGTCAAGCCGGCGTCGCGATCGCCGGACGCGGCGCGAAAGTCGCTGGGGCGCAACCGGCAACAGGGTTTCGGCGTCTCCGCCGGCACCGCCGGCGCCGAACGCAGGAGGGCCGATATGGCGACAGTTTTGGGAATGGAAAGGTTCCGCACCACGCGATTGCCACAGAGACGCTCGTCCCCAGCCTTGACTATTGGTCTGCGGCTGACCCCGGACTTCACAGCACTGCGCCCACACGGTATGAATTTAACCCCGGGGATGGTGAGACCATCAGCCGGCTGCCCACCTTAGCGATTTTGCCCCGGAAGCTGTCCAAATGACCGGCGCCGTCGGATCTTTTGTTCTGGGGCTGGAATCAAAAGGTGGCAGAGCATGGAAACACGGAAGGTTGGCATGGTTCGCAGGATTCGAGGAGGGGCAGGCACACTCGCATCGGCAGTTTACGACCAGCTTCGTCGCGACGTCATAGCGGGCGTCCTGAAACCCGAGGAAAAGCTGCGCATCGATACGCTGAAAGAAATGTACCAGACCGGAAGCACGCCGATCCGCGAGGCGCTAAACCGGCTCACCGCCGAAGGGCTGGTGGTGCAATACGACCAAAAAGGCTTCCAGGTTCCCCCAGTTTCATTGGAAGATCTGGAGGATCTGACGCGGGCGCGGGCCATGATCTATAACCTCATGTTAGGCGAGGCCATTGCGCATGGCGATTTAGCTTGGGAAGAGGGTATCGTGCTTGCGTTCCATCGACTCTCCCGCACGCCCGAGTACGTTGATGCAAACAACCGCACGCTCAATCCAGAATGGAGCGATCGGCACCGCGAGTTTCATCGCGCCTTGATCGTCGCATGCAATTCCAGGTGGCTATTGAAATTCAGCGACACGCTGCTCGACCACGCCGACCGCTACCAATTTCTCTCGCTGGTGACTGGGGCCGCCGACAGGCAACTCGTGCTCGACGAGCATCGTGAACTCATGGATTGCGTGATCAATCGGGACGCCGAAAGGGCAACGCGACTGGTAAATAAAAACTTCAGCCACACGATGGAAGCAGCCCGACGCTGGAAATCGAAGGCGACGGCTCAACCCGAGACTCTGGCTGCGAATGGATAAGCGCGACGGGCCACAGCTCAACCGTCCAGCCGCGACGCGCATCATCGCCAGCACGCCGATATTCCTCTTCCAGAGCTAGCGAGCCTCGCCGCAATCCTGCGCGCAGCCTCCAAGGCGAGGAAAACCCTGACCTTTGTCGCCGCACTACGCCACGACCGCAGCGATGCGCCCTGGGTGATCGACGGACGCATCAATGGCGAACTCTTCGGCGTCTACTTCGAGAAGGTTCTGGCCCCGACCCTTGCCGAGGGCGACATCGTCGTGCTCGACAATCCGGGCACCCACAAAGGAAAGCTGGCGCGGGCGGCAGGCGCCCACCTGCTGTTCCTGCCGCCCTACAGCCCCGATCTCAACCCGATCGAGCAGGTCTTCGCCAAGCTCAAACACTTGATGCGAAAGCGCGGCCTCGAGCCTTCGACCAGACATGGAAAACAGTCGGCGCCACCCTCGACGCGTTCGCCTGTTAATCGGCGCGGCGCCCGAAAGCCGATCGGCGCGATAACTCTTTGACTCTAGCGAGGTCGGAGCGGTCAATCTATGGAGCCGATACACATCTTATTCTACCGACGGGCCGTCGATGACCATAGGACGCCGCTCGCGAAGCGCGGTTGTTTTCGCGCCTCAGCGAGCGAGCGGCCCGCCGCGGTCATCGGCGCGACGCCGTAAGGCGAGGCGCGCTGCGACGGTCTGCCGCGCGGCGCCGGGCGGCCTCGATGCGGCGCAGCGATCCGTCCGTCCGCGCATTGGTATGATATGGTTGTAATTGATTGACACACCCCCACTGACGTGAAAGGATGCAGGTCGCGCTGCAGAGAGCGTCTGAGGGAGGAAGATATGTCACTGGTAGGTTTCGTGTCGTTGCCCGAATTCGACGACTACAAGGAGCGTTTCAAGGCGCATTTTCGGCTGACGCGCCGCGAGGACGGCGTGCTGCTGGCCGAGGCGCACACCAACGGCGGACCCTTTCAGCTTAGCGTCGAATCGCACAAGTCTTTCGGTCAACTTTTCCAGACCGTCGGCGCCGACACGAAGAACGAAGTGATGATCCTCACTGGCACCGGGCCCGATTTTATGATGGCGGTCGACCCGACCGGTTTCAAGCTCGAGGAAGAGGATCTCGCCTACTGGGCGTACGAGCATGCCTACAAGGACGGACGCATCAATGTCAGTTCCTTGATCAACGACCTCGAAATCCCAACGATCGGCGTGTTGAACGGACCGGGATTCCATTCCGAAATGTGCCTGATGTGCGACATCACGATCTGCAGCGAGGACGCGATCATCTTCGATCCACACTATAATATCAGCTCCGTGCCGGGCGACGGCATCCATAGCTGTTTTCTCGAGCTCCTGGGCGTCAAGCGCGGCGCCTATGCGTTGCTGACCGGGCAGGCCATCGACGCCAAGACGGCTCTGGACTACGGCTTGGTGAACGAGGTCGTTCCGAGGGACAAGCTCATAGAACGCGCATTCAAGCTCGCCGACCACATCATGACCCAGCCGCGCACCACGCGCCGGCTCACGACCCAGATTGTCCGCCGTCCCTGGAAGCAAAGGATCGTCAACGATCTCGACGGCGGCTTCGGCATCCAGATGTTCGGCCACTTGGCCAAGAAAAAGGCCATACACACAAGCGCGAACGCCGGCGTCGCCCTCGCGTATGTGCGAAAGGGACAACGTAACAACTTCGATTGACCCGCCGCGTCGCCATGTGGACGGAGGCGCACAGCGATCGCCGCTGCCCCGCAGCCGGCCATCGTCAGCGTCTCAGAGGTCCAACACGCGTCGCTTGGTGTTGCGAAGATGACTGCTCCAGGCGTCGCGCGCCGCGCGTCCGTCACGGGCCGCTAGGGCGTCGAAGATTGCGTGATGCTCCTTCATAAAGAGCTTGCGCCCTTCGACGGTCTGGTCGCTCGCATAGATTGGAATCCAATTCGCACGCTCGCGCCGGCGGATGTTGTTGATCACGCGGTACATGTCGATCGCGACACTGTTGTGGGTGGCTTTCGCCAGCGCCTCGTGAAAATTGGCGTCGCAGCGTTCGAATTTGGTCTCCGTGTCGGCCTTCTCGCCTTGCTTCAAAATCTCGCGGATGGCCTCGAAGTCGTCCGCCGTCGCATTCACGACGATTATCCAGGCCAGCTCCGGTTCGAAACGCAGCCGAGCCTCGATATACTCCGCCGGACCGTAGCCGCCGGAAGGTCGCATCGAAGTCGGCGGCTTCTCCGCCGCCGATCCGACGAAGGTGCCGCGGCCCACGCGACGATAGAGCAAGCCCTCGGTCTCGAGTTCGCTCAGCGCGCGTCGCGCGATGGCGCGCCCCACTTCGAACTGCTCGGCCAGGCGTCGCTCGGTCGGCAGGCGGCCAGTCGGCGGCTGTTCGCCTTTGATCGCCTCAAGGAGATAACTACGCACGCGCAGGTAATCCTCGTCGGCTTTCGCTCTGTCCACGGCGCGGCCACGCTCCATTGATGCTCCGACCGCCCTTAGCAAATCCCGCGGCCGGAACCAAGTCCGACTCGCCCGACCCACAAGCGGCCCAACCCAAAATTTCTGCGCCAATTCCAATCAATATTCAATATGGTATTTTTTGGTTGCAAAAGGGTTTGACCCATGGTAGCGGTGCCGCATGCGTGGGCGGCGTCCGCGAGGCGCTCGCGCCGACCGCGGATTTTCGTAGGGGGTCAACTGCCGATGGCGCTGAGCAATCAACACGACGTTGAACTCTTCCGCACCCTGGTCAGAGCGATGGCTCTGGATCGGCTGATGATGCGCCTCATTCGCGCCGGGCGTCTGGTGGGCTTCTACCACGAGGGGGGAGTCGCGCTCGCTCCCGGCGTCGCGGCGGGGTTCTTTCTCGACAAGGACGACATCATGTGGCCGCATTATCGGGCGCATGGCGTCGCGCATATGTTGAGCAAGCGCGTCGACGTGAAGCCTTACTTCGCGGAGCATCTCGGTCGAACCGAGGGCTGCTGCAAAGGGCGCTCGAGCTTCCACGCCTCGTTTCCGGCGGATCATATATTCGGCAGTTCGGGAAATATCGGCGCGAACTTTCCCGCCAGTGTCGGTTACGGTTTTGCCGCCAAGCGAAAGTCGCTGGGGCAGATCGTCATGAATTGTTCCGGCGACGGCTCCTACGGGTCCGGCCGCGCGCACGAAGCGCTCCTAATGTGCGCGAACTGGAAGCTGCCGGTGATCTTCTGGTGCGAAGCCAACGGCATGGCGCAACACAGCAGCATGGACCAGCTGTTCCCGACGCCGAACATCTCGAACCTCGCCGCGGGCTACGGCATTCCCTCGCACATTATCGACGGACAGGACCTGTTCGCCTGCGCCGAAGCGGCGCAGTTGGCGATAGCCCATGTGCGCGCCGGCAAGGGACCGATCTTCATCGAATGCAAGACGCTGCGCGCGCAGGAACACAGCGTCGGCGGCGTCAATTACGCCGGCACGACGCCGCGCGATCCCGAGCTCATGCGCGAGTGGAAGGAAGAGCGCAATCCGGAAACGCTCGCGGCCGCCGCACTCGTGCAGCAAGGCCTGCTCGCTCAGACGGACGTCGACGCCATCCGCGCCGCGGCGGAGAGCGAGGCCGACGCGATCGAACACTATTGCGAGAGCCTGCCCAAGGCGCTGCCGTCGATCGAAGACCTTCAATCGGCGGTCTACGCCTAACCGTAGGGAGTTCCGGCGTCATGAAGTCAGATCGAGAACTCACGCTGAGTGAGGCGATTCGCGAGGCCTACGTCGAGGAGATGCGCCGCGACGATCGCGTCTTCCTCATCGGCACCAGCATCGAGGCGGGGACATTTCCGCACACGAAGGGGCTCGCCGACCAGTTCGGTGCCAGCCGGGTGCTCGACACCCCGATTTCCGAGCCGGCCATGACCGGATGCGCGATGGGCGCCGCTCAGGAAGGCTTGAGGCCGGTGGTCGACTACATGTACGCCGGATTTGCTTACTGCGCCGGGTCGGAGGTTTTCCTCCAGGCCGCGCAATATCACTTTCTGCACGGCAGCCAGCATCCGCTGCCGATGGTGATGGTCGGGACTTGCGGAGTCGGTCGGCGGGTCGCAAACGAGCATGCCACGCTGCCTTACGGCGCCCTCATTCATCACCCGGGCCTCAAGGTCTGCATGCCCTCGACGCCTTATGACGCCAAGGGCCTGATGAAGGCGGCGATCCGCGACGACAATCCGGTCTTCTTTCTTTGGCACACGAGCCTGATGATGCTGAAGGGCCCGGTTCCGGAGGAGGATTATGTCGTTCCGCTCGGAGTCGCCGACGTCAAGCGCTCGGGCTCCGACTTAACGATCCTCGCCAGCGGCTTGCAGGTTGGCAACGCGCTCAAGGTCGCCGCCAAGCTCGCTCCCGAATTCAGCATCGAGGTGATTGATCCGCGCAGCTTCGAGCCTTTCGACCGCGAGTGTTTGCTGAAGTCGCTCGAAAAGACCCACCGGCTGGTCATCGTCGACGAAGACTTCGAGCGGGGCGGCTTCGCCGCGGAGGTCATGGCGCAAGTCATGGAGCACGGCTACGACCTCATCGACGCCCCGGTCAAGCGGGTCTGCCATCCGCATTTTCCCGTGCCGGGCGGTTACATCGACGCCTACACGATGCCGACACCCGAACGGATCGAGGCCGCGGTGCGGGGGGCGCTGGAGGCATGACTGGCAATACGCGAGACATGCTGCTGCCGCAGCTGGCGATGGGAATGGCGGAAGGATCGATCGCTGAGTGGTTGGTCGCCGAGGGCGCCGAGGTCGGCCGCGATCAGCCGATGGTCTCGATCGAGACCGAGAAGGTGGTGACCGAACTGCCGGCGCCGATCGCTGGGTTCGTCCACCTCGTGGCGCAGGTCGGCGAGAAGCTTCCGGTCGATTCGGTGATCGCGAAAATCGCAACCTCCAAGGACGCGTACGAAGCGTTGCTCGCGGGCGGAGCGGAAGCCACGTGCGCTTCCGAGCGCGAAGCGCCTCCGGCGTCAACGGGCGGAGGAGGTCTCGGGCCGAGCGGCGACGCTCCATCGCCTCTCCCCTCCGGCGCCGTCCTTGCGCCCCCTCGCAACGAGTCCGAGCCGAATCGGCAGAGTGCTTCGACGCCGTCGGGGCTGCAACGAATCCTGGCTTCGGGGCTGGCGAAGGCCCTTGCGCGACAGCATGGAATCGACCTTGGCCAGATCTCTGGAACCGGACCCGGCGGCAGGATCGTGGAGTCCGATGTCTTGCGGGAGCGCGATCGGACGCGAGAAGCCGCCGCCGCCGAGATCGGGCCGCGGCGATTGAAGGCCAAGATTCCCGTCGCGGGCGCTCGCCGCGCTATCGCCGAGCGCATGGTGAAGGCGTCGACCCAAGCGGCGCAGACCTTCAGTTTCTTCGAGGTCGACATCACCAACCTGCTGCGCGCGCGCGAGCTTCTGGCGGATCGGTTGGGCGAGGGCGCGCCCCGGGTTTCGCTCCTTGCGTTCTACGCGAAAGCCGTCGCGCTCGCTTGCAAGAAGGCGCCGATCGTCAATTCGACGCTCGAGGGCGACGCGATCTTCGTCTGGGACGAGGTCAACGTCGGGATCGCGGTGGCGCTGCCGGGATCGAACGAGTTCGACTCGAGCCTCATAGTCCCGGTTGTCCATGGCGTCGACGCGCTCGGCGTCGGCGAGATCAACGAGCGCATCCGGCAGCAGGTGAAGAAGGCGCGCGAAAACGAGCTCAAACCCTCGGATATCGCGGGCGGCACGATCACGATTTCCAGCACCGACGGATTCTCGCCCGGCGCCTGGTCGGTTTCGACGCCGCTGCTGAACCTGCCGCAAGCCGTCAACTTTCAGCCGGGAACGCCGGTCAAGCGCCCCGTCGTGATCGACGACGAAATCGCGATCCGCACCGTGCTGCCCTGCGGACTTACGTTCGATCACCGCTGTCTCGACGGCGAGCCTGTCGGCCGCTTCGTGCGAGAGCTGCTCGCGTGCTTGAGCGACGCCGAAACGTTGTTGGCGTGAAGAGGGTATGCGCAGGATTTGGCCTCTGGCGGTCGGCTGCGCCCGGCGCCGCCTGAGGCGCCGCTATGCGGTTCGCCGGTGAAGGGTGTCAGGTTTGCAACCACAAACACGAGGGAGGATGCAATGTTCAGAAGGTTAGGGCTTATCGCCTACGTTCTTACGCTCTGCTTGGGAATCGCGCGCGCCGACGAGCCGCGTCTCAAGATTGGCCTTCTCACCATTCAGAGCGGCCCCTATTCGGCCGTCGGCGATCAGATGGAGCACGGCTTCCGCTACTACCTGGAGCAGCACGGCCAAAAGCTCGGCGGATTCAACGTGGACGTCGTCGCCCTCGACACCGCCGGGTCGCCCGCCACGGCCAAGTCCAAGGCGGAAGAGCTGACGCAGCGCGAGCACGTCCAAATCGTCGTCGGGCCCATCGCGAGCACCGAGGCGCTCGCCATTCATGATTACATGCGCGACGCCCAGACGCCGCTGGTTTCGTCATCGGCGCTCGCCGAGGATCTGACCCAGAGAAAGGCTTCGCCTTGGTTCGTGCGGGCGACCTCCGCGACCGGGCAGCTCAGCCACCCGCTCGGGGACTATGCCGCGAACACGCTCAAGTTCAAGAAGATCGCCACCATCGCGACGGATTTCGCCTATGGCTACGAGATCGTCGGCGGGTTTCAGAGGGTCTTCGAAGACAATGGGGGTGTGATCACGAAGAAAATCTGGGTCCCGTTAAACGCCACCGACTATAGCTCCTACATCTCGCAAATCGGCGATGTGGACGCCGTCTACGCTAGCTTTTCCGGTCCCGCCGCGCACAACTTCCTGCGTCAATACGCCGAGTTCGGCTACAAGGACCGCGTTCCGCTTCTCGCCTCGCACTCGACTGTCGACGAGAGCCTTCTGCCGGAAATGGGCGACGATCCGATCGGCGTCATCTCCTCCGGATTCTATTCGCCCACGATCGACAATCCGGAGAACCGGGAGTTCGTGCGCGGCTACCGCGAGCGGTACAAAGTGGCGCCGGGGTTCTACTCGGCGGGCGGATACATGGCCGCCGCGCTCATCGACTCGGCGTTGACCGGCTTCAAGGGCGACGTTGCCGACAAGGCCCAGCTGATGCAGGCGCTGAGAGCTGCGAAAATTGCGAGCTCGCCGCGAGGCGCGATCACGCTCGACGAGTACGGCAACCCGATCTGCGACGTCGAGGTGAGAAAGGTCGAACGGAAGGACGGCGTTCTGCAGAACACGATCGTCAAGACCTATCCGCAGGTCAGTCAGTTCTGGACCTATCCGGCGAAGAAATTCCTCGCCGATCCCGTCTACTCGCGCGACTTCCCGCCGTTGCGGTCCGGCGACAAGTAGGCGAGCGTCGAGCTGCGGCGCGCGCGGGGCCAGAGATGAACCAGCAAATGGCCATAACCTATCTGCTGGGCTCTCTGACTTATGGCGGGCTGCTGTTTCTGCTGACGTCGGGCTTTTGCCTGATTTTCGGGATCATGCGCGTGCCCAATCTCGCGCATGGCTCGCTGTTCATGGTCGGCGCCTATGTGGGGGTCGCCGCCCTTCGGGCCGGCGTGCCGTTTGCGCTCGCCCTGCTGGCGGCGGGAGGCGCGGCCGCGATCCTCGGCGCGATCTTCGAAGCGGCGGTGTTGCGCCGCATCGCCGGCGACGAAAACGCGCAGGTCTTGGCGACGATCGGCCTCGCCTTCGTCGTCGGCGACGGAATTCTGGCCGTCTGGGGCGGGAACCCCTATCGCGCTCAGGCGCCGCACGCGCTGCAGTTGTCGTTTCGGATGTTCGGCGCCGTGTTTCCCGCCTATCGGGTCGCAGTGCTGGTGATCGCAGTCTTGAGCGCCGCATTGCTCTGGCTTTTGATCGAACGCACCCGCATCGGCGCGCGGCTGCGCGCCGGCGTCGACGACCTGCAGATGACGCGCGCCCTGGGCATTTCGGCGCCGGCTCTCTTCACCGGCGTCTTTGCGCTCGGCTCGTTTCTCGCCGGCGTGGCCGGCGCGCTCGCCGCGCCAATCGTCTCGGCTTATCCGGGACTGGATTTCGACATCTTGCCGCTTGCGCTGGTTGTGGTCATCCTCGGCGGCATGGGCAGTCTGGCGGGGGCCTTCGCCGCCAGTTTCGTGGTCGGCGGCCTCTACATCGTCGGCCCCGTCATGCTGCCCGAGCTTGCCTATGTCGTCTTGTTTCTGCCGATGGCGATCGTCATGGCCATCCGACCGCAGGGGATACTCGGGAGGTCGGCGCCGTGATCCGGTTTGCGCTAGCTTACCTCGTCGTGGTGGCGGGCGTCGCGCTGGGCGCCCCGAACGACTTCTATTTGAGCTTTGCGACGCGGCTGGCCTATTACGGCGTTTACGCCATGAGCCTCAACATACTGGTCGGCGAGGCCGGGTTGATGTCGCTCGGGCACAGCGCCTTCTTCGGAATCGCAGCCTATTGCGTCGCGTGGCTGACCACCCACGGGGTGGACGGTTGGACGGCGATCGCCGCCGCGCTCGCCCTCGGGACGGTCGTTGGCATGGCGACCGGCGCCGTCGCCGTCCGGGTCGTCGGCACGAGCTTCATGATGATCACGTTGGCCTTTGCGCAGATCGCCTGGGGCCTCGCCTACCGTTGGGTCGATGTGACCGGAGGCGACAACGGCATCACCGGCATCACGCGGCCGCCGCTGATGGCTTTCGATCTCGAGAAGCAGTCGCACTATTTCGTGTTCTGCGCGCTGGCTTTGCTCGGCGTGGTCTTCATCCTGGATCGCCTGCGCGCTTCGGCGCTCGGCGCGTCGATCCGGGCGGTGCGCGATCAGCCGCGACGGATGTCGGCGCTCGGATATAACGTGTGGGCGATCCGGCTGGCCGCCTTCACCGTCGCGAGTGTCTTCGCGTCCTTCGCCGGCGCGCTCGACTGCCTGCAACAGAAATTCGTCAGCCCGGCCACCATGTCGCTGCTCGACGCGACGATGGTGCTCCTGATGGTGGTGATCGGCGGGACGTCCAGCCGCTTTGGCCCGCTCGTCGGCGCGATCGTGGTGCTCACCTTTACGGAGTTCTCCGGACAATTCGTCTCGCGGCCCCGCGCGGCGCTCGGGGCGTTGTTGTTGTTCGTGGTGCTGTTCATGCCCGGCGGGATCGCGCCGTGGCTCGAGAGGGGCTTCGTCGCGCTCAAGCGCTCGCTGTGGCGGCCCCGAGCCGGCGCGGGAGCGGCGCAGTGACGGCGGTCCTGGAGGCGAAGGGCCTGGAGAAGCGCTTTGGCAGCTCGGTCATCGTTTCCGGAGTTTCGCTGCGCGTCGCGGAAGGGGAGAGGCGACTGATTCTCGGCCCGAACGGCGCCGGCAAGACGACGCTGCTCAATCTGTTGAGTGGCGATCTCGCACCGGACGCCGGCGACATATGGTTCGTCGGGCGGCGGATCGAGCGGCTGAGCGCCGCCCGGCGCGCCAGGCTCGGCGTCGGTCGCACGTTTCAGGTCTTGACCCTGTTCGAGCGGAACACAGTGGTCGAGAACGTTTTGATCGCCGCGCTTGGCGCCCATGCGAGGCGCTGGGACCCCTTCACCCCCTTCCGCAAGATGGCCCAGGCCGAGCGCGAGACGGCGGAGGCGCTGCGTAAGGTCGATCTCCTGCCGCTCGCCGACAAGCGCGTCGCAGATTGCGCTTACGGCCAGAAGCGGCGTCTCGAGATGGCGCTCGCGCTCGTCCAATCGCCGAAGCTTCTCTTGCTCGATGAACCCTTCGCCGGCCTTTCGTCGAACGAGCGCTCGCAATTGCTCGATGTCATCCTGAGCCTGCCCGCCGAGATCGCGATCGTCATGATAGAGCACGACATGGACGTTGCGCTCAAATTCGCGGGAAGCATTTCGGTCATGCAGGCGGGGCGGATCGTTGTCGAAGGGTCGAAGAGCGAAGTGATCGCCGATCCCAGGACGCGCGAGGTCTATCTTGGCCACTAGCGCGCTCACGGTCGAAGACATTTGCGCGGGCTACGGCAGCGGCGCCGTGCTGTCGAACATGTCGTTCGCGGTCGACGAGGGGCGCACGCTCGCCTTGCTCGGGCGCAACGGCGTCGGCAAATCGACCTGCATCAAGGTCATCATGGGTTTCTTGCCGCCTTCGGCTGGCGAGGTCCGATTGTTCGGCGACCCCGTAACCCGGCTCGCGCCGGAGCGCATCGCGCGCCGCGGCGTCGGGCTCGTCCCTCAAGGCCGGCGAACATTCAAGTCGCTCACCGTCCAGGAGACCCTGACGTTCGCGGCTCGCAGCGGTCCCTGGAGCGCCGATCGCGTCTATGAGGAATTCCCGCGGCTGAAGGAACGGCGCGACCTCCACGGCGTCCAATTGTCCGGCGGCGAGCAGCAGATGCTCGCCATCGGCCGCGCGCTGACGACGAACCCCAGGGTGCTGCTGCTCGACGAGCCGACCGAGGGCCTGTCGCCGTTGATGGTGCGTGAGCTCGAGGGCTTTCTTCGGCGGCTGCGCGGCAGCGGCATGACAACAGTTCTGGTCGAGCAGAACGTCAAACTCGCACTCGTCGTGGCCGATGACGCCGTCGTGCTCGGCACGGGACGGATTGGCTTCAGAGGGCCGGCCGAAGATCTGGCTGCCCGACAGGACATTCTCGACACCGAGCTCGGCGTCGGCTGAGGTCGTGCGAAGGGGAAACAGGGGATGAGTGTGAATCAGCGGCGAACTGGGATCCTATCCGATATCGGTGCAAGTTTTTCACGTCACACATATAATGGCCGTCGTCATGTAGACACGATCTACGCCGATTCGGACCCCAGTGGTCAACCGATTACGTGAGCCAATTCAATGCAATGATCCGAATGTGGCTGGTGCCCCAGTTCGGCGCTGATTCACAAGCGCCCGACCAGTTGAGGGCGGAGGCCAAAATCGCATTGCTTTCGGAGTTCGCCGGGCGGCTCGCCGAGCCGCTCCGCCATCTCCTCTGATACGGGAAAGCACGATGGACTTCACCAACCTCTACATCAGCGGCGCGTGGCGCGAAGGCGCCGACGGCAAACGCTTTGACGTGTTCGATCCGGCCACCGAGGCCGTGCTCGCCTCCGTCGCCTCGGCCGAGATCGCCGACGCCGACGCCGCTCTCGACGCGGCGGAAGCTGCCTTTGCGGGTTGGGCGGGACGCACGCCGCGCCAACGGTCGGAGGTGCTGCGAAAAGCCTTCGAGCTGATGACCGCGCGCCTGCCCGAATTCGCCCGCCTGATCACGCTGGAAAACGGCAAGGCCCGCGCCGACGCGATGGGCGAGGTGGCCTACGCCGCCGAATTCTTCCGCTGGTTCGCGGAGGAGGCGGTTCGCGCCGACGGGCGGATCGCCCGCGCGCCGTCATCGGGCGCGCGGATCGTGGTGCATCACAAGCCCGCGGGCATTGCGGTGCTCGTCACGCCCTGGAACTACCCGGCCGCGATGGGCACACGCAAGATCGCGCCCGCGCTGGCCGCGGGCTGCCCGGTCATCATCAAACCCGCGTCGGAAACGCCGCTGACGATGCTGGCGTTGATGCCGCTCTTGGAAGAGGCGGGCGTGCCGAAGGGTTTGGTCAACGTTCTGCCCTCGAGAAAGACCGGAGCGCTGGTCGATCATCTGCTGCACGATCCCCGCGTCCGGGTCGTCAGCTTCACCGGCTCCACCGAAGTCGGCCGCAAGCTCCTGCACGCCGCCGCCGATCAGGTCTTGAAGCCGGCGATGGAACTGGGCGGCAACGCGCCGCTGATCGTCTTCGAGGACGCCGATCTGGACCTATCGGTCGAAGGCGCCATGCTCGCCAAGATGCGCAATCTGGGCGAAGCCTGCACTGCCGCCAACCGGTTCTATGTGCACGAGGCGGTGGCCGAGGACTTCACCCGCCGCTTCACCGCGAGGATGGCCGCGCTGAAGATGGGCAACGGGCTGGAGGACGGCGTCGACGTCGGTCCGCTCGTCAACGCCAAAAC
>Ga0181524_10002590_pt1 | contig 18405 bp, 15 predicted proteins | sample PEATcosm2014_Bin_34_FD_119761 | JGI IMG/M metagenome (GOLD analysis project Ga0181524, IMG submission 119761) | Peatland microbial communities from MTU Mesocosm Facility, Houghton, MI, USA - PEATcosm2014_Bin05_60_metaG | ecosystem: Environmental > Terrestrial > Soil > Wetlands > Peat | place...
CAGGTGGTTATCAGAAAACCATTTGTCATCACGGACCCGCGCGCCTTCTTCCTCCAGCCCGCGGTGCCCAAGCAGCGCCAATATGAGGCCCTGCGCGCCTACTTCCTCGAAGGCCGCCCCTCCCAGGAGGTCGCCCGCGCCTTCGGCTACTCCCCAGCCTCCTTCCGCGTCCTGTGCTCCAGCTTCTGCCACGACCCGCAGCGTTGGCGCTGGACAGAACTGATCCGCTTCTGCTTGGATAAACTGATCCACCTGTGCAGGGCAGGGAGCGGTGGTTCTTCTTTCCAAGTAGTGGGGTTTTTCCGGTAGTGGGGCGGCGGGAGGCGGGCAAAGATGTCGCGGGCTGGGCAGACATCTACGCTCGGACCTTGAGCACGTCGTTCCAGTCGTGCTGGCTGGGGCGAAGGCGTTGCACGCGCGGATACAAGGCGATCATGGCGTCGGCCATGGCGTCACCGGTGGGATCGGCGTCGAAGCCGCAATAAACCTGGCAGCCTCAGAACTCCAGATCCCGAGGAACTTGAGTGAGCCCGTTTTTGTGATTGGCAATTAGTGTGGCTGTGCAGGTGGTTCAGTGGAAGTAATCCTTGGAGGCGGCTCGCCAACCAGTTCATGAATGAGTCTCAAGTCGGTTCCGGGATAAACCGTCTCGGTGGCCGTCAACTCTTCACACAGGTTCTGCACGGTCTGATCGTGGGCTATGGTGGCCGACCGGTGCAACCGGACCGTCAGGGTTTTGTTGGCCTGATCGGGACGCAGATCCGCGGCGCTCTCAAACACCTGACGCACCAATGCCCTGGCATCATCCCAGCGGCGCAAGGTTTGCCTGACCACCTGTACCAAGGCCGTCTCGGCCCGGTAAGCGATTAGTTTGATGGTGTCCACCAAGTGCTTCTTGTCCGTTCGCAGTTGGCCAAAGCGTTGCGACTCGGGCAGGTCCTTCATGGTCACGTGCTTGGCGGCCTGGCGCCGTTTGGCTTTGAGTTCCTCGAGTTCCTTTTGGCGTGTTTGCACACTCTGCAGCAGTTGGGCCTTTTGGGCCACCAACTCCTCGGTTTGCTGGGCGGTGGCCTGGGCGGGCAAGCTCATGCCGCCGAACTGGGCCTGTTCCCGCGTAAGCAAAGCGGCCTGCCTGCGCACTTGTCCGTCCAGTTCGCGCCAGGCCGGATTAACCACCTGGATGGTCTCAGGAAGCGGCTCGACCCCATATTCCACCAGCCGGTCGATATTGTAATGTTCCCCCATGTACTTGAAAAAGTTTTCCTGGCACCACCGGGCGAACAACGCCACGGCGGCCTGGTCCAGGGGCCGCTTGTAATCGGTGGCTAACATCGGCGTCTGATGGCCGGAGGACTCGCGGTGTCGAACCTCTCTGACCCACAGACCGTTGCTCAGTCGAGTGCCCCGCTCCGCCAGTTCTAGTTTGACTACTTCCCCGTTGACCAGCTTGACCTCCCGCTCCGTGAACTCCTCCGCCGCCCAAGCCGGCCCCGCAAACTTGTGATAGGTAATCACCGCAATCCGCTCCACCTTGGCCTCGGCAAAGAAGTCCGGCGAGTAGACCGCCGGATCACAGACAATGGTAAAGCGGTTCAAATACGGATCGGCCTCCAGCTCCGCCGCGCTGGGCTGGCCTGGAATCTCCTCTTTGAGCCGGGGCAGAATGCTCTCACGCAGCACCGTCAACATCCCCGGATCCACCGCCTGGGTGACCACGAAAAGCGGTTGGCCTTCCATCGTGTTAACCCAGTAATCGGTCGTGCCGCGCAAACACAACCGCTCCCGCGCCACATACCGCCGTGGCAACTGGGTCAGCCCTCCGTGATACACTCGCACGTGCCCATCAATATAGGCCGTCCCCACGCTCTCGGGGCTGCCTTCCATCCACTCCCGTGACAAGATGCTGCTCCAGCGCTGCGCCCGCCCACTGGGTTGGCACAACAGCCCGATCTTGTCCCGCAAGGTGCGGACCTCCGGTATCCGATCTAAGCCCAACAGCTTGCCCCACTCCCCAGGCGCTTCATATCTCAGCGCCTCCAGCGAGGCCACTCGGGCCAGGGCTAAAAAGGCCAGGGCCAAGAAAATCGGCTCGATCGGGTAATAGCCCGCCGGCAGGCTGAAGGTCTCACGCGTATGCCGCAACAACCCACACACCAACAGGGCTGGCAGCGCGCAGAGCACCCCGCCTTGGGACACGTCATCCACCACCTCAAACTCGATGGGCGCTCCGTCTAACTGCCCCATCGCCGCCAGCACCCGTTCCAAAGTCCGTGTCGTGCCCACTCCCAGCGGCGCTTGCGCATCCACCTCGCTACGCTGGCTTTTGGTCAAGGCAAGGCACCCAACAGCGTCTTCTTTTTTTTATCCTCTGCTTGAGCCGACCGTCATCGATGGCCTTGTGCAACGTGGTCTTGAGCACACCCAACTCCTGGCTGATGACCGGCACACTCCGTCCCTGATCCAGCCATTGCTGCGCCTGCACCAACCGTTCCGGGGTTAGCTTGGAGCCTTCTTTGCGCTGGGCCGCCTTGAAGAATACCCCCGCCCCTCTCTCCCGCAGCCGCTTGACGCAACGCTTAACCGTCACCAAGGGCACCCCAAACGCCTCCACAATCTGCCTCTGACTGGCCGTCCCATTGACAATCAACTGGCTGGTATATAAACGAAAGGCCCCCACATCCTCCTCCGCGTGAATAAACACCGGCAGGTGACCGTTGAAATAGACCACCTTGCCGTCGCGCTTTTCAAAGGCCAATTCCGTAGTTATCTGTGTCGTGCCGGCTGGAAAAACCGGTAACTGAACTTGTGGCATGGGCTCATGCTCCCCGCGGCTTCCTCACAAGTCAATCTCCGGCGCCAACCGCCCCACCCCCCCTAACCGGGCTCACTCAGCTTCCACGCGCGTCAAAAACGGTGCGACGGATCTGGATTTCTGAGACTGAAGCGGTCCGGGCCTGGTGTAGTTGTCACCTTGGGGTAGCGCGATATGCGAGCCTGGACGGGACAAGCACCAAAACGACACAGTTTCGCGAGCTGGCGCGGGCGCTCGGCGTCGGCCATGGGAATACGCGTAAAGTCTCAGAAATGCAGGCGGGCGTAAAGGAAGTGTTGCGAACATCGCGGCTGATGCCGGTCATCGATGAGGCCCACTTCTTCTTCAATCAGGGGCCCCGCATGTATACCCGGCCGGAAATGCTCGACTGGATTGACGCGGCCGTGTGCAACTCGATGCTGCCCATCGCCCTTGTGACTACCCCACAGTTTCTTGCCTGCATGGAGAGAGCGGCGGCCCAGGTCGGATGGAACTATAGACAGTTCAGGCGGCGCTGTAAGCGTTACGTGCGCTTGCCTGACAAGAACAGTCCTGAAGACATCCAGCAGGTCGCACGGTGGTTCCTGCCTGGCGCTGACAGCGCCACACTCAAACAGGTAATGGCCTACGAGGCGCTCAGCAAGCGCGACCTATCCGCCGTTGGGGACGTTGTTCGGGAGGCAAAGCTCTTGGTAGAACGGGAGGGTGCAAATAGGATTGGCTTTGAGCACGTCCGACGCGCCGTTCAAGTGCTGTTCGCCAGTGACGCGCCTTGGGCTGAAATGGAGAAGCGGATTCGCCAGCATGGGGCCGTGAGCAGACCTTCCCGCAGGGTGGCCACGCCAGCGCCGGATTTGGGGCTGGGCGGCGCCGCGCCCGACCCGGTGGAGTCTTCGCCCAGGCTCCCAATTGGGCCGGGCGCCGGCGCCTTCACGCGAGGCCAGGCCGGGCAACCAACCGCTGCTGGCCAGGCACGGCTCCGCCAGCCTGAAGAAGGTGTCGCGAAGCGGCAATTTAGCCCGGTTTAATCAGGCTTTAAACGGCGGTTTTAGCGCACACCCGCCAAAAGGGTGCGCGATTTCTATGTAATCGCTTCTTGGAACTTGGAACTACTCGAAACCGGACAGAATCGCCGTCGCTTTACACATTGAGTGTGGAGCGTCGGAGCGTGAGGGCATGTTAGCGCTTGCCATGCCCTCACGCCCTCACGCTCCACGCTCAGACGCTCCACGCTCCACGCTCTCCCCGAGGCGCTCAGCGGACTGCGGAGCCGTCCCGGTCGGCGGGGTTGAGGAGGACAAGTTCGGCCGTGGCGGGGCCGCGCTGGACCAAGGCCGCGGGCCTTCCCCCGAGCAAGGCAAACAATTGGTCGTCACCGATGACCTCGAATGTCCTTTCAGCGGGCGAGGTCCTTATCTGCGTGACGGCGGAAGCGGAAGATCGCGCCTGGGCCGCGCAGCCGGGCCGTGTGGCCACAAGCATCCGCGCATCCAGCGGCCGGGAATGGACCACGAGAGAATCACCGGGGCCGGGCTTCGGGGTGTTTGGCGGGGACAAGAACCTGGCTGCGACGGCCAGGACCAGCAGCACGCACGCCGTTGCCAGGAGGCCCCGATTGCGCCGGCGCCGGTGTCTTCGGCTTTGGACCTCTTTGAGGGTCAGGCGGAGCAGGTCTGCGCGAAAGGCCGGGGGCGCGGCGTCGGCCAACACGTCGTCGAGGAGTTTGTTCTTGGCGGGATCAGTGTCCATGTTCGAGTTGTGCGAGGATCATTTCTTTGAGCTTGCGCCGGACCCGCACGAGGCGGGATTCGACGGCCTTTTCTGTCGTCAGGGTCTGCTGGGCGATTTGGCGGACGGGTTCGCCGGCCAGGTACTTGCGTTCGAGCAGTTCGCGTTCCCCGCCGGGCAAGGCGGCCAGGTTCGCCTCGAGTAATTCCATCAGGCGCTCTTCCGCATCGTTGGCCGGGGCGTTGACGGCGAGATGCTCGTGCTCGAAAAAACGTCCGAGGAAACTCAGGTAGCGGCTCGAGCGGCGGCGTTCATCGGCCAGGGAACTGCGCGCCAGCACGGTGAGCCAGCTCCAAAAGACCGGTTCGGAGTGGAATTGTTTTGCGTGACGAACGACGCGGAGCAGGGTTGTTTGGAGCGCGTCGCGGGCGGTCTGCTCGTTGCCGGTGACGACCAGGAGGTAGCGGAGCAACCGGTCGAAATAGAGCGCGTAGAATCGCCGATAAGCCTCTCCGTCGCCCCCGGCCATGCGGGCCGTCAGCGACACGATGTCGGGGGCGGACAGGGCAGGCTCCTGCAGTTTTGGCTCGTCGATGATCAAAGGACATGGGCGCGGGGCCGGGACCAGCACCCCGGGCCGCGCGCAGGCCAAAGATAGACTGTTATTCTTTCGAGGTTCCATCCTTTTTCGGAGCTTGTGGCGGAAGGGCTCTGGTGGGTCTGCCGAGGACTCCGGGCATGCCAAAGGGCGGTTGCGTGGGATTTCGCAATTGGGCGAGGACGGCCTCGATGGTTCCTATTTGCTCGGGCTGACCCACGGCGATGAGCAGCTTTGTCTCCGGATGGAATTTGAGACGCGGCGTGGGTTTTATCCCCAGGAGCTCCCAGCCCGTCTGAACCGCCGTCGTGATGTCCTCGATGGTGAAGTTCTCGAGGTATGGGGCCAACTGGAAGAAGCGGCAAACGTCGCTTTCGGGCTGGGGTTCCCGGGGTTTGTAGCTGCGGAAGCACCAAACTGCATCCGCTCCTTGTCCCTTGGTTTCAAAGCCATAGGCGGACTCGGTGATGCTGTTGAATCCATACACCCGCTTCGTGCTCGCCATCTTGAGGGCCTCGAACAGGTCGGGCACCGTAACATTCGTGAGTTTCATGGGCGGAATCTGCACATTCCGCTCCTCGTTTGGGACAATGGCGTTCAACGGCTTGCCAGTGGCCTTTTCAATAGCCGCCACCAATGCCTCGGGGTTCCCGCCCTGGAAATTCAAGTCGAACTTCTGGAGCTTGGGCTGGGCCGGCTCCCCGACCGTTAATTCCATGACCCCAGGGCCTTGTCCCAGGACGATTGGCGCCGCCAGGATGGAGGCGGTGATTGCTAAAACGTGTATAACTCTTCTCATAACTTTTGATCGTCGATATTTCGATTTCTGTCTTTCATTAAGAAACACGCCGCGGAAGCCGAATTCCTTCTGATCAATCGTAAATGCCGTGGGAACGACATCCTGGCGGCGGCGCGGAAATGGGCCATTGACAAAGTCGCTTGGGCCTTGGCTCGTGCCGCGAGACGCGGCACGGACTCGCAGGCGGGGACGCCAATGCGTGTCAAGCTAAGGAAGGAGCCGGTGCTGGCGCGGAGAGCTTGAATCTTCCCGTCTTCGCGAGACACCGGTGCCAAGAAATAATTTCAAATATTCTGCGGCCGCGGGAGGGCTTTGAAAAAACCGATTTTTTTTCACAGCTCCCTCCCCAGGGCCTTGCCACGGGCTCAAGGCGAGCCTCCTGGCCTTCACCGATCTGGTGGCTCTTGAGCCTGGGCTCTTTCGTGTCCGCCTCGCGGGGACCACGAGTTTCCGGGACCCCTGTCCCTCGGTGAAAAGGGCGCCTGCCCGGCGGTCGAGGCGTACACCGAGGCCCTGCTGGCGATTTACCGGAGCCAAAATGTGCCGTTGAAACTCGTCTCGCCCCTTTCCTGGGTTTCGGCGCGGGTCGACTCGCCGCTGCCGCTCCTCGGTTCGCCCGCGTCCGCCGGCGCGGAGGTCGCCGTTTTGCCGAACGGGGAGCTTTACGCCGGCGAATCAGCCGTGGGCCTGGAGCGCTGGCGGCTGGGCAATGCGACGGAGAACCCGAAGGACATTCGGTGGGAGCGGCTCGACTTCGTGGCGGAGGCCTTCTCGAACGCCACGATGCCCGAGAAGTGCAAGCGCTGCGACTGGCGCTATCGCTGCGGGGGCGTTGACGCTTCGGCGCTGCTGCTGCCCGAGGCGCGCCGGCAGCAGTCCGGCAATGGGGCGCGCGGCCTGAGCGCGCGGCAAGACGAAGCGGCAGACCAGGAGCCCACGCCGCTGTTCGAGCTTTGCTGCGCGCCGAGGAAGCGCCTGTTCGAGGAGATGATTTGGGATTCCGCCGAGGCTGCGGCCATGGCTCGGAACCGCGGCCCGAGAGAACGCCTCGAGCTGCGGCCCGACGGCATTGACTTCATCCCGGTCAACAATGCGCGAGGTCACTTTGAGAGCGCAATTTGAACCGGGGAGACGGGAGGAGCGTGGAGCGACGAAACCGCAACCAAGCGCGTCGACCATGATCTCTGAGCCACAGATTGCACAGATTGCACCGATGGGAACTCGCTTCTGTGCAATCTGTGCAATCTGTGGCCCAATTCCTCCTTGGATTTCAGCTCTCAGCTTTCCGAATTCCAGCTTTCCAATTAACCGGCCTGCCCACCCATGAGCGCTTCACTGGCCCCTCCCGCCCCGGACGCCGCAAATGCCTCCCCTGCGCCGTGCGCCGGATGCCAGAGGGTCGCCTGGCCGCGGATATTCCAAGGCCTGCCCGCAGACCGGACGGCCCACAGCCTGGACCTCGATGTCACCGAGGCGTGCAACCTGGCGTGCGTCCATTGCTTCAAGTGGCAGAAGAAGCCCGTCCACATGGACGAAGCTACGGCCAAGAACGCCATTGACTGGCTGCTCGAGGCCAGCGGCAATTTCAGGGGCGAACTCAAGGTGAATCTCAGGGGCGGCGAACCCCTGCTGCGGTTCGACCTGATCAGGAACATCGTGCCGTACGGAAAATGCCGCGCCCGGCAGCACGGCAAAAACCTGCACTTCGGCTGCACGACCAATTGCACCCACCTCACCGACGAAATGATGGCCTTCTGGCGGCGGTTCGGCATGGGGTTCCATTGCTCCATCGACGGCATTCCCGAGGTCCAGAATGCCAACCGGCCCTTTCTGGGCGGAAGCCCAAGCTCGGCGGCGGTCGAAAAGAACGTGCCGAAGATATTGGCCTACCGGCCCGACGTCATGGCCCGGGCGACTCTCTCGCCGACCTCCGTGCATGCCCTCTGTGAGAGCGCGAAGTACATCGCGGGGCTGGGCTTTCGATCCATGACCTTCAAGGCCGCGGTCAACTGCAATTGGGCGCCTAAAGACTTTGCGACGCTGAGCAGCGAGTACGAAAAACTGGCCGAGCTGTACCTCCATGCTCAGCTCAACGGGAAGCCCCTCGGCATCGAAGAGTTCGAGAAGGGCCTCAAGGCCATGCACGTTGTGCAACGGACGTCCAGGCGTCCCGGCAGTCGCACAGGACGATCCTGCGCTCCTCTCCAAGACCTTCGTCCACCGCGAGGAAGACTTGTGGCGCGCGGGCGCGCCGGCGAAGTTCGAGCGCGTCAAAAACTCCCTGCGTGTCGAGTACGACCCGGAGTGCCATCACCATGCACTTCTCAATGCTCAGGGCGGCCGCCCGCTGGCTCTCCCTTCACTACGCCTCCGCCGCCGTCAGCGCCCTCGCCGCCGAAGACCCCGACCCCGAAACCCAATGGCGCCGCCTTGGCCAACTCTGCGCCGATGTTACCCGCCTCCAACGCGAAGAGCACCAGGCCCAGCGAATCGACCTCGAACGCCAGCGCCTCGAGTCCCAACTTTCCGATGCCGAACTCCGGCGAGAAAAAGACGTCATCAAAGCCGAATCAAGCAACCGGCTCATCCAAGACTTCATGAAGATGTTCTTCTCCAAAGAAGGCCCGGACACTCCGTCCCCTGATCCCCACCCGCTCGAACCGTCGCCCGGCAGCGAGCCTTAGACCCCAATCCATGAGCATCCGGACACTTGCCTGCCCTCGGCTACCGGCCGGCTACTGCCCCGCTTGCCCGCCCTCGGCTATCGGCTATTGGCTATCGGCTATCGGCTATTCCAACTCAGCTCTAAGCCACTTTAAGCCACTTTAACCAGCTTTAACCTCTCGCCCCCCCCGCTCCCATGCATTGCTCTCTTCCCCAGGAAAGAAGCACCCACAGGGCCATTGGCAAAGTCGCTCGGGCCACGGGTCGTGCCGCGAGACGCGGCACGGACTCGCAGGCGGGGACGCCTGCGCCACGTCGCGCAAGCGTCCTCGCCTGCGAGGTGGGCGGGCGTCCCGCCCGCCGTTCGGACTTTGTCATGGCCGTGCTCCGGATCGGGAATCCGCGGGCGCAGCCCGACACTACCCCCAAGATCGAATTTGTCCGCGCGGAGCGCGGCATTCTTCTGCCCCAACGGGGCAGTGTATATCAGCCCAGCAAGGCCCGCCGGAGCGCAGCGCAGGCGGGCCGCCGCCCTGGGTGCCGAGCAAGAAGAAATCACCCCCCTCCCATGCCCTCCGAGCGCATGGGAGGGGGGAAGGAGGGTGGTTTTCCCTCCCTGCTCAGGGGCAATGTCGGGATGCCCCCGAAATCCGCAAAAAGTTTGTCGCAAGCCAACCCGCAACCATGTAGGCTGCGGCGTGGTGCTTAGTGACCCTTGAGATAAGGCGCAGGCCCGTATAACGATATGGCACATTCCAACGAATTAACCTCTATCCAATTGAATGAATACTAAATCGAAAATTGCAACGGCGGCGCTGGCGGCCATGGCCCTGACAATCGGCGCGCGCGCCGGCGACCTCAAACTGCCGACTGCTCCCGGGCCGTTCGAGCCTACGATGGACTCGCTCAAGAATTACGCGTGCCCCGACTGGTTTCGCGACGCCAAGTTCGGCATCTGGGCGCATTGGGGACCGCAAGCGGTGCCGATGGACGGCGACTGGTACGCCCGGGGCATGTACGAGCCGGGCAACAAGCACTACACCTATCACACCAACCATTACGGCCACCCTTCGGAGTTCGGCTACAAGGACATCATCCCGCTGTGGAAGGCGGAAAAGTGGGACCCCGACCGTTTGATGCAGCTCTACAAGAAGGCCGGGGCGAAATACTTCGTCAGCATGGGCACGCACCACGACGACTTCTTTCTCTGGAATTCGAAGCTCCACCGATGGAATGCCGTCAATATGGGGCCGCACCGCGACGTGGTGGGCGAATGGCAGAAGGCCGCGCAGAAATACGGCCTGCGCTTCGGTGTTTCCGAACATCTGGGCGCCAGCTTCACCTGGTTCCAAAGCAGCCATCGCGCGGACAAAAGCGGGCCGAAAGCAGGCGTGCCTTACGACGGGGCGAACTCCAACTACTGGGACCTCTACCACTTCCCGGCCGAACGAGGCGACACGGGCTGGTACAGCACGAACCCCAAATGGCAACAGCAGTGGTACGACGAAATCAAGGAACTGGTGGATAACTACCATCCTGACCTGTTGTACAGCGACGGCGGCGTGGCCTTCGGAAACGAAGTCGGGTTGAGCATGATCGCGCACCTCTACAACCAGGATGCCGCCCTCCACGGCGGCAAGGTTGAGGTCATTTACAACTGCAAACAGAAGTCCGAAGGCCGCTGGATCGAGGACCTCGAACGTGGCATCATGCCGAAAATCGACCCCTATCCCTGGCAGACCGACACCTCGATTGGCGATTGGTTCTACGACCGAAACTGGAAGTTCCGCCCGGTGAGCTGGGTCATCCACATGCTCGTGGATAACGTCAGCAAGAATGGCAACCTGCTCCTCAACATCGTCCAGCGCCCCGACGGCTCGCTCGACCCGGAGGTCGAGACCATGCTCAGCCAACTCGCCGACTGGAACACCATCCACAGCGAGGCGATCTTCGGCACCCGTCCGTGGCTGGTCTATGGCGAAAGCTCTGTGAAGGTGAAAGGCGGCAGTTTCGGGGAGGACTTCAAATACAATGCCCGCGAGATTCGCTTCACCACCAAGGGTGCCACGCTTTACGCCATTGCCCTCGGGTGGCCCGAGGATGGCCGGCTCACCGTCCGCTCGCTGGCCAAACCCGCCGGCGAAAACGTCAACAACATCACGGGCCTCAGCCTGCTGGGCTACGAAGGCGAACTCGAATGGAAGCAGAGCGCCGATGGCCTGGCCGTGACCCTCCCGGCGAAAAAGATTTCCGATTACACGGCCGCCCTCAAGATCACCGGCACCAACCTCAAGAACATTCCCTTCGGTGTTCCCTCCCAAGCCCTCGCGCCCGATGCCAAAGGAAACTTCTCACTCGGGGCGGACGACGCGGACTTGCACGGCGACCAGATCAGGGTCGAGGACCACGGGGGCAAGTCGAACATCGGTTTCTGGGACAAGGGCAGCGAGTGGGCTTCCTGGAAAGTGCGATTCCCGCAGCCGGGCGCCTTCAAGGTCAGCGCCAGCGTCGCGTCCACTTCCGGTTCCTCACAATTCATTGTCGAAGCCGGCGATCAGCAAATCAGCGGCATAGCCGCCCGGACTGCCGGCTGGGATCAGTTCAAGGAAATCGATCTTGGCCAGATCGAGGTCAAACAAACCGGCGAGCAGGTGGTCAGAATCCGCGCCAAAGACCCCCAGAACTGGCAGCCCATGAATCTGCGCTTCCTGAGGCTGGACTACGGCATTCCCATTCGCCACGACTACTAGTGACTCGTCCACGACTATATGGTGAACTATGGCTGCTGCGGCCACCGGCGGGGCGTGAACATCCTCTATGCGGACGGGTCCGTGAGATGGAGCCGGCCATTCTCCACGGAAGCCTGGAATACGAACGCGCCCCAGGCCTGGGTGCGCTGGGCCAGGGAGTGATTTTAATCTCGGGGAGAGACGCCGCGGGCATATACCGGCTCGATGCGAAAGAGTTCGAGGCGGCCTTTGCCTTTGATGTCGATGGGACCCAGGGGGATGGCCGGACACTGCCCCTGAAGCAGGCGCCAGGTCTGGGCGGAGACGCAGATGGAGCCGGGTTGGGCCGCTTCCTGCACGCGCGCGGCAAGATTCACCGTGTCGCCCCATACATCGTACTGGTATTTCCTGCGGCCTACGACACCGGCAACGAGCGGTCCGACGTGGAGGCCGGCGCGGACTTGCCAATGAGGCGGGAGGCGGCGGGCGGCGGCTATCATATCCCCGGCGCAGCGGACACAGTTCCATGCGGGATTGGGCAGGGTGGTTCCCAGGCCGGCGGTCGCCATGAAGGCGTCGCCGACGGTTTTGATTTTTTCCAGCCCGTGGGTGGCGGCCAGGGTTTCAAACGCTTCGACAACGCGTTGCAACTGCTCGAGGATTTCCTCGGGCGGATGCCGGTCGCAGTAAGCGGTGAAGCCAACCAGGTCGCAGAAGAGGACGCCGACCGACTCGAAGCGGCGGGGTTGGACGCTGCCGGTGGTCTTTAGCTCGTCGGCAACATCCGGCGGAAGGATGATGCGCAAGAGGTCTTCGGATCGCTTTTTCTCTTCCTGGATCTGGCGAAGGCAAGACACTTCGCTATCGCGGAGGCGCTTTTTCTCGACGGCGGCACCGATGCGGGCGCGGAGGAGGATGGGATTAAAAGGCATGGCCACGTAATCCTCAGCCCCCAAAGCGAGGCAGCGGGCGATGCTTTCCTCCTGGTCCAGAGCAGAGATCATGATGACGGGCACCTCGGCGAGGGCGGGGGCGGACTTGAGTTTCGTCAGCACCTGGTAGCCGTCGAGGCCAGGCATCACCATGTCCAAGAGGATGAGGTCGAACCGGCGGGCGCGGGCGGCTTGGAGGGCCTCCAGTCCGCTGCGGGCGACGGAGACCGTCCAGCCATCGTGGGCGAGACGGCGGGTGAGCATCTCGCGGTTGGCGGCATCGTCATCCACGACGAGCAGATGCCCACTGAGGTTTGCCGCCGGCCCTGCGCTGAGGACCGTCGGCGGGGTGAACCCGAGTCCTCTTGGCAGCAGATCCGTGGGACTGGCCCCGGTCCCGGCCTGCGCGGCCTCGGCGGCGGGCATGATGAGATACTCCTCCATCAACGCCAGCCAGGTCTGCGCGGCGCCGGTGATCTGCTTGAGGTCCGGGAGCAGCCTGGTGCGGCCGAGGGCCTCGGCTTCATCCTGGAGCAGCTCGCTGTAGCCGATGATGTGGTTGACGGGCGTGCGCAACTCGTGGCAGAGCTGGTGGAGATCATGCCGCTTGGCCTCGAAAATCTCCTCGTCAAAGTACTCCGTGATGAACGCCAGCAACTGGCGTCCGCCGCTGTGGATTTTCTGCAAATCGGCCTGGAAGGACGCCGGGGTGTGGTCGTCCTCCTGGAGCATCTCGCAGTAGCCCAGGACGTGATTGATGGGGGTGCGCAGGTCGTGGCGCAGCTTGGAAAGGTCCAGCGGCGCGGTGTTAGCGGGGGGGCAGGGCGCGGGATGCGAACCGGAGGTTTGGACAGGGTTGCTCATGTTTTGATCCCCCCCCGGCACGTCTTGAGGAGAGATTCGATCTTGTCCAGCAGTCGCGGCAGCTCGATCGGTTTGGTGTCGAAGTCGTCGCAGCCGGCGTCGCGCGCTTGCTGTTCGTCGGTGGCCATGGCGTGGGCGGTCAGCGCGATGACCGGGATGCGGCGCGTGGCCTCATCGGCCTTGAGCTGGCGCGTGGCTTCCCAGCCATCCATCACCGGCAGGCTCATGTCCATGAGGATAAGCTCGGGGATCTGGGCGCGCGCCTTCTGCAAGCCGTCGGCCCCGTCGACGGCCAGCAGGACGGTGTGGCCGTGGCGCTGGAGCCGGCGCGAGAGCATATCGCGGTTCATCTCGTTGTCTTCGATTAGGAGGATTTTAGCCATAACGGATTTTCATCAGATATCCTTGGCTACGTCAGCCACGGACGTGAGCAGCTTGCGTATCTCCTCGAGCAATTCGCCCATGGAGTAACCGCCTTTCTGGAGGATTTGGATGACGTGGCCATTGAGGCGGCGGCGGTCCTCCTCGGTCAGGTCCTTTGCGGTCAGGACGATGACGGGGATGTCCGCGGTGAACGGGTCGGCCTTGAGGGCGTTGAGCACGGCCCAGCCGTCCATGCCGGGCATCATCACGTCCAGCGTGATGGCGGCGGGCTGGAGCTTGCGGGCCAGGGCCAAGCCCTCGGCCCCCGCGACTGCGGACTCGACGCGGTAGCCTTCCTTGGTGAGCGCGCGCTGGACCAGGTCGCGCGCGCCGGCCTCGTCGTCAATCACCAGGACGAGCGGTTGCCGATTGGCGGTTGGCGATTGGCAATCCGGCTCGGCAGGCAGGGGGGCGGATGCGGGTACGGCAGGCTCCCGGCGCGCCTCGAGCGGCAAGCTCACAGTGAACGTGGAGCCTTTGCCCAACTCGCTTGCGACGGTAAGGTCGCCGCCCATCATCTGGCAGAACCTTTTGCTGATGGCCAAGCCAAGGCCCGTGCCGCCGTACTTGCGGGTGGTCGAGGCCTCGGCCTGCGTGAAGGGCTGGAACAGCCTGGCGACTTGCTCCGGCGTCATGCCGATGCCGCTGTCCGAGACGTGGAAATGGAGCGTGTTGAGCGTGGAGCGTGGGAGCGTGGGAGCGTGGGAGCGTGGTTGTCCCGTGCCCCCGGACGCAGTGACACGCTCTACGCTCTCACGCTCCACACGCTCCACGCTCAGACGGATGCGGCCTTGGTCCGTGAACTTGTTGGCGTTGCTCAGCAGGTTGAAGAGCACCTGGCGCACCTTGGTCTGGTCGGCCCTGAGTGGGCCGAGGTCCGCGGGGCATTGGACTTCAAGCTGGTTTCCGCTCTTGGCCACCAGGGGACCGACGGTGGTCGTGACGTCCTGGACGAGCTTGGGCACGTCAAACGACTCGAGGAACAACGTCATCTTGCCGGCCTCGACCTTGGACAGGTCGAGGATGTCGTTGATGAGGCCGAGCAGGTGTTTGCCGGCGGCGTGAATTTTCTCGAGGTCCGGCACGAGTGCCTGGGTGCCGAGGTCGCCGGCCTCTTCCTGGAGCATCTCGCTGTAGCCGATGATGGCATTGAGAGGCGTGCGCAACTCGTGACTCATATTGGCCAGGAACTGGCTTTTGGCGGTGTTGGCGGCGTCGGCGGTTTCCTTGGCAGCACGCAGGGCCTCCTCGGTCTCTTTCTCATGCGTGACATCCCAGGCAAGCATCTGCACGCCGACGACGTTGCCGTAGTCGTCGCGGATCGGCGAACGGATCGAGTGCAGGAACGTCCTGGGAACGAGACCGGGCACTTCGATGGCGCGGACCATCTCAAGCGTTTTGCCCGTGGCGAGGACCTCTTCGTCGAGCTGGCGGATTTGGCGGGCGAGTTCCGGGGGCGCCCAAACCGAGTCGTCCTTGCCCAGCATGTCGCGGCCCTTGAACCCCGCCCAATCGCGGCTGGTCGAGTTGACGAATGTGTAACGTCCGTCGCGGTCTTTGCGCACGACAATGTGCGGGATGGTCTCGACCAGGGCCTGGTAGTATTCCTCGGCCTTTTTGCGTTCGGCAACCTCCCGCTGCAAGGCGGCACGAGACTGGCGTTCCTGTTCGAGCATCTGGCCGCGCAACCGCTCCGCCTCGCGCCGCTTGTTGGCATAGAGCAACCGGGAGACGAAGACCCAGCCCAGCAACCCCAGGATCCCGCAAGCGCCCGGAACCAGGACCCAGGCGTTCGCATACCACGGCGTGACGATTTGGTCTATGCTCCGGTGTTCCACCGCGAGCGCCTTGCTCTTGGTCCGGTTGGGGGTCAGGCTGATCCGAGGGACGTTCGGAGGCAACTCGGCGTAACCCGTCTTGCCATCCGGATCGAGCACGTGGTTGGTGGCAACCGGGCCCTGGGCCTGGGCCGGGGCCAGGGCGAGAAGAAGAATGGTGAAGGCTGCGAGGAGGGCGTGGCGGGCCACTGCCAGGCGCAGGGCAAGCAGGGCGCGACGCCCCTTCGGCTTCGGAGGAGAGTCCCGACGAGCCGGGACGCTTCGCTCTGGCGGCGCACTCCACACGGTTGGCCCGCGGCGGCTTGCTCTCTTCCCGCCGCTGGGCAGGAACCCATAAATCTGGCCTTGCATTGCTCCTTTCCCTAATGGATGGAATCAGGGTAACTTTAGGCCATGCGCGCCCGCTGGTCAAGCCGGCTTCCGGAGCCGCAGTTGCTCGTGGTTGGCGTCCATTGGCGTCCATTCGCGGACCTTTTCCCGTTTGAAACAGGGCGTTCTTCAAGCGGTTCCTACGGCTCCAGCCTCACCTCTCCACTTCCGTCGGCGCCCAGGAAAAAGCCGGAACCGAATTTGCGGCCCTGCAACAATACGCCGCCGAATGAAACGGGTTTCGACGTGGCAGGATTCACTACGCTGCCGGCAAACCCGCCCGTGGACGGGGTAAGGGTCAGGCTAAGCTTGGGGCCGCTCAATGGAGTGACATGGCTGTTGACGGCGAGGGTGATGAGGTTGGTGATGCCCTTCGCCAAGCCGCCGCCCTCAAGCGTCAGGGTCAAGTTCGTGCTGGTGGTCAGACCGAGCACATTGGTTTCTGTGGCAGGAGGGAAGTAGCGCGTTCCCAGCGCCTGGGCGGTCAGGGAGAATCCCGCGGGATAGTACTGGGTCTTGAGGGGCAGCTTGGTCCAGGCGATGGGGCCGCCGAGGACAGAGGCGTTGGTGAAGGAGAGCCAACCCCACAGCACGCCCTGGCCGCCGTAAAGGGACGCGTAGAGCGGCCATTGGCCGTACTTGGAGACCGGCGCGCTCGGGGTGACCTTCGTCCCATCCGCCAGCGTGCCTGTGAACGAGATGGCGCCGTTTTCGGCGACTGTCAAGGCGCCGTAGCTGTCCCCAGCCGGTTCATTGGTTGACCCATGGGCGCCAGGGAGGATGAGGGTGTAACTACCTGCCTGCGGCGCCAGTTTGGTCTTGCCGTCGTAGATCGCCCTGTCTCCGGCGAGCGTCGCGGTCCAGGTCCCATCGGTTACGCTGCCCGTCACGCGGTCGGTTCCGTTTGTCAGGTCCAGTTGCAGGTTCACCGTGAGCGCGCTCATGTTGGGACGCGCAACCGTGTCGCTGGCCGCCCCGGCCGGGTCAAACTGCCCGCCCAAGGCATAGCTTGTCCCAGCCGTCTGCAAGCTCCCGGTGAAGGCGCCCTTGGGCGTCGAAACGAGGGTGAAGGAGCCGCAATTCTGAGGGGAGAGGCTGCCTGAATCATCGGCAAACAGTCCGTGGTAGGTCCCGCTGGCCGCAGGCAACAGGTTAGTGAGGAAATTCGCCACCAAAACCATGTTGGATTGCATGACGAAATGCAGGGTGGCGGTGTTGGTTACGACACTGCCGGACCAGCCTGCGAACAAGAAACCCGTTCCGGGATTTGCGGTCATGGAGTAGGTTTGGCCCACTTGCAGGGACTGCCCGTTGTAATCGGGCGAAACAGTGCCCGTGCCGACGATTTGGACAGTCACCACGGGCTGCGAGTTCAACAGCATGGCCGGCCGGCCGCCGAACGCCGGCCCCCAGCCGGTCGTCCCGGGCAGGTAATAGACGGTGGCATTGTTGTCATCGTAGAAGGCATCCGCACCAACGCCGGGGGCGTTGCCCTGAAAATAGACTCCCTCGAGGCTGCCACAGGAGCCGAACGCATAGATTCCGATGCTGGTGACGCTCTTGGGGATGGTGACGTTTGCCAGGCTTGTGCAGTGAGAGAACGCCTCGTCGCCGATGCTGGCGACGTTGTTGGGGATGGTGACGTTAGTCAGGCTGGCGCAGTCGGAAAAGGCGCCGACCCCGATGCTGGCGACGCCGTTGGGGATGGCGACGCCGGCCAGGCTGGCGCAGTAAGAGAATGCGTCGTCTCCGATGCTGGCGACGCTGTTGGGGATGGTGACGTTGGTCAGGCTGATGCAGCCGGCGAACGCGGCGTTTCCGATGCTGGCGACGCCGTTGGGGATGGTGATGCGGGCCAGGCCGGCGCAGTATTCAAAGGCATCGTCCCCGATGGCGGCGACCGGCAGGCCATTAATCGTGTCCGGGATGCTCACCGACCCGCCGGGACCGGAGTATCCGGCGATAGTGATCGCGCCGTTATTGGTCGTGTAGTAGTATTGGGCTTCCAGGGTGGCAGGCAGGGCCAGGCCCAGCAGCAGGCCAAGAAGCAGAAAACGGGAAGCAGAGAGCAGGAACATCGCCGGTTCAGCGCGGTGTGCGCATGCGGCCAGTCGTCGCAGCGGGTTCAACGGCTTTGGGGGTCCCCATCCAAACCGTTGAAACGGTTGCAGCGGCCCAAGCGCATTCGTACACCGGGCTGAAGCCACGGTGTTAATGAGACGCCCCGCCGTGCTATGGAGGATCCAGGCCGGAGGGCGTCCGAAAGACGCGCCGACATCAAGACCTGGCCGCATCCTTTGGCGTGAACTTTGTCGCATTGGCTGTATTTCGACAAAGGGTGGCGACAAAGGCGGCGACAAAGGTTCGGGGCAGGAGTCCTTCGGACGCATTCTTAAACATGCGGCCATGGCCCTTAGGCGGGCCGTTTTGGCAAAGGAGGTTTCTCCTGCGAAGAGGGCTTGCATCTTTTTTTTCACTTGGATTAGGTTTGATTAGGTCGGATTAGGTCGGATTGGCGAGCGACGGAGGCAGGGTGGCAGCACGCCGGGGTATGAGTTTGCATTCATCGGTGGAGTTTAAAGGAACTGTGGCGGGGAGTGGTTGAAATTGGTTAAAACTGCTTAAAACCGGTGAAATGGGGGGACGGAA
>Ga0181524_10002593_pt1 | contig 18393 bp, 19 predicted proteins | sample PEATcosm2014_Bin_34_FD_119761 | JGI IMG/M metagenome (GOLD analysis project Ga0181524, IMG submission 119761) | Peatland microbial communities from MTU Mesocosm Facility, Houghton, MI, USA - PEATcosm2014_Bin05_60_metaG | ecosystem: Environmental > Terrestrial > Soil > Wetlands > Peat | place...
AGGGGAGGAACGTGCGGGAGGTGGGGGATTTCAATTTTAGCGCCGATCCGGTTGCGTTGATGCAGGAATTCTTCGCGCGGCAGATTGAGATCGCGGCCCGCAACGGGGTGGAGAAGGTTCTGATTGATCCGGGCCTGGGCTTTTACTACCGCAACCTGCAGGACAGCGCGGTGCGCGTGCGGCATCAAATGACGGTTTTCCTGAATACGTTCCGGCTGCGGGCGCTGGGGTTCCCGATTTGCCACGCGTTGCCGCACGCCTTCGAGTATTTCGGGGAGGAAGTGCGCTGCGCGGAGCCGTTTTTCGCGGTGCTGGCGGCGCTGGGCAAGACGGATTTGTTCCGCACGCATGAAGTGCCGCGCATCCGGGCGGTGCTGGGGACGCTGGGGGTGTTTTAACCCGGAGCGCCGGTCTCCGACCCGGCGGGAACCGTCGTTTCGATACGCGCCGGGTCGGAGACCGGCGCTCCGGGCGGGTTGCCCGATGAATTCTCAGACACGCTCTAAGCCGGCAACATGCCGGCGCTCCGAGCCTGCGGGGTTAGCGCGTTGATGACGTCTGCGGTTCTGCGCGGGAGACCAGAAACACGCCTTCCTCGCCGGACCTTGTGATCCATTGGTCGAGCACGCTCAAGCTGTGCTGAGCGAGCAGGCTCCGCACGAGCGCGGGGGTGTGCCGCCAAGAGAAGAACAGACGAATTGATTCGCCGGGGGGAAAGTGGAATCGCTGCGCCTCGACTTGGATTTCGCGCGGGCGAGCGAACTGGAAAGAGGCCGTCACGCGTTTGAGGCCGCTGCCCGCCGGATCGTCTTCGAGGGCAAAGCGGAGTTCGCCATCGTTGGCCTGCACGCCGAGGTCCAGCAGGAACAGCATCAGCCAGTCGCGGGTGGGGGCATTGTCGTAGAGGGGCAGGATGCGTTGGACGCCGGCGGCGTAATCGGCGCCGGGGGCGAGATTGGCGCTCAAGAGCAGATAATCCCCGGGGCGCAGCAGTCCCGCCAGCCGCGGCAAGATGACTTGCGGCTCGAAGTTAGGAATCATGCCGAAGAAGGTGATGAGCCGCGTGGCGTCGGACACGGGGAGCGCGTCGAGCACCTGGGGCAGATCGTCAGCGGAGGCCAAATCGCAGACCAGCGGAGAGCAGTCTTCCGGGGAAACCACCGCCGTGGCTGCCTGCCGCGCCACGAGGACCATGGCGGCGCTGACATCCGAGGGGGTGTAGAACGTTTTCCGGCCTGACGCCTGAAGCAGCTTCAGCAGGCGCGTGTCCTTCTGTCCGCCGCCGCAGCCGAGGCCGATGAGATGCACGCGCCGGGAGTCAAGGCGGGCGGCGACGGCGGCGAAGCTGCGATCGTAAGTGGCGGCGCAGTCCGGGTCGGTACGCGAGGGGGAGAGGGCCTGGTGCAACGCGAGCCATTGCTGGGTTTGCTTGAGGCTGTCGTAGTGGAACTTGTGGTTCACCCGGCGGGTGCGCAGTGACTCGAGCAAGTCGCGCCGGACATTCTCCGGGAACTGGCTGGCGTGAATGGCGACCTGGACAATGGATGACATGCGCCAGTGTTTTGGCGGAAAGCGGGCGGCAGTTCAAGTCTGAGCTGGCGGGAGAGAACGCCCCGACCATTTGACGCGCTTTGCGCCCCTGAACCCCAAGGCAAAGACGGACCCATCACCCCGGCCCTCTCCCCGCTCGTCCCTCGCAGGGAGAGGGAGCCAGCGCGCGAACTGGTGATACCCCACGAGAAGATGCGCCCGAGCGGAGGTGAGCAGTCTGTGGGTGAGTCGTTGACTTGGCGGGAAGCCGCCGCCATATTCGGCGCATGGATTTCGACATATCGCATTTCCTGGACCAGTGGGAGTACCAGCCGGGCCAGGTGGTCGTGCGCCGGTTCAAGGCCAAGGACGGGCGGGAGAAAATCCAGCTTCGCGTGGACTTGGGTTTGCTGCAAATGAACACCGAGGGCCGGCCGGACGGCAAGCGGCCTTTCGGCCAGCCGTCCCTGTTTGAGCACTACCGCGCGCGGCTGCACCGGTACGTGGCGGCGCACGGCGGCAGCGACCAGGGGTTCAAGTTGAAGGCGGAGGATTGCGCCCGGCTCCAGCTCGAGGCGCTGCAATATCACCATCGCTACATCTGCCTCTTGCAGTTGGAGGATTACGCCGGGGTGATACGCGACGCCGAGCGGAACCTGGCGGTGTTCGATTTTGTCAGCCAACACGCCGAGAGCGAGGAACTGGCCTGGTCGTTGGAGCAGTTTCGACCGCAATTGCTGATGGTGCTGACCCGCGCGCGGGCGGCGCAGGCACTGGCGGTCAACGACCACGGGCTGGCGATGCAGCAGATTGAAGAGGGGCTGGAGAAGATTCGCACTTTTTGCCATGAACATGGGCGCGGTGAAGCCGCCGAAACGGGCGGCGAGGTGCAGTCCTTGGAGAATTGGCTGGAGGAAATCCGCGCCAAACGCCCGCTGTCGCGCCGGGAGAAGCTGGAGCGGGCATTGCACGAAGCGATCAATTGCGAGGACTACGAGCGGGCGGCGCAAGTGCGCGATGAACTGCGCAATCTTACACGGCAGACTGGAGGATAGACTACGCACCGTGCCCCCTCACCCCGGCCCTCTCCCCATCGGATGGGGAGAGGGAGAGCCGCCACACGTGCCGGGTGTAGCGTATCTTACGCACTCCTCTGTAAGCCGGCCAAATAGCCGGAGGCCGATTTCCGCCTATTTCTGGGGGAAGATCCGGTAGAGCAGCAGGTAGATCAGCACGCCGGTCACGGAGACATACATCCAGCACGGCCACGTCCAGCGGGCGATCTGCTTGTGCCGGTCGAACCGCCGCCGGAGCGCGCGCTGAAGCGTGATGAGCGCCAGCGGCACAATCACCACGGCCAGTAGGGTGTGGGTCAGGAGAATCCCCAAATAGACCGGGCGAAACCAGCCCGGCTCCCGGAAGACGGTTGGCCCCCGGTGCAGATAGTACGCCAAGCAGCCGTGGTAGGTGAGATAACAGGCGAGGAAGAGCGTGGACGCGGCGAACGCGGCGATCATGCAGTTGCGGTGGGCGGCCTGGTTCTTGCGGCGGATGAAGTAATAGCCGGCGCCCAGAAAGAGCGCGCTGAGGCCGTTGAGGGAGGCGTTGACGGCAGGCAGGTCGGCGAGGCTCACGGCTCGCGCTCCAATCGCCTGACGGCGGCGAGAATCCGCGCTTTCACGTTCTGCGGGTTGATGCCTTCGCCGGTGGTCTCGAACACGCCGCGCAACCGGGCGCGCTTGTCGGCGATGACAAAGATGGTGCTGTGGACGAAAAGGTCCTGGGGCGACTCGCGCTCTTCGGGTTTCTTTTCGATGGCGGTCAACTTGAGGGAGTCAATGGCCAGCTTTGCAAGCTCCTGTTTCGTGCCCGTTAGAAACATCCAGCGGCGCGGGTCGGCCTCGAACCGTTCGGCATAGGCTTTCAGGACCGGCGGGGTATCGAAATCGGCATCGGTGGTCAGCGTAACGAGTTTAGTCTGGCTGCCCGGTGGCAGCGCGTCCTGGAGGGCCTTCATCTGCCTGGTCATGTTCAGGCAAGGGCCGGGGCAGCGCGTGAAGATGATGTCGGCCACCCAGACCTGCCCGCGCAGGTCGGCCAGCGAGACCGCGCGGCCATTCTGGTTGGTGAGCGTGAAGTCGGCGATGTGGCCATAGACGGGAAGTGGCTGGTCGGAAACGCCCTGGTACTTGAGTAGCACGAGCAAAAGCAAGATGACTAACGCCAGGCCGCCCCAGACCGGCCATTCAATTCTCGGCGCCTGGCGAACAGCGTTGCTCATGCTTGAGCAGGATCGAAGCGCGGTTTAACGGCGCGGCTTCCTGGCGCCATTGCGAACCCCGACTTCCAGGCGGGTGATCATCAGCACATCAATGATTTGGTGGGTATTGTTCCGCAGATACACAATGATCTCGCGCCCCGCCGGCTCCAAAGCCACGAAGTCCTCGTGCATGATGGGAAGACGTCCGCCATCGGCCAAATGGATGAAGAAGGGACGGAACGGCTGGGCATGCAGCGCCTGCCTGATCTTCTCGACTTTCATGCAGACTACATACTCCTGAGCCTTTCAGTTGGCAAGCACCGGAGGCGCGGAGGGCGGCGGGGAGGGCCAATCGTAGTGATTGGGGCGCGCAAATAATGGCGAAAAGGGCTTGCATTCCTTTTTCTACTTTGGCATAAGAGCAGTAGCAGGTCACAAAGGCTGCCAAGTTCAAGCTTGAGTCTATGAAAGCAATCGAAGGTTTCAGCCTCACAAGGGGACTCGGCGCGGTCGTGCTCGCCGCCCTGTGCCTTGCGGCCAGGCTGGCATCGGCGGCCACAGTGAACGCCGTCTGGAACTCCGCCACGGACGTGCCCGTCACGACCAACGGCTACACGGCCACGGGCAACACGGTGAACTTCACGCTCAACTTCGCGCCCGCCACGGGCACGGATTTGATGGTGGTGAGCAACACGGCACTCGGGTTCATTGTCGGCACGTTCGACAACCTCGCCCAGGGGCAGGCGGTGGCGTTGAGCTACGGCGGGGTCACTTACCGGTTCGTAGCCAACTACTACGGCGGCAGCGGCAGTGACCTGGTGCTGGTCTGGGCCAGCAACCGCGCTTTCGCCTGGGGCTACAACTTCTACGGCGAACTGGGCGACAACAGCACGACGGATCGGCACGCGCCGGTGCCGGTGACGAGTACGGGCGTGCTGACGGGCAAGACGGTGGTTGCCCTTGCGGCGGGCGGTAACACAGATTCCGGCCATAGCCTGGCGCTATGCTCGGACGGCACGGTGGTCGCCTGGGGAGACAACGAGCACGGCGACCTCGGAGACAATACCACAACGCAGCACCTCGTGCCGGTGGCAGTGAACACCGCTGCGGGCGTCTCGGCACTTCATGGCAAGACAGTGGTGGCCATCGCGGCGGGCGGGTACCACAGCCTGGCGCTGTGCTCGGACGGAACGGTGGCCGCCTGGGGCTACGACAACTACGGCCAACTCGGCGACAACGGCACAGGCTACAGTACGGTGCCGGTGGCGGTGGACACGGCTTCGGGCTCGGCGCTTTTTGGCAAGACAGTGGTGGCTATCGGTGCTGGAGCCCACCACAGCCTGGCGCTTTGCTCGGACGGCACCTTGGCCGCGTGGGGCGACAACTTTGATGGCCAGCTCGGCGACAACACTACGACGCAGCGCAACGCGCCGGTCGCGGTGAACACGAATTCCGGTGTCTCGGCACTCTATGGCAAAACAGTTGTTGCCATCGCGGCGGGTGACGACGGCTTGGCACTATGCTCGGACGGCACTTTGGCGGCCTGGGGCCGCAACGACCACGGTCAACTCGGCGACAACGGCATAGGCTACAGTACGGTGCCGGTGGCGGTAAACACGGCCCCGCTCGCCGCCAGTCAACGCTTCGCTGGTGTCTTCAGCGGTTCTATGGCCTACCACAGCCTAGCGCTGGTGGCTGCGCCGCCCGCGTCCCAAATCATCTTGTCAGGCGCCCAAACGCTGGCCAACGGCTCGTTCCAATTCGCCTTTACGAACACGCCGGGAGCCTTCTTCGGCGTGGTGGGTGCCACGAATCCAGCACTGCCGTTGAGCAACTGCACGCCGCTCGGCGACGCCACGGAAGTCTCGCCCGGCCAGTTCCAATTCAGCGACCCGCAGACGACGAACAGCGCGCAGCGGTTTTATCGGGTGCGGTCGCCGTAGGGTCGGGCGGTCGGCGGGCAAGGGAGGGCGAGCGTCCCCGCGAGCCCAAACTTCTCAAGAAGGCTGCGAAAATCAGGGCTCGCGGGGACGCTCGCCCTCCCGAACAACTATTCAAAGCTGGTGGCGGCGCCGGCTTTGGAGGCGAGCCACTTGTCGAAGGCGGGCTGGCTTTCCACCACCAACATGCCTGACGCCATAGCCGAATGGGAGTTGCCGCAGAGTTGGGCGCAGTTGATCTGGTAGCGGCCCTCTTTGACCGGCGTAAACCAGACCGGAATGCGCATACCGGGGATGGCGTCCTGCGTCACGCGCATGGCGATCACCTTGAAGGAGTGAATGACATCTTTCGAGCTGATGTAACAGATGACCGGCTTGTTGACCGGCACGTGCATTTCGCCCAGGCCGGTGACCTGAATGTTGTTTTTGCCGCGCGGGTCGCTCGGGTCCAGGCCAAAGAGATTCGTCGCACTGACGAAGCGCATTTCCTGGCGGCCAAACTCGCCCTCCTTATCCGCATACATGACGTTCCAGTTAAATTGCTGGCCGATGACGTGAATCACGGTGGCTTGCCGCTTGTCGGGAAACTTATCCACCGCCTTGGCCCACAGCGGCACGGCAAGAAAGATGAGCAGCGCTCCCTCGACTGCCGCCACGGCGAACTCGACATAACTCGAAGCGTGGTTCCTCACGCCGACGTAATCGGCTTTGGGATTGCGCGCGCGGCGGAAGCGAATGAGAGCGTAGGCAAAATAGATCAGCCAGCCCACGAACAGCGCGATCATGAGCCAGTGCATATAGATGATCAGGGCATCAACATGCCGGCCTTGTTCCGACGCGACGGGCGGTAATCCCAACAGCTTTTCCATCATAAAACCGAGCGGGTTGATTCCAGGAGCGGCGCGGTGCTGTGGAAGGCGAGCGTCCCTGCGAGCCCAAGCTCCTCAGGAGATCTGCGGGAATCAGGGCTCGCGGGGACGCTCGCCCTCCCTTGCTTGGGTTTTGCGGGTTCGGCTGCAACAGTCGCGGACCTTTTTGCCAGATAAACGAAGAACGAGACCACGCCTCCCAGCACCACTCCAATCACCGCCAGCAGGCTGAAAATGCCCCAGTTCATGCCTTTGGCCATCGGCGAGTCGGATTGGCCGGCACAGGCGGCGCAGGCCCAGAGCAGGTCCGGCTCAAACGCCAGCGCGACTACCAGGCCGGACAGCAGCGACCGGAGGTGAAATCCGAAACCCGAAAACCGAAATCCGAAGGAAGGCTGAATACCGAAAGCCGAAAGCCGAAAGCCGAAGGCAGGCCGAAGAGTGAAACCTGAAATCCGGCGCTGTTGACTGGGGCAATTCATAGATAACTGACGCGCTTGAGCTTCTTCAGGAAATAGCGTTCGTAGAAGATCAGGCCGATGCCAACGGCGAGCGCGCCCAGGCCAAAGACGAGGTCCCAGGCCCGGCCCTCCGGTGAAAAGAAGTCTCTTAGCCCCCAGACGCCGCAGCCAAAGGCCAGGGCGCTGGAAGCCGTGATAAAGAGGAGATGGAAGGTCTTGAGCGACATAATCAGCGGGTGACGGTCAGGCGCGGAAAGTCTCCATAGGCGGAGAGGGTCAAAAACATCAGCCCGAGGAAAAAGCAGGCCGTGAAGGCCAGCAGGCCGTAGATCATCTTCCGCTCGGAGATGAGGTGCATGAAAAAGGCGGCGACCAGAAAGGCCTTGCCGCAGGCGATAAAGAGCGCCACGGCGATGTTGATGGCGTGGTTGCCAAAGGGGATGTAGGAGGCGCCGACCGTGACGAGCGTGCCGAAGAGCAGCGCGTAGAAGACGTAGAGGTAGCGCCGCACGTGCTCGTTGAGACTTTCGTGGTCCTGAGCTGTCATAATTTCTTATATCAAGTATAACACAGGGAACAGGAAAATCCAGACCAGATCGACGAAGTGCCAGAACAGGCCGGAAATCTCGATGCGGTTGGTGAAGCGCTCCGGGTCGGTTTCCCATAGTTTGCTGCCCGGCCCCCAGAGGAAGCCGATGACGATGGCGCCGCCAATGACGTGCAAGGCGTGCAGCCCGGTGAGGGTGAAATAGATGGCCAGGTAGGTGTGGTGCCAGGGGCCATAGCGCTCCATTTTCTCGATCTGGCTCCGGGGGATGCTCAGTTCTTCGTGGTGGCGGGGCGCCGGGCGGACTTCCAGGTCGAACAGGTCTTTGCGGTCCTGAACATAGCGGCCGGAGATGACGACGTGATCGGCCTTCGGGTCGTTCGCCACGAGGTGGCCGTCGGCGATCCGTCCGTCCCGGAGGGTGATTTCGTAATGGGTAAACTTGTCGTGGTATTCGTACGACTTGATGCAGACGAAGGTCAGGGCCAGCAGGAGGGTGGCGGCGTGGAACACCTTGAAGCGGCCAAACTGGTTCATCTTGCAGGACGCCCAGGCCATGACGGTGGTGATGCTGGAGGTGATCAGCACCAGGGTGTTCACCGTGCCGATGGGGACGTTCAACCAGCCGCGCGGCCAGTAACCCTCCGGGGCGCCCACGCGCAGCAGAATGTAGGACGAGAACAACGCGCCGAAGAGCATGACTTCCGAAGCCAGAAAGAGCCAGATGCCGACCTTGGCGTTGTAAAGGCCGGTGTCCGGGCGGGGCTCAACTGTGTAGGGGATGTCCATGCTCAGTCCGGTTGGTTCTGGGGCGTGAAATCCCGGGCGTGGCCCGGCACGCTATATTCATAGGGTCCGCGATGGACTTCAGGGGGCGTGAGGAAATTGCCGTGCGGCGGCGGCGTGGGGGTCTGCCATTCGAGGGTCGTGGCTTCCCAGGGATTGTCCGAGCCCGCCGGCTTCCCGTGGTGGATACTCCAGAAGAGATTGATGATGAAAGGAATCTGCGCGAGCGCCAGACCGACCGCCGCCCAAAGGATGTAAGTGTGCAGGCGCATAATGCCCGCGCTCAAACCGCCGACCGCGTTCTCCACGCGGGCCTGCGAGTAATTCGCGCCGCCGTCCGCCATGCGCCGCAACATGCCGGCCATGCCCTGGGCAAACATCGGCTGGAAGATCAGATTCATGAAAATCAGCGAGAGCCAGAAATGCACCCGGCCCCAGAATTCGTTCATCATCCGCCCGGTGATCTTGGGGAACCAGTAGTAGATGCCCGCGAACAGGGCGAAGATGGTGCCGGGCGCGACGATGTAATGGAAGTGCGCGATGACGTAATAGGTGTCATGCAGGTGGATGTCGCTGTAGCTCAGGCCCAACGGCAACCCGGTCAGGCCGCCGATGCCGAACATGGGCAGAAAGGCCATGACAAAGAGCATCGGCGTGTTGAAGCGAATCGACCCGCCCCACAGCGAGATGAACATGCAGGTGAGGACGATGACGGACGGGATCGAGATGATCATCGTGGTGGTCTGGAAAAAGGTGGCGATGCGGATGCCCATGCCGGTCAGATACATGTGATGCGCCCAGACGATGAAGGAGAGGAAGCCGATCGTCAGGACAGAATAGACGAGGGACTTGTAACCCCAAATGGGCTTGCGCGTGTTATTGGCGATAATCTCGGCGACGATGCCCATGGCCGGCAAAATGAGCACATAGACCTCCGGGTGCGCCAGGAACCAGAACAGGTGCTGCCACAAGAGGGGGCTGCCGCCGCCGCTGACGTGGGCAAGGTTGCCGCCGATGGCCAGGCCGGTCGGCAGGAAGAAGCTGGTGTGCGCTACCTTGTCCATCAACTGCATGACGGCGGCGGCTTCCAGCGGCGGAAAGGCCAGCAGGAGCAGGAAGGCCGTGACGAATTGCGCCCAGACGAAAAACGGCAGGCGCATCCATGTCAGGCCGGGCGCGCGCAACTGAATGATCGTGGCGATGAAGTTGACCGCGCCCAACAGCGACGAGGTGATGAGAAACACCATGCCAATGATCCAGAAGGTCTGCCCGTCGGTCGGAATCGAGGTGGCCAGCGGGGAGTAGGAGGTCCAGCCGGCCTGGGCGGGGCCGCCCGGGATGAAGAAGCTGGTAAACATGATCACCCCGCCGACCACATAAGCCTGGTAGCTGGCCATGTTCACGCGCGGGAAGGCCATGTCCGGCGCTCCGATTTGCAGCGGGACGACGTAATTGCCGAACGCCGCAAAGGCCAGCGGCACGATGCCCAGAAAGACCATGATCGTCCCGTGCATCGCGCCAAAGGAATTGTAGAGGTCCGGCGACACGATGCCCTTGGCCGCCACGTCCCCGAAGAGCGCCGCCAGCAGCGGGCCCAGCACGGGCACCGCCTCGCCCGGGTGGGCGATTTGCCAGCGCATGATCATCATCAGGGAGAATCCGAACAGGAGGAAGAACAACGCGGTGATGCCATACTGAATGCCGATGACCTTGTGGTCCGTGGAAAAGACGTACGTGCTCCAGAAACCCGCCTCCTCATGGGGCGCTGCATGAACGTCTGAATGCGGAATTGCCTGGGCCGTTGCCTGCATGTTATCTGACTTTATCCAGCACCATCACCGCCAACAACAAGGGGAGATACACCAGCGAGACGTAAAAGAGCTGCCGGGCGCGCGCGAGCGTCCGGTGGCGGGAAAACCGGAAGGCGAACCACACAAAAGCCAGCCCGAGGATTAACGCGCCAACCAGATAAATGGGGCCGGTCAAATTGAACAGGAACGGGCACAAGCTCACCTCCAGCAAAGCCAGCGTGTGACTGACGGCCTGGCGGCCGGTGCGGCGGCCCTCGGGATCGACGACCGGCAGCATCTTGAACCCGGCGCGGGCGTATTCCTCCCGGTAAATCCAGGCGATAGCCATGAAGTGCGGCAGTTGCCAAAAGGCTTGGATGGCAAAGAGGGCCAGCCCTTCGCGGCTCAATTCCCCGCGCGCCGCGGTCCACCCCATCAACGGCGGCAACGCGCCGGGAACCGCGCCGACCAGTGTGTTGAGCCACGTCACCCGCTTGAGCGGCGTATAGACGAACAAGTAGCAGACGAGCGAAGTCGCGCCGACCAGGCTCGTCGTGAGGTTGACCGCCTGCGCGAGATAAAGCAGGCCGACGAGCGCTGAGGCGCAACCGACCCTCAGCACGGTCTGGGGCTGCAAACGGCCAGAAGGCAGCGGACGGTCTTGCGTGCGGCGCATTTTGGCGTCGTATTCGCGCTCCAACAACTGGTTCAAGGCAGCCGCGCCGCTGGCCAGAAGGGCGGTGCCCAGAAGGAGACGGAACATCAGGACAAAATCCACTGGTCCGCGGAAGCCGAGGTAAAACCCGACCAGTGTTGTGAGCAACACGAGGCAGGTGAGCCGCGCCTTGAACAGATCGGCATAGACGGCCAGCCAGGTCTTTTCCGCCGGAACGGTTTGGCTGAGAGGTTGTGCGGTGGTGGCCTTCATGGTTAGCCTCCACGGTCTTTTGCCCGCGCGTTGGGACCATGAACCCCCAGGCAAAGACCGACCCCTCACCCCAGCCCTCTCCCCTTCGGAAGGGGAGAGGGGGAATACTCGGCAGCTCTCTGGCGAATCGAGGTTCATGGAGAGGGAAAGCCGGGACCACCGGACGGCAGGGGTTTGAGGGTGGTGGTAGCAGGGCGCGCTGTCCCCAGCGCGCCGCGAGCCGCCGAAGATGTCCGAAACGTGCGCGCTTGGGCGCCTTCCCCCGGCGCGCTGGGGACAGCGCGCCCTACCTGCTCGAGTGCTCGGGATGAGATGATACTCAGGATTGCGCCGAGCGCCAACGAGAGCGCGCCGACCAGCACATGGGCGGTGGCGATGTCCGCGGCCTTGTTCGACCATATCGTGGCCGCGCCCAGAAGCAGTTGGGTCAGAATCAACCCCAGCCAGACCAGCGCCAACCGGCTCAAGGGATTTTTCCCGCCGAGCGCGCGCCCGGTGGACCACGCGGCGAAGGCGACCGCGCCAAGAATCGCAACGGCGAGGAGCCGATGGACCATTTGCAGGCCAATCTGAAAGACGGTGATGGGGTTGGCGGCCATGACCTCGATGCGCTGCTGGTTGTAGTGCGCGACGGAGGCGGCATCCGTCGCCGGCCAGAGTTTGCCGTAGGCGAGCGGGAAGTCAGGAATGGCCAGGCCGGCGTGCTGATGGCGCATCGTCGCGCCCAGGGTCAATTGGCACAGGATCAGCAGGGTCGTTAGGAGGAAGAGAGTTGATAGTCTATAGTTGATAGTTGATGGGGGCCGCGCTGGCTGAGTCTGCCACCAGCGGCTGGTGAAGAGGGCAATGGCGCAAATCAGCACGAAGAAAAGCTGCGCGAGCGTGGCGTGAAAGATCCCGAGGGCGTCCTGAAACAGCACCACGCGCAATCCGCCGAGCACCCCTTGCAGGAGAACGGCAACGAACGCGGCCAATCCCAAGCGCCTCAGCCATTTGGGGCTTGGCTCGCAGCGCGGCCAAACCCGGCTCGCGCCCAGAAACGCAAGGCCGGTCAACCCAAGGACCAAGCCATCGGCCCATCGGCGGGGCACCGCAACCACTGTCGCGCCTCCGGCCAAGAGCAAAATCAAGCCCGCCCAGTGCATGAACGAACGGGCGTTTCGCCCGTAAAGCCACAGACCGAGCATGATCGTCAGCAGGCCGACACCGGAGGCGGCCAGGCGATGAGTGTGCTCGTAGAAGATGCCTCCCACCCACTGTGAAAGCGGGAAGAAGAACATGTTATAGCCGTAGGTGTTGGGCCAGTCGGGCACGGCCATGCCGACGCCGTAACTGGTCACCAGGCCGCCCATGCCGACCAGCCCCAGCGTGGCAATGGCCGTGAGGACGGCGAAGCGATGCAGGCAGCGGTTCCAGCCTGTGATGCCTGAAAGCATTGGGGCTGCCCTATTTGATTTCCAGGGTGAAATCGGCCTTGGCGGGTTCGCCTTCCTTGACCTCGATTTCCTGCGTCACGACGCCCGCTTTGCGGTGAGCGGCTTGAATCTTGTATTTGCCGGGCGGCACATTGGCGATCTTGAACGTGCCGTCCTTGCCGGTAACGGCAAAGTAGGGATGATCGAAGATGCTGACCCAGGCGAACATCCACTTGAAGTGGACGTCGCACGTGAACTTGAGGAAATTCTCCGGCTTGGGGAACGAGAAGGTCAGGTCCGGGCCATTGGCCAGTTGGGCTTCGTTCCTTTCCGGGTTGCCCGAGCCCTCCGCCGGAACGGCATGGACATTGTGCAGGACGGGGTCGGAATTCCTGACGATGATCTTCTGGCCGGTCTGCACGGCAAAAATCGAGGGCACGTATATGCAGCCCTTCTGGTCCAGAAGCACGGGCGGCGCCGAGGCGCCGGTGGACTTGCCGCTGATGCCCTGCAAGGAAACCACGACATCGGCCAGTTCCCCTTTCGGCCCGACCACATAAAAGTGGGTGGTGGGGACCGTCGTGTGCAGTTTGCTGCAGTTCGCATCCTCCATGACGGGAGTGATGTCCTTTTCCTTCGGTGGTGTGCCTTTGAGGGTGACGGTGCCGGCAATGTCGGCGGCGGCGGCGGCTTGCAGCGCCGCCGCCAGGCCGCTGACCATGATTAACGCAGATGATTTCTTCATATTTCCAATGTCGTGCTTCGGAAAAACAGCAGGAACGTAGCACAGAGTCTCGGGGGTGCAAGTGATGCCGAATATTGCGCCGCGCTTCCCGTTTCTGTGGTACCGGCGCTCGTTAACACGCCGCTTCAGCGGGGTGTTGGTGTGCCAACGAGGCCAGCGAATCGCTTTAGCGGTTTCGAGCACTGTGTGAAAACCGCTGAAGCGGTTCACACCCTCAGCACGCCACGCCCCACCCCGCTGAAGCGGGGTGTTAATGAAAGGCGCCCTTAGGCCTTCGCCACTTCCGCGCGATGCGCCCAGACCTTCTCGAAAGCGCGGCCGTACTGGCCGATCAGCTCAGGCACGTCCGCATAGAACAGCGGCAGGAAGATGTGATTGGCATTGATGTAGGCGGTGCCGGGCATGGACGCCGGAACCTGCGGCGCATGATGCCACCACTTGGCCTCGGAATAGATCTTGAGCTTATGCTGTTCAGGGTAGTCCCAGAAATTCACGTCCACCCCCTCGGCTTTAAGCGCCTTGACGAGTGCCTCGCGCGAGCAGCCGAGCTTCTTGAAGTCGATCAGCAGCATGTTGCGGTGGTAATAGACTCGTTGCTGGTCCGCACGGCAGTGCGGCTCGGTCAGGCCCTCCAGCCGGGTCAGACGATCGTTCATGGCGCGGACGTTCTTGTTCACGAGTTGATTCAACGCGTCGAGTCCCTTGAGTTGCTGGCGGGCCAGGGCGGCGGCCAGGGGGTGCATCCGGTATTTCTGGCCGAATCCGGTGCCTTCGTAAGCGTGGACGGGGCTTTCCTTGGGGAACTTGGCCGGATCGTTATATTCGCCGAACGCGGCGGCGCGCTCGAAGTACTCGCGCGTCTGATACATCCCCATGCCGCCCTCGATGGCCGGCATGACTTTGGAGGCCTGGAAACTGTAGATACCCATCACGCCCCAAGTGCCCATCTTCTTGCCTTGCATGGACGCGCCGTGCGCGTGAGCGGCGTCTTCGAGCACAATGAGGCCCTTCTCTTTGGCCCAGTCGCTGATCCGGTCCATCTGGCAGGGAAGCCCCCACGAATGCATTGGCACCACCGCGCGGGTGCGGGGCGTCAGCTTGCGCTGGGCGTCCTCCAGGTCAAACGTCGCCGTCGTGGGGTCGATGTCGATGAAGATGGGCACGCAGCCGAAAAAGCGCATCGCCAGGCAGGTGGCGAAGAACGTGTAGGACGGCACCATGATTTCGCTGCCGGGCGGCAGGTCGAGCGCGAAGTACATGCTGGTCAGCGCGCTGGTGCCGTTGATGTGGCTCTTCACGAACGGCGATTGAGTGTACTCCTTCCACTCCTTCTCAAATGCCGGCAGCTCGTCATAAAACTTGTTGTTGTCGAGCAGGTCGCACACGGCCTTCTTTTCGGCGTCGCCATAGCGCGGCCATTTGGTGAGCGCGGCGTGCTGCTCCTTGGAGCAGTTGACCGCCTTTTGGCCGCCCGCCAGCGCCAGCGTTTCCGTCTGGGGCGCCGCGAAACCGTAATCGGCGACCGACAAGCCGGCCACGGCCACAGTGCTGGTTTTGAGAAAAGTCCGCCTGGTATAATTGCCTGAATCTTTATTTGATGGGTTCAACATAAGGACATCCGGCCGGCATGTTCCGGCAATTCCGCCGGGAATGCAAGGCCATTTTTCTCATGGCCCGCAGGCCCTTTCTGTAGTAATCTCGCGGCATGAAGCTTTCATTGCTGATTGGCCTGGCGCTCTCTTGGGTGACGACCTCCGGGGCGGCGGAGCCAAAGCCTATGGCCGTTACGGTCGGCCAGGAGTTCAAACTCACACTGCAATACCATGGCAGCACCGGCTACCAGTGGGTGCTCGCCAAGCCCCCCGATGAGAAACTGCTGAAGCTGCTGGGCACCCCCGAATACAAGCGGCCCGAATCCAAACTGATCGGCGCCCCCGGCGACATGGTGTGGACATTCCAGGCGCTGGCGGAGGGCAAAACGGAGATAAAGCTCAACTATGTTCGTCCTTGGGAAGCGGGCGAGAAGCCCGCCCAGACCACCAACTTTGTGGTCGTGATTAAGCCCAAGACCGACAAGCCGAAGCAGCCCGACCCCCAGCCAGGCAGTTAATACAGAGAACGGCCCGGGCTGCGAAAAACTCGTTCGACACGGTTGCCCCTGCCACGCATCATCCCGGCGTGCGCATCTCGATTGTCACCCCGAGTTACCGCCGTTCGGCCTGGCTGAAGCTCTGCATCGCCTCCGTCGCCGACCAACCGGGCGAGGTCGAGCAAATCGTGCAGGATGCCGGCTCGGACGACGGCACCCTGGATTGGCTGCCCCGGGACCCGCGCGTCAAAGCCTTTGTTGAAAAGGACCAGGGCATGTATGACGGCATCAACCGCGGGTTGCGCCGAGCCGGCGGCGACATTCTCGGCTACCTGAATTGCGACGAGCAGTATCTGCCGGGCGCCCTGTCAGCCGTGGCCGGTTTCTTCGAGCAGCACCCGCAGACCGACGTGCTGTTCGGGGATGTGGTGATGGTGGATGCCGGGGGGCGATACTTGTATCACCGCAAGATGCAGACCCCGCTCAAATATCACACCTGGACCTGCCACTTATCCACCTTGAGTTGCGCCATGTTCTTTCATCGGCGCATCGTCTTTGAGTACGGCTTGCTGTTTGATCCGCGCTTGCGCGACGTGGGCGACGGCGAATGGATCGTGCGCCTGCTACAGCGCCCGGTCAAAATGGCGGCGCTTGGGCAATTCACCTCGGCCTTTACCTGCACGGGAGCCAACATGAGCGCCGGCCCGAACGCCCGTCGGGAAAGCCGGGAGCTATTTCACAGCGCGCCGCTCTGGGCGCAGCGGCTCAAACCGCTGTTCGTTCTCCAACACCGCTTGCGGCGCTTATTGGGGGGAATGTATCGGCAGCAGCCTTTTGCGTATGAAATCTATACGCTGGCCAGCCCCGTCCGCCGCCAGCGTTACGAGGTCAACCGCCCCACCTTCCGCGCTCCGGGTTAGCTGCGCCCGAGGACGGGCGCACTCAGGGAGTACGGCCAAGATGCGTCCCTTCCGGGGCGTCTGGTCTTAATCGAAGCGAAGTCCAGGCGCGCTCGATCCCTCGCCGACGAGCGAAGCGGCGGACAGTCAGCCCAACGAGGGCAAGAAAGACGGGGAGAAACACATCCGCGAACATCATCAGCGTCAGCGCGGCCAGCAACCCCAGCGAGATCAGCCATTGACGCAGGGTATGGCAGGCTGCGGCGGGCGCCGAGCGAGTGGCGGACGGGAGAGCGCTGGATTGGTCCGGGTCGGTCAGTTGCGTGCTCATTGGCTGCCGGGATCAGTTTGATCCGATTTAAGCACGGCGTTCGTCTGGCTGGTGTCGCGGAAGGGGGAACCTGCCTGGTAGAGTTCGATTTGCGACCGAAGGGGATTAAGCTCGGCGAGGTTGGTTTGGGCGGCGGCCAACGCCAGAGCGCGTTGAGCAGTCGCAACTGCTTCAGGAAACCGCCCCGTCTCGGCATAGGCCGCGGCGAGGGTTCCCAGGATCGACGGATTCCTGCCGCCAGAAAGGCGCTCGGCCTGTTGGGCCAGTTCGAGCGCGCGGACGCCGTTGCGGACTGAGGTTTGCGGACAAGTCGCCAGCACCCAAGCCAAGTTGTTGAGCGGGTACGCATTGCCGGGTTGGGCGTCAATCGCTGCCTGGTAGTGGGCCAGGGCGTCATCCAACTGGCCGCGTTGGAGCAGAAGGTTGGCGAGGCGATGGTGGGCGATGGCCAGTTTGGGATCGATCTGCACCGCCCTTCGGAAATGAACGATTGCTTCGTCCAGGCGCCCTTTTCTGCCCAAAGCGACGCCCAGGTTGCAGTGGGCCTCGGGGTCGTCGGGTTTGAGTCTGAGGGCCTCCTGGTATCGGCCGATCGCCTCGTCCAGCCGCCCCGTCGAGGCCAGGGCGTCACCCAGGTTGCAATGCGCGCCGGCGTCGCCAGGCGTCAGCTTTATCGCTGTTTGCAAATGGCCGATGGCCTCGTCCAGTCGCCCCTGACGGCCCAACACGGCCCCCAGGTTGTTATGCGCGTCGGCGCAGGCAGGATCCAGCCTTATGGCTTCGCGCAATTGACTGACCGCCTCGGCCAGCTTCCCTTGCCTGGCCAGCGCGGCGCCGAGGTTATCATGGACGCCGGCGCTGTCGGGATTCAGCCTTATGGCTTCGCGGAACTGGCCGATGGCCTCGTCCAACCGCCCTTGGCCGACCAGCACGGTCCCGAGGTTATTGTGCATGGGTTCGTTGTCCCGGGTGACGGCGATGGCGTGCCGGAGAAGGGTCTCACTGTCCTGCCAATAGCCGAGTTGGTGGCGGGACAACACGACGCACAGGCTGATAACCAGCACAGCGGCTGCCGACGAGATGACAGCCTGGTAACGCCAGCGCCGGGTCAGCTCGTGGGCGCCCCAAACCAGAAGCGTGAAGACCCCGATCAAGGGCACGTAAGCATAGCGATCGGCGTGGGAGTGACTGCCGACCTGGATCAACCCAATCACCGGCAGCAACGTGACCACATACCAAATCCAGCCAAAGGCCAAGTGCGGCCGCCGGGTGCCGGCCCACAGCAGAACCGCTGAGATTGTCAGCAGCAACAGCCCGGCGCCAACGACGGGCCAAAGCGAAAAGGCCCCCGGATAGGGATAATACACCGCGAAACCGCCAGGCCAGACGGTTTGACCAAGGTAACGCACGTACGAAAGAGCGGCATTGGCGATGCGCTCCGAACCCGTGAGGACAGCTTCCGTCGAGAGCGCGCCGACGCCTTTCTCGGCGCGCAGTGTGAGCAGGCCGCAGACCAACGCGGCAGCGAGAAAGGGGAGCTTCTCCCAGATCAAGCGGAGTGGTGGAGTGGTGGAGCGGTGGAGTGGTGGAAAAGAAAGCCGGCCCAGCGGCCAGTAATCGAGCAGGAGGAGGATCAAGGGGAGGGTGACCACCATCGTCTTGCTCATCAGGCCGCAGGCGAAGAAGAGGAGCGAGAGAAGATAGTAGCGTGAAACGTGAAACGTGAAGGGTAAAACGTGATGCGTGATGCGTGATGGGTGTTGCGTGATGCTGGATGCTTCACTGTGGATTCTGCATTCTGCA
>Ga0181524_10002599_pt1 | contig 18356 bp, 13 predicted proteins | sample PEATcosm2014_Bin_34_FD_119761 | JGI IMG/M metagenome (GOLD analysis project Ga0181524, IMG submission 119761) | Peatland microbial communities from MTU Mesocosm Facility, Houghton, MI, USA - PEATcosm2014_Bin05_60_metaG | ecosystem: Environmental > Terrestrial > Soil > Wetlands > Peat | place...
CACGCCGCCATGCCAGGCCAGCGTCCAGCCCAGCTTCAGCCCGGTGACGATGCTGGGCAAGGAAGCCGGCAGGATGACCCGCGCCGGCATCGCGCAGGCGGGTGTGCCCAGCGTGCGCGCGACCCTCAGGTAAATCAGCGGAATGTGCTGGATGCCGTCGGAGGCAGTCAGGGCGACCGCGGGTGCCGAGCTCATGATAATGACGAAGTAAATCCCGTGGTCGCTCAGGCCGAAAACCAGCAGCGACACCGGCACCCAGGCCGCCGTGGGCAGCGTCTGCAATCCCAGGAACAGCGACCGCAGACAAGCGTTGACCACGCGGCTCATGCCCATGACCAGGCCCATCGCCAGGCCGATCGAGGCCGCGATGGAGAAGCCGATGCCCATTCGCTCAAACGTGGCCTCGAGGCTGGGCCACAGATAATCATCGACCGTCAATTCCCAGAGACGCCGCGCGACTTGCAGGGGAGAAGGAAACAGGAAGTCGGGCATGAGTTGGGCCCAGAACAGGGCCTGCCAGGCCGCCAGAATGAGGAGGTAAAACCCCAGCACGTAGTATTTAATCCGGCCCTGGGGAACTCTGACTCTCATGGCCTCAGGCCTCCAATTGAGCCATAATACCCGCGCCACATTCCGCCACGACCGGATCGTTGATATCGCGCGGGCGCGCAAGGCTGATGGTGATGTCCGCTTTGATTTGTCCGGGCCGGCCGGAGAAGACCAGGACGCGGTCCCCCAGGCAAGCCGCCTCGCGCGGGTCGTGCGTTACCAGGATGATCGTCTTGCTGGTGCGCTGCTGAATCTCCTGGAGGTCTCCGTAGAGCTTGGCGCGCGTCAAGGCGTCCAAGGCCCCAAACGGCTCATCCACCAGCAGCACCTTCGGGTCCGGCGCCAGGGCCCGGGCCAGCGCGGCGCGTTGTCTCATCCCGCCGGACAGTTCATGGACCCGCGCCTCCTCGAAGTCCCCGAGATGGACCATCTCAAGGAACCGTCGCGCGTGCGCACGCCGCGCTCGGGGCCTGAACCTGAACCGGCGTTTCAGCCCGTACATGACATTCTGGATCACATTGAGCCAGGGAAACAGGCCGTGTTCCTGGAACATCAGGAGCCGGTCGCGATGCGGCCCTTCGACCGACCTTCCATCAAGTGAAACTTGCCCCCGCGTTACCTTTTCAAAACCGGCGATGATGTTGAGCAGCGTCGATTTGCCACAGCCCGACGGGCCAAAGAAAACGACGAACTCACCTTCCCGGATCTCTAGATTGACCGGTCCCAGCGCCGCCATGGCCTGCGCCCCGTTGGAATAGGTCTTCGAGACCCCGGTCAACTTCAGCTTGACCGGGCGCGCCGCGACCGCCGCCGGCGAATTGGATTGAGCGTCGTCCATGACCATCAAGGCGCCGGCCCTTCGATCGCCGGCAGATTCTTTTCCTTCAATACGCCCTTGAGGAGGCTCAAGGCATAGATGCCGCCCAGGGCAGGCTCCTTCCGCAGAAACCCGATGCGGCGGGACGCTCCGGCTGACTGCCTCAAGGAGGCGCAACTCGGGTCCCACGTAAACTCGACCCTGGCCATGGCCTTTTGTATGACCGGGTCCTGGAGCGGCTTGCCCGTTTCCTTCTTGAGTTGCTCGTTCAAAATGGCAGCGGCGGCCGTTTTGTCCGAATTGATGCGCGCCGTCACATCGACCAGAGCGGCGATCAACCTCTTCATCGTTTCCTGGTTTTCAGCGAGGAACGTCCGGCGCGCGACCAGGTGCGTCGTCACGTACCTTCCCCCGGGCCAGAGCGATTTCTCCTCGAGGAACACCTGGCCGCCCCCTTCCGCCTCGAGGCGGGACAGCCACGGTTCCACCGTCCAGGCGCCGTCGATCTGCTTCTTCTTGAAGAGGGTGAGCTGGTCCGGATTTGACAACGGCACAAGGGACACGTTGCCGCCCCGCTCGCGCAAGCGATAGCCCATTTGCGCCAGCCAGACTCGCGCTGCGACATCCTGCGTGTTGCCCAACTGCGGCGTGGCAATCGTTTTGCCGGCAAAATCCCTGTCGCTATGGATGCCCGAGTCCTTTCGCACGACCAGTCCGGCGCCGCCGCTGGCGCTCCCGGCCACGATCGCGAACTTCTCGCCCCTGGACTTGACATAGCCGTTGATCGTGGGACTCGGACCGACGAACGTCGCGTCCACGGCATTCGCAAAAAGCGCCTCGATGGCCGTCGGACCGGCGGTGAACGCCGTCCATTTGATCGGCACGCCGATTCTCCGCTCGAACTCCCCCGTCGCCCGCGCATAAAGAGCCTGCGCGTGTGTGATGTTCGGAAAATAGCCCAGCCGAAGTTCCCTGGCCTCGGGTTGGGCAGCCGGAAGGCGCGCGAGCGGCACGAGGGCCAGAACAAGGGCCGGCCATGGAAGTTTTCCTGACATTTCGTTCAAGACCAAGTCAATCGCACGCTTTCGTGGCGGGCGCAAGTGGGCGGGAGATTTGTTCATACAGATGATTTGTTCATCTCCGGCTCCTATGCCTGCCTGGCGGGGCGGGCATCCTGCCTGCCCCACCCTGGCTCGCCATCCGAGCGAAAACCGGGATAAGCGGTTGCCGTGCCAAGGAAAGCGGGCGATAGTTTACGCGCAGAATCGCAGCATTGCAGGGTGGAGGGATGAATCATGAAGCAGACGGATGGAACATTTCATTCCAAGGATGGTCTGACCGGTGCCACCGGGAGCGTTCCGGCCGCGAAATTGCGGTTGGCGGGGCTTGTGTTGACGGCGCTGCTAGGCTCGCTGGCGGCCATCTGGGTGGGCCGGACGACCTGGCGGCGGGTCGAGAGCCTGCAGCGGGAATTTGCCGGCCTGAAGGCCGACAATTTTTACCTGGGCGTTCACGTGCGCGGCGAGGTGCAGCGATTGAATGACACTTTGCTTCGCTACCGGCTCCGGGGCGATACCAACGACGCGGCGGCCTTCCGCGCGGACGCGCGGGCTTTCAAAGAGTGGCTTGACCAAAACAGCGCCAACACGACCACGCCGCTGGAGCGCGAGTTCTTCGATCGCCTGACGACTGCGTACGACGGCTATTTTGCGGAGAGCACGCAGGTGCTCGAGGCCAGCCCCGGGTTTCTGCGCTTGACCCCGGCGCGTGATTTCAAGAAGAGCTACGAGAAGGTCCAGAACCAGTCGCGGGATTTGTTGAATTTGTGCGATTCATTCATCGGCCAGCAACGCTCTTCTTTCGCCCGTTTTCTCAAGGAATCCAACGACACGCTGACCACCTTCAAGCAGTTGCTCGAGCTCTTGCTGGCGGTCATGCTCACGCTGATGGCGGTGCTGGTCGTCCTGGTGTATCGCGGGATGATCGCGCCGTTGCGCGCACAGTTGGCCGAGACCCATGCCCTGATTGGGCGCCAGGAGAAACTCGCCTCGCTGGGCGTCCTCGCTGCGGGGGTCGCCCACGAAATCCGCAACCCGCTGACCGCGATCAAATTCCGCCTCCACAGTCTGAAAAAACACCTGCCCGGCGCCGGCGCCGACGATGAAGACGCCGGGGTGATCGGCAGCGAACTTACCCGCCTGGAGCGAATCCTGCAGGATTTCCTCCAGTTCGCCCGCCCATCCGAGCCGGAATTGGCCCCCGTGCCGGTGCAGCGGCTTTTCGACGAAGTGCGCGGGCTGCTTGGCGCGCAGTTGAAAAAGGCGGCCATCGAATTGAAGGTGGACCCGGCTGACGGCGCCTGGGTGCGCGCCGATGCGCAACAGCTCAAGCAGGTGCTCATTAACCTCGTTCAAAACTCGGCGGATAGCATCGGACGAAACGGCGTCATCACCTTGCGTGTTCCCAATGGGGCCGGCTCCGGACCCGAGGGCGGCGGCCAGACCGTGAGCCTGGAAGTCGCCGATAACGGCAAAGGCATCCCTCCGGAAGTCCGGAAGCGGTTGTTTGACCCGTTCTTTACGACCAAGGAAGGGGGAACGGGCCTGGGCCTTCCCATCGCCGCGCGCATCGTCGAGAAGCACGGAGGCCAGTTGCGCTACCAGACGGAACTGCGGCGCGGCACGACCTTCAGTGTGGTTCTCCCGCGTGCCGATGAACCTGAACATGAAAGCTCAAATTCTCCTGATCGAGGATGACGCCAGCACCGCTGCCTCGTTGCAGAAGGTGTTGTGCGCCGAAGGTTACGAAGTGGCCGTGGCGGCTCGAGGCGACGCCGGCCTGGAGCAGGCGCAACGGCAGTCGTTTGACGTGGTCGTCACCGATTTGAGGATGCCGGGTCTGGGCGGGCTGGAACTGGTGGCGGAATTGCACTCCGCCAAACCCAAGCAGCCGATCATTCTGATGACTGCTCATGGCACGACCGAGACGGCCATCGAAGCCACGAAGGTGGGCGCGTGTGATTACCTGCTCAAACCCTTCGAGGCCGATGAACTGCTCGACATGGTCGCCTCCGCCGTCGCCAGCAGCCGGCTTATGTCCGAGCCGGTGAGCATGGGCGAGGCGACGTCGGACCGCTCGGCGATCATCGGCAGCAGCCGGGCGATGCAGGCGATCTATAAGGAAATCGGACGGGTGGCGGCCACGCCAGCCACCGTCCTGATTCGCGGGGCGACCGGCACGGGCAAGGAACTCGTTGCCCGCGCCATTTATCATCACAGCCGGCGCGAGGACAAGCCGTTCATCGCCGTCAATTGCGCGGCCATTCCCGATGCGCTCCTGGAGAGCGAACTCTTCGGGCACGAACGGGGCGCGTTCACCGGCGCGGCGGCCCGGCGCATCGGCCGGTTCGAGCAGGCCAACGGCGGCACGCTTTTTCTGGATGAGGTCGGGGACCTGAATGCCAACACGCAAGGCAAGTTGCTGCGCGTCCTCCAGGAGCGGTGCATCCAGCGGCTCGGCAGCGAGGCCAGCCTGGCGGTGGACGTGCGGGTGCTGGCGGCGACGCACCGCGACCTGGAAACCGCCATCAGGGAAAAGGAATTCCGCGAAGATTTGTTCTACCGGCTCAGCGTGGTCACTCTCACCCTGCCGCCCTTAAGCCAGCGCGCCGAAGACGTTCCGCAACTGGCGAAATACTTCATCCAGCGTTACGCGAAAGAACTCGGTCTCGAATCACCCTCAGTCCAGCCCGAGGCCATCGCGTTTCTGGAGGGCCAGCCCTGGCCCGGCAATGTGCGCGAATTGGAAAACGCGATTCGCCAGGCGATGCTGCTGGCGCGCCCGTTTGCCATCAGCCTTGAACACGTCCGTCAAGTCACGGCCAAGAGCCGCCAACCCCTGGCCGGCGATGACCACGCCCATGCCGCGTACATCGCCGATCTGCTCGCCCGGGCGCAAAGCGGCCAGCTCAGCGACGCCTACGCGCGAATGATCGCCGACCTCGAACCCGAGTTGTTCAGGCAAGCCATTCAACTCGCCCAAGGCAACCAGGCCAAGGCCGCACGGTGGCTCGGCGTCACGCGCCTCAAGATGCGCGAGAAGCTGGCCCAATTGGGATTGCGTCCGGCCCGTGGCGGGCAAGACGAATAGCTGCACGAAAATTGCCTTGCTCGACGGCCTGGATGCGCGATGATGAACATCGTTCGATGACTGGCAAGTTGAAGTTCGCGGCTGCAACGGTTGTTTACCTCACCGTGGCTGCGGCGTGTTTTCCACTTCGGGCGGCGCTGAGTCCGGAAGAACTCTACGAGGCGGCTTTGCCCTCCATCGTGACGCTTGAAGTCGAAAACGCCGCCGGCCAGCGTTTCGTGGGCAGCGCCTTTCTGGCAGTGGGCGAGGGGTTGGCTGTCACGGCATGGCACGTGATTCATGACGCTCAAAGGGTCGAGGCCGGTTTTTCCGACCACCGGCGGGTGGTCGTAGCGGGTCTGGTGGACAGGAACGAGGAACTGGATTTGGCCTTGATCAGACTGGACACGGATGGCCGTCCCCGCATCAGGCTGAGTTCGACGATCCCGCGCATCGGCTCGCGGATTTGCGTCGTGGGCACCCCGAGAGGCTTCGACTTCAGCATCAGCGAGGGGCTCATCAGCCAGATTCGGACCGTGGACAAGGTGCGTTATTACCAGGTTTCGTGCCCCATTTCTCCGGGAGACAGCGGGGGGCCGGTGCTGAACGAGCGTGGGGAGGTGATCGGCGTAATGTCCTGGCGCAAGACCAATGCACAGAACGTAAGCTTCGCTGTCCCCTCGGACGAGGTCGCGCGCCTCAATCCCTCCTGCACTCCCATGCCCTGGCGAGCAAGGGACGGCGTGTCCCATCCGCCCGGAAACGCTACTGACAGGGCAGGGCTGAGCCAAGCCGCCGCCCCCGCCGGCATTCCGAGCGCCACGCGCGGCTTGCCCGACTTTCAGCGGCTGCTGTCTGAACGCGTCGGCCGGCGTATCACCGTGACGGTGGAGCAAGAAAACGCCCAGGAGAGCCGATTCAGCTTTGAGGTGCCAAGACATTTCCCGTAGCGAAGAGAAGGGGATGCGGGCCAGGCGAGCACTGCCCCGGACTTTGGGTGACAATGGGTGTCCGGCAATCCTGTCCCCTCACCCCGGCCCTCTCCCCGATGGAGAGGGAGAATCCTCGCCCGCCAGTCGGCGAACTCGAGGATCCAGGAAATCTCCAAGGCCGTGCGCTGCTCTTCCCTTTCCTCGGGGAGAGGGTCAGGGTGAGGGGGAATCAGGCTCCGAAAATGGGAAGTCAACCAAAGTCCGCGGCAGCGGGCCAGGGGAGGGGGCCCCCGGCCCGCCTGCCCTGTGCGGGTCATTCGTTGGTTGCCAACAGTTGGTCATCGATCAATCTCACGACTTCGTTGAGTCCCCTGATTCGGGATTCGAGGATCGACTTTTGCGTGGCGGTCGCGACCTTGCCCTTGAGGGTGACCACACCTTTCTCCACCGTTGGCCGGACATCGCTGCCGGTTGCAGGGCCGGCATACTGCCCGATGATCTGGTCCACTTGGACCAGGAGTTCACCGTCCGATGGGGTGGAGGGGGGCGTCTTAGGCTCCATATCCGGGTTGGGCAGCTCATCCTCCGGCAGGACCGCCGGCACGGGTTGTGCCGCGTCCCGCACGAACTCACGGCTGTCTCTCGATTCGGTCATGGCTGGCCGTGCGGACAGCGACAGGTCGAACTTCCCGGGGTCGCCGTAGAAACGGTCGACTTTGGCCGCCCAGTCCTGGTTGACCGCAAAGGCCCACGCGCCCGTTGGCACCGCGCTGGCGGAAAGGATTTGCTCTTTGGTGGCGGCCATAATGAACTCCTTCGTGTCGCCAGTCCACTGGAGGTCCTTCAACGGAACCGCCACGCGGGTTCCGCCGATTCCCAGGGTCCCGCCAGACTTAATGATGGCGAAACGCGCGCTATCCGAGTCGAGGTTGATGATGAGGTCATGCACGGTGCCCAGGCGTTCGCCCATGTCGTTGCGGACTTCTCGTCCGAGGATGTAAGCGGCGCTCAGGTACGATTGCTCGTGGGCCGATGCTGCCTTGCGAGGCCCCTGAGTGTTCGGGTTGAACTGCATCTGGCCGGACTGGCCAGGCTGCGGCTGGCTTGGCGGCGTCGACTCCGGGGCCGGCGGCGCCGGGTTGGGTGGCTCAGCCGCTTTGAGGCCCGTCGCCAGGGTGAGGCCCCCGGCCAATAACGCGGCCATCATCTGCTTGTTTTTCATAACTTTCCTTTTGCTTATTGATTATTCATTCATCCCTTTTCCCCTGGACCGGCCACTTGGCCGATGGAAAGGTCTGTAGCGATTGCCATGCCATCGCCATGACCCTCCGCGCCAGGGGGGACGGCGCGACGGTCTTCGGCCATGGCCCCGCCGGGCGTCAAGGGCCTTGGTCGCTTTTGTTCCACAGGTGGTCTTATACGTGCCATTTTCACGGCTTCTGCCGCGTAAAGGAGCGCTGGACTTTGGACATTTTCGCTCCTCGTCACAGCGCCAACGGCGTGGGGCATACCAGCCTGGGCCAACGGCCCAGGTCATGGCCGGAAAGGTGCCAAAGGGCTGAAAGCCCGTCCCATCTGCGGGCATCGCCGGTGGCCGGTTGGTCGATGCCGCGCCGACAGTGGATGGTTCAGACGAGTTTCTTCAATTTGGGATTCTCGGCGAGTTTCCTGACCAATTCTTTAACTTTTTGCGCCTGGTTTTTGTCGGCCAGCAGCGTGGCGTCATCGGTTTGGACCAGGATGGCGTCGCGCAGGCCGACGACGGCGATGAGGGTGCGGCGGGCTCGAGTGCGGGCGTCGAAGATGATGTTGCGGGCGCCGTCCACCTGAATGAAATCGGCGACCGCACAGTTGCCTTCCGGGTCGGCCTTGAGGTGGCGGGCCAAGGCGGTCCAGGAGCCGAGGTCGTCCCACGAAAAGGCGCCATCGGCCACAATCACATTCCGGGCGCGCTCCATGAGCGCGTAATCAATCGAGACCTTTTTGAGCGCGGGATAATCCCGGGCAAGGACCTGCTTGAGTTTAGCGGGGCTGCCGGCGGCATCGAGCCAGTGCTGGCAGGCTTCGCACATTGCCGGTTGGTGCTCGCGCAATCCTTCGGTGAGGGTGGCAAACGACCAGACGAACATGCCGGCGTTCCACCGGTAGCGGCCGGAATTGAGGTATTCGAGCGCCTGGTCGTATTGGGGTTTTTCGACGAACTGCTCTGCGCGATAGAATGCGGTGTTGCCGGCCGGAGCGCCCTCCGGGCACGGCAGCGGTTTGCCTACCCGGATGTAGCCATAGCCGGTGGCCGGTTCGGTGGGCCTGATGCCGATCGTGATGATGACCTGCCCGCGCCCTGCCAGATCGAAGGCGTCTCCCAGGACCCGCCGAAACTTCTTCTCCTCATCGATGATATGGTCGGCAGGCAGCACGGCCATGACGCCGGTGGTGGAACGGGCGCCCACCAGCGCGGCCCCCAGAGTGACGGCCGCGCATGTGTCACGGCCCACCGGCTCGGCAATGACGTTTTCCCGGGGCAGCCGCGGCAATTGCTTGCGGACTTCCTGAGCCTGGCTCTCGTTTGTGATGACCAGGATATTCCCAAGCGGCGCCAGGGGCAGCACGCGCTCGACCGCCTGTTGCAGAAACGAACGCTCCCCCAGCAGGCGGATCAATTGCTTGGGTCTCTTTTCCCGGCTTACGGGCCAGAACCGCTCGCCCCGCCCGCCCGCCATGATGATCACAAAACGCTCCGTGCCATTATGGGTCTTCTTCATGTTCACATCCATGCCTTATACAGTTTCCATTATGTGTGGGCACCCCGGGGCTTGTCAATTCAGTGGTGCGGCGATGGCGCATCCCGATAATGCCCCCAAAATCCAATTTGCCCGCGCGGAGCGCGGCACTCCTTTGCCCCGGAGGGGCAGCGGAGAATAACCGACGGCACCGATGACCCAACACTTGCCGCCGTAGCGACACGGCCTGGATGTTCAGGCTTGGCCCGACCGCATCTATCGAGGCACGAAACCCTCGTTCTACCTGGATTTGCCAGAACTGTTTATCCGGGGTAAGCGCATCAGTCGAAAGGTAGCTCGCATCTTCTTCGTGAATACGTCGCGACAGGGTAGCTATGAACCTTCCATTACGATTGGAAGAAGGAGGTCCTGCCGGCTCTGGCGATGATTGTCGAGAGAACGGGCTATGTGAAATTGGAGGGAGGGCAGTTGGAGGTCATCCTCAGGAGATTCACGGATCGGCAAACCGATTATGCTGCTCGACACCTATGCGATGACCTCAACCGCACGCAACCTGCAACCCTGGATAAGTTCCATTTTCCGATCCACTACCACGTCCTGAGGTACGAATGATTGCAAAAATCGGCGTCGCGCTTGGCTTGCCACCGCACTCCCATAAGAATTCACGCCCCGAGGGCCTCCAGGGCGGTTGACAACGTCAGAACAGCGGGCGGGACGCCCGCCGAACTCGCAGGCGAGGACGCCTGCGCTACGTAGCGCAGGCGTCCTCGCCTGCGAGTTCGGGCCGCGTCTCGCGGCACGACCCATGGCCAGGGCGACTTTGTCATTGGCCCTGGGGGTCTCACATATTGGCGATGATATTCTCGCCGAACTGGGAGCACTTGATTTCAGTAGCGCCTTCCATCTGACGGGCGAAATCGTAGGTTACCCGCTTGGAAGCGATGGCGCCGTTGAGGCCCTTGAGGATGAGGTCGGCGGCCTCGGCCCATCCGAGGTAACGGAACATCATCTCGCCGCTGAGGACGACGCTGCCGGGGTTCACGCGGTCGAGGTTGGCGTATTTGGGAGCGGTGCCGTGGGTGGCCTCGAAGATCGCGTGGCCGGTGACATAGTTGATGTTGCCGCCCGGGGCGATGCCGATGCCGCCCACCTGCGCGGCGAGGGCGTCGCTGAGGTAATCCCCGTTCAAATTGAGGGTGGCGATGACATCGAAATCCTCAGGGCGTGTCAGGACCTGCTGGAGGGTGATGTCGGCGATGGCGTCTTTGACGACGATGCCCTGGGGCAGCCTGCACCAGGGGCCGCCGTCGAATTCCACGGCGCCGAACTCGCGTTTGGCCAGCTCATAGCCCCAATCGCGGAAGGCCCCTTCGGTGTACTTCATGATGTTGCCCTTGTGGACAATCGTGAGGCTCTTGCGTTTGTGGCGGACCGCATAGTCCAGGGCGGCGCGAACCAACCGTTCCGAGCCGGGCCGGCTCACGGGTTTGATGCCGATGCCCACGAGGTCCGGGGCTTCTTTGCCGAAGCGGATCTTCTTGAGCGCCGCCGGCAGTTCGCGCCCGATGAATTCAAGGAGCTTTTTTGCCTCCGGGCTGCCGGCCTGGTAATCGATGCCGGCGTAAATGTCCTCCGTGTTCTCGCGGAAGATGATCATGTTGACCTTCTCCGGGCGTTTGACCGGCGAAGGGACGCCCTGGAAGTACTGGACGGGGCGCAGGCAGACATAGAGATCGAGCATCTGCCGCAGGGCGACGTTGAGGGACCGGATGCCGCCGCCCACGGGCGTGGTCAGCGGCCCCTTGATGCCAACCCGGAATTCCTTGAAGGCCTCGATCGTGTCGTCGGGCAGCCAGTTGTCGAACTTGTTCTTGGCTGTCTCGCCCGCGAAGGCCTCAAACCAGGCCACCTGGCGCGCGCCGCCGTAGGCCCTCTGCACGGCGGCATCGAACACGCGCTGGCTGGCCGCCCAGATGTCAGGACCGGTGCCGTCCCCGCGAATAAACGGTAAAATGGGCCGGTTCGGAACCTCGAGGCGTCCGTTGTGAACGCAAATCTTTTCGCCCGCGGGGGGCGTAATGTCTGTGTAAGCCATGTTAAGTAATAATCTCGGAGGTTAGATTGTCCACTAAATGAAGGCGGGCAGTCAAGCCGGTGGACACATCAACTTCGCATGACGGCGCGATCCATCGCCCGCGCCACCTCGGCTGAGGGGCCGGCGCCGGCGAACTCGGCTTTGACCCGGGCGACGACATTCTCGACGGTGAGGCCGTATTTGGTCCGCAAGTCCTGGACCGAGGTGGCGTGCTCGATGAATCGGTCAGGCCAGCCGACCTGGATGACGGGAGTGGAGATGCGCTTTTCATTGAGCAGTTCGAGCACTGCGCTGCCGTAACCTCCGGCGAGGACATGGTCCTCGAAAGTGACCAGTACTTCGGCGGTCCGGCCGAAGAACTCGGTCACGGCGGCATCCAGCGGTTTGAAGAAGCGGGGATTGACGATGGCGACATCGTGGCCTTGGGCGGCAAGTTGCGCGGCCACTTCGCGCCCGAGGCCCATCATGTTGCCCAGGGGGAACAACGCGACCTTGCGCCGCCCGTTATGCTCAAAGTCACGGAGGACTTCGGCTTTGCCGATTTCCAGGAGCGCGGGCTGATCCTTGACCGGCACGCCCTCGGCCGGTCCGCGCGGGTAGCGGATGAACGTCGGGAGTCGCTGGCGCGTGGCGGTGAACATCATGTCCACCAGTTCATCCTCGTCTTTGGGAGCCATGCCGATGCAGTTGGGGACGGGGCGGATATAGCTGATGTCGAAGAGGCCGTGGTGGGTGGGGCCGTCCTGGGGCGAGAGGCCGGCGCGGTCCATGCAGAAGATGACCGGCAGTTCCTGGAGCGCCGCGTCATGCACGATGCAGTCATAAGCGCGCTGGAGGAAAGTCGAGTAGATGGCGCAGACGGGGTGAAAGCCCATGGTGGCCATGCCGCAGGCGAAAAGGACCGCGTGCTCTTCGGCGATGCCGACGTCGTAGTAGCGGCTGGGCATTGCCTTTTCCAAGAGCTTGAGTCCCGTGCCGCTGGGCATGGCGGCGGTGATGCCGACGATCGAATCGTCGCGCTTGCAGAGATTGACCATGGCCTGGCCGAAGACGTCCTGCCAGTTTGGGGCCAAGCCCGGCATGGCGGGAAGGGTTGCGCCGGTATGCACATCGTAAGGGCCGAGGCCGTGGAACTTCTCGGGATTCTTGAGGGCCGCATCAAAACCCTTGCCCTTCCGGGTAAGGACGTGGATGACAATGGGATGATCGCAGGTCTTGGCAAACTCGAGGGTGCTGATGAGCAGCGGCAGGTTATGGCCGTCTATCGGGCCGAGATAGCGCAGCCCCATCTCCTCGAAAATCAGGCTGCTGCCGTAGCCGCCGCGGCCATCCGACTCCGCCATCTTGGCGGTGGGCTGAAGGCCGACGTCGGTAAGCGCGCCTTTGAACCCTTCCTCGGCCTTGTGCGCCAGCTTCAAGGCCACCTCGCCCTTGGGCAGGCGCCGGATGAACCGCTCGAAATCCCGAGCCAGCTTGTTGTAGGAGGGGTGAGTGATGAGCTTATTGAGGTAGCTGGCAATGGCGCCCACGTTCCTGGCGATGCTAAACTCATTGTCATTGAGGACGCCGATGAACCGTTTTGTGGTGTAGGCCAGGTTATTGAGCGCCTCAAAGGAAATGCCATTGGTCAGGGCCGCATCCCCGAAAATCGCCACGACGTTCTCATCCGAGCCGAGCCGGTCGCGGGCGGCACAAATGCCCAGGGCGGCAGAGAGCGCGGTGCCGGCATGAGCGGCGCCGTAGCAATCATGCTCGCTTTCGCTCCGCAGGGCGAACCCGCTGATGCCTCCCGTGCTGCGGATCGTGTGGAACCGCTCCCTGCGGCCGGTCAGCAGTTTGTGAATATAGCTCTGGTGGCTGACGTCCCACACGAGCTTGTCTTTGGGCGTGTTAAAGACACGATGCAAGGCGATGGTTAGCTCGACCACGCCGAGGTTAGGCCCCAGGTGCCCCCCGTTGCGGGCCAGGCCAGTGATGAGTTCCTGCCGGATTTCCTCCGCCAACTCCTGCAATTGGGCAAGGGTCAGCTTCTTAACTTGCGCCGGGTTGTCCACCATGTCCAGGTATCGACTCATATCAGGCCTCTTCCGAGACTCCAGGCGTCAGCGGTTTGAGCTGCATTTCGCCCGCCGCGTTTTTCTCGAGCTGTTCAATTTTGAGCTCGGCCTCGGCCAGCTTTTCCTGGCAGATTCTGACCAAACGCGTGCCTTCTTCATACTTGGCCAGCAAGGTCTCAAGCGCCAAATCTTCCGATTCCATCTTTTCAACGATGGCTTCCAGCTTCTTCAAAGCTTCCTCGAAAGGCGGAGTTCCAGCTTTGGCGGGGTCATTCTGGCCCGCGTTTTTAGGAGCACTCGGCACAAACCGAAAACTAAACACAAATCCCCCGGCGCGTCCAGCGAGTTAATCGGGCTCCACCACGCTGGCAATCTCGCCGGTTTTCAGCCGGGTTTTCAACCGCTGTCCGGCCCGGGCATCGGCGGCGGTGCGCAGGACGGCGCCGGAATGGGCATCCATGGTGATCGAGTAGCCGCGAGCCAGGACTTGCTCGGGTCCCAGGAGGCGGAGGCGGGCGGCGAGGGTGTCGAAACGGTTGCGGGATTCGCGAAGGCGATGAAGGGTCTGTTCACGGAGGCGCTGTTGGGCCTGGCGCAGGACCTGGCGCCGGTGCTTGAGCAGCAGGGCAGGACGCGCCCGGGAGAGGCGGTCCGAGAGGTTCTGCCAGGCCGCGCGCTGGCGCCGGGCGCCCGCCTTGGCGGAGCGCAGCAGGCCAGTCTGCAGATCGTCCAACCGCTGCAACCAGTCATTGAGCCGGCGGCGTGGGTGGACTCGGGCCAGCCGTTGAATGGCCAGCGACAGGGCCTGGGCCTTGCCGGCCATTTGGCGTCCGGCCAACTGACGCATCCGGACGCCAGCCTCGGCCAGAAACTGGCCGCTCGAAAAGACCCCTTCGGTGATGATCTCCGCCGCCGCGCTCGGGGTGGCCGCCCGCAGATCGGCCACGAAATCGCTGATGGTGAAATCGATTTCGTGTCCGATCGCCGACACGACAGGCAGGGCGGAATCGAAAATGGCGCGCGCGACGGTCTCTTCGTTGAAAGCCCACAGGTCTTCCAGGCTGCCGCCGCCGCGGGTGAGCAGTATCAAGTCCAGGGCCCATTGGCCCTGGGTTGCCGCCCATCGGGACGCGTGGAATTCGTTCAGAAGTCGGATGGCGGCGGCGATTTCGGCCGCCGAACCTTCGCCCTGGACGCGGCAGGGGGCCAGGACGAGTTCGAGACCGGGATTGCGCCGTTGGATGACATGCAGCACGTCGCGGATGGCCGCGCCGGTGGGGGAGGTTACCAGGCCGATGCGTTGGGCATAACGGGGCAAAGGCCGTTTGCGTTCCGGGGCAAACAGCCCTTCGGCGCTGAGCTTGTGCTTGAGCTTCTCGAAAGCCGCTTGGAGCGCGCCCAAACCCTGCAGTTCGACCGCTACGACCCGCATTTGATACTGTCCGCGCGGCTCATAGACGGTGATCTCGCCGCGCAGGGTCACTTTTCGCCCGTCCTGCAACAACGACCGGTCCACCTTAGGCTCACCCCGGAACAAGACGCAATTCAACTGGGCGCCGGCATCCTTGAGCGTGAAATAGATGTGGCCCGAGCTTTGCAGGCGGAGGTTGGTGATTTCACCGCTCACCCAGACCACGCCCACCTGCGCCTCGAGCAGACCCTTGATCTGCCAGGTCAGCTCTGACACGGACAACACCTTGCGCGTCTGCTCAGGGGAGAACAGGTCGCCAAATTCCCATTGCGTTTTGACCGGTCTGGCCATCGCTCTTTGTCAATCACCCGGCCAGCGGCTCAGAGACCCGCTGGATGCTCAGGGCTTTTCCGGTGGTGTTGTCAATGTCCACAATCGCGCCCTGAAGCCGCACCCGCTCGCGGGCCACTTCGAATTTCTGCGGCATGTTGGTCATGAACCGCCGGAGAACGGGGTCGATCTCCCGTCCGATGATGCTCTCGTGGGGACCGGTGAAGCCGGCGTCACACAGGAAAGCGGTCCCGCCGGGCAGAATCTGTTCATCAGCGGTCTGCACGTGGGTGTGCGTGCCGATGAGGGCGCTGACGCGGCCATCGAGCAGGCGAGCCAGGGCGACTTTTTCCGAGGTCGCCTCGGCATGGAAATCAACGAAAATAATGTGGGTAGTCCGGCGGAGGCGCTCGACCTCCGCCAGGGCGGTTTGGAACGGGCAGTCCATTGGAGGCATGAAAGTGCGCCCTTGCAGGTTGAGAATGCCGACGGAGGGCAGGCCCTCAGACTCAAAGAGAGTGCTGCCCCGTCCTGGAACGCCCGGCGGATAATTCAATGGCCGCACGAATCGGGGCTCGTGTTCGAGCAACTGCATTACCTCCTTTTGGTCCCACAGATGGTCTCCACTGGTGATGACATCGACTCCCCCGGAGAATATCTCCTCGGCTGTCCGCACGGTAATGCCCGACCCACCGGCGGAGTTCTCCCCGTTGGCGACCACCAGGTCAAGACCGTGCCGCTCCCGCAATCCGGGAACCAGCCCCGTCACGGCCCGCCGCCCGGGTTGCCCGACAACGTCAGCGATAAAAAGCAAGCGCATGCAGCTCCACTATGCCCGAATTGTCCCAGTTGGGAAATAGGAGATTGCATGCGCGCGCGGGTGCATTCCGACACCGCCCCGATAGGGGTAGGGAGAGCGGCACGCCGCTCTCCCTACCCCTATCAGTCCTCCGGCACCGGCTGCGGGGGACGGTGTCCCGAAGCGCCCCACGCAATCCGAGGGGAGCTTATTCCAATTCGCTTTCAAGAAATGTGGCTCATTCTTAACCTTGCCGTCATCTGCCTGTCACATTCCTGCTGCAACCTTGGATGTGATTGATGAAGAGAATCCTCATTCTTACCGCCGGCTTTGGCGACGGCCACAACGCCGCCGCGCGCAACCTTCGCGACGCTCTCGAACTGGTGACCGATGACGCCAAGGTCGAGGTGCTGGACCTGTTCGAATCCACTTATGGCGTGCTCAACGCGCTGCTCAAACAGACCTACCAGGGCCTCGTCCGCTACGCGCCGGGGGTGTGGTCGGGCGTGTTTTCGGTGCTGGATAATCCCGGGCTGTTCCGGCGCCAGATGGGCATGATGGGCAGGCTGTCCGAAGCCCTGGCCCGCGTCTTGCACGAAACCGAACCGGACGTTGTCGTGACCACTTACCCGGTTTACTCCCATCTCGTGCAGGACATTTACCGCGAGCACGCCGAGCGGCCATTCCGCTTGGTTACCGTCATCACCGATTCTGTCGGCGTCTCCTCCGCCTGGTATCGCGCGCCCAGCGACCGTTTCGTGGTTGCCAATGAGCCTACCGCCGCGGTGCTCCTCGGGGCGGGCATCCCGCCCCAGCGCGTCGAGACTCTGGGCTTCCCGGTCAGCCCTCTGTTCACCCGCGAGCCTCTGGAACCCGCACCTGTAACACACCACTGGAACCGCAGCAGGGTGCTTTACGTCATCAACACCGGCAAAGCCAAGGCGGGCAAATCCATCGAGCGCCTGCTCAAGGTCCACAATCTGGATTTGACCATCACCGTCGGGCGTGATGCCTCCCTCAAGGCCAGGTTGATGGACCGTCTGCGCGAATACGGCGAGCGCGTGCGCATCTACGGTTGGACCAACCAGATGCCCAGGCTGCTCATGTCCCACCATCTGGTCATTGGCAAGGCCGGCAGCGCAATGGTTCAAGAGGCGATAGCCGCCCGCTGCCCGATGATCGTCAACCAGGTCATTCCGGGCCAGGAGGAAGGCAACGCCCAGTTGGTCGAGACACTGGACATCGGAGCGGTGACCCGGAACAAAAAGGAGGTCAGGGAGTTGGTTGAGGAGGCCTTCGCCCACCGAAGCCGCCAATGGCTCCGATGGCGCGCCAACCTGGCGAAAGCCAGCCAACCGGACGCAGCGATACGAATTGCCGAACTCATCCTCAAAGAGGCTGGAGACGCCGCCGGAGCGCCTCGCCCCCTCAGACTCTTCGAGGCCCCGAGGGGATGCCCTCAAGAGGCGGGTCCAGCCTCGCACACCGCCTCCCGCGTCCTGCTGTGCGACTTCCACATCCACACAAACTATTCCGACGGCCGGCTCACCTTGCCTGATGTCATCGACTTCTATGGCCGGCGCGGATTCGACTGCATCTGCATCACCGACCATGTGGCCGATCCCCGGCGGCTCATCGGAAAATACAGCGAACTGCTCAACTTCACGGTCGCTGCCGGCCAATTGGACGAATACTTCGACATGCTCGAGCGCGAACGAAATCGCGCCTGGCGCAAGTACGACATGCTCGTCATGACCGGCCTGGAGTTCAACAAGGAGGGCTTCACCAAAAAAACCTCCGGTCACCTCCTGGGAATCGACCTCAAAGCTCCCATCCCTCCTTCGCTCGACTTCGTCGAGACCATCGCCCAAATCCACAGCCAGGGCGGCCTGGCGGTGGCCGCCCATCCGCACCTTATGAAAAGCGAATGGGGCAAGAACACCCTGTTCCTTTGGGAAAACCAGGATGTCTTTGTCCCGATCATCGATGCCTGGGAAATCGCCAATCGCAACAATATCTTCACCCCAGTGGGGCTTAAGCGCCTGGCCTACCTCGCCAATAGCGATTTCCACAAACCCAAACATATCTACTCCTGGAAAACGCTCCTCCAATGCGAGAAGGAACCCGAAGCCATCAAGGAGTGCATCCGCAAGAACGAAAAGGTGTCGCTCACGCTCTACCGGGAAGGGGCCATCGCCGAGGCCCTGGGCGTCCGGACGCCCCTGGCCGAATCGCCTGCGCCTGAGAGGCTGCCGCCGGAACTGGCCGCCGCCCGCGTCGTCTTGTAACCGCGCGTGGCGCGGGCATCCTGCCCGCGAGCGTGGGATGGCCTGTGGCAACACGCTGGGGTGATATGCATACACGCGATTGGCGCGCAACCCGGAGAAGGTGTGAAGAAATCATTTTTAGGCAGTGATGCAGGTTGTGAAAACGCCAACGGCTGGACGACGAAACGAAACCCATTGGTGCAACGCATTCGCCACGCCACGCGAGCCTC
>Ga0181524_10002600_pt1 | contig 18353 bp, 15 predicted proteins | sample PEATcosm2014_Bin_34_FD_119761 | JGI IMG/M metagenome (GOLD analysis project Ga0181524, IMG submission 119761) | Peatland microbial communities from MTU Mesocosm Facility, Houghton, MI, USA - PEATcosm2014_Bin05_60_metaG | ecosystem: Environmental > Terrestrial > Soil > Wetlands > Peat | place...
CAACGCCTTCAAAACCAGCGGATTACGAAACGAACCCAAAAAATGAGCCGGATGCCCAATCCCGCACAAGCGCGCACAATCCGCCACCCACAACCCAGAACCCAACACAACCCATCACCCAGAACCCAACACCCACAACCCATCACCCACAACCCATCACCCACAACCGCCGGTGACACAAGCAGCGAATATTTAACTCCTTGCCCTTCAATCTCCTGGCGTCCCGGTGCAGCCTTTCTCTTCCACCGCGGGGCTAAGCTCAAATGTGAAGGAACAAACTGCCTCCGCAACCCGGCGCCTCGAATCGTTCGTCGGTGAGCTTGACCGCCTGAGCAGCCTCACCATGGCCGCCGGTAAAGACTACAACGACGAACTCACTTTCATCCTGAATCACGCGGAAGTCTCGCTCGACCTGCTCGGCCCGGAGCACCCTGCCAGCGATGGCATCGTCGAGCTGACGCACGCTGCCATGCGTTGCGCCGAGACTACCCGCAGCCTGTTGCTGTTGACGCTGCGCGCCCGCGAGTCGGTCCGCTACGCTAAGGTGGGTAGTGGGCCAGTTTGCTTGGAGGGCGGGTAATCTTGCCCTGGGGTCCCCTCTGGGGACGCCTTTTAGGCGGCTTCGAGCATTGCCAGCTATCCCACCGCGCAAGCAAACTGATCCGCTGCGCTAGAGTGAGAGCAGATCATGCGAATCCTGGGGATCGAGACCTCCTGTGATGAAACCGCCGCCGCGGTAGTGGACGACGGCGTCGCGATTCTCTCCTCGGTCGTCGCCTCGCAGTTGGATACCCACGGCCGCTACGGCGGCGTGGTCCCGGAGTTGGCCTCGCGCGAACACCTGCGCGCCATCGTGCCGGTGACCCGCGAAGCGCTCGGCCGCGCCCGGACTACGCTGGCGGATCTCCAGGCCATCGCGGTGACTGCCGGGCCTGGACTGGTCGGCTCGCTCCTGGTGGGTATCACTTACGCCAAAGCGCTGTCGTTCGCCCGCGGGATTCCGCTGATCGGCGTCAACCACATTGAAGGACATATTCATGCGGTCGTGCTGGAATCCGCGCGCGACGGGCATCCGGTCGAGTATCCGGCGCTGGCGCTGGTGGTGAGCGGCGGCCACACGCACCTGTTCGAGGTGCGCGAGGGTTTCTCCTACCGCCTGCTCGGCAAGACCCGCGACGATGCCGCGGGTGAAGCCTTCGACAAGGTCGCCAAGCTGCTCGGGTTCGGCTACCCGGGCGGGCCGGTGATCGACCGCTTGGCGCCTTACGGCAATCCGCGTGCGGTGCCTTTCACGCTGGCCCGCATGAAGGGCAACGCGCTCGATTTCAGCTTCAGCGGTCTGAAGACGGCGGTGCTGCGCTGGGTCGAAAGCCACGATCTCGCTGCCGAGATCGGAACGCGCCGCGACCTGCTGCGCGCCGTTCCCCACCCATCGCTCGCGCAGTGGCTTGCTGTCACTCCGCAAACCACGCGCGACCTGCTGGCGTCTTTCCAGCGCACCGTGATCGAGGAACTGCTGCGCCGGGCCGCCGCTTCCGCCGAAAGCATCGGCGCCCGTACCCTGATCGTTTCAGGCGGTGTGGCTTGTAACTCAGGCTTGCGCGCCGCCGCGCGGGACGCCCGCCTTCCGTGTCCCGCCCTCTTTCCTTCGCCCGGTCTCTCCACCGACAACGCCGCCATGATCGCAGCCGCCGCTTTCCCGCGGCTCGCGCGAAAGCAATTCGACGATCTCAGCCTGCCGGCGCGCGCCAATCTGGCACTCGCGTAGAGTGGCGCAAGCTTCCTGGCTTGGAGGGCGGGCTTCAGCCCGCGCGGGGCTTTAGCCCCGCTTGTTCGCCGAAGCGGTTTCGCAACTCATGGCGCACGCTTCCGCGCCGCCAAAGCGCCCGCTCCAGGCTTACACAAGAAATCTGATATCTTGGACCGCATCTCCCATGCGCGAGTTTCTTGCCGACCTCGGATACTCCGCCCGCGCGCTGCGCAGCAATCCGGGCTTCGCCATAGTCGCCGTTTTGTTGCTGGCTTTGGGGATCGGCGCCAATGCGCTGGTGTTCAGCCTGGTGGACAGAATCCTGCTGCGCCCGCTGCCCTTCCGCGATCCGGAGCGCCTGGCGGCCATCTGGGAGACCACGCACAACTGGGACCCTAAACTATTCGCCTGCTATCGCGATGTGGAGGTCTTCGACCGCCAGAGCCGCTCGTTCGATGGCATCGCCGGATGGCAGTGGATGGAATATACGCTCACCGGGCGCGGCGACCCGCGCCGCACGCTGGGCGAAACCGTCACGTCGCGCTTCTTCGAAACGCTCGGCGTGCCCGCCGCGCAGGGGCGCACGTTTGGTCCGGCAGACCTGAATCGCGGCCCGGTCGTGGTGCTAAGCGATGCCGGATGGAAGTCCCTTTTCGGCGGCGCGCCGGGCGCCATCGGGCAGGCGCTGACGCTTGATGGGAGGGCTTACATCGTGCTTGGCATCATGCCGCGCGGTTTCGAGTTCTATCCCAGGCAAGCTCTCTTCTGGACGCTGCTCACGCCCGCCGACGTGTCGCGCCAGGCCGGCGCCAAATACCATGGCATGGGCACGGTGGGCCGCTTGCGTCCAGGTGTTTCGATGGCTGCGGCCGAAGCCGAAATCGCCGCTCTGCGTGCCGCGCTGGAGCAGACCGACCCGGACGAGTTCCCGCATGCGGGCGCCATGGTGCGCAGCTTACAGGAGGAATTCACGTGGCTGGCGGGCAGAGGACTGCGCTCCGGACTGCTGCTGCTATTCGCGGCCGTCGCATTCGTGCTGCTCATCGCCTGTGCCAACATCGCCAATCTGCTGGCCGGACGGGCCCTGGAGCGCCGCCGCGAGATTGCCATTCGCACCGCGCTGGGCGCCGGACGGGGACGCCTGATCCGCCAGATCCTCACCGAGAATCTGCTGCTCTGCGCGCTCGGAGCCGCGGCGGGCGTGTTGCTGGCGTACGCCGGGCTGCGCTATTTTCTCGCCGTGCAGCCTGTGGAGTTGCCCATCGGCGTCCCGGCCGCAAGTGTCTCCTTGGATTGGCGCGTGCTGGCCTTCGCCGCAGCCCTGGCCGTGCTCACTGCGGTCCTCTCCGGACTGCTGCCGGCCTTGCAGGCATCCCGCCTCCAGCTCCACGATTTGCTGAAGCAGGGCGGGCGCGGCGGGTCGGCTGGACGCGCCGAGCAGCGCTCCCGCAGCCTATTGGTGATCCTCGAGGTGGCCTTGTCGTTGACCTTGCTCACCGGCGCGGCTCTGCTGATCGAAAGCCTGTTCCGATTGCGCGCCGAGCCGCTGGGATACCGCATGGATGGTCTGCTGATTTCACGGCTCGATCTGCCGAAGGCCGCCTATCCGGCGCTGTCCGACCGTCTCCTGTTTTGCGGCCGGCTGACGCAATCGCTGGCCGCCGTGCCTGCGCTCGAAGCGGCAGTGCGATCTGGCAGGCTGGTGCACGCGGAGGCCGCCGGTGGCCGTCCGGCGCGTGAGACTGGCCTCATCGCCGCGGCTCTCATCTTTCCGGAATACTTCCGCGTGACGGGTTTACCGTTGGCTGCCGGACGCGAGTTCGGACCGCTGGACACCGCGCAAAGCGAGCCGGTGGCCATCGTGGATCGGGAATTCGCGCGCCGCTATTTTCCGGGCCAGGACCCTCTGGGCAAGCACGTCAGGCTCGAAGAAATGGAAAGCGACTCTCCTTGGCGAACCGTGGTCGGCCTGACCGGCAATATCAAGCAGACCAACGCGTCCGATGAAATGCACTGGTATGTGCAACCTCACGCATACGTGCCGTTCCCGCAGAGCGAGCCGAACGGCGGGCGCCAGTTGGTAGTGATGATGCGCGCGGGCGGGCACTGGCTGGGCGCGGATGATCGGCCGCTGGACACGCTCGTGGCCACGCTGCGCCGCGCGGTCCGCCAAGTCGATCCCACGCTGCCGCTTTCCGACGTCGCCAGCATGCGGCAGTTCCTGCGGGAGCAGGCGTTTTCGAAGCCCGGTTTCCGCGCCGCGCTGTTGGGCGTGTTCGCCGCGCTGGCGCTGCTGATGGCCGCCATCGGGCTGTACGGCGTGCTGTCGCAAACGGTCGACGAGCGCCGGCGTGAAGTGGGCGTACGCATGGCCCTGGGCGCATCGCCGGGCGATGTAGTCGGGCTGGTGGTGCGGCGCAGCCTGCTGCTGACGGCCATCGGAATTGTGCTGGGATCGGCGACGGCGATGGCGGCCATTCGGCTGTTGCGAAGTTTCCTGCTCACCGGTCCGGGCCGCCCGCTGGTGCTCGCGGGAGTGGCCGCGCTGATGCTGGCGATCGCGCTGGTGGCTGGCGCCGCGCCGGCCTGGCGTGCGGCGCGCATCGATCCGGCGGTGGCGTTGCGGGAAGAATGACTCTGGCTCATTGTGGGGCAGGCTCCCAGCCTGCGGCGGCCTCTCAGGCCGCATCACGTCGAGCTAAAGCTTAAACAGGCCAGCGCGGTCCTGGGCGTGGATCCAAAAGATCTGCAGAATCTTGCGCAGTTCAAGGTTTTGCGCCCGCCGCGCCGCGTCAACTTCTACTGGTTCAACAGCCGGCTTCTCCTGGAAGCGAAGGTCGCATTCTACTTGAAGGAGTCACTCGGCGCGTCCACCGAAGTGCTCGCTCGTTTCATACAGGCTTTATCTAACGAGCTGAATGACGAGGACACGGCCCGGCTTCGGTATGTGTGGCTTCAGTCCCGGCCGGCGAAGGGCCGCGAGCCGATCGAGATTCGGATCCCCCTCGGAGACCTGGCTAAGGAACTGGAAGAGCAACTGCCTCGCGCTGCCGTGTACCGGGATTTGCCCCGGGGACGAAAGAGGCCGGGATGGAAGCGCGAGTTCGCACGCAGCTTGCAGGCGGCCGCGCGCGATTTATCCGGCGTGACGGAGTCCCGGATCGTGGCGGCGATTCGCGGCTACCGCGCCGGAAAGAAGCGATTGCCGGAGATTACCGTGGGCACGGCCAGAAGATCGGCCTGGAGGAGTGATTGACACTTCGGTACTTGCGGCCGGCATCGCCGGATTCAAGTCCTGGCGGGCCGTACGGAATCCGAGCGCCGCGCTTCTTCGCGACTGGCTTGCGAACGCGACTTCACCTGGCTCGTCACCGAGGACATTCTCGCGGAATACAAGGAGGTTCTCGCAAGACTCGGTGTTCGGCGGAACCGGATAGGTAAGGTCGTCGATCGACTAAGGGAGGAGGCAGAGTTCGTTGACGTCCGTCTCGCAACTGACGTATCGCCCGATCCAGACGACAATCCGTTCTGCGCTTGTCGAGAGCAGGGGCGCGCGGCTTTCATTGCGACTCTAAACCGGAGGGACTTCCCTTAAAAGGATCTGTCGGCGAAGGTGGTCTCACCGGGTGATCCAATGCCAACAACACGGCGCCGGCGCCCGCAGAGCGGATGACGGCGTGAGGTTCCACCCCAGTGTCCGGAAGAATGTGTTGAGCTCATTTGCGCTTGGCAGGCTTCGCCTGCTTTCTCTTGGCTTGCTTCTCTTCAATAGCCGAGAGCCTCAGAACTCCGGCCGCGGCGCGCAGGCGCACAGGCTCCTTGTCGTCGTTCAGCAGCGGCTCCAGATCTTTCTTCAGCGTTGGATCGTCGCGTAACGCCAGCGAATGCACGGCGGCCGCGCGCACCGACCAATCCATGTCGAGCAGCGCGTCCTTGAGAGCGTCCAGCACCGTTGGCGACTTGTCCTTACCGAGCAGCAAGGCCGCCGTTGCGCGGCCGGAGCCGGCGGGATCGCTGAGCAGCGCCTGCATCGAGCTGATGCCTTGGCCCAAGCCGGGTACCGGCGCGAATCCCGCGCCCGTCCGGGCCGCGAACAGGAACAGGACGCGCGGCGTGTGAATCATGCGCAGCGCATCGCGCTTCTGCTTGGAAAAATAGTTCGAGGCTGTCTTGCCCTGGCGTTCGAGGATGGCCAGCAGGGCTTTTTCGCCGGCCGGGTCTTGGACCGCCCAAAGCGCCTTGGCCGCTGCAAAGCTCACCTCCGGCACATCGTCGTTGAGTGCCTGGCGAAGCGCCGCCCGCGCGCTGTCAGTCTTGACCTCGGACAGGCTGGCAACGGTTGCCAGGCGCACCTCGACGTCCTTGTCCTGGAGCATCCCTTCCAGTTTTCCAAAGGCTGGGGAGTCCGTGGCGGCCAGGCTCAGGGCCACTACGGCTTGCTTGCGCGTGTCCGGATTCTTGTTCTCCAACGCCTTCTGCAGCAAATCGTTGCACCGGTCATTGGTAAGTAGGACAGGCCTCCCGGCCTGTCCTGGTGCCAGTGCCGGGGCTAAAGCCAGCAACAGGCATGCGCCTCTCAGTCTCCATTGCATCCTTCAAGTATATTGCTCGATTCATAGCGGCGGGCGCGGCGGTATGCTGGGGCCATGGATCTAACGACGGTCCGCCTGGAGATCCCCGAGGGCGGCAACGTGATTCTGGGACAGACGCACTTCATCAAGTCGGTGGAAGACTTGTACGAGGCGCTGGTGAACAGCGTGTCGAATCTGAAATTCGGCATCGCCTTCAACGAGGCTTCCGGCCTCTGCCTGACGCGCGTGGATGGCAATGACGATGCGCTCAAGGCGATGGCGGAACGCAACGCCATGGCCATCGCCGCCGGCCACATCTTCGTGATTGCGCTGCTCAACGGTTACCCCATCAACGTGCTGGGCCGCATCCAGGATGTGCCCGAGGTCTGCTCGATTTTCTGCGCTACCGCTAATCCGGTCGAGGTGGTGGTGGCCCAGACTGAGCAAGGCCGCGGCGTGCTGGGTGTGATCGATGGCTTTCCGCCCATGGGCGTGGAGACCGACGCAGACGCGCGCGCACGCCACGATTTTCTGCGCAAGATCGGCTACAAGCGATGAGTTGGCGCGAGCAGTTGCGGGAAGGCGTGGCGATCCCCGCGCACCCGCTGGCGTTGACCGCCGCGCGCCAGCTCGATGAGCGCCGTCAGCGCGCCCTCACGCGCTACTACCTGGCCGCGGGAGCCGGTGGCGTGGCGGTGGGCGTGCACACCACGCAATTCGAAATCCGCGACCCGCGCTTCGGCCTGTTCGAGCCGGTCCTGGAACTGGCCATGGAGGAGTTGCGCGCCGCCGATGAAGGGGCCGGCGCTGCGGCCGATGTGGTGAAAGTCGCGGGCATCGTGGGCCGCACGCCGCAGGCCGTGCGCGAGGCGGAGTTCGCCGCGCGCTGCGGCTACGACATAGGCCTGCTAGGCCTGGGCGCATGGCGCGATGCTCCGGTTCCCGAACTGCTGGCACACGCCCGCGCAGTGGCCGAAGTCATCCCGCTGTTCGGATTCTATCTCCAGCCGGCCGTAGGCGGCCGCCACTTGCCTTATGCATTCTGGCGCGAGTTTGCGGAGATGCCCCGCGTGCTGGCTATCAAGATTGCGCCATTCAACCGCTACCAGACCCTGGATGTGCTGCGCGCGGTGGCGGATTCCGGGCGCGCGGACGAGATCGCGCTGTACACCGGCAACGACGACAGCATCGTCGCCGATCTCGCGACCCCGTTCCGCTTCGGCGCGCGCCCCCGCCCCCTGCGCCCCCTGCGCATGGTCGGCGGCCTGTTGGGGCATTGGGCCGTCTGGACTCTGCGCGCGGTCAGGATGCTGGAACAGATCCACGCCGAGGTGCGCGGCGAAAGGCCGCTGGCGGCATCCTGGCTGACCCTGGGCGCGGAAATCACGGATGCCAACGCCGCGTTGTTCGACGCCGCCAACCAGTTCCGCGGCTCGATCGCCGGCATTCATGAAGTGCTGCGCCGGCAGGGTCTGCTCGCGGGCCGCTGGTGTCTCAATCCGGACGAGGACCTCTCGCCGGGTCAGGCGGAGGAGATCGAACGCGTCTATCGCGCGTATCCGCACCTGAATGACGATGCCTTCGTGCAGGAGCATCTGGATGAATGGTTAAGGTAGAGATATATGCTGACAACTCGCCTGATCCGAATCTGCGCTTTGGTTTTCGCCGCGTTAGCGTTAGCGCCCTTGGTGTCGCAAGATCCTTCGCGGCAGCCTATGACATTTGCGCTCCGCTGCCCGGGCGTGGAATGCCCGTTGCTCGAAGGACCACCGCAGACAGCGGGAATGCGGAGCGGCTTCGTCCGGCTCGAGCCTGGTAAGTCGGTGGGATGGCACTCCACGGGGCAAAACGAGGAATCCCTGGTGATCCTGCACGGGCAGGGAGATGCCCTTATCGAAGGTCAACCCAAGCGGAGCTTCGCGGCGCCCGGATACGTGTACATCCCCACTGCAACGCGGCACAACGTCACGAACACGGGTCGCGAGACTCTGGAATACGTCTTCGTGGTGGCGCCGGCACAGTGAGCCAAAGCTTGCACTGCGCTTTTGGCCTTTTTGTGGGGCAGGCCCTCGGCCTGCGCGGGGCTCTCAGCCCCGCTCCTAAGCGAGCGCCGCGACAGCCGTTGGTAATGTTATTTCTTGACCTCGGATCGCTGTATTTGAGAGCATACCCATATGGAAGTCGACGCGAAACGACACGCGCACGAACTACTGGAACAGCTCAGCGCGGACCAGATCGCCGCAGTTCCGCAACTTCTCGAAGTCATGGTCGAGCCGGACGACGAACCGCTGACCGAAGAAGACCGCCGCGCCGTTGCCGCCTCGCGCGAGTACTTCCGGCAAAACCCCGAGGGAGGCGTCACGCTCGAGCAGGTGGTCGCCGATCTCGGCTTCACCATGGATCAGATCCGCGGCAACAAAGGCGACTGAAGGCTGCGTGAAGACGATCCGGTTTGAACCAAACGTACCATCAGAAATCCGCGTTATCGCCCAGCAAACCGCCCTTGGCATTCTCAAAGCCCTCACCGCTGCGCCGAAACAGGCCACGGAAAGGTCAAAAGCGGCTCTCGAGAGAATGCGAAGGTCTGCTCCGGCTTCGCGTCCGCAACTACCGCGTCCTGTTCGACGAGACCGCCGATGCCATCACCGTCCATTGCGTCCGGCATCGCCGCGATGCGAACCAATGAGCAGCACCCGGCCGGCATGGGTCATCGCATCGTATACAATTAATATAGGAGCGGTTGCCACTCCCCGTTCGTATTCTTGCATCCAACGCCGAGCCATGCCGCCAACTTGTTGTACAGCGGTCCCCAGACCAAAGTCGAGGTGCGTGCTGACGAGTTCGATCTCCAGCGACTGGCAACCGAGCAGTTCCTGGACGTAACCCGCGATTCGCAAGGCCATCCGCGCGGCAAGCCGACTGCTCTGGGAATCAAAGTAGACACTGTCCTTCAGAATGCGCGCCTCGCTCAACAGAATAAGCTCGCGAAATTGGTGCTCAGGATCAAGACTCAGCCGGTTACCAACGACATTGCGGGCGAACTGCTTAAGTTGCGAGAGTTCTTTCTCGACGAGGCGCCAGATTTGCTCGTTAGTTCCCGGACGAATCAGGAGTTCTTCCGCAAATGGCCAAACAATCCGACTATTTCCCTGCTTGCTGAGACGCGGGCAAGTGGCTATTGGACGAAAGAGAAGATCGAAGAGCTGCACCGCGATCTTGACGCACTTGACGTGGGCGGATAACGCCGCATGCCTAACTCCCTTCGTGCCGATGCACGTGCGGGTGCGGCTGCACCACGCCTTCCCCATGCACGTGCGCATGCGGCCGGATCAGCTTGGCGCGCTCCAGCAGCTCCACGTTGTGGAGAATCTCGAGCGGTGTGCCTTCCCCCGCCACGCGCCCGTTGGCGAAGACGTAGCAGCGGTCGGCGATGTCCTCCAGCGTATCCAGATCGTGCGTGGCGATAATCACCGTCTTCGAGCCATTGGCGCAGGAAACCAGGAAATCGACGATGCGCGCCTGGCTGCTGGGGTCAAGCGCCCCGCTGGGCTCATCGAGCAGCAGCACTTCCGGATCGAGGACCAGCACGGACGCCAGGGCCACGCGCTTCTTCTCGCCCCCCGACAGACGATGCGGCGCGCGATCCTGCAAGTGCGCGATGTCCATGGCCCGCAGCACTTCCCCGACACGTTCCCGAATCTTCGGCGCGGGCCAGCGCAGTTGCAATGGACCGAAGGCCAGCTCATCGAACACGCTGGGGCTGAACAACTGCACGTCCGCATTCTGAAAGACCAGGCCCACGCGGCGGCGGAAGCCAAAGAAGAATTCCTCGTCCTGCAGGCGTTGCTCGGTCAGGCTCTCTCCCAGGAACGTAATTTCGCCGTGTTCGGGGAAGCACAACCCCGCCAGCAGACGCAGCAGCGTGGACTTGCCCGACCCGTTGGCGCCCAGCAGCGCCACGCGTTCGCCGCGCTTCACCTGCATGGAGAGCCCGTTCAAAGCCGCCACCTGGTTGTAGCGGTAAGACACTTCGCGCACGTCGAAGGCTAATTCCGTCATCGGCCCAGCCACACCGCCAGCGTGGCGGCGCCCACGAACGCCGCCAGCCGCAGCCAGTCGTTCGGGCGCATCTGCAATTCGTCGAGCAGGCGGATCTCGCCGCGAAATCCGCGCGCCTGCATGGCCATGTGTACTTCGCCGCTCACCTGCAGCGTTTTGCCGAGGAGCACCCCCGCGCTGGCGGCAGCCAGGCGGCGGCGGTCGCCCGGCTGTAGCACGCCCACGATGCGGCTCTCCCGCGATTCAAACATATCCCGCGCGGTGGCCAGGAACAAGAACATATAGCGATAGGTCATCCCCAGGATGGCGACCACCACTACGGGCGCGCGAAAGTATCGCACCGCCCGCAGCAGGCGCGTCCAAAGAGTGGTGAGAATGAGCAGCATCGCTAAGGTGGCCGCCGTTTCGGCGCGCAAAATAAGGAAGCCGGCGCTGCGCAATCCCTGTTGCGTGACCGGCCACTCCAGCAGTGGGAGGCGCCAGACGGGTGCGCCGGGCGTCAGAAAAACTGCGGGCAGCGCGATCACTCCGGTAAACGCCAGCACAGCCAGCCAGACGCGCGCGGTCAGCAGCCGGATGGGGATGTGGGAGACCACCGCCAGAACGATGCCGAGGGCCAGGATGCCCGCCAGCACCCAAAGGCGATGCACGGCCACAGCCGCCACGATGAGCGCGCCGATACCAGCCAATTTCACGCGCGGGTCCAAACGCTGCAGGAAGCCACTGGTAGCTGCCATGTCCTCGGCGAAGAGGGCGTGCCCGGTGGCCTCCAGTAAACCGCGCGCGGTCTTTTCGACGAAACTCTTGCGGCGTCGGCGTCCCGCGGCAGCCGGAAGCCGCGCCAGCACCCAATTCAACAACAGCGCCAGCACGATGATGACTCCGACCCCCACCATCGCGGAGACTAAATAGCCGAACGCTGCGCCGCGGATAAACGAGGGCGCGTAGCGCGAGAGCGGAGCGGTCCAAATCGAGGAGAGCCGCTCCAGACCGCGGGGCGCGGCGGGCGGCGGCGCGTGGTTGCGGGACGCCGCGGCGATTTCCCGCCGCATCTGCGGATCGGAGAAATCCCGCGCGCTCCATTCACCCCAGGCGCTGCCGACCGCCAGAATCCCGAGGGGCGTCAGGATCAGCAGCGCCGCCAGCGCCAGCCATAACTTGCGCGCGGTGGGCATCTGCCGAACCGCGACAGTCCGAGCCGCGACAGTCCGAGCCGCGACCGTCAGGGAGCGGTCATCCGAAACCGGAGCGTCCGGCGCGGTCAGCCGCAGCAACCCCGGATCGGTGCGCTGCAGATAGGCCACCATGCCCGACGAGATGACCAACTCCGCCAGGCCCGCCAGGGTCAGGTGTCCGAGCATCATGGCGGGAATCGCGATGCGCAGCGGATAGGGTGCATAGAGCGGCGCGCCGGAGGCGTCGTGAAACAGCAGCGGCTGAATCCCGAACTCGATGGCCGCGCACAGGGCGGCCACATTGATCGCCGTGTAGCCCGCCAGTCCGGCGGCCACCACGCGGCGCGCGGAGCCGAGGCCTGCCCGCCAGGCAACCAGCCGGTACGTGGCATAGCCCACCAGCGACCCGGCAATCGCCATGTTGAAGCAGTTCGCGCCGATCGCCGTGATGCCGCCATCGCCGAAGAACACCGCCTGAATCGTCAGCGCGATCGAGATGGCCAGAATCGAAGCCCACGGCCCGAGGACGATGGATGCCACCCCCATGCCCACCGCATGGCCGGTGGTGCCTCCGGGCAGCGGCAGGTTGAACATCATGATCACGAACGAGAACGCGGCGAACAGGGAGATCAGCGGGATGAGCCGCGCGTCGAAGGCGGATTTGACGCGCTTCAGGGCCACGTACCAGAATGGCGCGGCGGCGGCGGCCAGACTCACGCACGTCGAGGGACTGAGGTAGCCATCCGGAATGTGCATCGTCTCGCGCAGCATAGCACGAATGTGATCTTCGTGCGACTCTATCGGACTTGTTCCACGATGGCGACGCCCCAGGGTTCCAGGCTGAGAGCCCCACCGCTGACCTGGGAATGGCTCGAAAGCAACTCCTGGCCCGTGGCGTAAGGGTAAACGATCCGCTGCGGCGTAGAGGAAAAGTTAAAGTAATAGTGGATGGTCTTGCCGGCGCGGCTGGCGCCGTGTTTCACCTTCACGGCGGCGGGCAACTTCTGGTCTGGTCCGACCAGTTGCGCCTGCTCCAGGACACGTTCCAGCACTTTCTGCTGCAGCCCGTCGCTCAGCACGGAGCCTTCGTAGGTCACCATGCCCTTGCCGAAGTGGTTCTCCGTAATGGCCGGATACTTTCCGAAAAACGGGTGATCGTAGTAGGCCAGCGCCTTGGCTTTGTCGAGCAGCAGCATATCCGCCCAGTCGCTCACGTGGTTTTCGGCGCCTGCATGGAGCGGGTCGCCCCTAAGCGCCAGCGGCTTCTCGAGATTGGAAAACTCCTGATAATGGAAGCCGGCGGCCTCGCGCAGCGGCCCCGGAGCCATCTCGTGGCGTACGGTGGAGTACTCGTCGCAGAAGCCGCTTTTCAGCGTCAGCACCAGGTGACCGCCCGCGCGCGCGTAATCTGCCAGACGCCCCAACAGCGCGTCACTGGCGATATAGAGCGGCGGCACTACGACTACTTTGTAGGCGCTCAAATCTTCGGTCTCGGGGAAGACGAAATCCACGCCGGCGTTCAGGCGGTAAAGCGCCCGGTACAAGCGGCGCAATTCCAAGTCGTAGCCGCCCGCATGGCTCCAGGGCATGTCGCCGGCGGGCTGCGACACCAGAAACGGCATGTAGTCGGTCGCGCGGCGCGAATCGTTAGAGTAGAGTAGCGCCACGGGGTGAGACGCCTTCAGATCCACGATGCGCGGGCCGATGCGCTGCAATTCGTGCGCCGTGCGCGCCACCTCGGCGTAGGCGCGGCCAGGTTCCAGATCGTGCGACAGCACGCCCTTCCAGTAGGTCTCCTGGCCGTAATGCAGCGAGTGCCAATGCCAGTATTCGACCATGTTGGCGCCGGTGGCGGCCATCAGGTAGACATCCTGGCGCATTTGGCCGTCGTAGGGTGGAAACTGCGAGCGCGAGTCCCATCCGATAGTCTGGGCGTTGATTTCAGTCACCAGGTAGTTAGCGCCTTTCAGAGAGCGCGCGAAGTCTCCGCCGTAACTGGAGCCTTCGCCGTCGTAGCGATCCTGAGTCGGATGGTAGGGATTGATGCCCACGATATCCAGGCTCTTCGAGATGTCGTATTCGTTGACGTCCGACCGGGTTGCGCCGCCGAAATCCTGCATGACGAACTGATCGGGGCGCAGGTATTCGCGCACCAATGCAGCCTGCCAGGCCAGATAGCGGGTCGCTAGCGAGTCCTGGTAGCGGTCCCATTCCAGCTTCCACCCGGGATTCAGAATCCCGTTTCGCGGCGGAACCTCGGACCAGTCATGCAGGCTCTGGCCCCAATAGACCAGCCCCCAGATCTTGTTCAGGCGATCGACGCTGGAGAACTTCTCCTGCAGGTAGCGCACGAATCCGGCCTGCACATTAGGGCCCGCCGTGCCGTACGAACTGGTCTCGTTATCGATCTGATAACCGATGACCGCGCGGTTGTCGCGATAGTGCTCGGCAATTTTGCGAATCACGCGCTCGGCGTAACGCAGAAAATCCGGGTTGGTGATGTCCATGTTCTGGCGAATGCCGTAGGTAGACTTCTGACCGTCCAGGCGGGTCACCAGAATCTCGGGATGCTCTTTGAACATCCACGGCGGAATCGAGTAGGTAGGCGTGCCCATGATGACGCGAATATGCGCGCGCGCGAGGCGTTCGACGATGCGGTCCATCCAGGCGAACTCGAACTGGCCATCCTGCGGCTCCCAAACACTCCACGTGGATTCGCCGACGCGGACCACGCTGAGGCCGGCCTGCTCCATCAATTGGACGTCTTTGTCCAAGCGGTCCTCCGGCATGTATTCCTCATAGAAAGAGGCGCCGTAGAGGACCGTGTCCATCGTGCCGGGGGAGAATCTTTCGGGGGACTGCGCTGGAGTCCGGCTTCCGGCAATGGCAAGCAGGAGCAGCACCGCCAGGCAGGGCGAGAGGCGGCAAGGCGTCGATGTTTTCATAGAACGCTCATCGTATCAGAGGGGTTTGCGATTTGGGGAGATAAGCCGAAGCGCTTGCGGCAGCAGTTCAGCCTCGACGGGCACCGTTCCCACGGGTTCCCCATCGAGTTCCAAGGGCGCCGCATCTTGCGCTTCCACCCGCACGCGCTTTGCCTGCCAATGCCGCACCTTGGGGTACGTGTAGATCGCCCCGGAGTAGAGTATCGGCAGGTGCCTGACCACCTCGGCCAGGCTCACCTGCTCCACCAACGTGATGTGGATCAGACCGTTGTCGATAGCCGCCGCCGGCGCAATCAGGATGCCGCCTCCCTGGTATCTCCCGTTGGCCAGCGACACGATGGTCGCGTCGAACGTTCCGGTTTCCGCACCGTCCAGGAACAATCGAACTTTGAAGACGTATCCAGCGGCCAGCCTCGGGATACAGGCGGCCAGGTAGCGCAGGCTTCCGGGCATAAACCGCCATCCCTCCTGCACGGCTTGCGCGACCAGCCCGCCCAGTCCGATACTGGCCATGTTGATGCAATGACGCTCGGTTTCCCCGTCCGGGCCCTGAAACCGCGTTCGAATGACGTCGACCCTGCGGCAGTAACCGGCCGCCAGCGTTTCCACGGCGCCGCCCAGTCCACCCAGACCCAGCGTGCGGGCGAAGTCGCCGCCGCTGGCGATCGGCAACACGCCGGCGCGGACATCGCAGCCGCTCGAAAGCAGCCCGTTTATGACCTCGTTCATTGTGCCGTCGCCACCGGCGGCGATCACCGGATCGAAGCCGGCCGATGCCAATTCCGCCGCCAACACGGCTGCGTCGCCGGCTTTCCTGGTGAAGCGAACTTCCACCTGGCCGAGACGCCGCGCCAACATCCGGGCTGCCCTCGGCCACCGAAGGCGCGCTACACCGGACGCGGCGTGCGCATTCACGATCACCGCCGCCTTCATGTAGCTGATCGTAGTACCAGTAACGGCTTTTTGCCAACCCTGCATGCCCGTTGGTTAGTGCGGACTTCAGGCGAGTGCGAGCGTACAATGGTGCCATGAGAACGATAGTTCTAGCAGTACTCCTACTCTGCATTTCGGCCGCTGCCCTCGCACAAGCCGGTACCTGTGCCGACATGAGCCTGGGTCCTCTGGCGTCGTTGAACGGCTTCGTGCCGTTCCCGTCCACGAGCCTGTGGAACACGGACATCTCGACTGCGCCGGTAGATCCGAACTCCGCGAACCTGATCACCTACATCGGCGCCAACGTGACCCTGCATCCCGATTTCGGTTCCGGCGAATACGACGGACAAAGTATAGGCATTCCCTATCAGATCGAGGCCGGCACACAGGCCAAGGTGCCGGTCAAGATTACCGAGTACGCCAGCGAGAGCGACCCGGGCCCCATGCCGATCCCCGCCAATGCGCTGATCGATGGCTATCCGCATCCGGGCAATGGCGACCGTCACGTGTTGGTGCTGGACCAGGGCGGTTGCTGGCTTTACGAGTTGTACTACACGTTCAACAAGAATGGCGCCTGGTCCGCCGGTTCGACAGCCATCTGGGACATGACCATCAACGAGCAGCGCCCCTATACGTGGACGTCGGCCGACGCGGCCGGCTTGCCCATCTTCGCCGGGCTGGTGCGCTACGACGAAGTGGCCGCCGGCGCCATCAACCATGCCGTGCGCTTCACCGTGCCCGTTACGCAAGAGGCTTTCACCCCGCCTGCGTCGCATTGGGCGTCCAGCACGACCGACACTAACGCGCCGCCCATGGGCATGCGGATGCGGCTGAAGGCCAGCTTCGACATCTCGGGCTTTTCGCCGGCCAATCAGGTGATCCTGACGGCGCTTCAGAAGTACGGCATGATTCTGGCCGACAACGGCAGCGCCATCTACATCACCGGCATGCCCGATTCTAATTGGAATAACAACGACCTCGCCGCGCTCAAAAGTATCACGGCATCGAGTTTTGACGTGATCCTGATGAACCCGATCTGCACGCCGTCGAACGTGCCCACCGGGCCTTCGCCGGCAATCGCGAGCTTCACCGCCAACCCCGCGAAGGTAAGCGCAGGCCAACCGGTCACGTTGAGTTGGAACGTGACGGAAGCCATTTACAATATTGTCGGCCCGCAGGTCGGGCCGGTCCGCGGGACCAGCGTGGTGGTGAACCCCGCCGCGACGACCACCTATAGTCTTTACTCGACCAACCAGTATGGGAGAACGATCGCGAAGGTCACGGTTACCGTGCCGTAGGTTGTGGGGCGTTGCACCGTGGCTGGCGACTGAACTCCCGCTGCGGGAGGCAATTCAGTGCTTAAATGCCGCTAAATGTCAGCTTCCCAAGCTGGAACTCGCGGGTTCGAGTCCCGTCTCCCGCTCCACTTCTTTTCAACAAGTTAAACGCCCTCGGCAATTTCCAGACGCCTCCATTGGCCGTATTTCGGCCTGTTATCTGAGTGAAGGGGAGGGTCGAGTTAATAACCTTGTGATTTGAGGAGACTTGCATGCCTTGACGTCCGGCCGGGCCCGCTGGCATTCGCTGCCTGAATAGGCTGCCTGAATAGAAAGACGCCTCTCGAAAGGCTGCACCATCGCTCGATTATGTTTCGGATGATACCATCCACGCCGCGCTTGCCGACCGGCGTGAGAACGCCGTTGCTGGGCTGGAGTCGTAGGGTGGAACGCAATCGACGGATGCAATTCCGGTCGCGCGCGACTGCGCGGAAGACCCGCTCTGGAGTGCGCACGAAAAGGTTTCGATTTGCTGTCATCGCCACGTGATGGTTCTGGTCCACCGCCGTTCTCAGGATCGCCTTGGACATTCTGGCGGTCGCCGGCCTGGACCCCGGCAGTTACCGCACAGTTGTTATCCAGACCTGATTAAGTCGGAGCGATTCCAAGTCTCGTCGCGCGGCGGAGCAGATGAAGACTCGGGCGAGCGTTATAATATGAGCAATCCTTTCCGGGGTCCCGCCCTGGGGAAGGATTCTGAAGGGACGGGAGGAGTTCAATGATGCGTCACGCGCTGATTCTCTTCGGGATAATGCACGGGCTCACACTCGCCACTAGCCAAGCTCAGGTGTTGGGTCAATCCGAGGCGGACAAGAGGGCAGGCGAAGCCGAAGCGAGAATTCGTGCGGCTGTGGCTGGCGCCCGTAAAAGGTGGGCGGCGGAATGGGAGTTGCAAAAGGCAGCGATCCTTTCTGAAGTTGATGAACAGGTTGCCATCCCAGAGATAAGTGCGATCCTTACCAAGGCTAAAGAGGGGACATCGGATGGTGATCTCCTCCGAATGGCCCAAGGTCCGGAAATAAGCAATTCTCTAAGCTTGGCGCTGTTACGGTCGCAGAGGAAGCGTCGTGCTATAAGCGAATCACTTAAAGAAAAGTCGACCGAGAAGGCTCCGCAAGACGAGGCCAGACCCATGCCACTTTCAACCGCCACGATTCCGGAACTCTTGAGCCAACTTGCGACACAAGATCCCGAAAAGGCAGGGCTCGCCATGTTCGAATTGGGCAAGAGGGGACCAGCTGCAGCGGAAGCTGTTCCAGCGATGATTCGCACACTGATAGCGAGTATGGGCATGAATCAGCCGTTCATTGTGCCAACTGTGGCGCGGGATGCCTTAGTGGGAATCGGACCTACCGGCATTGCTCCCATCATGACGACTCTGTGGAACCTGCGCGATCAGACCTCCACCGCTGCTGTTGGATTGAGGATCGTTCTGATGGATGCACTTGCCGGCGCAGGTGGAGATTACCGACCGATACTCGACCTGCTGAAGGCTAATCTCGACAACGATGTGGCCTGTGCTGCGGCTGCAAAGGCTATCGCTAGGATCAGCGTTGATCAAAGCGATGTACCGGCGCTAGTCG
>Ga0181524_10002602_pt1 | contig 18348 bp, 10 predicted proteins | sample PEATcosm2014_Bin_34_FD_119761 | JGI IMG/M metagenome (GOLD analysis project Ga0181524, IMG submission 119761) | Peatland microbial communities from MTU Mesocosm Facility, Houghton, MI, USA - PEATcosm2014_Bin05_60_metaG | ecosystem: Environmental > Terrestrial > Soil > Wetlands > Peat | place...
ACCCGCACCAACTGCCGCGCTTGCCGCCGTCGTAGCTGCGCGCATAACCGCCCTTGAGGAGAGCTGCCGACACGTCGGCGGTGTTGCGGGTCGAGACCGCGGCATCGATGCGTCCGCCGTATTTGTCGATACCGACCCGCGAAATTGCGACGCCGCCGTCCGCCAAAATCGTTTCGAGCGCGGTACGCGCGGCTTGCGCCTGCGCAAGCTCGCCGGCGCAACGCGCGTGCAGTTCCGCCGCATCGACGCCGCGCAGCCGCACTTTGGTGTCGACGTCGAGGCCGGGCCACACCCGCACCCGCGCCTGGAACGTATCGCCGTCGATGACGCGCAGCACTTCGGCGGGATAGGCGATCGCCGGATCGAGCCGATGCGCGATCGGTGTTTCCGCAGGAGCCGGCGCGTCGCGATCCGCCGCGGCGAAAGCGGCTTCGACCGGCGCCGCGCCATGCGGCGAAGGCCGCAGCGCGGCCCCGGCAGCTAGACCGAGCGCGAACATCGCGCCTGCCCCGATCAACGCGTTGCCGCGACGGGCATGGCTGAAGCTTGCGAAGGAGAAGGTGCGTCTCATCGCCGCCACTCGGCAAACTAGTAGAGCCTATAGAATCAATCAGTGAGAGTAAGGATTATATTCTCTATAATAGGAAAACATGTCAAGTGCTGTCGCTTGGCGCGAGCGGCTCACGCCGGGCAACGGACCCCATCAAAGGTCAGAAATCCGCGATCAACCCTTTGATTTCCCAGTCGCCGTAGCGGGTGGGGTCGAGGCCGCCGCGACCGTTCACCTCTTCGGGCGCTTCAGCCGCGGCGCGTTCGCGCTCGGCGCGGCGCGCGGCGGCTTCGGCCAGCGCACGTTCGGCCGCCGGAGACAATGGCCGCGGTGGCGTGCTTTGGCTGTCGGCGGGCTCGGTCGCCGGGGCTTGCGGAGTTTGCTCGGTTGGCATCGCCCTTCACTTGGCGTAGCCGTTCGCCGGCTGCAAGAAGGAATTTATTGCCATGAGCAAGGCGCATGGGCGCAAGACCGGCTCCGCTCTTCGCCCCGACCTTCCCGCCGAGGCGCCGGGCCTCGCCGTGCGCCGCATCGCGGCCGATATCGTCGAGGGCGTGCTGCGCCGGCGCCGCCCGCTCGACGAAATTCTGGACACCAACGCCGAACTTGCCGGCCTCGAAGAGCGCGACCGCGGGCTCGCCCGCGCCCTGGTCGGCTCGGTGCTACGCCGGCTCGGCACGCTGCGCCATCTGGTCGGCTTGTTCCTCGAGCGCGGCGCGCCGGCCCAGGCGCCGCGGGTCGAAACCGCGCTCCTCGTCGGCGCCGCCCAAATCCTGTTTCTCGAAGTGCCCGATCACGCCGCGGTCGATCTTGCGGTGCGGCTCGTCCAGGCCGACACCCAAGCGAAGCACTTTGCCGGGCTGGTCAACGCGGTATTGCGGCGGGTGGCGCGCGAAGGCTCGGCGCGGCTCGCCACATTCGATCCGGCGGTGCTCGACACGCCGGACTGGCTGTTGGCGCATTGGACGAAAGCCTATGGCGCAGCGACCGCGCTTGCCATTGCGGCCGCGAACGGGCACGAGCCGGCGCTCGATCTCACGGTGAAGAGCGATCCGGAAATCTGGGCCGAAAAACTGAACGGCCGCGTGCTGCCGACCGGTTCGGTGCGCGCCGTCGCGCACGGCGCCGTAACGGCGCTGCCGGGTTTTGCCGAAGGCGCCTGGTGGGTGCAGGACGCCGCGGCGGCGCTCCCGGTGCGCCTCTTTGGCGACATTCGCGGCCTCCGCGTCGCCGATCTTTGCGCGGCGCCGGGGGGCAAGACCGCGCAGCTTGCCTCAGCGGGCGCGCTTGTCACGGCAGTCGATCGCACCCCGGGGCGGCTCAAGCGAATGGCCGAAAATCTGGCGCGGCTGTCGCTCGAGGCCGAACTCGTCTGCGCCGACGCCGCGGAATGGCAGGCCGCGCCGTTCGATGCGGTGCTGCTCGATGCGCCGTGCTCCGCAACCGGCACCATCCGCCGCCATCCCGATCTGCCGTGGCTCAAGCAAGAGGCCGACATCGCCGCGCTCGCGGCGTTACAGCGCCGCTTGCTGGCCCGCGCCGCAGCGCTGACCAGACCAGGCGGCACGTTGATCTATTGCACATGTTCATTGGAGCCCGAGGAGAACGAAATTCTGGTCGGCGAATTCCTCGCCCGCGAATCCGCCATGCGTCGTCAGCCGATCACAGCTGCCGAAGTTTTCGGCCGTGACGAGTTCGTCACCGGGGCCGGCGATCTGCGCACGCTGCCCTGCCAGCTCCCCGATGCCGATTCGCGGTTCGCCGGTCTCGACGGCTTCTATGCCGCGCGGCTCATAAAGCTCTAGGGATATCAGTCGGCTATCCCAATAATTGGCCGTTCCGTCACGGTTTCGTTATGGTCCGCCGCGTGGGGGCATGTGCGCCCGCAAGTAGACGGGGTGAGCGCGTCGATGCCGCGCGTTGCAGTTTCGAACCATGGCAAGCTCGCGTGGCTGTTGCTGCGCGGCGCGGCGCGTCGCCTCGCCGGGCGCGCCAACGGCCATCCGTTGCTGCGCTGGCCGCTCATGCCGCTCAAGGCCGATCGGCTTCTCATCGCGCCGCAGGATCTGCGCACCGCGGATGCCACCCGCGCGAGCGAAATCTATTCCGGCCGCTTCGCCTTCGCCGGCAAGGTCGTGGTCTGCGACGGACGCTCCATTTTCGAGATGGAGGCGCCGTCGGACGAGTGGGCGGCAAATTTGTACGGCTTCGGCTGGCTGCGCCATCTGCGCGCCGCCGAATCCGGCATCACGCGGGCCAATGCGCGGGCGCTGGTCGATGAGTGGATCGCATTGCAGGGCTCCTGGCATCCGCTCGCCTGGCGGCCCGACGTGCTGTCGCGCCGCATTGTCTCCTGGCTGTGCCATTCGACACTGATCCTGCAAGACGCCGACGTGCGCTTTTACCGCCGCTTTCTGCGCAGCCTGGTGCGGCAGGTGCGCTATCTGCGCCATACCGCCGGCGACACCGGGCGCGGCGTCGCCCACCTGCAGGGTGTCATCGCGCTGTGCTACGCCGCGCTCTGCATCGCCGGCCAGGCGCGCCACATCCCGTCCGCGACCGAGCGCCTGACGCAGGAAATCGCGCGTCAAATTCTGCCCGACGGCGGCCATGTCAGCCGCGATCCCGGCGCCATCATTGCAATCCTGCTCGAACTTCTGCCGCTGCGGCAGGCCTTCGCATCGCGCAATATCGCGCCGCCGGCGGCGGTGTTGAACGCCATCGAGCGGATGATGCCGATGCTGCGCTTCTTTCGCCATTCGGACGGCACCTTCGCGCATTTCAACGGCATGGGGGCGACGCCGGCCGATCTCGTCTCGACGCTGCTCGCCTATGACGAAACGCGCGGCGCGCCGGTCTCCAATGCGCCCTATTCATGCTATCAGCGCCTCGAAGCGAGCGGCGGCGTGCTGCTCGCCGATACCGGCGGCGCGCCGCCGCTCGAAATGAGCCTCGACGCCCATGCCGGTTGCCTGTCGTTCGAATTCTCGACGCCGAAGCAAAGCCTGCTCGTCGTGAACTGCGGCATGCCGCCGGTCGGGCGCGAGAACTGGCGGGAATTGGCCCGGGCGACCGCGGCGCATTCGACCGTCACCTTCAACAATGTGTCCTCGGCGCGGTTCGTCGAACTCGTCACATTCCGCCGCCTGCTCGGCGGTTCGCCGATGATCGGCGGCCCCGGCAAGATCGCGGTGACGCGCGAGGATGGCACGGACGCGCTGGTGCTGCGCGCATCGCATGACGGCTACGCCGACCGTTTCGGCATCGTGCATGAGCGGGTGTTGACGCTCGCATCCGACGGCGCGCGGCTCGACGGCGAGGATATCTTCCTCGCCGCCGATGGCGGCCCGCAATTGCGCACGACGCAGGACGAATTCGCGGTCCGCTTCCATCTGCATCCCACGGTGAAGGCCACCCGACTCAGCGACGGCCACGGCGTCATGCTGATGACGCCGAACAAAGAGGTATGGACTTTCAGCGCGCGCGAGGATCGCGTCGACCTCGAGGACGGCGTTTATCTCGCCTCCAGCGAAGGGCCGCGCCGGACCATGCAAATCGTCATCCACGGCCATGCGCGCACCGCTTCGCGCGTGCAGTGGTGTTTTCAACAGACGCAGCCTACAACACCGGCCGGAACCGGTTCAACGCGCCGTTCGCGGGAAGAGCAAGAGCCGAGACTGCCGCTGTGAGTTATTTCCTCCCCCGCTTGCGGGGGAGGTGGCGAGCGAAGCGAGCCGGTGGGGGTAAGTCGCGCGCACCGAGCGAGCCAGCCCCCACCCCACCCTCCCCCGCGCGCGAGGGAGGGAGAAGAGAAGCGATATGACCGATCGTCTGCGCCGGGCGCTGCGCGCCATCATTTCCGTCTCCGACAAAGCCGGCGTCGTCGAATTTGCCCGCGAGCTTTCCAGCTTCGGCATCGAGCTGGTCTCGACCGGCGGCACGCGCAAGGCGCTCGCCGATGCCGGCCTGAAAGTGCTCGACGTCAGCGAATTGACGGGCTTTCCCGAAATGATGGACGGCCGGGTCAAGACGCTGCATCCGGCGGTGCATGGCGGGTTGCTCGCGATCCGCGGCAATCCCGACCACGTCGACGCGATGCGCACCCATCACATTCGCCCGATCGATATCCTGGTGGTCAATCTCTATCCGTTCGAATCGACCGTCGCGCGCGGCGGCAACTTCGCCGATTGCATCGAGAACATCGATATCGGCGGCCCGGCCATGATCCGCGCCGCGGCGAAAAATCACGACGACGTGGCGGTCGTGGTCGACGTCGCCGACTATGCGGCGCTGCTCGACGAACTGGGGGCGCATAACGGCATGACGACGATTGCGCTGCGGCGGCGGCTCGCCGCCAAGGCCTATGCCCGGACGGCGGCCTACGACGCGGCGATTTCGAACTGGTTCGCGGCCGAGCTTGGCGAAGACGCACCCGACTACCGCGCGTTCGGCGGCCGGCTGATCGAGAAACTGCGCTACGGCGAGAACCCGCACCAGGCGGCGGCGTTCTACCAAACGCCGGATCTGCGTTTCGGCGTCGCCACCGCGCACCAAGCCCAGGGCAAGCAGCTTTCCTACAACAACATCAACGACACCGACGCGGCCTACGAATGTGTCGCCGAGTTCGATGCCGCGCGCGCCGCGGCTTGCGTCATTATCAAACACGCCAATCCTTGCGGCGTCGCCGAGGGCGAGAGCCTCGTCGAGGCCTATCGCAAGGCGCTCGCCTGCGACCGGACCTCGGCCTTCGGCGGTATCGTCGCGCTCAATCGCACGCTCGACGCCGAGGCCGCACGCGCCATCACCGAGATCTTCACCGAAGTGATCATCGCGCCGGACGCGACGGCCGAGGCCATCGCCATTGTCGGCGCCAAGAAAAATCTGCGGCTCCTGCTCGCCGGCGGCTTGCCCGATCCGCGCGCCGGCGGGCTCACCGCGAAAACGGTGGCCGGCGGGCTCCTGGTGCAGACGCGCGACAATGCCGTGGTCGAGGACATGGATTTGCGCCCGGTGACCAAGCGCGCGCCGACCAGTGCAGAATTGCGCGATCTGCGTTTTGCATTCCGCGTCGCCAAGCACGTCAAGTCGAACGCCATCGTCTATGCCAAGGACGTCACGACCGTCGGCATCGGCGCGGGCCAGATGAGCCGGGTCGATTCCGCGCGCATCGCCGCGCGCAAGGCGCAGGACGCCGCCAAGGAAGCCGGCCTCGAGGAGCCGGCGACCAAAGGATCGGTGGTTGCCTCCGATGCGTTCTTTCCCTTTGCCGACGGGCTTCTCGTCGCCATCGAAGCCGGCGCCACCGCGGTGATCCAGCCCGGCGGCTCAATGCGCGACGACGAAGTGATCAAGGCCGCCGACGACCACGGCATCGCCATGGTGTTTACGGGCACGCGGCATTTCCGGCATTAGGGTCAGGTCATTCCGGGGCGTCGCGAAGTGGCGAGCCCGGAATGACGGTAGCGGAATCACACCGATGTAGTAATCCACTGCTCGAGCTTCTGCTTCGGCGCGGCGCCGACTTGGCGGGAGGCGAGCTGGCCGTTCTTGAACAGCATCAGCGTCGGGATCGACATGATGCCGTATTTCGCCGCGGTGCCGGGGTTCTCGTCGACATTGAGCTTGACGATCTTCACCTTGCCGTTGAGCGAATTGGAAATCTCCTCGAGCGCCGGCGCGATCTGTCGGCACGGGCCGCACCATTCCGCCCAAAAATCGACGACCACGGGCTCGTTCGACTTCAACACGTCGGCGTCGAACGTCGCATCGGTTGTTTTCTCGACCATGGAATACCTCGTTTTTCGGGAGAATCGTCAGCCGGGGCGTTGAACCTATGAACCGGCCTCCGGAGCGTCAAGACGGCTTCACCTGAGCGTGACGGGACTTGGTCGGAACTTCGCTAAAATCGCGGCCAGCGCGGCATCCATCGCCGCCGGCGGAACCTCGATGAGAGCGGGTCCGGCGGTAAAGATCAGCGCCGCCCGCACCGCTTTGCCGGGATAGAGGCGAGCCAGGACGGCACGGTAAAGCGCGACCTGGCGGACATAGGGCTCGACCTGCGCAAGCCGGCCCGGCACGACGCGGTCGGTCTTGTAATCGGCAATCAGCACCGCTTCGCCGGCGACGGCCAAGCGGTCGACCTGGCCGGCTACCGCGATCGGGGCTGTGCCGGCGCCCGGGATGCGACCGACGATCGGCACTTCGGGCCGGCTGCCGGGGGCGAAGACTTCGGCGAATCGCGGGTCATCGACAACGGCGAATACTTGCCGCGCGATCTCGGCCCTTTCGACCGCCGCCAAATCGGCTTTGGCGAGATAGCGCTCGGCCGCCTCGGCGCGGCGCGCCGGCGGGATGTCGGGCAATGCCTGCATAAGCCGATGCACGATTCGCCCACGGTGGAGCGCGTTTTGGCGATCGGCCGGCGTTGCGCCCACGGGCGCATTACCGACGATTTCTTCGTCGAAGGCCGACGAGGGGGTAAGCGCTACGACGCGCTGCGCCTCGCGCGGTGCCGGCTGCCGCAGCCAGCACGGCAGCTCCGGCCGCGCCGGTCGCGCGGGGCCGGCCTCGGCAGGCGTCCGCGGTTCGGCGCGGTCGAGCGGCGCCTGGCGGTAGCGCAAAATCGTTTCCTCGCCGTCGGTTTCCGCGACCAGAAACGGATCGAGCGCGCTGCGTACCAGATCGTACCAGCAGCCCTCCGGCCGCTCGTTCTTGCCTTCCGCGCCGCAGACGATCAGCCGGTCGGCGGCACGTGTCATGGCGACATAGAGGAGGCGGCGATATTCGTCGCGGGCTTCCGCGAGCGCGGTCTGCCGCGCGGCCGCGACCGGCGGCGCATCGTCTGCCTTGCGGCCGGCCCAGACGACGGCGCTGCCCGCAATGGCGAGGAGCCGCGGCTGTTGCGATCCGGCGGGCGGCGTCATCGTGTCGGCGAGAATGACGATCGGCGCTTCGAGGCCCTTGGCGCCGTGCACGGTCATCACCCGCACTTCGTCGCGCGCGATTTCCATGTCGCGCTTGACCTCGGCGCGTGCCGCGCGCAGCCAGGCGACAAAGCCTTGTAGCGACGGGGTCTCGCGGCGCTCGTAATCAAGGGCGAGAGTGAGAAATTCGTCGAGCGCGTCGTTCGCCTCGACACCGAGCCGCGCCAGGAACCGTGCCCGGGCGCCGCCGGCACCGAGGATATGCGCATAGAACGCGAAAGGGGTGTCGCGCCGCGCCGCGTTCGCCATCGTTTCGAGGCGCGCTTGCGCCGTCGTGAATTGCGCCGAAACGGCCGATTTATGCGTCAGCGCCGCCCGCAGCGACAACGCGCCGCGGTCAAAGGCAAGGGCGAACAAATCGTCATCGGAAAATCCGAACAGCGGGCTGCGCAACACGGTCGCGAGCGCCAGATCGTCGTCGGGCAGCAACAGCGCGTCGGCGAGCGCCATCAGATCCATGACTGCGATGTGCCCGGTGAGCACCAGGCGGTCGGCGCCGGCAACTTCGACATTGTCATGCTTGAGTGCGCGGATGATCGCTTCGAACAATTCGCCGCGCTGGCGCACCAGGATGAGAACGTCGCCATAGCGCGCGGCGCGCCGTTCGATGCCGACCGGCTCGCGGCTTTCGACCAGGCGGCGCACCGCGCCGGCGATGCGCCGGGCCAGTTTCACGCGGGGACTGGTTTCGCTGACCCGATCGAACGGCGCGTCCCAGCCTTCGATGTCGCGGCGTTCGTCGGGCTCGGTCGGCTCCCAGATTTCGACCAGGCTCGGGGCTGCGTCCGGCAGCGCGATGTGCGGCGGAAAACCGCCGGCATCCGAGGAGACGCTTGCCGCGATCTCGGCCTTTCTGAACACCTCGTCGACGGCGGCCAGCACGTTGTCGCCCGAACGAAACGAGTGTTCGAACTTGCGGAATTCGAACTTGACCTCGGCGCTCTCATGCGCCGCCGCGAAGTAGCGCCGCATTTCCTCGAACTCCTTCGGCGCGGCATTCTGGAACGAATAGATCGATTGCTTCTCGTCGCCGACCGCGAAGATCGTGCGCGGCCCGGGACGCGCGCCGGCGCCGGCGGTGAACTCGGCCACCAGGTGGCGGACGATCTGCCACTGCTTGTGGCTGGTATCCTGCGCTTCGTCGATCAACAGGTGATCGATGCCGAAGTCGAGCTTGTAATGCACCCAGGCGGCGTCGACATCGGCCAGGAGCGCGAGCGTCATGTCGATAAGATCGTCGTAATCGACCAGGCCGCGGCGCTTCTTTTCGGCGACGTAGCGCGTCAACACGGCGTGGGTGACGGTCAAGAGCGCAGCCGAGCGGTCGCGGCAGATCACCGCGCGCTTCCTTTGCAACAGCGCGCAGACGCGATCCTGTTCGACGGCCAGGCGTTCGACGAGCTTGGCGTCCTTGATCGACTTGGTCACGATCGATTTGCGCGGCGCGCGCTCGCTCGAGGTGCAGAAGATGTCGAGATAGGTCTCGACGCGGTCGGAGCGCGGCAGCGACGCGAGCATGCCGAAGCGGCGCGCTTGCTCGGCGTCCGTCTTGCCGCCCTGCAGCAGCGCTGTGGCAAGCGCCGTCCATTCCTCGGATGTAATCGAGGAGCCTGTGAAAAACTCATCGTCGATGCTGTCGCGGGTTTCCGCCGGATCGACGCCGAGCGCTCGCGACAACGCGGCGATGGCACCGTCGACGCCGCCGTCTTGCGTGACCCAATGCGCCATCGCGTCGCGCCGGTCGATCGCGGCACGCACCACATCGCGGAACGTCTGATCGGCCGCCGCCGTCATGGCGACGCCGAGCGCGCGGCCGAGCGCGCCGTCGGGCTCGCGCGCGCCGGTGAGCAGCGCCTGCAGCGTCAGCTGCTCCAGGAGCCGGGTCTGCTCGGCCTCGTCCAGCACCGTGAAGCGCGCGGCGACGTTGGCCTCGAACGGAAACCGATGCAGGAGTTGGGTGCAGAAGGCGTGAATGGTCTGCACCTTGAGGCCGCCCGGCGTTTCCAGGGCGCGCGCGAACAGCCGGCGCGCCAGCGCGCGACGGCGCGGGTCGGGCGCGAGTTCCGATCGCTCGCGGATCGCGTCGTCGAGCGCGGCGTCGTCGAGCGTGGTCCATGCGGCGAGCGTGTCGAAGACGCGCTTTGCCATGTTGGCGGCGGCCGCCTTGGTGAAGGTGATGCAGAGGATTTTTTCCGGATCGACGCCCTTGAGCAACAGATTGATCACGCGCTGCGCCAGGACATGGGTCTTGCCGGAGCCGGCATTGGCGGCGACCCATGCCGAAACGGCGGGGTCGGCGACCTCGCGCTGCAGCAGCCGCACCTGCGGTGGGATATGGTCCGGCTTCCTCATTCGCCGCCGCCGTTTTCGCCGGCGCCGCCGGTGCTCGACCATTCCTTGACGCGGGCGAGATGGTCGTAGGTGCCGTAATGATTCGTCCACATCGGATGAACGAGCGATCGGTAGGGCTCGCCCTCATCCGCGAAACGTCGGGCGAGACCGCCGAGTTTTTCCAAGGCGCGATCGGCCTGACTGTCCGGGGTGCCGTCCTTGAAGGCGATGGGCTTCTCGTCCCCGGCGGGCTCGCCGCCTTTGAGCAGCACATAGACGATGTCGGCCACCGAGGCGCCGGCCGGGATGCCGGCAAAGCCGCCGCGGCGCAGCATCGCGGCTTCCAGCGTCAGCTGCGGTGCGAGACCGCTGCGCACTTGCTTCTCGCTGCGCGCGGCGCCGGTCTTGTAGTCGAGGATGACGTAGCGTCCGTCACGGATGCGCTCGATGCGGTCGGCGACGCCGCGCAGCTTGAAAGTAGTTTCGCCCAAAGGCAGCTCGATCTCGCCGCGAATTTCGGCTGAGATGTCGGTGATGCCGGCGCGCCGCTCCGCCTCCCAGCGGGCGAACCAATGCACGATGCGCAGAAATCGCGGCCACCAGAAGGCGCGCGCTTCGGGAAAATCCTCCAGCGCTTGGAAATGCGGCTCGCCGAGCGCGATCAATTCGCCCACCGGATCGGCCGGCAGTGCCTTGGCGAAGCGCCTGGTGAAATCGCCGATGGCGGCGTGGATGATGGTGCCGCGCGCGGCGGCGCCGGGTTCGGTATCGACCGCGTCGAGCGGCTGCAGCCGAAGAATGTGCTTGGCGTAGATCGTGTAGGGGTCGCGCAGCCAATCTTCGATCTCGGTGACCGAGAGGCTGGTCGGCCGCGCCGCGCGCGGCGGCTTCGGCGCCGGTTGCGGCTCAGGCGCGACATGCTGCGGCCGATCGAGTTCGCGCGCGAAGTCGAGATAGACCTCGCCGCGCGCGACCGTCGCCGGCCATCGCGCGCCGGCGACGGCGGCCATGCGCTGGACGAAGCGCGACGGCACCGTCGGGGTACCGGCGATCTTGGCGGCCCGCGTCAGGACCACTTCACGCGCGCCGAGCAGTTGCGCGAAATCGTGTGCCGTGAGCCCGATGCGCCGCTCCGGCAAATCGAGCCCGAGCGCCAGCCGCATCGGGCGGCTGAGCCAGGCATCGGTGTTGCTCTCCGGCGGCCAGGTCCCTTCGACGAGGCCGCCGAGCACGACGCGTTCGCTTTCCGTCAAGCGCGCTTCGAGCAGTCCGAGAATGCGCACGCGCAGGCCGGGCCGCGGCATCCGCCGCACCACCCGGCCTGCGAGCGCTGCGGAAAACAGTTCGACATAGTCCGCTTTGGCGACGCTGAGCCGCGCGGCGGCCTCGCTGGTCGCCAACTCGTCGAGCGCATCGGCGAGCTTTTGGCCATCGGGCCCGGCGAAGGCGATCGGCGCATTGTCGTCGCGCGACAACGCGGCCACGACCTCGCGATGGCGGGCTGAGAATTCAGCAAGTGAATGCGGCTCGCGCCCGATCGCTTCGAGCGGCAGGAGCGCCACGGCGAGCCGGGCGACGAGGTCGGCTGCGGCGTCGAGATCGGTGTCGGCGAGCGCGGTGCGCGGATCGGAGGCGTGCAGATCGACCGGCTCGCGGCGGCGGAATTTTTCCAACTGCGTGCGAAAGTTTTCGAGCGCGCGGGCCAGTCCGACGCTGCCGGCGCGCGGCCGCGGTCCGCGCAGGATGGCGCGTTCGAGCGTGGCTGTGGCGCGTTCATTGTCGCCCTGACCAAGCCGCAACAGCGGGTGCTTGAAGAGCGCGAGCAAAGTGACCGGCGCAACGCCATCGAGCGCCGCCGCTGCGGCGAGTCGCGCAAAAACGCCGGCCGGCGTGTCGGCCAGCGCATCGCCGCCGGAATCCTCCGCCGCGATATTCCAGCGCGCGAGAGCCGCGAGCACGCGCCGCCCCAGCGCGCGGTCCGGCGTGACCAGCGCCGCCGTCTTGCCTTGATCGACCGCCTCGCGCAGCGCAATCGCGATGGCAAGCGCCTCTTCCTCCGGGTTTGCCGCTTCGATCATGGTCAGCGTCTGCAGCGCCGCATCGGCATGGGCCTCGAAACCGGGATCGGTCGCTTGCCGTCGCCACAAGTCGGTCGCGGCGGCGGGGCGAAGCACCTCGGAGACGAGCCGCTCGCGTCCGCGCGGCTCCGCCAAAACGGTGACGGCGCCGCGGTCGATGCCGATGCGCGTAAGCAAAGCCTGCATCGCGAATTGCGGATGGCCCGGCGCGGCCCCCACCCTACCCTCCCCCGCTCGCGGGGGAGGGTAGGGTGGGGGCTCGTCGCCGGCGATCAGTTGCCACGATTCTTCGTCGAGATCAGTATCGAGGCCGGGCAGCACCACGGCGCCGTGCGGCAGGTGCGCGATCGTGGCGATAAGCGCCGCGGTCGAGGGGATCGAGCCGGTCGATCCCGCGGCGATCACCGGCCCGTCGGTTTTGTTCGCCAGCCGCGCGGCTTCGGCCTTGATCAGCGCGTCACGGCGCTGCGCGGCTTCGATGCAATCGCGCTCCTCGAGGATTTCCGGCCAGCGCTCGCGTGCGATTTGCAGGAAGGCGAGCGTCTTTTGCCAATAGAAGTCGAATTGATCGGGGACGAGGTCGTCGAGCCGCTCCCAGGGCACGGCGCGGGTGGTCATGTCGTCGATCAGGCGGGCCAGATCGTCGGCGAGCGCGCAGGCCGCGGCCGGCGTCTGGGCGACGAGCGGTGCACCGCTGGTGCCGTGCAGCTCGGGCGATGTCGCCCATTTCGTCACCAGTTGCGTCAGCAGAAGCCGGCGTTCGAGGGGGGAAAGCGCATCGGGCAAGGCGAGCGCGTCCGCGGCGATGTCGCCTGAGGCTATCTCGGCGAAGGCGATTTCGTCCTCGTCGATGTCGCCGATCGCGACGATGCGCGGCAGGATCGCCGCGTCGGCCTCGAGAATGTCGAGAAAGGCGTCGCGCAGCAGCCGGCAGGCGCGCCGCGTCGGCAGATAGAACGTCGCCGCCGCGATCGCGAGCGGATCGCCGGTGCCGGCAAAGCCGAGCCGGCCGTCGGTGAATGCCTTGATCAGCGTCGGCAAAAACGGCGCCGACGCCGGAATGGTGTAAACGCGGGGATCCATGGCGGCTTCGCGGAAAATGGCCGCGAAGCCTTATCAGATTCTAGAGCGCTTTCCGATTAGATCGAATCCGAAAGCGCCCTAAGATTCTTTATTTGTCGCATTTTCTACGGAAAACCGCTGTCCACCCCCGGATCAAGTCCGGGGGCAGGCATTTTCCGGAAAATTCTCTAAGCCGAAGCGGCGAGCGCGGCTTCGGCAGCGGCGACCGCTTCCGGCGTACCGACATGCATCCATACGCCTTCGATGCGCAGCCCGAACTGCCGGCCGTTCTCGGCGGCGCGGTCGAACAGCCGGGTTAGCGCGAAGGCGCCGGCGGGGGCGTCGGCGAACAGCGCCGGCGCAAGAATGGCCGCGCCGGCATAGATGAAAGGCGCCACTTCTTGCTCGGCGCGTCGCCGCAACCGGCCGTCGGGCAGCATCATGTAATCGCCGCGGCCGGAATAGCCGATGCTGGCGGTGGTCGGCGCCAGCAGCAACAGCGCGTCCATGGTCGAGGCATCGAAGGCTTCCGCCAGCCGCACGAAATTCGGCTTGGCGCCGTCGAGCCAAAGCGTGTCGGAATTGACCAGAAAGAACGGCGCATCGCCGAGCGCCGGCAGCGCTTTGGCGATGCCGCCGCCGGTGCCGAGCAGTTCGGCGCGCTCATCGGAGATGACGATACGCGGCTGCCGGCGCGGCGCCAGATGCCGCTCCACGGCGTCGGCGAGATGATGCACGTTGACGACCGCGCGCTCCACCCCGGATTCGGCGAGTCGGTCGAGCCCGTAATCGATCAGCGATTTGCCGCCGACTGCGACCAGCGGCTTGGGGATGTGGCCGTTATACGGCCGCATGCGCGTGCCGAGACCCGCCGCCAATACGATCGCGCTTTTCGGCATTCTCGCCATGACCGGCCCAGCCACCGCCCCCGCTCGCCTTCCGATATCATAATTTCTTTGGAGCGGGGACATTCGCCGCATACCAAGTCTTGAGCGGGGCGAGCGCAGGGTGCGCCAGCGAGCGTCGCAAATAGTTCCATAGGCGTGGCATGTGACGCAGATATTGCGGCTTGCCGTCGCGCCGCGCGAGCCGGGCGAAGATGCCGAGAATTTTGGTCGCGCGTTGCGCCGCCAGCGTGGCGTAGAAGCGGGTGAAGCCCGAGGTATCGAAACTGCGATCCTCGCTTTGGCGCCGGCGCACATAGCGGCTCAGCAAGGTCACTTCCATCGCCTCCGGCACGTCGACGCGGGCATCTTGCAGGAGCGAGGCCACGTCGTAAGCGGCGGGACCAATCAGCGCATCCTGGAAATCGACGAGGCCGATCCGCGCGATGTCGTCGCGATGCGGCAGCCACAGCAGATTGGGCGAATGATAATCGCGCAATACCCAAGTCGGCGGCGCCGCTATCGTCGGCGCCAGCGCCGCGCGCCAGTGCCTGACGAATTCGGCGCGCGCCGGGGCGGTGGCGGGAGCGCCGGCGCCGACGAGATACCAGTCGAGCAAGAGCTCCGCCTCGATCAGAAACGCCTCCATGTCATAGGGCGGCAGGCGATAGTCGATCTCCGCCGTGACCGGGAGCGTGTCGCTCAAATCGCGGCTATGCAGCGCCGCCAACAGATCAACGGCGGTTGCGTAACGCGCTTCGATCGGCGTCGGCGGCTGGCCGGCGGCGATATGCTCGTCGCCGAGATCTTCCATGATGATCAAACCGCGATCGAGATCGGCGTGCAGGATGTCCGGCGCCGACAGGCCGAGGCTGCGCAGCCCCTGCGCCAGCGCGACATAGGGCACGATGTCCTCGGCGAGGTGCGCGATCTGGCTATAGGGCTTGTCGTCGCGCACCGGCGGGCCGTCGGGCCGGCGCGGCGCGTTCATCAGGATCTCGGTCTGGCCCTCGAGCGTCAGCCGCTCGAAAATGCGGGTCGAGGCGTCGCCCTGCATTCTGGCGCGTTTGGCCTGGCCGAAGCCGGCCTCGTCGAGGAAGCTCCGCACCTGCACCATGCGCGCGGCGCGCGGCGCGAACGCGCCGTAGCCGACATAGCGGAGGTGGCGCATTTCGGCGCCGAGCGCGGGCGCGAGGGTAAAGGTGATGTCGAGACGATCGGGCGGCAGCAATCCGGCGGCGCGGTCGGGCCATTCCATCAGCACCACCGCGCCGTCGGGCAGGTCGTCGAAGCCGAGTTCGGCGAGTTCGGCAGCGCCCGACAACCGATAGAGGTCGGCGTGGACCAGCGGGAAGCGCGGCAGGTCGTAACTCTGAATCAAGGTGAAGGTCGGGCTCGGCACTTCGATCGCCTCGTCGCCGGCGAGGATGCGGATCAACGCCCGCGCGAAAGTGGTCTTGCCGGCGCCGAGATCGCCCGACAGCGTGACCAGATCGCCGGGTTCGAGCGCCGCCGCAACGTCAGCCGCAAAGCGCAGCGTCGCCTCTTCGTTCGGCAAGGTCGAGGTAAAGCTTGCGCCACCGGCGGTGGTCAGAAGCATCGCGCCGCTCCGCTACTCGGCTGCCGTCAACGCGACGGTCGCTCCGAGCGGGAACGTGCATGTGACGGTGGTGCCTTGCCCCACCGCCGATGTGATCGCGACGCTGCCGCCGTGCAGTTCCACGAACGAGCGGACCAGCGACAGGCCGATTCCCGGGCCGCGGTGCTGCGAGCCCAGCGAATGGGTCTCGAACCAGTCGAACACCTTTTCCAGAACCTCGGGCGGGATGCCGGGCCCGCGATCGGTGACCGAAAAGACGATCGCATCGACGCGGCGTTCGGCCAGCAGCGTGATCGTCGCGCCGCCCGGAGAAAAGCTCACGGCATTGGCCAACAGGTTGAAGAGGATTTGCCGCAGCCGCGATTTGTCGGCGATGAAGCTGCCGATGTCCGGCGGCGCGCCGATGTCGAGCGAAAGCCCCGCGCTGACCAGCCGGTCCTGCACGCCTTCGGCCGCCGCCGCCATGGCCTCGCGGATGTCGACCGCCGCGAGATTGAGATGCATGCGGCCGGCATCGATCGTAGCGAGGTCGAGAATGTTGTTGATCAGCGCCAGCAGTGTATTGGTCGAGACCGTGATGTAATCGAGATATTCGCGCTGCTTCTGCCCGAGCGGGCCGGTTGCCGGGTCGCCCAGAAGGTGGACGAAGCCGATGATATTGGTGAGCGGCGAGCGCAACTCGTAGGACACGTGATGGACGAAATCGATCTTGATCTTGTCGGCGTCTTCGAGCGCTTCGTTGCGCTCGCGCAGCGCGCGTTCGACATTGACGGAATCGGTCACGTCGTGGAACGTCACCAATGTGGCGGCGTCGGGCAGCGGCACGGTGGTGCAATCGACCACGCTGCCGTCGCGCCGTTCGAGCCGGCCGGGCACCGGCTCGCGGCTGTCGATCGCGGTGACGACGGCGCGCAGCGCCCGCCAGGCCGGCGCATCGCCGTGCAGCGGCTGGCATAACACCGTGATCTTTTCGATGTGCGGCCGGTCGGCGAGCGCCTCGGGCGGCAGCCGCCACATCCGCGCGAAGGCGGCATTGTGCAAGCGCAGCCGGCCGTCGCTGCCGAACACGGCGACGCCTTCGGCAAGATTATCGAGCGTCTCGCCTTGAACGCGGATCAGCTCTTCGAACCGCCGTTCCAGATCGAGCCGCTCGGTGACGTCGTGGAACAGATAGGTCACCCCGCCGTCCGGATTGGGCGTGGTGACGACCCGCAGCGTGCGTCCGCCCGGCAGATGCCAAGTGTATTCCTTGTCCTCGATGGCGCGATAGGCTTCGTGAAGCTGCGCCTTCCATTGCCGGAAGTCCTGTTCCTCCGGCAATTGGCGGGCGACGCGCAAGACCTCGAGCACCGCCGAATCGGTCGGCTCCTGATCGAGGAAGCCGGCATCGAGATCCCACAGCGCGCGGTAGGCCGCGTTGTAAAATGTCAGCCGATGATCGGCGTCGAACATGGCGACGCCGGTCGACAGCTGATCGAGGGTGCGGCGGTGGGCGTCGGCGAGGCGCGCCAGCACGCTGCGCATGGTTTCCACTTCGGTGGCGTCGATGCCGATGCCGGTCGAGCCCGTCGCGGTTCGAAAATCCAGCACGTCGAAGGTCCGGCGCGCGCCGGCGGCGATGGCGCGCAGCCGGCCGGCATAGCCGCCGCCGTTGCCGCGCGCTTGCGCCATGGTGTCGCGCGCGGCGCTGTCGAGAAGCTCGAGGCGGCGTTCCACCGCGTCGGCGGAATTTTTGGCTTCGACGGCGCGCGCATAGGCGGCATTGACGAAAGTCAGGCGGCCCGCGGCGTCGCGGATCCAAACCGGCGACGGCAAGGCTTCGATCAGCGCCCGCAGCGATTCGGCTTCCGCCGACAGTTTTTCGTGACGCGCGATCAGTTCGGCCAGTTCGCGCTTGATGCCGTCGGCGTCCTTGAGGCGGAGCACGGCGCGGCCGCCGATGGCGCGGCCGTGCGCTTCGATCGACTGGCCCAATATCGTGGTCAACGTCATCGCGAAGGCTTCGCCGCGCCCGCGCAGGGCCTCGACGGCGCGTTCCATCGCGCTGGCTTTGCCGGCATCGAGCCAACAGCCGAAAGCAAGCACGCGGTGCGCGTCCGGGACCCCGACGACGAGCGGATCGCCGTCGATGCTGGGCTCGTCGGAGCCCGCCCGCCAAGCCACCACCACCTGCGACTCGGACAGCGCGAGCGCGTTGGCGCGATCGACCTCGTCGCGCAGCCGCGCGATCTCGTCGCGCGACCAGGCTTCCAGTCGCGCGGCGCGCGCCCAGCTGCGCACCAGCATGATCGCGGTAACGACGGCAAACAGCACGACGCCGGAGACCAGCGCCAGAAATACCAGCTCATGTTGATCGATGCTGCGATGCGCGCTCAGCACCAGTTCCTGCAACGACAGCGCCGGCTGCTCGGCCGCGCTGGCCGGCCGCGGCGACAAGGCGCCCGCTGCGGCGCCGACGATTGCGGCGGCCGACGCAAGGAATTCGCCGATTCCTTGCCGCCGCCGCGCATTGCCTCGTTCGATCCGGATCGTGTCCGGCATGCCCCTCGCCTCTGCTGGCTACCACCGCCATTTCGCCAGCCCCCTCCATTTCCTCGCCCGCTTGCGGGAAAGGGAAGGAAGGGGGAAGAGCCCGCGAATCGCATGACTTTACTCTCAAGCGGAATCGCGCCGAAAGAGTCCAGATCGTGAACGGGAAAGCAGAACGGAAATCGGCTTTACGACCTTACCGCGGGTCTGGCGCCGCACTTGTCGAGCGCCTGCGCCTCGCGCGCCATATCGTCGAGCGTGATGCGGGCAAGCGCCGCGCCGAATTCGGTTTCGGCACTGGCCATGGCGGGGAGCACGATCTTGTCCAACA
>Ga0181524_10002603_pt1 | contig 18347 bp, 11 predicted proteins | sample PEATcosm2014_Bin_34_FD_119761 | JGI IMG/M metagenome (GOLD analysis project Ga0181524, IMG submission 119761) | Peatland microbial communities from MTU Mesocosm Facility, Houghton, MI, USA - PEATcosm2014_Bin05_60_metaG | ecosystem: Environmental > Terrestrial > Soil > Wetlands > Peat | place...
TCCCCTGGCTCTACAATTTCAAGATCGATTTCCGCTTTAAATAATCGGCAAGGCAGGTCAAATCCGAAATCTGTCAAATTATCTGCCCCTTAAAAATCGCTGCCGTTGGGGTTGATGGGCATTGCCGCGCGATTACCCAGGGTTGGCGCGGCGCCAACCCTGGGCTTTGCTGCACAACCCCGTTGGGGTTGGAGCGGGGAGGCTTCATCCTGCTCTGATATACTGCCGCGCTTTCAGCGCGCCCCCCTGAAAGTTCAACGCACATAGCCTTGGTAAAACTGGGCGCCCTGGGCAGAAGTGGGGCTGACAAAGTAATTCGTCCCGCCATCGAGAACATATCCGCCGGCCCACTGCCAATCCTGGAGATCACTCGAGGAATAGACATCCACAACCAGGCCGGGAACACCGGTGATGCCGAGACCGACCTGGCCTGCGCTCACGTTCGGCCTATATAAAACCGGCGGAGGGACTGATGTGCCGGGAACTCCTTTCCGGATCGCGTTGTTGTAGTAGTCCGCCACATAAAAATTGCCCGCGCCATCCACCGCTACGGCGCAAGGATAATTAAACCGCGCGGCGGCCCCCGTACCGTCCGCGTGACCTCCGTGGCCGGCCAGGCCGGCCAGCGTCGTCACCTGCATCCCAATTATCACCTCCCGGATCGTGTCGTTGTAGTAGTCCGCCACATAGACGTTACCCGCGTTGTCCACAGCCACGCCGCGAGGGTGGACAAACTGCGCGGCGTTCGCCGCCCCGTCCGTGTTGCCGCCACTGCCCGGCATTCCGGCCAGCGTCGTCACCACCCAATTCGTTCCCACCGGCGTCACTTGCCGGATCGTGTCGTTTTCTGAGTCCGCCACATAGAGGTTGCCCGCGCCGTCCACCGCTACGCCGACAGGATAATTGAATTGCGCGGCTTTCCCGGTCCCGTCCGCGCTGCCGGCAACGCCCGCAGTGCCGGCCAGGGTCGTGACCACCCAATTCGTTCCCACCGGCGTCACTCTCCGAATGGTGTGGTTGTCAGTGTCGGCCACATAGACGTTGCCCACGCCGTCCACCGCCACGCTGCCGGGCGAATGGAACCGCGCGGCCTTTCCAGTGCCGTCCGCGCTGCCGGAACTGCCCGCAGTTCCGGCCAATGTCGTCACCACCCAATTCGTTCCGACCGGCGTCACTTTCCGGATCGTGTTCTCGAAGTAATCCGCCACGTAGAGGGTGCCCGCGCTATCCACCGCCACACCGGAAGGATAGAAGAACCGGGCAGCGCTCCCCACACCGTCCGCGCTGCCCCAATTGCCCTGGTCCCCGGCCAGCGTTGTCACGACTCCCGCCGGCGTCACCATCCGGATCGTGGAGTTCTCTGTGTCAGCCACATAGACGTTGCCCGCGCTATCCACCGCCACACCGCAAGGATTATTAAACCGCGCGGCGCTCCCTGTGCCGTCCGCAGAACCGAACCTGTACGACACTTGTCCGGCAAGCGTCGTTACAACTTGCAGCGTCGTCACCACTGCTGACGGCGTCATTTGCCGGATGGTGTCGTTGCCACAGTCCGCCACATAGACATTGCCCGCGCTGTCCACCGCCACGCCGGAAGGATTCAGGAACCGCGCGGCGCTCCCAGTGCCATCCGCGCTGCCCCAAGTGGCCGCCACTCCGGCGAACGTCGTCACCACCCCTGCCGGAGTCACTTTGCGGATCGCGCAGTTGGACTTGTCCGCCACATAAAGGTTGTCCGCGCTGTCCACCGCCACGCCCCAAGGAGCATTAAAGCGTGCAACGCTGCCCGTACCGTCCGCACTGCCAGCACTGTGCGCCAGTCCGGCCAGCGTCGTCACTACCCCCGACGGCGTCACTTTGCGGAGCGTGCAGTTGTAAGTGTCGGTCACATAAAGGTTGCCCGCGCTGTCGACCGCCACCCCCTCGGGATAATAAAACCGTGCCGCGTTCCCCGTGCCGTCCTGGCTGCCGAAACTGCCTGCCATTCCTGCCAGCGTCGTCACCGCCCAATTCGTTCCCACTGGCGTCGCTTTGCGGATCGTGTTGTTCCACGTGTCCGCCACATAGACATTGCCTGCGCTGTCCACCGCCACGCCCTTAGGGTTATAAAACCGCGCCTCGCTCCCTGCGCCGTCCGCGCTGCCATCCGTGCCCGCCAGTCCGGCTAACGTCGTCACCACCCAATTCGTCCCGACCGGCGTCATTATTCGGATCGTGTGGCTGGAAGTGTCCGCCACATAGACGTTGCCCGCGCCGTCCACGGCCACCCCCGAAGGGTACTCGAACTGCGCGGCGCTCCCCGTCCCGTCCGCACTGCCCGGACTGCCCGCCAGTCCAGCCAGGGTCGTCACCGCGCCTGCCGGCGTCACTTCCCGAATCGTGCTGTTCAACGTGTCCGCCACATACACGTTGCCCGCGCTATCCACCGCCACCCCGCAGGGTTGATCAAACCGCGCGGCATTCCCCGTGCCGTCCGCGCTGCCATCCATGCGCGCCACTCCGGCCAGCGTCGTTACCGCGCCCGCCGGCGTCACCAGCGCCGTCGGCGTCACTTTCCGGATCGTGTCGTCCCACGTGTCCGCCACATACACAGTGCCCGCGCCATCCACCGCCACGCCCAAGGGTTCGACAAAAGTCGCGACGTTCGCTATGCCGTCCGTGCCGCCAGGGCCAAAAGCCCCTCCCGCCAGCGTGGTCACGACTCCCGTCGGCGTCACTTTCCGGATCGTGCAGTTCTGAGTGTCTGCCACATAGAGGTTGCCTGCGCTGTCCACTGCCACGCCCGAAGGATGATTAAACCGCGCGATGCTCCCCGGGCCGTCATTGGTGCCACCGCTGCCCGCAGTTCCTGCCAGCGTCGTCACCACGCCCGCCGGGGTTATTTCCCGGATCGTGTTGTTTCCAGTGTCGGCCACATAAACGTTGCCCGCGCCGTCCACCGCCACGCCAAAAGGCTGATTAAATTGCGCGGCGCTCCCAGTCCCGTCCGCGCTGCCGGAACTGCCCGCCGTTCCTGCCAGCGTCGTCACCACCCAATTCGTTCCGTCCGGCATTATTTCCCGGATCGTGTTGTTGTCGGTGTCCGCCACATAAATGTTGCCCGCGCTGTCCACCGCCACGCCGCCAGGAAAACAAAACTGCGCGGCGCTCCCCGTTCCGTCCGCGCTGCCAGGAATCAGCGGCAGTCCCGCCAGCGTGGTCACCACCCCCGCCGGCGTTACTTCCCGGACCGTGCAGGCCCACGTGTCCGCCACATAAATGTTGCCCGCGCCGTCCGTCGCCACGCCGGAAGGACCCTCAAACCGCGCGGCGCCGCCCGTCCCGTCCGCTCTGCCAGAACTGCCCGGCATTCCTGCCAGGGTCGTCACCACCCCCGCCGGCGTCACTTTGCGGATCGCCTGATTCTGAGTGTCCGCCACATAGACGTTGCCCGCGCCGTCCACCGCCACGCCCGAAGGCTGATTAAACCGCGCCTCGCTCCCCGTCCCGTCCACGCCGCTGTTCCCGGGGTACCCGGCAAGGGTGGTAATGGTGTAAGGCGTCTCATAATCGGCTTGGCCAGCGGCCGAAAGGGCCAGACTAGCCGCCAACCCGGCGAGGGCCGCGCTCAGCATCGTTATCGGAATGGGTTTCGTTAGGTTTTTCATTTTGTTTTTCTCGTTACATCTCATTCCGCAGAGATGAAAAAAGTTAGCCGGTTGTCGAAGTCGCGGAGCGTTTGGAGTGCGTCCGGCTTGCCGGCGCTTTTGGACGGTTGGACGCCCCCGAAAGCGGGAGCAAGCTCCCGCACCCCAAACGCTTCGCGCTCGCGTGCGCCATCCCGAGAAAACCTCACATAGTCGAAATAATGCGCCGCTTCAACCGCAACGCGGTTGTGTAACAAAGCCCAGGGTTGGACCGAAGGGACAACCCTGGGTAGCGGCGACGGAGGGGCCACCAACCCCAACGGGGTTGTGGCCGGTTGGGAACGCAGGCAACCGGGTGTCTGGCCATCGGGCCGCAACCCCGTTGGGGTTGATGGGCATTGCCGCGCGATTACCCAGGGTTGGCGCTGCGCCAACCCTGGGCTTTGCTCCCCAACCCCGTTGGGGTTGGAGATTTCCGCCACGTTCCGGCCCATTCTAGGCCTGATGGACAAAGCGCCTGCAAAGCCGTGGAATTCCCGAAGGGCATTGGTTCTAAATCGCATACTACCGGTCCTTGATGCTGCCAAAAAACTCCCGGTCGGCTGCGGCCAGGCTGTGCTCGAGCTTGTCCGGGTCGGTCCACTTCGGGTCGTCCAGCCAGCGCACCAGTTCCGGTTTGAAAGCAGGTTGGCGCCCCTGGTCGTTCCACCACTTGCCCCAGGCCCGCCAGTCCTTGCCGAAATTGACGCCGGTCAACCGGACCAACGAAATCTGCGCCCACCAACGGGTATTGGCGTTAAAGTGATACAGGAGGTGGACCAGTTCCGGCACCACCTTCTGCTCGCCCAGCAGACCGAGAGCGCGGACCGCCATCCAGCGGTCGCGGTTGTCCTTCTCCCGCCGATCCACCGCAATGGCCTCCAAAGGGGCGACCGCTCTCGTGGAGCGCAAGGAGGCCAGCGAAGAGATGGCCCGATAGTAGTCCTCGCCCGGCTCCTCCGCATTGAGCGTCCCAAGGCTGCCGCCGGAAGGCTGCGTCCCGAGGGACTCAGCCGCTTCCGCGCGTGGCTCGCCCCTCTTGAGCCTTTCCAGGAGCCGTGTTTCCAGCGCCGTCCGCCGCGCCTCCGGCCAATCGTCGAAGGAGCGCGCCTCGAAGAAGGGGCGAAAGGTGCGTTCCGTCCACTCCAGCACCTGGCGCTGCTCCGCATTGAGCATCGAGGAGACCGCCGCGCTCGCTGCGCCGGCGCCCGCGCCGGCCGTTTCAAAGGTCAGCAGATAAGGGGTGGCCGGCACATTGTTTGTGTCGCAAAAGCCGTGGAATTGCTCACTGTTCAACCAGGTGGCATAGAACCTGCCGGGCTGGAGCTTGACCGGCAGCACGCAAGTCCGCCCGTCGGACAGATAGCGCGGCTTGCCCGTCACCTCGGGAAAGGTGTTCTCGCCCCACGTGCTCCAGGACCAACTCTTATCCAGCATCGGTTTGCTGAAAGTAACCTCAAGTTCGGCCAGGGCCGGATCGACGCCGACCGAGCCGGCCACCGGAACGGTTTTCACGACCACCGGCGCCGCAGATTCCAGGGATAGCTCGCCGCCCGGCGCCGGCCATGCGGCCAGGCCCCACAGCGCCAGCAGGAAACACACCCCGCCCAGCATGGACATTGGACAGGGCAGCCGCCGGTCTCTCATTAACACCGCCGCTTCAGCGCGGTGTACGTGCGCGGCGAGCCGTCCCAGCCGTTTCAACGGCTTTGCGCGCCCACGGCCAAACCGTTGAAACGGTTGCAGCGCCCCGGGCGCCTTTCTACACCGGGCTGAAGCCACGGTGTTAATGACACATCTCGCCGGGGCATGAAATATCCAGGCCAAGACCGATTGCAGAATTACGGCTAACCCGCAACAGGACGCAGAGTTCACAAGGAGACGCCTCGTTTTTCCCTGTTCTTTGCGGTCAATGATGCAACTGCCTCTTGGCCTTAATCCTAATCCCAATCCTAATCGTAATCCTAAACGACTCATTGCTTCAGTCCTCCGGTTGTTGTTTTGGTTGCTGCTTCTCTGCGCGTTTCAAAAATCAGGAGATAGGGCAGCGCGGGCTGGCCGCGGCGGTCCTGGAAACCGTGAACGCTCTCGGTGTTCAGCCACACGGCGTAGAGCTTGCCCGGCCTGAGCTTGACCGGGCAGACGCACGTGCGGCCGTCATCCAGGTAGTGCGGCTGGCCGTTCAGCTCGGGGAAGTTCTCCTCGCCGCACGGGGTCCAGGACCACGAGCCATCCTTCATCGGCGCGCTGAAGGTCACCCGCAGCTCGGCCAGGGCCGGGTCCACCGCCCCGGAGCCGGATTCTGGAATGGCCTTGATGACGACGGGCGGCAGGGAGACCGGTTTGGGAATGTCGGCGAGGGAGGGCTGGACAGCCTTGGCGCTCTGGCCGCGGGCCGGAGGCGCTTTGTGGCGCGAGGAGGCCATCAGAGAGACGGCCAGCAGGCCCAGCAGCAGCACTGCCGCCACCCCCGCCAGCGCAGCGCGGGTCCGCCGCGAGAGGCGCGTGGCGCGGCCACCATGGCCGCCAACGGACGCCGCGCCCGCCTGCGCATCGGCGGCTCGCTTCCAGGGCTCGTCGGGGCGCACCGCCCTCCCCGGCGCCTTCGCCTGCTCTGCGGCCGGGCCCCGGGCAATGGCCTCGACGTCGGTCTTGACCTGGCTGGCCTGCTGGTAACGGCGCTCCGGCTCTTTCTCCAGCGTGTGAAGCACCACCTCGTCCAGGCGCGCGTCCAATTCGACCTTGCGGGAGGGCGGGGCGAATCTGCCGAGCGGCAACTCGCCGGTCAGCATTTCGTAAAACACCACCCCCAGCGAATAGATGTCCGCGCGGTGATCCACCTCCCGGGGATGCTCGACCTGCTCGGGGGCCATGTAGTGGGGCGTGCCCATCACGTCCCGCGCGCCGGTCAACCGCCGGTCCTGTGCCTCGCGCCCCACAATCTTGGCCAGCCCAAAGTCGGTAATTTTCACCCTGCCCTTCTTATCGAGCAAAACGTTCTCAGGCTTGATGTCCCGGTGGACGACCCCTTCATCGTGCGCGAATTGCAGGGCCTGGCAGATTTGGGGGATGATCTCGAGGGCCTGGCGCGGCGTCAGCCGGGCGCTCCGTTCGATGCGGCGCAGGTCCGGCCCGTCCACGTACTCCAGGATGAGATAGTGCAGGCCATGGGTCTGCCCAAATTCATGGACGGCCACGATGTTCGGATGGTTCAGCCGCGCCAGCGCCCTGGCCTCGCGCGTGAAACGCTCCGCAAAGCCCGGATCCCCGGCCCCCTGCCCCTGCAGGATTTTCAGCGCCACCAACCGGTCCAACCCGGGCTGCCGCGCCTTGTACACCGCCCCCATGCCGCCCTGGCCGAGCAGTTCCAGAATCTCGAGCTGCGGGAAATACTCGCTCAGCCTTGCAGGGTCGGGCAGCGCATCCGGACTCACGGGCGGCCTGCCTGGGGCGTCATCGGCGGGCGTCTCAGGCGGCTGCGTCCCCATCGCCACCTTCAGCAGGCACCGGGGACAAAGACCCTCCGGGGACTCCTCGCCCATTTGGGCCCCGCAGTCCTTGCACTTCCAGTTGACATCCATGCACGCCATGTTTCCACCTCTAACAAGAAGCAACCGCCGCCAAAGGTTACATCTTATTTTGGCCTCGTCGTGTGGTCCTGAATCCAAAACACGTCGCGGCTGCCGGGACAATGAATCGGCATTTGCGAGGACATCCAATAGGCATCCTCGCGGTGAATGGGCCACGTCGCGGGCCAGTTCAGCCATTTATGCACTTCGGAATGTCCGTCCGCGAACGAAAAACCGGCGGCAAGGTTGTGGTAGTTGCCCGGCATGTCCTGTTCAAATTGGTACAGGCTCCGCAACGCCGGGGTCGTGCCCGGATAGCCGTCCATCTCCTGCATATAGTTGCCCCAGTTAATGCAATCCTCCCTCTCGTCCAGGAAGATGAACGTCTTGGCCGGGCCCGGAGAACTCCCCGCGATGATGTCGCCCATCTTCAGATAAATCATGTAGGGGTTGGCCCACGTCCAGCCGCCGTCCGTACCCAAAAACCCGCCCACAAACAAGTTCATCGACATCGTCCGCACGCGCGGTTGTTGGACGCCGTTGACTGTGATGAACGAACGGTCCGCGGGGCATTTGTAAACTCCGGCGGCCTTTACATAGGGCCAAAGCGGACGGGTCTGGATGTCCACCGAGACGTCCCAGGCGGCCCGGTTGAGGGGATTAAAGTCCATCTGCGTGAGCGTCCAGGCATACTGGTTGGAGCTGCCGCCGGAAGTAAGCTGCGCTTCGGTCAGGGCGTCTAACGCGATGCCAGAGCCGCTTGCATAGACCAACGCGTCACGGTTGTCCTCGGCGTACAGCCGCCAACCGATGGCCAGTTGGCGGTGGTTGGACATGCATTGAACGCCAAACGCCTTTTCCTTGGCCTTCACCAAGGCCGGCAAGAGCATCGCCGCCAGGATGCCAATCACCGCAATGACCACCAGCAACTCGATCAAGGTAAATCCCTTGCCGCTCGCCCTATTCTCATTCCTGTTTGTTCTCATATCTGCCTGTAACAAGAAGCAACCGCGCCGAAAGGTTACATTCCAAAAAAACCGTTCATAAGCAATCCGACAGCCCAAGGGCGAGGGTCGAGTGTCGAACGGCGGCCCAAATCCTCGCCTAACTTCGTTCTCTTCGTTTGCTTCTGTGTGAACCCGCGTCCGCACGCGCCGAGGCTCCCAATCCCCCCCCGCTTCAGGCCAGGGCCGCAAACAACGCGCGTATCTCCTCCTCGATCTGCTCCGGACCCGAGACGGTGTGGGCGATTTCCTCCCGCAGGAGTTGGCGGTATCGTTGGCGCAAACGGTGGACCGCCACCTTTACCGCACCCTCGCTCAGCCCGAGGCGGGCGCCGATGTCCGCGTAAGGAAGCGAGGTCCGCTCCCCGGTGAGCGTGGATTTCAACTGGTCGAAGAACTCGGCCTTCCCATCCCGGACGTGCTCCTCGCGGAGCTGCGCCAGGACCCGCTCCAGCAGCGTCAGCGCCCAACTGCGATCAAAGAGGACCTCGGCCGTCTCGTTGTCGAGCGGCTCCAGCCCGGAAGACGTGTCGGTAAAGGCGCCGCTCAGCGAAACGAAAACGTGTCCGCCGCCGCGCTTCTTCGCATTGGCCTTGTCCCATTCGTTAGCCAGGAAGTGTCTGAGGGCGGCCAGCAGAAACGTCCGGAACCGGCCCTTGGAAGGACCCGCGCTCCCGAGGTAGTTCTTCGAGAGCAGCCTCACGAAGAACCCCTGGGTCAGGTCCTGCGCATCCTCGGGATTATGGCCGCGATGGCAGACGAATGTGTAAATGGGGCGCCAGTAAGCTCGGCACAACTGCTCCATCGCCTCGCGTGCCCCGGCTGAATCACTGCGGCTGGCGCTCAACACGACGCTCCAGCGCGTCACCGCAAAACTGACCGCTCCTGGCGGCCTCGAACCGCAATGGTCCGCAGAGGACCTCATCAGCCCCAGATTCCGCCCCAAACCGCGCCCAATGTCAAGCCAGCAAAACAAAGGGAGCGGCCCCGCGGCGCATCCCTGCTTTGTCGATCTTCCCCAGATTTCATTAACACCCCGCTTCAGCGGAGTGATTAATGCCCAGCGGCACCATTGAAACCGTTTCCAACGGTTTCACCCTCCTTGTGCCAGCAGGACATGGACATGATCGGGATTCACGTAGTTGATTTTCAGCGAGTATTACGCTGGCGAGGGTACGCGCTGCAAGTTGAGAAACCGTTGGAAACGGTTTCGATTCGCCCTTGCCCGTCCTGCACCGCGCTAAAGCGGCGGTGTTAATGAGAGCGGGCCGGCAGATTGCCAGGGTCCCTTGAAGCTGAGGTTATTCTCATCTTGCCGCCAGCCACCACGGCAAGACGATCAGCCCACCGAATATCAGGCCGCAAACCAGATTGCTCCCCGCTCTCCGAGCCAGGCCCGGGACCCACGCCAGGGCCGCCCCGAACACCAGCCCGCTAAGGAAACCGCCCAGGTGCGCGACGACATCGGTTCCCGGCCCCAGGCCCAGCAGCACGAAGAGCATCACCCCGGCCAGGACCCCGCTCGCCATCAGCCTCGGCGCCCTCGCCTCGCCCGCCCGCAAAGAAAATGCCTGCGCCGCAAGCAGGCCAAGGCTCCCCAGCACCATCCCGGATGCGCCCAGGCTGCGGTGCGGTCCGGGCGCCAAAAGCCATGCGCCGGCGTTTCCAGCCACGCCCGTCAGATACGCCGCCAGCAATCCCACCCCGGCGCCGTAACGGCCCATCACAAGGCCCAACAGCACAAAGCCCAGCGTCGCGTTGGCGGCCAGGTGCCCCGCGTCGGCGTGAAGCCAGACCGCAGTGAACAAGCGCCACCATTGTCCCTGCGCCACCCGAGTGCTTACCATCATGCCCGCCGAGCGCAAATCCGCCCGCCCCTCCAGCCAGAAAAACAGGACGACCAGCAGCACCCAGGCAAGACTGCCCCAATCGAAGGGATACCCCTGCTCCAAGACCGGCTGCGGCCAGGGCCAACCCCGGTTCTCGATCCGATACTGCCTAATCGCGCGCACCGCCTTCCCATAATCCTCGGCCGCAACTGCCAACCCCCACGACCCCTCCCCTTCCGGTCCCTCGATCCCCCTCCCATCCTTCCCATCCTTCCCATAATTCCCATCCATCTGACCCTCCCCGTCCGGTCCCTCGATCGTCGCCTCGATCCCCTGGCTCGCCAGCACCAACCCCCAATCCATCGCCTCCTGCCGGGAATGCGCGGCAATTCTGCCAGTTTCAGGTTCCATCATCGACTTCCTTCACCCTATCGGAACAAAATATGTTAAGCAAATGCCAAAGCCGGTGAAGTCGGCGGCCTGGCTTCATTGCACATTGCAGCAGGTGCATGAGCGGTTGCGGAAAAACCTCTTTTGCCCGGGATTGTTCCTGTTAAACTGGAGTCTCAATCTGACAGCGTTGAACCGGCGCTTCGATAAGAGCGCGAACCTGAAAACTTAGCTAACCGATTGTATTTCATGCAGACCACAACGACCATTGCCCCCACTCAGCGCGCCGAACCGGCGCATGACATTCTGCGCCAGGTGCGCCGCCACCCGCTCGATTCGATCTTTTCGCCCAAAGTCGTTGCCGTCATCGGCGCGACCGAGAACAAAGGCAGCGTCGGCCGGACCGTCTTTCAAAACATGGGCCGTGGCGGATTCGGCGGCACCGTTTATCCCGTCAACCCGAAGCGCTCGAGCGTCCTGTGCGTCAAGGCCTACCCGACGATCGGCGCGGTGCCCGAGAAGGTGGACCTGGCAGTCCTCACGACCCCGGCCGCGACGGCACCCGGCCTCATCCGGGAGTGCGCGGACGCCGGCGTGCCGGCGGCGGTCATCATCTCCGCCGGCTTTAAAGAGACCGGCCCGGCGGGCGTCGAACTCGAGCAGAAGGTCATGGCCGAGGCCCGGCGTGGCAAGATGCGCCTCATTGGCCCAAACTGCCTGGGCGTCATGGTCCCCAGCAACGGACTCAATGCCACCTTTGCCTCCACCATCGCCCTGCCCGGCAGCCTCGGCTTCATCAGCCAAAGCGGCGCCCTCTGCACCGCCATTCTGGACTGGTCGTTGCAGGAAAAGGTCGGCTTCAGCTCCTTCATCTCCATCGGCTCCATGCTCGATGTCCACTGGGGCGACCTTATCTACTACCTGGGCGACGACCCCAATACCAAGAGCATCATCCTTTACATGGAATCCGTCGGCGACGCCCGCGCCTTCCTCTCCGCCGCCCGCGAAGTCGCCCTCACCAAGCCCATTATCGTCATCAAGGTCGGCCGGACCGAGGCCGCCGCCAAGGCCGCCGCCTCCCATACCGGCTCCCTCACCGGCAGCGATGAAGTCCTCCAGGCCGCCTTCCGCCGCGTCGGCGTCCTGCGCGTCGAGACCATCGCCGAACTGTTCCACATGGCCGAGGTCCTGGCCAAGCAACCCCGCCCGGCAGGCCCCCGCCTCACCATCCTCACTAACGCCGGCGGGCCTGGCGTGCTGGCCACAGACATGCTCATCGGCAGCGGAGGGCGTCTGGCTGAACCCTCTGCCAAAACCATGGAAGAGTTCAACAAACTGCTGCCCCCGGCCTGGAGCCATAATAATCCCATTGATATCCTCGGCGACGCGGGACCTGACCGCTACGCCAAGGCCGTGCAAATCGCCGCCGCCGACGCGGGCAGCGATGGCATGCTGGTCATCCTTACCCCTCAGGCCATGACCGATCCGATTGGCACCGCCCAACAGCTCAAGCCCTACGCCAAAGTCCCCGGCAAGCCCCTCCTGGCTTGCTGGATGGGCGGCAGGGAAGTCGAACCGGGCGAAGACATCCTCAATGAATCGGGCATCCCGACTTTCAAGTATCCCGATACCGCGGCCCGCGCCTTCCAGTACATGTACCGCTACACCTACAACCTGCGCGCCCTCTACGAGACCCCGGCGCTCGTCGCCGACCAGAGCGCCGATGCCGCCGGCCGCGCCAAGGCCGCTACCCTCATCCAGAATGTCCGCGAACAGGGCCGAACCATCCTCACCGAGTTCGAGTCCAAACAACTCCTCAGCGCCTACGGCATCCCCACCGTGGATACCCGCGTAGCCAAAACCGAAGAGGAGGCCGTCAAGCTGGCCGATGAAATCGGTTATCCGGTCGTCCTCAAGCTCTATTCGGAAACCATTACCCACAAAACCGACGTCGGCGGCGTCCAACTCAACATCCGCAATGCGGCGGGGGTGCGCCGCTCCTGGAACGTCATCGCGTCCTCTGTCGAAAAACGCGTCGGCAAAGAGCACTTCCTCGGCGTCACCGTCCAGCCGATGATCGACCTCAACGGCTACGAGTTGATTATTGGCAGCAGCCCGGACCCCCAATTCGGCCCCGTCCTCCTCTTTGGCGCCGGCGGCCAGTTGGTCGAAGTCTTCAAAGACAGCTCCCTGGCCCTGCCCCCGCTCAATGCCACCCTGGCCCGGCGATTGATGGAACAAACCCACATCTTCAATGCCCTCAAGGGTGTCCGCGGCCGCAAGCCGGTCAACCTCGCCGCCCTCGAAGAACTCCTCGTCCGCTTCAGCCAACTCGTGGTCGAGCAACCCTGGATAGCCGAGATCGATATCAACCCGCTCCTGGCTTCCCCCGAACGCCTCATCGCCCTGGACGCCCGCGTGGTCATCTATGGCAAGGAGATGACCCAGGACAAACTGCCCGCCTCCGCCATCCGCCCGTACCCAACCCAATACGTCGCCCCCTGGACTTTGAAGAGCGGGACCAAGGTCATCATCCGCCCCATCCGACCCGAGGACGAGCCGATCATGGTCAAATTCCACGAAACCCTCTCCGAAGAAAGCGTCTATTACCGCTACTTCACCCAGCTCAAGCTCGACCAGCGCATCGCCCATGAACGCCTGACCCGCATGTGCTTCACCGACTATGACCGCGAAATCCCCCTCGTCGCCGAGCACAGAGACCCCAAGACCGGCAACCTGGAAATCCTCGGCGTGGGCCGCCTCAGCAAACTGCGCGGCCTCAATGAGGCCGAGTTCGCCCTCATCATCAGCGACCACTGGCAGCGCCAGGGCCTGGGCACCGAACTCCTCAAGCGCCTCGTGGAAATCGGACGCCAGGAAAAACTCGAACGCATCAGCGCCACGATGCTCAAGGAAAACCACGCCATGCAGCACGTCGCCAAACGCGTCGGCTTCACGCTCAACCGCGCCGCGCCCGACGCGGACTTCAGCGCCGAAATCGCTCTTTAACCCGTACCTCCACCACACCGCAACGTTCTACCCATTATGTCCGCCAAGTCCGCAATCGCCTCCCAACCCCATTCCAATCCGGCGTCCAACGGCGTCGAGTTCAAGACCCTGGATGGCAACGAAGCCGTCGCCTACGTCGCCTATCGCTGCAATGAAGTGATGGGCATCTATCCCATTACCCCCTCTTCTAACATGGGCGAGTGGTGCGATCAGTGGGCCTCCGAAGGCGTGCTCAACCTCTGGGGGACCATCCCCCAGGTCGTCGAGATGCAAAGCGAAGGCGGCGCCGCCGGCGCCGTCCACGGCGCCCTCCAAACCGGCGCCTTGACCTGCACCTTCACCGCCTCCCAGGGCCTCCTGCTCAAAATCCCCAACATGTTCAAGATCGCCGGCGAACTCACCCCGGCCGTCTTCCACATCTCGGCCCGCACCCTGGCCACGCACTGCTTGTCGATCTTTGGCGACCATAGCGACGTCATGGCCGCCCGCACGACCGGCTTCGCCATGCTCAGCTCCGCCAGCGTCCAGGAGGCCATGGACTTTGCCCTCATCGCCCAAGCCGCCACCCTCGAATCCCGCATCCCCTTCCTCCACTTCTTCGATGGCTTCCGCACCTCGCACGAAGTCTCCAAGATCGCCATGGTCAGCGAAGACACCATGCGCAAGATGATCAACGAGGACTTCGTCATCGCCCACCGCCAGCGCGCCATGAACCCCGAACGCCCCGTCCTGCGCGGCACCGCCCAGAACCCCGACGTCTTCTTCCAGGCCCGCGAGTCCTGCAACCCCTTCTATGCCAAGTGCCCCGGCATCGTCGAGCAGGTCATGAATCGCTTTGCCGCCCTCACCGGCCGCCAATATAAGCCCTTCGAGTACGTCGGCCACCCCAACGCCCAACATGTCCTCATCCTCATGGGCTCGGGCTGTGAAACCGCTCACGAAACCGTCGATTACCTCAACGAGCGCGGCGCCACCCTCGGCCTCCTTAAGGTCCGTCTCTTCCGCCCCTTCGACCCTCGCCGCCTCATCGAAGCCCTCCCGCCCACCGTCACGGCCATCGCCGTCCTGGACCGCACCAAGGAACCCGGCGCCCAGGGCGAACCCCTCTACATGGACGTCGTCACCGGCCTTAACGAAGGCCTCGCCTCCGGCTGGGGCCGCCTCCGCTCCATGCCCAAGGTCCTGTGCGGACGCTACGGCCTTTCTTCCAAGGAGTTCACCCCCGCCATGGTCAAGGCCGTCTTCGATAACCTCGCCGCCTCCACCCCCAAGAACCACTTCACCGTCGGCATCCGGGATGACGTCTCCCAGGCCAGCCTGGCGTGCGACCCCGAGTTCTCGACCGAGTCCGACCAGGTCGTTCGCGCCCTCTTCTACGGCCTGGGTTCCGACGGCACCGTCGGCGCCAACAAAAACTCGATCAAGATCATCGGCGAAAACACCGACAACTACGCCCAGGGCTATTTCGTTTATGATTCCAAAAAGGCCGGGGCGGTCACCCTCTCCCACCTCCGGTTCGGACCCGCCCCCATCCGCTCCACCTACCTGGTGTCCCGCGCCAATTTCGTCGCCTGCCATCAGCCGGTCTTCCTGGATCGCTACGACATGCTCGAGTCCCTGGTTCCGGGCGGCACATTCCTGCTCAACACCCGCCATGGACGCGACGAGATCTGGGACAACCTCCCTCGGCCCGTCCAGGAGGGCCTCATTAAGAAAAAGGTCAAGTTTTACATCATCGATGCCTTGAGCGTCGCCAAGGCCACCGGCATGGGCTCGCGCATCAATACCATCATGCAGACCTGCTTCTTCGCCCTGTCCGGCGTCCTGCCCCGCGAAGAAGCCATTGATCAAATCAAATACACCATCAAGAAAACCTACGGCCGCAAGGGTGATGAAGTCGTCCGCAAGAATATCGCCGCTGTGGACCAGACCCTGGCCAACCTCGTCGAGGTCCCCGTTCCCGCCCAGGTCACCAGCACCCGCGAACTGCCCCCGCCCTTTGCCGCCGATGCCCCAATTGACATCGCCCAAACCCTCGGCCTCATCTACGGCAACCGCGGCGAAGAATTGCCCGTCAGCGCCTTCCGGCCCGACGGCACTTTCCCCACCGGCACCGCCCGCTACGAGAAACGCAATCTCGCCGTCGAAATCCCCGTCTGGGATGAGAAAACCTGCATCCAGTGCGGCAAGTGCGTCGCCATCTGCCCTCATGCCACCATCCGGATGAAGGTTTACGAACCCGCGCGGCTCCAAGGCGCACCCCCCACTTTCAAGAGCACCGATGCCCGCGCCCCGGAATGGAAAGGCCTTAAGTGGACCCTCCAAATAGCCCCCGAAGACTGCACCGGCTGCTGCCTCTGCATCGAGGTCTGCCCCGCAAAGAACAAGACCGAGGCCAAGCTCAAGGCCATCAACATGCGCCCCCAAGAGCCGTTGCGCCTGCCCGAGCGCGACAACTTCAACTTCTTCCTCGCCCTGCCCGAGTTCGATCGGCGCAAGATCAAAACCACCCAACTCCGCCAACAGCAGGTCATGGAGCCGCTCTTCGAATTCAGCGGCGCCTGCGCCGGCTGCGGCGAAACCCCCTACTTAAAACTCCTCACCCAACTCTTCGGCGACCGCGTCGTCGCTGGCAATGCCACCGGTTGCTCCTCCATCTACGGCGGCAACCTCCCCACAACCCCCTACGCCAAAAACAAGGACGGACGCGGCCCCACCTGGAACAATTCCCTCTTCGAGGACAACGCCGAGTTCGGCCTCGGCTTCCGCGCCTCCATTGACAAGCAGGCAGAGTTCGCCACCGAACTCCTCAAGAAGCTCGCTCCCAAGCTCGGTGACGACCTGGTCTCCGGCATCATCCATGCCGTCCAGACTGACGAGGCCGGCATTTATGAACAGCGCCAGCGCATCGCCGCCCTCAAGCAGGAACTCGCCGCCAACCCCTCCTCCGATGCAAAAATGCTCCTCGCCGTTGCCGACAACCTCATCCGGCGCAGCGTCTGGATTCTCGGCGGCGACGGCTGGGCCTATGACATCGGCTACGGCGGCCTGGACCATGTCCTGGCCAGTGGACGCGACGTCAACGTCCTCGTCATGGACACCGAAGTCTATTCCAACACCGGCGGACAGTGCTCGAAATCAACCCCGCGCGGCGCCGTCGCCAAGTTCGCCGCCGGCGGCAAACCACTCCGCAAAAAAGACCTCGGCCTCATCGCCATGAGCTATGGCGACGTCTATGTCGCCAGCGTCGCCATGGGTGCCAAGGACGAGCAAACCCTCAAGGCATTTGTCGAAGCTGAATCCTACCCCGGTCCTTCTCTCATTATCGCCTACAGCCACTGCATCGCACACGGCATCGATGTGGACCGCGGCGTCGGCGCCCGCCAGCAACGCCTGGCCGTCGAATCCGGCCAGTGGCTCCTCTATCGCTTCGACCCGCGCCGCACCGCCCGAGGCGAAAACCCTCTCCAGCTCGATTCTGCCGCCGCCAAAACCAAGGTCCTGGACTTCCTCCTTTCGGAAAACCGCTTCAAGATGCTTACCCAGAGCAAGCCCGAGGATGCCAAGAGGTTCTTCGCCCAGGCCCAACAGGACGCCGATCGCCGCTGGCTCTCCTACCAATACATGGCCGGCCGCGACCTCAAAACCCCCGCCCCGGCCCCGGCTAAACCCCAGTCCTCCATCGACCAGCAACCCTAAACAATTCCGCCAAAACCTTAGTCGCAACCTTTGTCGCCAACTTTGTCGAATCCATCGACCGACAACCCTAGAACAACTCCGGCAATACATTTAAGCCATATATCCCTATGGACCTCTCCACAAACTATCTCGGCCTCAAACTGCGCACACCCCTGGTCCCCTCAGCCTCCCCTCTCTCGGAAGAGATCGACACTATCAAAACCATGGAAGATGCCGGCGCCTCCGCCGTCGTTCTCCACTCCCTGTTCGAGGAGCAATTGCGCCAGGACAGCGCCGAATTGGACCATCACCTCGAGCACGGCACCTATAGCTTCCCGGAAGCCCTGACCTATTTCCCGGAGCCGGAGTCGTTCCGCCTCGGCCCCGAGGAATATCTCGAGCACATCGCCAAGGCCAAAAAGGCCGTCCGCATCCCCGTCGTCGCCAGCCTCAACGGCTCCTCTGCCGGCGGCTGGACCGGCTACGCCAAGGCCATTCAGCAAGCCGGGGCCGATGCCCTCGAACTGAATATCTACTACATCCCCACGGACATGAACCTCTCCTCCGCCCAGATCGAGCAGAACTACCTCGACATCCTCAAGGGGGTCAAATCCGTCGTAACCATTCCCGTGGCCGTCAAGCTCAGCCCGTTCTTTACCAACTTCGCCAACATGGCCAGGCAACTCGACCAGGCCGGCGCCAACGGCCTCGTCCTCTTCAACCGCTTCTACCAGCCGGACATCGACCTCGAGTCCCTCGAAGTCAAACCCAACATCCTCCTCAGCACCCCCATGGCCCTCCGCGTACCCTTGCGCTGGATCGCCCTCCTCTACGGCAGAATCCGTCCCAGCCTCGCCGCTACCAGCGGCATCCATCGCGCCACAGATGTCCTCAAAGCCCTTATGGCCGGCGCCGACATCGCCATGCTCTGCTCCGCCCTCATCCGCCACGGCCCGCGCCAACTCGGCGTCGTCGAACGCGACCTCGTCGCCTGGATGGAAGAGCACGAATACCAATCCATCGCCCAGCTCAAGGGCAGCCTCAGCCAAAAGAACTGCGCCGACCCCAGTGCCTTCGAGCGCGCCCAATACATGAAGGCCATCTCCCAATACACTGCCGTCCCCTGACCCCGAATCTTTGTCGCCCCCCTTGTCGCCACCCTTTGTCGAAGAAGGGGCGACTCGACAGAGTTCACGACAAAGA
>Ga0181524_10002606_pt1 | contig 18337 bp, 12 predicted proteins | sample PEATcosm2014_Bin_34_FD_119761 | JGI IMG/M metagenome (GOLD analysis project Ga0181524, IMG submission 119761) | Peatland microbial communities from MTU Mesocosm Facility, Houghton, MI, USA - PEATcosm2014_Bin05_60_metaG | ecosystem: Environmental > Terrestrial > Soil > Wetlands > Peat | place...
CGAGGCGGCCCGCATCCTCGACCTGGAGCGCTTCCTGGACCGCAAGCCCGGCCAGCTCTCCGGCGGCCAGCGCCAGCGCGTGGCCCTGGGGAGGGCCATCGTCCGCGAGCCGGCGGCCTTCCTGATGGACGAGCCGCTCTCCAACCTGGACGCCAAGCTGCGTGTGCAGACCCGGGCGGAGATCGCCCGGCTGCACCAGCGACTCAAGGCGACCATGATCTATGTGACCCACGACCAGGTCGAGGCGATGACCATGGCCGACCGCATCGCGGTCATCAACGAGGGCGTGCTCCAGCAGGTGGGGACGCCCAAGGAGCTGTACGAGCAGCCCAACAACCGCTTCGTGGCCGGCTTCATCGGCTCTCCGTCGATGAACTTCGTCGAGCTCACGGTGGAGGCGGCCGGGGGCTCGCGCCTGGTCGGCGACGGTGCCCAGGTGGTCCTCGACGATGCCCAGAAGGCTCGTCTCCGCGACCTGGGGCTGGCGACCACCACCGTGGGCTTCCGCCCCGAGCACCTGAAGGTGGGGGAGCCGGAGGGTCCTGGGCTGCGACTCTCGGCGAAGATCGACGTGGTGGAGTTCCTGGGCAACGACGAGCTGATCCACGCCGTCTCCGAGGGGAAGGACGTGGTCGCCATCGTCCAGGCGGACGTCCGGCTCGCGGTCGGCGACAACGTGGTCCTCTCGGCGGCCCCCCGCCACGTGTACCTCTTCAACCCCCAGACCGAGCTGAGCCTGAGCCCAGGCTGAGCTCACCGCCCCTGGACGCCTCAGCCGTGCCCAGCCCGCCGCCTCCCGGCCGTGCATCGCGGGTTCCACCCGCCGGCCGGGTCGGGCATGATGGTGGTGCGGCACGGCGGCTGGGGTGAGCGATGAAGCCCTACCTGGAGATCTGGAGGCGTTCGGGGCGAGAGGTCGCCGTCCTCGGCGGGGAGGCGGTGACCATCGGGCGCGGCCAGGAGACGGCGGTGCGGCTCGCCGACGACGCCGAGGTCTCGCGGCTCCACGCCGTCATCGAGAGGGTGGCGTCGGGATGGAGCGTGCGCGACCTGGGCAGCCGCAACGGGACCTACGTGAACACCGAGCGCACCCTCGGGGAGCGGGTGCTCCGGCCAGACGACGAGATCCAGGTGGGCGGGGTGCGGATCTTCTTCCGTGCCGAGGACGTCGCCGGGAGCAGCACCGTCACCCGGGCCCTGAGCCGGCCTCCGGAGCTCACCCGGCGCGAGCAGGCGGTGCTCGAGGCGCTCTGCCGGCCCGTTGCCTTCGGTGACATGTTCACGGAGCCGGCCTCGGTGCGCCAGATGGCCATTGCGCTGCGGGTCACCGAGACCGCCGTCAAATACCACCTGGGCAACCTCTACGTGAAGTTCGGCATCGCCGAGGAGGGGGATCGGCGCCGGGTGCGCCTCGCCAACGAGGCGATCCGGCGGGGAGCGGTGGCCCTCTCAGCGATGATCGCCGAGGGCCACGGGCCGGCCGGCGGCGCCGAGGCCACACGCGGAGAGGATCCGGGGCGCGCCGGGAGGCGTGACGCCGGACGCTGACCGCGACCGGGTCAGCGCAGGCGGGGACCCACCGCCCGGCTGGCGGGCCGGCCGGCCACCGGCGCCGTGCGCAGCAGGGTGGCCCGGGCTCCCGCGGACGCGGGCCGCCGCCCGGTGCCGGGAGGCCGCACCGCGGCCCGCAGGGAGTCGACGAGTGCCGATGCGGAGGCGGGACGCCGGCTCGGGTCGACCGAGAGCCCGGCCCTGAACACGGTCTGGAGGGCGATGGCCACGTCGGGATCCAGCCTCCCCCAGTCCGGCGTCTCCGCCAGGCGGGGTGGATGGCCGCTGAGCAGGGCGAGCGTGGTGGCAGCGAGGCCGAAGACGTCCGAGGCGGGGCTCGGCGGTGCCCCGGCCAGCATCTCGGGGGCCATGAACCCGGGACTGCCCACCACCGCTCGCGTCGCGGCGGCGTCGCCGGCTCCCGGGGAGTGCTCGTGGCGCTGCGAGATACCGAAGTCGACGAGGATGGCGCGGCCCTCCGGCCCCGCGGTGAGGATCACGTTGCCGGGCTTGACGTCACCGTGGACGGTCGCCGGGGTCTGGCCGTGGAGATGGTCGAGAACCTCGGCGACCTGTCCCATCCACTCGATCACCGCCTCCAGGGGGAGGCCGGGGTCTCCCTGCTCGGCCAGCAGCCGGTCCAGCGGCGTCCCATCGATCCAGTCCATGACCAGGTAGTAGCGGTCGCCGACGATGAAGTCCTCGCGGACCACACTGGCGTGGGGGTCGGGCGTCATCCGCAGCAGGACGCTCGCCTCGTTGAGGACGTCGCGGCGGTGGGAGAGGTCGTGGGGGTCGATGCGCCTCACCTTGATGGCCACCTGCCGGGAGTGCAGGTGGTCGAGGGCGCGGAGCACCTGGCCCTCCCCGCCGCTGCCGATCACCTCCAGGATCTCGTAGCGGCCCCGCAGCCGCCGGCGCCGGCGCAACCGGGTGCCCACCACCGGGACGGCGTCCCGGGCCACGGTCTGGGCGGAACCCCCGCTCCCCGGTGGCGGCGAGGCGACCGCGGCCACGCCCGGGCGCGGGCCCTCCCCTCGTGCCCGCCGATGCGTGGGCGAAGGGGTGACGACCCCTGCGCCGGCCGGCCGCAACCGCCCGCCGACACCGGCGAAGTCCAGGAGACGCCGCGGGTCGGCGAGCGCCAGCAGGAGCACCAGCCCCGCCCCGAGCGCCAGGGAGGGGACCAGCCATTCCGGCCCCAGCAGCCCCGCCCCGGTGGCCGCCGCTGCCCTCCCCGGCTCGGTGACCACGATGCCCATCACCCAGCCGGGGAGGGCGACGCCGTCGAAACCGGCCACCGTGGCGACCCGGCCGGCGGTGTAGCTGGTCGCCCCGGCGCGGCCGGCGAGGGCAGCGGTCACCGCCGGGGAGGCGACCCGGGTGCTGAGCGCCCCGTCGCCGATCATGGAGGCGACGGTCAGACCGGCGTGCTGCGTGGTGGTCATCGCCGAGCTGTAGAGGAGGAGGCCACCGGGGAGCACCACCTGGACCTGCTCCCCCGCGGTCGCGGGAGCGTCGATCGAGCTCAGCAGGTTGGCGACCTGGCTGGCCTGCAACGCGCCGACCAGGGCCCCGTCGAAGGTGCCGGTGGTCGCCAGCCGGGCGACGAACCACTGCAGCGATCCGCCGCTCCTGCTGATCGGGGTGATCAGCGGGGTCGCGCCCAGGCCGGCGAGCCATGACGCCTCGGTGAGGTCCACACCGTCGCCCCCGCCGGCGGCGATGACCCGGCCACTCAGGTTGGTCAGCTCGAGCACACTGAAGTCCCCGGTGGGGGTGAGCAGGGTCTGGAAGGTGTCGGCGAGCTGGGGCGGGCTCTCTGCGGAGGCACCGACGATGGCCGCCGCGTACTCGTCCATCTCCTGGTCGACCTGTCCGATCCAGGCGGAGAGGCGGCTGGTCGCCGCCACCGCCACGCCCTGGGCGGCCGCCTCGCTCGCGCTGGCAGCCGCGGGCCCGGTGGCAATCGCCCGGGCCACTCCAAAGGCGCCCACGGCCACCAGTACGACCCCCAGCAGGCCGAGCAGCCACCGAGACGAAGCCGGCGCACGGAGCCGACTCGGCCGACGCTCTACCACACCCCCGGTGGTGGCAATGCGGGTCACCACGTCTTGATTGTAGGCGCAGGAGCGAGCAGCGGTCCCGTGGCGCGATGGGCAAGAAGGTCCTGCTTTGCCAGAGGTTTCTCGCCGACGGACGGGAGCCTCATGGTGTTGCGGCGATGGCGGACGCGTGCCACAGTTCGTGCAACCGCTCTCATCCCCCTCTCCCGGCGCCGCCACGCGCGGAGGCAAGGCGTTCGCGCCAGATCGGGTTCCGTCGCGCAGTGACGGCAGGTGCGCTGGGCAGTCGCAGAGCTGCGACCGCCTGGGCCGGCCGAAGGCAGCCTCAGCTCAACGACGGCCGGGAGCGTGCGGTCGCGTGAAGCGATCGCCGGGCGCGCCATGATCGCGTGGTTCCCCACGTGCTCGGCAGGACCGCGGGTTCGGACGTCGGTGCGCCGGTGGCGGCGTCAGCGGCGGGCGGGCAGCCTGCCTGCGAGCACCATCGCCCCTTGGTGGACCTCATCGACGTCGAGCTCACCGGGTCGCGACACCAGCCGTCGGAGCGATTGCTCACTCTCGATGAAGACGAGGATGAACTCCCTGGGCCCGACCTCAGCCGACCGGAAGGATCCGCGCTGCCTCGAGGTTGAAGCCCTCGACCTCCACCGCCAGCGGCTCCGCCGCTCCCAACCGGATGCCCTGAGTGGCGACGAGGGTGAGCTCCTGACCTCCGAAGAGGACCACGTCGTTGTCATCCCACAGCACGGGCGCGACCGGGGTGCGGTCGACGGCGCGCACCAGTGACGCGTGCAGCCCCACCGCCGGCACCCCGTCCGGTGCGGAGTTGCGCAGCGTCACCCGTGCCAGGGACGCTCCTTCCATCCCCCCAGTGGCGACCTGGATCGCCACGGTGGCGCGGGGAAGGCTCTGCAGGCCGCGGAGGTCGGCAAAGGAGGCGGTCTGGGTGAGCTGGAACGTGGTCCTCTCCCAGTCCAGCACGTCGGGGACGGTGGACAGCCAGTAGACGTTGCGACTCAGCCGCTCCCGTCCCCGGCGCAGCTCCAGCTCGAGGAAGTAGGTGGTGCTGACACTCTTCGGGATGATCACCGGGCCGGTCAAGGCACTGCTTCCGGGAGCGACACCTGGCAGCATCCGCAGGTCCTCGTCCCGCACACGCCCGGCGAGATCGCGCACTCGGACCCTCACGCTGACCGCCTCCGACGGAGACGTCGAGCGGTTGACCACCACCACCTCGCCGGTGTCGTACGCGTACTGCACGTGAAGTGGCTCATGAGCCTTGCGAGCCGCGAAGAAGGCCGCAGCCGGGTCGAGGTAGCGGTCGTAGAGCTGCCAGAGAAGGCTCGGCCAGGCCGCGTTGAGCATCCAGTAGATGAGCCCGGTGGCCGGCTCGACGGCGTCCCACCGACCGCCATACGCCTCGAATTGGGCCCGGACTCCCTCGTAGTTGATGAGCTGCGCCTTGCGCACGTAGTCCTCGAGGCTCGTCGGCGGCCCATAGCGGCCCGCCAGGGCGCGGTTGAAGACCGACAGGTTGCCGAAGGCGTCGCCCCGCCCCGAGTGGTACTGCGGCGCGTCCGGTGCCGCCCACAGCTGCTCCAGCTCGGCGGGGGTCAGCATCCGGTGGAGGCTGGGCAGGCGGGGGATCACATGGCCGGCGCTGCTCTCGCTGGAGAAGCCGTGCGCACCCCCGAAGCGCGTCGAGAACCAGTAGACCGGGGGCACCCAGTCATAGGGCCACATCTTCAGTCCCGACTCACCCGCCGCCTCGGTCGAGGTGGTGGGCTTTCCGGGGCCGTACGCCTCCGGGTTGTTCCAATCGCTGGCGGCGGAGGAGAGGATGGGCAGATCCCAGCCGGCCGCGCCGAGCTCGCTCACGTAGGCGCTGGCGAGGGGCTCGGGTGGAGCGAAGTCGCTGCCGATCAGGAAGCCGATGACGCAGGGATGGTTGCGCAGCAGCACCGCCGTGCTGGCCATGGATCGCCGGGCCAGCGCGTGGTCGCTCTCGTCCCATTTCGCTCCGCCGGTGCCGGCGTGGGCCTCCCACTTGTTGCAGCACTCCCAGCCGGGCAGCACCATCAGACCCATCCGATCGGCGAGGTCGTAGAACTCAGGGTTCTCGAGCTTGCCCTCCAGGCGGATGGTGTTGAGGCCCATGGCCAGGGCATAGGCCATCTCGTCGGAGATGCGCTGCACGTCGTGGCGCAGCAGGATGTCGGGGCACCAGCCTCCACCGCGGATCTGCAGAGGCCGGCCGTTGACCGAGAAGCGCCGTCCCCCGCCGGGGGCGAGCTCGCTGCGCACCTGGCGCATCCCGAAGTCGGTTTCCACCTGGTCGCTCAGCGTGCCGTCCACGGAGGCGGTGAGGCCGAGGTGGTGCAGAGCAGGGGCGCCGAGCTCAGCCGGCCACCAGAGACGCGGCTCGGCGAGCCGCAGCGAGGCGGTGTCGGTGGCGCGGAAGACCACCGTGCTCCGCTCCCCGGGGCCGAGGGTCAGCTCCCGGTCGAAGCTCACCGGTTCTCGATGGCCGCCGACCACCCCGACCAGGCTGGTGCGCAGGGAATGGGAGGAGAGGTTCTCCGCCCTCACGGTGACGGTGAGCTCGGCCTCGTCCATCGCGGGGCTGAGCGCCGCGGCGACATGCGGGTCGGAGAGGCGGACGTCGCCGCTGCGGGCGATGACGACATCGCGCCACACCCCCATGTTGTTGTCGGGGGGCCACGGGTTCCAGTCCACCCAGCCCATGACCAGGTCCCGCATGGGGTCGGCGGGCGGGATCAGCAAAGCGAGCGTGTTGGCGCCGGGGAGGAGCAGGTCGTCGACCTCGAAGCGGTGGGTCGGGTGGGCCCCGGAGATCTCCGAGCGATCGGCCACTCGGGTGCCGTTGATCCAGAGGTCGGCAGCGGGGATGACCCCGTGCAGGAGCACGGTGGTGCGCCCGGCAACGCCCACCGTGAAGGTGGTCCGAAACCACCAGGGCACCTGGAACGCCCCCGGATCCAGCTCATCTCGCAACGCGGTGCCGTGCAGGATCTCGGGGTGGAGGCCGTTGCCGACGAGAGCCGCCAGCACCGTCGACCGGGCCGGCGCCAGGTGCCAATCGGAGGCGGAGTAGCCGGGTCGCGACACGGGCTCCCCGTCACCTCCCGCCACCGCGGAGGACTGGACCTGCCACCAGCTCACCGGGACGCGCGAGCCGGGACCACCGGCCTCGATCGCCGGCGACGCGGACGCCAGGCGCTCAATCATGGCTGGAGGTTGCCGGTTCAGGCGGTGCGGCCGGATCGGTGTCCGGCGTGGCCACGTGGCAGGCAGCCTCGTGGGCCGGGCCCATGGGGCGCAGGCGTGGGGTCACCCGGTGGCACTCCTCCACCGCCATCGGGCAGCGCCGGCGGAAGCGGCAACCCTCGCTGGGGTTGATGACCTTGGGCGGCTCCCCGGCATCCTGGGACTCGGCGGCGAGGGCCACGATCTCGCGGGGGTCGGGGACCGCCGAGAGCAGGAGCTGCGTGTAGGGGTGTTTGGGGCGGGCGAGCACGACCTCGGTGGGGCCGCTCTCCACCAGATGACCGCCGTACATCACCAGGACGCGGTCGGCGACGTAGCGGGCGCTGGCCAGGTCGTGGGTGATGTAGAGGATGGAGACCTGCTCGCGCTCGCGAAGCTCGGCCATCAGGTTGAGAAGCCCTGCCCGGATCGAGACGTCCAGCATGGAGACGGGCTCGTCGGCCAGGATGAGGCGGGGCCGGAGTGCCAGAGCCTGGGCGAAGCCGACCCTCTGGCGCTGGCCGCCGCTCATTTCGTAGGGGAACTTGTGCAGCATCTCGGTCGCCGGGGTGAGGCCGACCGCGTCGAAGACCCGCAGCATCTCGTCACGGCGCCCCCTGGCGTTCAGCTCCCTGCGGTGCAGCCGGAGGTTGCGGGCGACCCCGTGGGAGACTCGGAACACCGGGTTGATCGAGCTGTATGGGTCCTGGAAGACCATCGGGACCTGGCTGCGGTACCAGAGCACATCCCGGCGCGAGCGCAGGCTCTGCAGCGGCCGGCCGCGGAAGACGATGCTGCCCCGGCTGGGCTTGTAGAGCCGGGCGAGCAGCCGCGCCACCGTGCTCTTCCCGCTACCGCTCTCGCCGACCAGGGCAACGATCTCCCGGGGCCGGATGGTGATGGTCAGGTCGTCGACGGCGTGGAGGGTGCGTTGAGAGAAGAGACCGCCCAGCTGGAAGTGCCGGGTCAGCCCCTCGGTCTCGAGCAGCACGCCATCCTCCGGCTCGCTCCCGTCGGCTCGATGCACCGCCAGGGCCGGCATGGCGACGCCGTCCCCACCCGGCGCGGCTCCGTTGCCGCCACCGATCGCGCCGGTCCTCGGTACGCCGGCGTGGCCCGGCCCGGGGGGAACCTGCTCGCGTCCGGGAAGCTCGCTCATGGCTGCTGCACCGCCAGCGGGTCCGGACGCGGCGCCGGGCTCACATCGCCGGCGTGGAGCAGGCAGCGAACCTGCGAGGGGCCGACGGTGTAGAGGTCGGGGGCACGCTCCGCACACTGGGGCATGGCCTCCGGGCAGCGCGGCTCGAACCGGCAGCCGGCCGGGGGCCGGGCCAGGTCGGGAGGTGTGCCCGGGATCCCGGTGAGCGCCCGTCTCGGGCCCCGGATCGAGGGGAACGCATCCAGCAGTCCCTTGCTGTAGGGGTGGAGGGGGGGATGCTCGAACATCGCGCGGGTCGGCCCCAGCTCGGCCACCTGGCCCGCGTACATCACCATCAGCCGGTCCGAGTAGTGGCTCACCACCGACATGTCGTGGGTGACGAAGATCAGCGCGAAGCCGAGCTTCTGCTGCAGCTCCTTGACCTGGTTCATCAGCGAGCGCTGGGCGACCACGTCCAGTGCCGAGGTCGGCTCGTCCATCAGCACCAGCTGGGGGGTGAAGAGGAGCGCCATGGCGATCATGGCTCGCTGGCGCATCCCGCCGCTCAGCTGGTGCGGATAGCTGTCGAGGTGGGCGGGGTCGATTCCCACCACCCTGAGCACCTCCGCCGAGCGCTCCCGGATCTCCGCCTTGGTCATGGTCGAATGGGCCTGGAGGGTGTCCTTGAACTGGGCGGCGATGGACTTCATCGGGTTGAGCGCGTTCATGGCGCTCTGCATCACCACCGAGTAGTCGCGCCAGCGGACGTGGCGCAGCTCGGCGTCACTGAGCTGGACCATGTCCTTACCCTGGAAGGTGACGCTGCCGGCGGCGATCTCGGCCGGAGGGAAGAGCAGCTGGGCGATGGCGAACACCAGGGTCGACTTGCCGCACCCCGACTCGCCGACGATGCCGAGGAACTCGCCCGGCATCAGGTCGAGATCGACGCTGTCGACGGCGCGCACGTTGGCGGTCTCGGTGATGTAGTCGACGGAGAGGCCGCGGACCTCAAGCAGCGGGCTTGGCACGTCGCCTCCGGAAGCTGCGCAGCGCAGGGTTGCCGATCTCGTCGAAGGCGTAGTTGAGGAACGCGAAGGCCGCCCCCATCAGCACCACGGCGAAGCCCGGAGCCAGCACCCAGAAGGGGTTGCCGCCGGGGAAGATGGCGCCGTTCTCCTCGGCGTAATGGAGCATCGTGCCCCAGGTGACCTCGCTGGTGTTGCCGAGGCCGAGGTACTGGAGCCCGGCGGCGGTCGCCACCATGTAGGTGGAAAGGCCCATGAAGTTGGCCACGATCAGCGAGGTCATGGTGGGCAGGATCTCCACCATGATGATGTAGAAGGGGCGCTCCCCCCGGACCCGGGCCGCCTCCAGGAAGTCGCGGGTGCGCAGCGACAGGCCCTGGGCGCGGAGCTGCCGGGCGCTGAAGGCCCAGCCGGTCACCACCAGGGCGAGGATGATCGCGTCGGTCCCGGCCCCGGTCAGGTAGGCGGCCATGATAATCAGGAGCGGCAGGGTGGGGATGATCAGGAACACGTCGGTGAGCAGGGACAGCAGCCGGTCGGTCCAGCCGCCGAGATAGGCTGCGGCGACCCCGATGACCACCGACACGAACGAGGCCAGGCCGCCCGCCACCACGGTGATGATGAGGGTGAGCCGGGTCCCCCAGATCAGCTGGGAATAGACGTCCTGCCCGGTGTTGGTGGTGCCCAGCCAGTAGGTTCCCGAGGGCAGCTGCTGAGAGCCGCCGAGCAGGGCCTGCGGATCACGACCGGTGAAGAGCTGCGGCGCGGCCGCCACCACCGAAAGGAGGAGGAGCAGGACCAGGCCGAAGGCGGCCTTGCGGTTGCGCGCTATCGCCCCGGTGAACCGGCCCAGCGCGTCGCTGCCCCGGCGCAGCTCGGCCGCCACGGCGCTCGGGGCAAGGGTCGGTGCGGGGGCGGCCATCTCAGGACTCCCGGGTCCGCGGATCGAGGATGGCGGTGAGCAGGTCGGCGATCAGCACGCAAATCAGCACCGCCAGGGTGAAGAGCAGGAAGAGGGCGGCCAGCACCGGGAAGTCATGGGCGTCGGTGGCGCTGACGAAGTCCCCCCCCACCCCCGGATAGGAGAAGGTGTACTCCACCAGGATCGCTCCACCCAGGACGAAGCCGATCTGGATGGCGAAGCCGGCGAGGTTGGGCAGGATCGCGTTGCGCGCGCAGTAGTCGATCATGATCCGCCACGGCCGCAGCCCCTTGGCCCGGGCCATGCGCACGTAGTCCTCGGCCAGGGTGGTCACCATGTTGTTGCGCATGGTGTAGACCCAGCTCCCGGCCAGGGAGAGGACCAGGGTGGTGGCCGGCAGCACCGCGTGGCTGACCACGTCACCGATGTAGCCCAGTGACAAGCTCGGGACGACCCCGAAAGTGTAGTTGCTGGTCAGCGGGAACCAGTGCAGACCCACCCCGAAGACGAGCAGGAGGAGGATGGCGAGGAAGAACACCGGGAAGGCGGTGAGCAGAAAGAGGAAGGGCGGCAGCATGCTGTCCAGGCGCCCACCCCGTCGCCAGGCCGCCACCACTCCGAGCAGGGTGCCCATCAGGAAGGAGATGACGGTCGCCACCCCCACCAGCGCCAGCGTCCAGGGGAGCCCGATCATGATGTACTGCGTCACCGGGATCCGGTACTGGAAGCTGAGCCCGAAGTTGAGGGTGATGCAGTTGCCCAGGTACTGGAAGTAGCTGAGCAGGACACTCTGATGCAGGTTGCAGCCCAGCTCAGCGCAGATGGCATGGTACGCGGCCGGAGTCACGTTGCGCATCCCGGCGAGGATGGACTCCGCCGCATTGCCGGGGAGCAGCCGCGGCAGGATGAAGTTGATGGTGAGCGCCGCCCAGAGGGTCACCAGGAAGAGGCCGAACCGCTTGGCGAGATACCTCACGGCCGGCCTCCGGTCCTGGTGCTCCTCATGGGTTCAGCGCTCCCTCGCCGTCAGGACCCGGACCCGCAGGTCCAGGAGATGTGGGTGAGCACGTTGCCGTTGTCGGGAGTGGCCCAGACCGCCCCGAGGGCGTAGGGGTCGGCCTGCGTCGGCCAGCCGCTGATGCAGGTGGTGTCGTACTGGTACCAGGCCACGCCCTCGGTCACCGGCACGTAGGGCACGTCCTGGACCATGATCTGCGACAGGCCGTCGATCGCCTGCTGCTGGGCGCTGACCGTGGTGGCCGCCGCGTACTGGCTGATGTACTGCTCGGCCTGCGGGTTGTTGAACTGCGAGTAGTTGGTCCCGGTGGTGGGGTTGATGTTGTTGCTGTCGAGAGCGTCCTTCAGCTCGTAGTAGGGGGTGGGGCCGCCGGCGGGCTGCTCGTAGTAGGCGAGGGTGAAGTCGCCATCGTGCAGGTTCGGCTCCAGCACGCTGGAGTTGTTCTCGTCGACCACACTGATCTGGATCCCCACCGCCTTCAGCTCCTGCTGGATGACCTGGAGGGAGGCGTCCCAGTCGGTGTAGCCCTCCACGGTCTGCAGGGTGAAGCTGAGCTGCTGCCCGGCGGCGTTCTGCATCACCCCACTGGAGTTCATGGTGTAGCCGTCCGACTCCAGGAGCGAGGTCGCCTGGCTGGGCTCGTAACCCTCGGGATTCGCCGACGAGTCGTACCAACTCTGGAAGACCGGCGTCTCGACTCCGGTCTGGTTGGCCGGGGGCTCATAACCACTCTCCCCCTTCTGGGAGACGTCGCTGCGGTTGATGGCGTAGGCGATCGCCTGGCGCACCTTGACGTCGCTGAGCGGAGCTACGGTGGTGTTGATGTAGATGCTGACGTTGGGTTCGACACCCGCGAAATAGTAGTGCCGGTTCGAGTTGCCCTGCACGTACGCCTGCTTGATGTTGGGGATGTACTGGGCGCCCCACTGGGCGACACCCTGCTCCAGCTCCAGGTTGGCGTCGTCGTTGGTCTCGAACGCCGGGTACAGGAGGGTCTTGATCTTCGGGACCGGGTTGCCGGGCGTGCTCTGCCAGTAGTGGGCGTTGGCGGTGTAGGTGATGTTGTTGGACTGGCAGTTGGTCACCGTGTAGGGACCGGTGCCCACCGGGTTGAGGTCCTGCCAGCTGTTCTGGGTGAGCTGGGAAGCGGGGACGTTCTGCAGGATGTGCTGGGGCACGATCGGGGTCTGGTCGGCGACGTAGTAGAAGTACGGCAGACCGTTGGTGTTGAAGCTCATCACCACCTGGTTGGTCCCGCTCAGCGTGACGGCGGTGATGGGCCCACCGTTCGCCGACATGAGAGCATTGAGGTCCAGGGCGGCGTACTTCGCCATGAGGTTGAAGGTGTACACCACGTCCTGGGCGGTGAAGGCTTGCCCGTCGCTCCACTTCGCCCCGCTCCGGATGGTCCAGGTGAGCTGGGTGTCGCTCGAGTTCCAGGTGTAGGACGTGGCGAGCCAGGGGTAGTAGAGGGTGCCGCCGGAGGTGGTCTTCAGGATGTCGGCCATGTAGAGCGGCTCGTAGACGAAGCCGACGGCGAGGAAGCCGTTCCCGCCCCAGGGGTTGAACCCGCACACCCACGGGTTCCCGTTCTCGTTGTCGATCTCCATGGTGCCACCGACCCCGCCGCTGGTCTTGGTGGTGGTGGTGCTCCCCCCGCAGGCGGCCAGGAGCAGCCCGGTGCCGACCAGCACCGTGAGCAGCTTGGCGTGTCTCATCTGTCCCCCTCCCTTGGTGGCTTCCGGGTCCTGGTCCAGCTCATGGGTCGATCCTCCCTGGTTTGCCTCCCAGCCGGGCTTGGTGGTAAAGTATAGGGAAGTTACCTGACTATGCCCGGGGCTGTCAATCACCCGGAAGGGGGATTCCCCGAGCGGGGTCGGGGGCGCGCCTCCCGGCGGCCGCCTCGGCGCCCAAGCCGGTTGACGGCGGCCCGAGGCTATGTTACAGGTAACTTTCCTAACATATGACGGAGGAACCCGCCGGTGACTGGACAGCCCGCAACGCCCAGCCTGGTCCGCGCCATCAACCTCCGCACCACCTTCGACGTGGTGCACGCGGGCGGCTCACTGGGCGCCCCGGAGGTGGTGCGCCAGACCGGGCTGTCCCGGCCCACCGTCGCCGACTGCCTGTCCCAGCTCCTCGGCCTCGGCCTCATCCGCCGCTCGGGTCGAGCCCGCGGCCTCCCCGGCCCGGGGGCGCAGCTGTACGAGGTGGAACCACGGGCCGGGTGGGTCCTGGGCCTCGACGTGGGACGCAGGTGGGTGCGTGCGGCTCTGTCCAACTTCACCGGCGCCACCGTGGCCACCGCGGCGGCCCCCACCTCTGACGCGACGCCCGAGACCTTGATCACCCAGCTCCACCAGATGTCCGAGCGGCTCACCCTCGATGCAGGGGTTGACCTGGACGCCGTCGACCAGGTGGTGCTCGGCACGCCCGGAGTGATCCGGCCCGGGGAGACCCACTTCTCGCTCGCGCCGAACCTGCCCGGGTGGGAGTCACCCGAGGTGGTCGACGAGATTCGCGAGGCGCTGGCCGCCCCGGTCGCCTTCGAGAACGACATCAACCTGGCCGCGATCGGTGAGGAGGTGGCCGGGGTCGCCCGCGGCGTCCGCGACTTCGTGGTGATCTCGATCGGCACCGGGGTCGGCATGGGCGTCGTCCTCGACGGCGAGGTGCGCCACGGAGCGGGCGGGCTCGCCGGTGAGATCGCCTACCTCATCCTCGACCTCGACCGGTCTCCGGCAGCGCCTGCCCCGGCCTGGGGAGCCGGGGCGTTCGAAAGCCTTGTCTCCGCCGGTGCCATCCTGGCCCTGGCCCGCGCTCAGGGGCGCGAGACGGTGCGCTCCGCGGCGGATGTCTTCGCTCTGACCCGCGCCGGGGACACGGCGGCGGCCGAGGTGGTCGGCACCGTCGCTCGCCGGCTTGCCCACGGCATCGCCGCGGTCGCCGCAGTGCTGGATCCGGAGCTGGTGGTCCTCGGCGGGGGCGTCGGATCGGGAGCGGGAGACCTCCTGGTGCCCCGGATCATCGAGGCGCTGGCCGCGATCTCCCCCTTCTCGCCGCGGCTCGCGGTCTCCAACCTGGGCGCCGACGCGGTCCTGACCGGAGCCGCCGCGATGGGGCTGCGCCTGGCCATCGACCGGGTGTTCGAGCGCTCCGACGCATCCCCCCGGGGCGTTCTCGCACCCTCGTGGCGAACCGGCCGGGCGGTGGGCGCGGGGGTTGGACGATGAAGCTGGCGGTGGTCGGTGCCGGCAGCACCTACACCCCCGAGCTGCTGCGCGGCCTCGGCGAGCTGGGTGAGGCAATCGGGCTCTCCGAGGTGACCCTCGAGGACGTCGACGCCGTGCGGCTGGAGGTGGTGGGCGGCGCCTCCGAGAGGGTGGCGGCAGCCCACGGGTTCACCGGCCACATCGAGAGGACCACCGACCTCGAGCGGGCCGTCGACGGAGCCGACTTCGTGGTCATCCAGATCCGGGTCGGCGGCCAGGCCGCCCGGCACCTGGACGAGACCCTTCCGCTTGCCTTCGGCCGCCTCGGCCAGGAGACGACGGGCGCCGGAGGCCTGGCCAAGGCGTTGCGCACGGTGCCCGTCGTACTTGAGATCGCCGAGCGGGTGCGCCGCGGCGCCGCTCCCGGCGCGTGGATCATCGACTTCACCAACCCGGTGGGCATCGTGACCCGCGCCCTCCTCGACGCCGGTCACCGCGCCCTCGGGCTCTGCAACGTGGCCGTGGGATTCCAGCGCCAGATGGCGGGCTGGCTCGGGGTGACGGCCGCCGAGGTGGAGCTCGGGCACGCCGGCCTCAACCACCTCACCTGGATACGCAGCGTCGGGGTGGGCGGCGTGGAGCGGATCGAGGAGCTGCTCGAAAGCCACGGCGACGACCTCGCCGAGCGGGTCGGGCTGCCCCGCCGGCTGCTCGAGCGTCTGCACGCCATCCCCTCTCCCCACCTCCGGTACTACTACCGTCACGACGCCGTCGTGGCCGAGCTGCACGGCCGGCCGTCGCGAGCTGAGGCGGTGGCCGCCATCAAGGGCCGGCTCCTCGATCTGTACCGGGACCCCGACCTGGCGGAGCTTCCTCCGCTCCTGTCCCAGCGCGGAGGCGCCCATTACAGCGAAGCCGCGCTCGAGCTGATCGCCGCCCTAGCCGGTGGCGGCGGCCGCCAGGTGGTGGACGTGCGCAACGGGGGCGCCATCCGCGGGCTGCCTGACGACGCGGTCGTCGAGGTCCCCGCGCTCATCGGGCGCGATGGCGCTCAGCCGCTCTCCGTGCCAGCCCTTCCGCCCCACATGGCGGGGCTTGTGGCCCACGTCGAGGCCTACGAGCGGCTGGCGGCCGGGGCGGCCAGGAGCGGCGACCGCGACCTGGCTGTGACGGCCCTGCTCACACACCCCCTGGTCGGGCAGATCGAGGTGGTCGAGCGGCTCGCCGCCGCCATCCAGGCCCATCAAGCCGCTCCGGCTCTGGCCTCCCCATGAGCTCCGACCACGCCCTCATCCTGGCCGTCGACGGTGGCGGCTCCAAGACCGACGTTGCGCTGCTCCAGAGCGACGGTGAGCTGCTCTCGGCGGTGCGGGGCCCGGGCTCCTCGCCCGAGCACCTCGGCTTGGAGAAGGCGCTGGCCGTGGTCGAACGGGTGATAGAAGCCGTCGCCGCCGACGCCGGGGTGGCCCTCGGCGACGGAAGGCGGGCTGAGGTCGGCGCTTTCTTCATGGCCGGGGCGGACCTCGCCGAAGACGAGCGCCGCCTCGGCACCGCCCTGGAGGCGCACGGGTGGGCCGACCGGGTCCACCTCGCCAACGACGGATTCGCCCTGCTCTGGGCGGCGACGGGCGGCGAGTACGGGATCGCCTGCGCCGTCGGCACCGGGATGAACTGCGTGGGACGGCTCGAGGATGGGCGCCGGGCGTGGTTCCCGGCGCTCGGGGCCGTGACCGGGGATTGGGGAGGTGGGCGCGACATCGGCCTGGCGGCGCTGGGTGTGGCGGTCCGCGCCGAGGACCGCCGGGGTCCGGCCACCGGGTTGAGCGCCGCCATCGCGTCCCACTTCGGCTGCGACACCGCCACCGAGGTGGCGGTCGCGGTCCAGAAGCGTCGCATCGACCTCTTCCGGCTCCGTGAGCTGGCCCCCATCGTGCTCCAGGCCGCTCGACTGGGCGACCCCGAGGCCGTCGCCATCTTCGAGCGCCAGGGGTCCGCGGTGGTGACCTTCGTGCGCGGTGCTCTCCTTCAGCTGGGTGTCGTGTCCGACCCCGTGGACATCGTCCTGGGCGGGAGCATCATGGTCGCCGCAGGCAGTCTCTTCGTGGACGGCGTTCGCGAGGGGATCCGGGAGCTGGCACCCCGGTCCCGCGTCGTGGTCTGTCGCGATCGCCCGGTGGTCGGCGCCGCCATCGCCGGGCTGGAGATGGTGGGAAGCGACCCGGTGGCCGCCGCCCGGGTGCGGGCCATGCTCGACGATTCGCGAATCCGGGTCGCCCCGGACCTGAACGGAGGGCCGCCTCCCTCGACCGGGCCCGTCCCGCCCCTCCTCCTCCCCTGAGGGCGGGGTCGCGCCGCGCCGCCCCAGAGCGGGGCAGTCAGTGCCTTCCCAGCCGGCGGCGGCCGAGGGGGACACCGCCGTTCCCCTCCCGGGCGGTCGCCTGATGGGTGACCGTGGGTTCGCGGGAGTGCCACGATACCCGCGAATGCTCCACCCGCCCGCCCAACCCGCCCTGGTCCGCCTGATCAACATGCGGGCGGTCTTCGACGTGGTGCATGCGGAAGGCCCCACGACCCATCCGGAGATCGTGCAGCGAACCGGGCTGTCGAAGCCGACCGTCTCCGAGGTGCTGAGCCAGCTGTCGGAGCGGGGCCTGGTTCGCGGCGTCGGCCGCACCAGCGGCCGTCGCGGGCCGACCGCCCAACTCTACGGTGTCGACCCCGCCGCGGGCTGGGTCCTCTGCCTGGACGTGGGCAGGGAGTGGCTCCGCTCGGTGGTCACCGACCTCTCCGGCGCGGTGGTGGGACGGGCCGCGATCCGGACCCCGGGAGGGGGCGCCGGCGCCGTCATCGACGAGCTCCAGAGCGCAGCGCGCCAGGCGGTGGCGGAGGCCAGCCTCTCAGCCCAGGACGTGACCCAGGCGGTGGTGGGGACGCCCGGCGTGTTCCGCCCCGGGGAGGACCGCTTCTCACTCGCCCCCCACCTCTTGGGGTGGGAGTCGGCTGCGGTGACCGGCGAGATCAGGAGAGCCCTGGTGGCCCCCGTGGTCTTCGAGAACGACGCCAACCTCGCAGCCCTGGGCGAGATGACGGAGGGATGCGCTCGCGGACGGCGCGACTTCGTGCTCCTCTGGGTCGGCATCGGGGTGGGGATGGGGGTGATCCTGGATGGAGCGCTGCGGCGGGGGGCGTCAGGGCTGGCCGGCGAGATCGGCTATCTGCGGCTCGACCCGGTACCGGAGGCTGAGCAGCGGACCGGCGTGCCGCCGGCGTGGGGAGCGGGGGCGTTCGAGCGCGAGGTGTCTGCACAGGCAGTCGTGGAGCTCGCGGCCGAGCTCGGCGTGATCGGGGCGGACCAGCCCGCCGCGGTGTTCAGCGCCGCCCGCGCGGGAGACCCGCGCGCCCGCCAGGTGGTCGACATCGAGGCGCGGCGGTTGGCGGGCGCCATCGCATCGGTGTCGGCGGTGCTGGACCCGGAGCTGGTCGTGCTCGGTGGTAGTGTCGGGGCCGGGGGCGGCGACCTGCTGGTCGACCGGCTCGCCGAGTTCCTCCCGCTGATCTCACCCTTCTCGCCGCAACTGGCCAGCTCGGCGCTGGGCAGCGAGGCGGTGCTCGTCGGTGCCAGAGCCCTGGGCACGAGGCTGGCCCTGGACCGCCTTCTCGGCGTCAGTGGCAGGGAACCGATGGCCGGAGACACACGCACCGGGCCGTCGCCGGTCGCAACCCCGATGGTGGCAGCCGCCACCCGGGGGTCGGCGCCTTTCAGCGGCGGCGCAGCCCAGGTCTGATACCGCCCGGGATCCCGCCGGCCTGGATCGGCGAGAGGGCGGGAGCGCTCTCCACCGATGCCCCGCCCGGAGCCCGACGCTTCCATTTCGAGGGCGACCCGGTGTCGCCGAACGCATGCGGCAGCTGGTCGACGATGCAGAGGATGCATCCCGCTGGCCTAATCGCGACTTGCTGCCAGGTAGCTCGCGAGGTAAAGGAACCACAGAGAGAGGGTGACGACGAGACCCATCGACGTCTTCGCGCCGATGAGGACACCGGGAGCACCCAGGCAGGCGATCTTCCGGTGGCGGCTTGACGACCGAGCGTCATGTCTCGAGACACGACATGGCGCGCCCAGGAGGATTTGAACCCC
>Ga0181524_10002610_pt1 | contig 18300 bp, 17 predicted proteins | sample PEATcosm2014_Bin_34_FD_119761 | JGI IMG/M metagenome (GOLD analysis project Ga0181524, IMG submission 119761) | Peatland microbial communities from MTU Mesocosm Facility, Houghton, MI, USA - PEATcosm2014_Bin05_60_metaG | ecosystem: Environmental > Terrestrial > Soil > Wetlands > Peat | place...
AACGGTGTGGGCGACCAGCAGCAGGACGCGCCCTTCCACCGCGCCGAGAGTTTGCCAGCGCTGTTCGCCGCCCTCGACGCGATCCAGATGCGTGAGGGCGAAAGGATCGGCGAACGCCCGCATGGCGGTCTCGAAGCTGACCCCATGCTTGCGCAGATTGGCGGCAGCCTTGACGGGGTCCCACTCGAACCGGGTTGCCATACGGAAATGTTACTACACGACTGCCCTATCGGACAATGGCGTTCTTTTCGGGGCTCTCGGCGAGCCCGGCGCCCTCACTCGTACAGCGGCCTGCGCGAGGTGTGCCGGATGGCGAGAACCTCGATCGTCTCCTCGTTGACGCGATAGAAAAGTCGATACGGAAAATGGAGGAAGGCCGCAACGCGCACGCCCGGACGCTCGGCGGCTTCGGGCGCGCCGTGCGGGAATTGGAGAAGGCGCGTCTCGAGCGCCGTGAGCCGCGCTTCGAACTCCGCGCGCGCCAGCGGCCAGTGGACGGCCTGATAGTCGTGAATCGCACGAGGTCGGCGAGAGCGCTTTCGGCGTAGCGAATCCTCATCCCAAGCGAAACTTCGCGCGAACCGCGTCGACCGCCTGCTCACTCGCGAACCGGCCGTTGCGCGCATCCTCCAGCCCGCGATCGATGGCGGCGAGTTCCTGCGGCGAAGCGTGGTAGACGCCGGAACGCTCGGCCTCGATGCTCCGCGCGGCCTCCAGCAACGCCTGCTGATCCTCCGCCGGCCAGCTTTCGATCCTGGGAAGCAGTTGTTTGAGAGCGTTGATCATGGGCAAGTTTATAGCACGCGCCGCGCGTTCGAGGCGAGCGCATATCGCGCGCCGCGACAGCCCTCACCCTTCCACCGCCACCCCGTTCTCGGCGCACCATTCGCGCAGCGCCTTCTCCTTCGCGGCGGCTTCGAACGCGTACCATTTGTCCAGCGCGCCCTCGCGCGTCAGCAGGTCCCTGAACCGCCGATAGGCGCCGCGGCGCGAGAAGATTTGCGCGACCTCGTCGTAATGGTCGGCGAGTTCTTCGTCGGCGAAGCGCATGACCAGCCGCTTGCCGAGATCGAGGTCTCGCGCGCTGGGCAAGGCGATGTATTTCGCTCCGTCGTCGACGTCGTCGGGCAGTTCCTCGAAATTGTCGCCGAACTCGGAATGCCAGAACATCGCGCCGGTTTCCCGGCAGAGATAGGCCGAGTTGTCGGAATTTCCCGCGCTGACGAATTCGAAGGACAATTCAATGTCCTTCCAGGCGACCGGCATGATCGAACCGCGCTCCCTGTCTCTCGTTACGTCGTTACGAAGCCGTCCACTTACCCCATTCTCTCCAGACGCGCCGCGTTCGCAAGCCCGCTTTCGCCCGCCGTCCGTTCGCAACCGCGATTGGCCGTCGACCCGCCCGTCGCCATTCCCGCGCAACCGGAAATCCAGCGTCGGCCGCGTGCACGACCGGCGCGGGGATGACGGCCCCCTGGGGACGGCGGGGCGGCGTCCTCTCAGAACGCCCGAGCGATCGCCTCCGCCACCTCTCGATGCACCGCGTTGCGCGTGTCCATCGGCGCGCTCGACTCGGTGTAGTAGACCGCGGCGAGAATCGGGGCGCGGGCGGGCGGGCGGAGGATCGCGATGGTGTCGGCGGTTCCGTGGTCGCCGCTGCCGGTCTTGTCAGCGATGCGCCAGGAGGGCGGCAGGCCGGCGCGCAGGCGTTGGTCGCCGACCTTGTCGCCGGCCATCCAGGCTTCGAGCTGGCGGCGCGAGCCTTCCGACAAGGCGTCGCCGAGCAGCAGCGTCTGCAGGTCGCGCGCCATCGCCGCCGGCGTGGTGGTGTCGCGCTCGTCGCCGGGAATGGCGGCGTTGAGGCTGGGCTCGTCGCGATCGATCCGCGTGATTTCGTCGCCGAGGAAACGCGCGTAGCGCGTCACGCCGGCGGGGCCGCCGATCGCCAGCAACACGAGATTGGCGGCGGTGTTGTCGCTCCACTGGATCGCCGCGGCGCAGAGGTCGGCGAGGCTCATCGCGCCGTCGCCGACATGCGTCTTGGTCACCGGCGCGTATTCGAGGAGATCGCCGAGCCCGTAGGCGATGCGCCGGTCGAGCCGCTCCGTCCCCGCGTCCACGCGCTCGAGAACGGCGGCGGCGGCGAGCACCTTGAACGTGCTGCACAACGGGAAACGCTCGTCGGCGCGATGCGCGAGACGACGGCCGCTCTGCGTGTCGAGCACGGCGACGCCGAGACGCCCGCCGGCGCGCGCCTCGATCGCCGCGATGCGCTCGCCCGCCGCCTGCAAGGCGTCGCCGGCGCGCGCGCGGATGGGCGCGAGGCACGCCGCCAGGCCGACGACAAAGGCGCGGCGGCCGCTCTCCAATCTCATTGCGAATCTCCCAGGTCCGCGCCTCGGCGACCGCGCGCCATCGTCGCAGCCGAGCGATAACGGCTTGCCAGCCTATACGCCATCGCTATGCTCGCAAACGTGGCTCACGACGTCTTCATCAGTTATTCCGCGAAGGACAAAGCGGCGGCCGACGCGGCTTGCGCCGTGATGGAGCGCAACGGCGTTCGCGTCTGGATGGCGCCGCGCGACATCCTGCCGGGCGTCGGCTGGGCGCAGTCGATCATCGGCGCCATCAACGGCGCGCGGGTGATGGTGCTGGTTTATTCCAGCAGCGCCAACGCCTCCCACCAGATCGAACGCGAAGTCGAGCGCGCCATCAACAAGGGCATTCCCGTCGTGCCCTTCCGCGTCGAGGACGTGCAGCCGAGCGCGACGCTGGAATATTTCATCTCCGAGACGCACTGGCTCGACGCCTTCACCCCGCCGTTGGAGAACCACCTCGAACATTTGGCGGATGCGGTCAAGCGACTGCTCGCCTCCGAATTCGTGCAGCCTACGCAACCGAAAGCCGAGGCCGTCGGCGACGGCGTCGAAGCGGCGAGGAAGGACGAAACGGCGCAGGCCCCGCCCCGCCCCGCGGCGCCGGAGCCGCACAAGACCGAGCGGGCCGCGCCTGAAAAGCAGGCGGCCGAGGCCGTCGAGCCTGCCGGCGACCACGCCGTCGCCTCGCACGCGACCGCTGCGGCGGCGCCCAAGACGATAGGGCCGCCAAGCCGGCTGTGGCTCGCCGTCATCGCCGGCTGCGCGATCCTGGTCATCGCCGCGGGTTGGGCGTTCCTGCACAAGGGCCAACTCTTTCCGACGCCCGCCGAGGACGCGGCGAGCCAAGACGCCTCCGGCGATCTCTACCGCTACGGCCGCGGCGTCACGCGGGACTACGCCCAGGCGATGAGCTGGTATCGCAAAGCCGCCGATCAGGGCGCCGCGGCCGCTCAGAACAACATCGGCGATCTCTACCGCAACGGCCTGGGCGTCGCGCAAGACTTCGCCGAAGCCGCGACCTGGTACCGCAAGGCGGCCGACCAGGGCTTCGCCGCCGCGCAAACCAGTCTCGGCTATCTCTACGCCAACGGCCGCGGCGTCGCGCAGGATTTCGTCCAGGCCGCGGCGTGGTATCGCAAGGCCGCCGACCAGGGCGACGCGGTCGCGCAAGCCAGTCTCGGCTATCTCTACGCCAGCGGCCGCGGCGTCGCGCAGGATTTCGCCCAGGCGATGACGTGGTATGGCAAGGCCGCCGATCAGGGCAACGCGGTCGCAGAGGACAATATCGGCGTTCTCTACGCCAATGGCCAGGGCGTCCCACGGGACTACGCCCAGGCGTTGACGTGGTACCGCAAGGCGGCCGATCAGGGCTATACGGTCGCGGAAGTCAATATCGGCGTTCTCTACGCCAACGGCCAAGGCGTCCCGCGGGACTACGCCCAGGCGATGACGTGGTACCGCAAGGCCGCCGATCAGGGCTTTGCGGTCGCGCAAAACAACATCGGCTTTCTCTACGCCAACGGCCAAGGCGTCGCGCAGGACTACGCGCAGGCCGCGGCGTGGTATCGCATGGCGGCCGATCAAGGCAACGCCGTCGCGCAAGACAATCTCGGCGCCCTCTACGACCGCGGTCAAGGCGTGCCGCAGGACTTCGTCCAAGCCGCGGCGTGGTATCGCAAGGCCGCCGATCAGGGCAACGTCCTCGGGCAAGCCCATCTCGGCGCACTCTACGCCAGCGGACATGGCGTCGCGCCGGATTTCGCCCAGGCCATGGCGCTGTATCGCAAGGCGGCCGATCAGGGCGTCGCCATCGGGCAAGCCGGCATCGGCGAACTCTACGCCAACGGCCAAGGCGTGCCGCAGGACTTCGCCCAGGCGATGACCTGGTATCGCAAGGCCGCCGACCAGGGCTACGCGGCCGCGCAAAGCGATATCGGCGATCTCTACGCCAACGGCCGAGGCGTCGCGCAGGATTTCGTCCAGGCCATGGCCTGGTACCGCAAGGCCGCCGATCAGGGCTACGCGGCCGCGCAGACCAGCGTCGGCTACCTCTACGCCAGCGGCCAAGGCGCGCCGCGGGATTACGCCCAGGCGATGACGTGGTACCGCAAGGCCGCCGACCAGGGCTATGCGCCGGCGCAAGTCTATGTCGGCGATCTCTATTGGGGCGGCCATGGCGCGCCGCAGGACTACGTCCAGGCGATGACGTGGTATCGCAAGGCGGCCGATCAGGGCAACGCGATCGCGCAAACCAGCGTCGGCTATCTCTACGCCAACGGCCAAGGCGCGCCGCAGGATTTCGTCCAGGCCATGACCTGGTACCGCAAGGCCGCCGATCAGGGCAACGCGATCGCGCAAAGCGATATCGGCGATCTCTATTGGAACGGCCAGGGCGTGCCGCGGGACTTCGCCCAGGCGATGATGTGGTACCGCGAGGCGGCCGATCAGGGCAACGCGATCGCGCAAACCAGCGTCGGCTATCTCTACGCCAACGGCCAAGGCGCGCCGCAGGACTTCGCCCAGGCGATGACCTGGTACCGCAAGGCCGCCGACCAGGGCTATGCAGTCGCGCAAAGCGATATCGGCGATCTCTATTGGAACGGCCAAGGCGTGCCGCAGGACTTCGTCCAGGCGATGACGTGGTACCGCAAGGCGGCCGATCAGGGCAACGCGATCGCGCAAACCAGCGTCGGCTATCTCTACGCCAACGGCCAAGGCGCGCCGCAGGACTTCGCCCAGGCGATGACGTGGTACCGCAAGGCCGCCGATCAGGGCTACGCGATCGCCCAAAGCAATATCGGCGATCTCTACTTCAACGGCCAAGGCGCGCCGCAAGACTACGTCCAGGCGATGACGTGGTACCGCAAGGCGGCCGATCAGGGCAACGCGGCCGCGCAAAACAGCATCGGCTATCTCTACGAGCGCGGCCTGGGCGTCCCGCAGGACCTCGCCCAGGCGTTGGCGTGGTATCGCAAGGCCGCCGATCAGGGCTACGCGATCGCCCAAGACAATATCGGCATTCTCTACCGGGACGGCGAAGGCGTGCCGCAGGATTTCGTCCAGGCGATGACGTGGTTTCGCAAGGCCGCCGACCAGGGCAACGCGGCCGCGCAAAACGATGTCGGCAATCTCTACTGGAACGGCCAAGGCGTGCCGCAGGACTACGTCCAGGCGATGACGTGGTATCGCAAGGCCGCCGACCAGGGCTATGCGATCGCGCAAGACAATATCGGCTTTCTCTACGCCAACGGCCAAGGCGTGCCGCAGGACTTCGTCCAGGCGATGATGTGGTATCGCAAGGCCGCCGATCAGGGCAACGCCGCCGCGCAGGACAATATCGGCTTTCTCTACGCCAACGGCCAAGGCGTCCCGCAGGACTTCGTCCAGGCGATGACGTGGTATCGCAAGGCCGCCGATCAGGGCAACGCGGTCGCGCAAGACGACATCGGCTATCTCTACGAGCACGGCCAGGGCGTGCCGCAGGACATGACCCAGGCCGTGGCGTGGTATCGCAAGGCCGCCGATCAGGGCAACAACGACGCGATCGCCGCGGTGAAAAGACTTACGGGCCAGACCGTGTCGAAGAAGAAATGAGCCGCCGGCCGGGCCGCGCTCGCGACGAGGGCCGACGCGGCGAGCCGATGGCGTCCCGCCCCCGTCACTTCGCGTAGAGGCCGGCGATCTCCTTCGCCAAGGCGCTCTCGTTCGCCGGGCGTTTCAGCTTCAGCGTCGGCGTCGTCAGGCCGGCGGCGATGGTCCAGGGCTCGAGCGTCAGCCAGACCTTGCGCGGCGTCGCGTAATCCGGGAAATGCGCGAGAGCGCTCTTGATCCGCGCGAGCGCGAGCGCGCGAACCCGATCCGAGGCCAAGACGTCCTCCGGCGCGCCGGCGAGCCCCAGCGCTCTGGCCTCCGCTTCGAGCCGGGAGCGGTTCAGCACCGCGACGGCGGCGATGAACGGGCGCTGCTCGCCGATCACCATCGTCTGTTCGAACAGCGGGTCGGCGCCGATGGCCTGTTCGAGATCGGCCGGGGAGACCTTTTCGCCGGTCGACGTGGCGATGATGTCCTTGATCCGTCCCTTGATGAACAGCCGGCCGCCGCTGAGGCGCGCCTGATCGCCGGTGTGCAGCCAGCCGTCGAGCTCCAACGCGCGCGCGGTGTCCTCGGGGCGGCGCCAGTAGCCGAGCATGACGTTGGGCCCCCTGACCATGAGCTCGTCGTTGTCGCCGATGCGAACCGAGACGCCCGGGATCGTTTCGCCGACCCTCTCGGGATCGTTGTGTCGAGGCGGGCGCGCGCCTTTTCCACGCTCGCCGCCGCGCGCCCGGTGTCTTCTGTCGGTCACACCGCCGATATACGTCACTGCCGAAGCGGAGGCGTCGCATGGCGAACGAAGTGGACCAAACGGCGGAGCTCGATCGGCTGCAAGCCGCCTACAAGGCGGCGGTCGAGCAATGGATCAAGGCGATCCGGGAGGAAGAGGCGCTGGCCTCGGTCAATCATTCCGTCGCCGAAGTCGACGCGTGGGAGGCGGCGCATTTTCGCGAGGACGAGCTTCGCGACGCGGTCAAGGCCGCCAAGAAGGACTACGAGGACGCGTTGCGCCGCGAGTTTTATGACTTCTGAGGCGTTGCGGCGTTACGACCTCGGGATGGTCGACCGCAAATCCATGGTGGGTGGGTCGGGCTCGCCCGCGGCCCTGCCCCGCCCGGCGGGACCTTCGCGACGAACCATCGCGCCGAATTCGACGCGCCGGGTCGCTTTCGCGCTTGACAGCCGGGCCGCCTTCCCCGCGTAATCCAGGCGTCGGGCGTGGATTGCCTGGGCCGGGGGTTTCGTAAAAAACGTTTCGTATGCGGGCCGGCCGTGCGCGCGGCCGGCGCCACCGGCTGTCGCGGGGGTGGCGTTGCGGAGTTGCGTTCGCAGGGGATGGATGGGCGTCGCGGCGGCCTCGCTCGTGGCGACGGCGCCCGTCGCGGCGCTCGCCGGCGCCTGGACCTGGCCGGAAGGAACCGGTCAGGCGATCCTTTCCCTGGCGATGGGCGAGGGCGACTACGGCGGCTGGACGGGCGCCGGCCCGGCGCGCGAGACGCGGCTCGAAAGCTCCCTCGAGCTGGAATACGGCCTGCGCGACGAGTTGACCGCCTTCGTTCAAGGCGGGGTCGAAGACTACGCCATCGCCGCCCCGGTCGCCGACGCCTACCGGGGTCTCGACTATAGCGCCGCCGGCCTGCGGGCGCGGCTGTTTTCGTCGCAATCGCTGGTGTGGTCGGTGCAGGGGACCGCGCTCCTTCCCGGCGCGCGCGATCCCTCGCGGCCCGCGCAGGCCGGAAACACCGGCTTCGACAGCGACTGGCGCACGCTCCTCGGTTCGAGCTTCGTCCTCGGGGGCTGGCAGAGCTTTGCCGACGCCAGCCTCGGCTACCGCACTCGGGCCGACGGGCCGCCGGACGAATGGCGCGCCGATCTGACGTTCGGCGTCCATCCGCGTCCGGACGTGACGATCATGCTGCAATCCTTCAATTCCGTCTCGAACGGATCGCACCCGCCGCTCTTTCCCGCCGAGCAGACCATGACCGTCGAGCCGAGCCTGGTCTACGACTTCAACAAGGACTGGTCGGTTCAATTCGGCATGTATGCGACGCTGCGGGCGATCAACGCCAACCGCGAGGCCGGCGTCGTCGTCGCCCTATGGCGGCGATTCTGAGGCGGGGCGTCGGGCTCCGGGCGGCGCCGGCCGAGCGGAGGTCGCGACGACGGGCCGCGAGAAACGGCGTGCAATCGTGCCCCCAGAGTGCTACCTTCGGCGCAACGGAGGTGCGACAATGTCCAGCGTTCAAAAGCTCAGCGTGGCGCTGACGCCGGAAAACATCGCCATGTTGAGAGAGGCCGTCGAGAGCGGCGAATACACTTCGACGAGCGAAGTCGTTCGCGACGCGTTGCGCCTGTGGAAGACGCGGCGCGCGGCGCTGGAGCGCGACGTCGAGGACTTGCGGCGCCTCTGGCGCGAGGGACTGGCGAGCGGCCCATCGACGGACGGCGAAGCCGTGTTCGATCGCCTGCGCGACAAATACGCCTCGTCGAAAGCTGAACGATGAACCGCCTCGTCGTGACGCCGCGCGCCGCCGCCGACCTTGAAGAGATCGGCGATTTCATCGCGCTCGACAATCCGACGGCCGCGCTGCGATTCATCGAGCGGCTCGAACTGGCCTCGCGCCTGCTGCGCGACCATCCGCACATCGGCGTGGCGCATGATGAGATCGCCGAGGGCGCTCGCATATTTCCCGTCGGAAATTACCTGATCTTGTTTCGCGCGCTCGAAGACGGCGTCGAGATCGTGCGCTATGCGCACGGCGCGCGCAGGCTGCAGGGTCTCGTCTGAGCCGGCCCTTGCGCCGCGCCATGGGCGGAGCGTCGCCTCGTCGAACGGCGCGCCGTTGACCCAAAGTTAACGCCTAGCAACCATATTTCGCCCACGCGGCCGCATCGGGTGGAGATATGACTCATCTTTGCAATCTCTTGACGATTAAGGTCCGCATCGCCCTGGTCAGCGTCGCCTTCGTCGCCGGACTGGTCGTCATCGGCGGCGTCTATCTCCTCGGCGCCCGCGATGTCGGCGCCGCCTTCGCGGACGCCACGGCCTATTCGGCGCTGGAGCAGAAGACGAACAATATCGGCGAGGCCGCGATCTCGCTCAAGGCCGCCAGCCGCGACGTCCGCTTCCAGCACGGATCGACCGACGTGCAGAAATTCGCCGATGGAGCGAAGGAGCTGTCCCAGCGGGTCGACGCCTTCGCCGCGGCGCCGCGCGCCGAGGGCTTCGGCAAGTCGGTCGACGCCCTGCGCATCGAAACCGATGCGATAGCGAAGCAATTCGCCACCGTGCAGACGATGCAGAAGACGCTCGGCGATCCGGGTTCGGGCGGGGTCCTCGACCGGGTCGATGCGACCGGCGCGACGCTGGCGGATCGCGTCAAGGCGATCATCTCCAACCAGGAGACGGCCGAAGCCGAGCGCCTGCTCGCCGCGCTGAACGGGATGCGTCGCGCCGAGGCGGCGTTCGCCCTGAGCTACGACGACAGCCTGACGGGCGAATGGGAGGTCGGCTACGGCCGGTTCGACAACACCCTCAAGCGCGCCGACTTGGCGCCGGAAACGAAAGACGCCCTGCGCGCCGGCCTCGAGGGCTATGGCGAGGCTTTCAAGGCCGCCAGCGCGGCGCAGACCGATTTCATGCGCGCCGCGGAGAGGGTGAGCGGCGCCTTGGACCTGATCAGCCCGATCTTGCGCGATCTCGACGCGAAAGTGTCGGCCGACGGCGAGGCGGCGGGCGCCCGGCTCGCGACGGCCGAAACCCAGACCCGCGACATCATCCTCGTCACCATTCTTCTGGCGCTCGCGGGCGGCCTGACTTCGGCGCTGTTCGTCGGGCGCACCACCGCCAAGCCGCTCGGCCAGTTGCGCGACGCGATGCTCGGCCTGGCGGCCGGGCGCCTCGACGCCGAGATTCCCGCGCTCGGCCGCGCCGACGAAATCGGCCAGATGGCCAGGACCGTGGCGACCTTCAAAGAGGCCGCGCTGGACCGACAGCGCCTGGAGCGCGAAACGCGGGCTCAACGCGAGACGAGCGAATCCGAGCGGCAGAGCCACGAGGCCGAGCGCGCGGCGCACGCCCGCGAGCAGGAGCAGGTCGTCGCCGTCATCGCTCGAGGCCACGAGCGCTTGTCGCGCGGCGACCTGACGCACCGCATCGGCGAGGCTTTCCCGCCCGCCTACCAGAAGGTGAAGGACGACTTCAACGGCGCGATGGCGCAATTGCAGCACACGCTGTCGGTCATCTCGACGACCTCCGAAGGAATCCGCGCCAACGCCGGCGAAGTGGCGCAAGCCTCGGACGATCTTTCGCGTCGCACCGAGCAGCAGGCGGCGACCCTCGAGGAGACCGCGGCGGCGCTCGAAGAGATCACCACGACGGTGAAGAAGGCGGCCGAGGGCGCGAACCACGCGCGCGACGTCGTGGCCGCCGCCGACGGCGACGCCAAGAAGGGCGCGCAGGTGGTGCGCCAGGCGGTCGCGGCGATGGGCGCCATCGCCAAATCGGCGCAGCAGATTTCCCAGATCATCGGCGTCATCGACGAAATCGCGTTCCAGACCAACCTCCTGGCGCTGAACGCCGGCGTCGAGGCGGCGCGGGCCGGCGACGCGGGTCGCGGTTTCGCGGTCGTGGCGGCCGAAGTGCGCGCGCTGGCGCAGCGCTCGGCCGAGGCGGCCAAGGAGATCAAGGGGCTGATTTCCGCTTCGACCACGCAGGTCGGCCAGGGCGTCGAACTGGTGGCCGAGACCGGAGCGTCGCTCGAACGGATCATGGCGCAGGTCGCCGACGTCAACGCCGTCATCATCGAAATCGCGGCGGGCGCCAAGGAGCAGGCGGCCGGGCTCGACGAAGTCAACGTCGCGATCGGCCGGATGGATCAGGTGACGCAGCAGAACGCGGCGATGGTCGAGGAATCGACGGCGACGAGCCGTTCGCTGTCGGCCGAGACCTCCGAGCTGGCGAAGCTGATCGGCCAGTTCCAGGTCGGCGGCGGAAACGACGACGCGGCGCTGCGCCGCGACCTGCAAAAGGCCGCCCCGCACGCCTTTTCGCCCGACCGTTCCCGTTCCTCGCCCGCCCCTCAAAGCGCGCGCCCGCGCGGCGCCGCGATCGCCGGCGCGCGGTAGGGGCGCGCGCGGAGGCTCGAGCCGGGGATTTGGCGCCGCGCCGGCCCTGTCGCCCTCTTCCCGCCTTGCGCCGAACCGCAAAGCGATGGAAATTCGCCGCGGTCTGCGAGCGGGGAACGCAGGGGCGAGGCCTTTGTCGGCGTCGACGTCGGAACGGGGAGCGCCTATGGCCAGAAACGCTGACGGCGAGAGCGCCCGGCTCGACGACGCCGCGCGCGCCGGCTGGCTCTATTACGTCGCCGGCAACACCCAGGACGAGATCGCCAAGAAGCTCGGCATTTCCCGGCAGACGGCGCAGCGCCTGGTCTCGCTGGCGATCGGCGAGCGCCTGATCAAGGTGCGCCTCGACCACCCGATCGCGCGATGCATGGAGCTCTCTTCCGCGCTACGGCAGCGCTACGACCTCCATTATTGCGAAGTCGCCCCGAGCGATCCCGCCTCGAGCTCGACGACGCTCGGGATCGCCCAGATCGCGGCCGCCGAGATGGAGCGCTGGCTGCGCCGCGCCGATCCGGTGGTCATCGGCATCGGCACGGGCCGCACCATGCGCGCCGTCGCCGACCAACTGCCGGCGATGGAATGCCCGCGCCACCGCCTCGTGGCGCTCGTCGGCACGACCAAGATCGACGGCTCGGCGTCGTTCTACGACGTCATCATCCGCGCCTCCGACACCGTGCGCGCGCCCCATTACCCGATGCCGCTGCCGGTCGTCGCGCGCTCGGCGGAGGAGCGCGATCTCCTGATGAGCCTTCCTTCGGTACGCAACGTCCTGGCCCTCGTCGAGCAGGCCGACGCGACGTTCGTCGGCGTCGGCTCGGTCGGCGAAAATTCGCCGCTGCTGATGGACGGCTTCATCACCGCCGAACAGAACGAGACGCTGCGCCGCGCCGGCGCCGTGGGCGAGATCACCGGCTGGGCGTTCGACGCGCGCGGGCGCCTGATCGACACGCCGCTCAACGATCGCATCGCCAGCGCTCCGCTGCGTCAGCCGACGAAACGCCTGATGATCGGCGTCGCCATGGGCGTCTCGCGCCGAGGCCCGCTCCGCGGCGCCCTGCTCGGCAAGCTGATCTCCGGCCTCATCACCGACGAAAGCACGGCGGAGCACCTGCTGCGCCGCTGATAGCGACCCACCGATCCTCTTGAATCGACGGAACTTACGCATTTTTGCTGCGCCGCAGCAACGATTCCGAATTGACATGCCGGGCGTTCGCAGCGAATATTCGCCCGCACGGAAGGCAAATGCTCACCACTGAGCGCGGCCCTGCAGTTGGAGGAAACACGCATGTCGACTCTCGTGAGGAGTCTTCTCGGGGCTTGCGCCCTGACCACCCTCTCCCTCTCCGCCTACGCCGACACGACGTTGACGATCGCCACCGTCAACAACGGCGACATGATCCGCATGCAGAAGCTGACGGACGATTTCACCAAGGCCAACCCCGGCATCACGCTCAACTGGGTCACGCTCGAAGAAAACGTCCTACGCCAGAAGGTGACGACCGACATCGCCACCAAGGGCGGCCAGTTCGACGTCCTGACGATCGGCACCTACGAGGTGCCGATCTGGGGCAAGAAGGGCTGGCTCGTGCCGCTGGACAATCTCGGCGCCGACTATGACGTCGACGATCTGTTGCCCGCCATCCGCGCCGGCCTGACGATCGACGGCAAGCTTTATGCGGCGCCGTTCTACGGCGAGAGCTCGATGGTCATGTATCGCAAGGACCTGATGGACAAAGCCGGCTTGAAGATGCCCAACGCCCCGACCTGGAATTTCATCAGGGAGGCGGCCGACAAGATGACGGACAAGGCGAATGGGGTGTACGGCGTCTGCCTGCGCGGCAAGGCCGGCTGGGGCGAGAACATAGCGTTCCTCACCGCGACTTCCAATTCCTTCGGCGCGCGCTGGTTCGACGAAAAATGGAACCCGCAGTTCAATACGCCGGAATGGAAGGCGACGCTGGACTATTACCTCGCGCTGATGAAGGCCGACGGCCCTCCCGGCGCTTCGTCGAACGGCTTCAACGAGAACCTCGCGCTGTTCAACGCGGGCAAGTGCGGCATGTGGATCGACGCCACTGTCGCCGCTTCCTTCGTCACCGGCAAGGACTCCACCGTCGCCGACAAAGTCGGTTTCGCGCTGGCGCCCGACAATGGTCTGGGCAAGCGCGGCAACTGGCTGTGGGCGTGGTCGCTGGCCGTTCCGGCCGGTTCGGCCAAGACGGCCGACGCCGAGAAGTTCATCGCCTGGGCGACGAGCAAGCACTACACCGAACTCGTCGCCTCGAAGGAAGGCTGGGCCAACGTTCCTCCGGGAACGCGCACTTCGCTTTACACCAATCCGGAATACTTGAAGGCGGCGCCCTTCGCGCAAATGACGCTGGACTCGATCAACGCCGCCGACCCGTTGCACCCGACCGTCAAGCCCGTGCCGTATACGGGCATACAATTCGTGGCGATCCCCGAGTTCCAGGGCATCGCGACGGATGTCGGCCAGGACTTCTCGGCCGCGCTGGCCGGGACGAAGACCGCCGACGCGGCTCTGGCCGCCGCGCAGGCGAGCACCGAAGCGGCGATGAAGAAGGCTGGTTACATCAAGTGACCGCCGCTCCGGCGATCGAAAGTTCGCCGGACTTCGCGCCGCAGGGGCGTCCTCCCCGCCTCGACCCCTCCCCGTTCGCGGGGAGGGGGATTGCGCCCTCCGCCCGCGAAGCCGACCCTTCAATCGGATCGCAATTCTCGGCGCCGGGCGCTGCTGCGATCGATCGCGAGGAAGTCTAGTCATGGCGACGCAACAGACGACGACGGCCGGCCGCATCCTGGTCGCCCCCTCGGTCATTCTCCTGCTCCTGTGGATGATCGTGCCGCTGGGCATGACGCTGTATTTTTCGTCGCTGCATTACAGCCTGCTCGACCCCGACAACGTCAGCTTCGTCGCGCTGCAGAACTACACCTACTTCCTGAGCGATCCGAATTTTCTGACGGCGCTCACGAACACGCTCGTTCTCGTCGTTTCGGTGCTCGCCATCAGCGTATGCGGCGGCGTTCTCGTCGCGCTTCTGATGGATCAGCCGATCTACGGGCAAAACGTCGTCCGCTTGATGGTCATCGCGCCGTTCTTCGTCATGCCGACGGTCAGCGCGCTGGTGTGGAAGAACCTCTTGATGAATCCGGTGTCGGGCCTGTTCGCCTGGCTCGCCAAGTCGTTCGGCCTGCCGGCGGTCGACTGGTTCACCAATTGGCCGATGGTTTCGGTGGTGCTCATCGTCTCCTGGCAATGGCTGCCGTTCGCCAGCCTGATCATGTTGACGGCGCTGCAATCGCTCGACGAGGAGCAGAAGGAGGCGGCCGCGCTCGACGGCGCGGGGCCCGTTTCGTTCTTTTTCTATATCGTGGTTCCGCACATCGCGCGTGCGGTCACCGTGGTCATCCTCATCGAGACGATCTTTCTCCTGAGCGTCTTCGCCGAAATCTACGTCACCACCAACGGCGGCCCGGGCGTCGCGACGACCAACATCGCCTTCCTCGTCTACAAGCAGGCGCTGCTGAATTTCGACGTCGGCGGCGCCTCCGCGGGGGGCGTCGTCGCGGTGGTGCTGGCGAACGTCGTGGCGATCTTCCTGATGCGCATCGTCGGCAAGAACCTGGAGGGCTGAGCCATGGCGCTCAAGCAGACGGCGGGCAAACGGATCGGCATGACGGCGCTCGCTTGGGCAATCGGCCTCCTGATCTTCTTTCCGATCCTTTGGACCTTCGTCACCAGCTTCAAGAGCGAACTCGACGCTTTCGCCATACCGCCGAAGTTCCTGTTCTTTCACTGGACGACGGAAAACTACTTCGAGGTCCAGTCGCGCTCGAACTATCTCCTGTTCGCCTACAATTCGATTGTGTTGTCGGTCGGCGCCAATGTCGTCGGGCTCCTCATCGCCGTGCCCGCCGCGTGGTCGATGGCCTTCGCGCCGACCAAGCGCACCAAGGACGTGCTGATGTGGATGCTCTCCACCAAGATGATGCCCGGCGTCGGCGTGCTCGTTCCGATCTACCTGTTGTTCCGCGATTTCCACCTGCTCGACAACCGCCTCGGCATCGGCTTCGTCCTTCTGATGTTGAACCTGCCGATCCTGATCTGGATGCTCTACACCTACTTCAAGGAAATTCCGGTCGACATCCTCGAGGCGGCGCGCATGGACGGCGCCTCGCTCGCCAACGAGATCATCTATGTCCTGACGCCGATGGCCGTGCCCGGCATCGCCTCGACGATGTTGCTGGCGATCATCCTGTCGTGGAACGAGGCGTTCTGGACGCTCAACCTGACGACGTCGAACGCGGCGCCGCTGACCGCGTTCATCGCCTCTTATTCGGCGCCCGAAGGCCTGTTCTGGGCCAAGCTCTCGGCCGCTTCCACCCTCGCCATCGCGCCGATCGTCATCCTCGGCTGGTTCTCGCAGAAGCAATTGGTGCGCGGCCTCACCTTCGGCGCGGTGAAATAGACGCAGCCTCAACGGAAGAGACGACCATGGGCAGCATCCAACTCGTCGGCGTGCGCAAGGAGTTCGGCGGCGTCAAAGTCATCAACGGCGTCGACCTCGAGATCGAGGACGGCTCGTTCACGGTGTTCGTCGGCCCGTCCGGCTGCGGCAAGTCGACGTTGCTGCGCCTGATCGCCGGCCTCGAGGACGTCACGTCCGGACAGGTGCTGATCGACGGATTGGACATGACCAACGTCGGGCCGGCCAAGCGCGGCCTCGCCATGGTGTTCCAATCCTACGCGCTCTATCCGCACATGAGCGTGCGCGGCAACATCGCCTTCGCGCTCAAGATGGCCAAGCAGCCCGCGGCCTTGATCGCCGAGAAAGTGCAAAAGGCCGCCGGCATCCTCAACCTGACCGACTATCTCGACCGCAAGCCGCGCCAATTGTCGGGCGGCCAGCGCCAACGCGTCGCGATCGGCCGCGCGATCGTGCGCGAGCCCAAGGCGTTCCTGTTCGACGAGCCGCTGTCCAATCTCGACGCCGCGCTGCGCGTGCAGATGCGGCTCGAGATCGGCGACCTGCACAAGAAACTGAAGACGACGATGGTCTACGTCACCCACGATCAGGTCGAGGCGATGACCATGGCGGACCGCATCGTCGTGCTCGACAAGGGCGAGATCGCCCAGATCGGCTCGCCGCTCGAACTCTACAACAAGCCCAACGGCCTGTTCGTCGCGCGCTTCATCGGCTCGCCGACGATGAATCTCGTCGGCGGGCCCTCGGCGGCCAAGCGCGGCGCGACGACGCTGGGGGTCCGGCCCGAGCACGTCGATCTCTCCACGACCGCCGGCGAGTGGCCGGCGCAGGTCACTCACGCCGAGCATCTGGGCTCCGAGACTTTCGTCTATGCGCAGGTCGAAGGCGCCGGGGCGCTGACGATCCGGCTTTCCGGCGAAGCCGGCTGCAAGGCCGGCGACCGGATATTCGTGACGCCGCGGGAGCCGCGCATTCACCTCTTCGACGATCGGGGAAGGGCGAAAGCGCCATGAAGCTGCGGGACAGAATCGCCGTCGTCACGGGCGGCGCGCGCGGCATCGGCGCGGCGATCGTCGACCGCTACGTCGCCGAGGGGGCGCGGGTCGCCATCGCCGATATCGCGCCCCCCGGCGAGGCCGAGATCGCCGCCCGTCACGGCGACAAGGCTTTCGGCGTGAAACTCGACGTGACGGATCGCGCTTCGATCGAGCGCGCCCTGGCGGCGGTCGAGGCGCGCTGCGGCGGCCTCGACATCCTCGTCAACAACGCCGCCGTCTTCGATATGGCGCCGATCGTCGAGGTGACGGAGGCGAGCTTCGACCGCGTCTTCGCGATCAACGTCAAGGGGCTCTTTTTCACCCTGCAGGCGGCGGCGCGCCGCATGATCGCGCGCGGACGGGGCGGCAAGATCATCAACATGGCCTCGCAGGCCGGCCGCCGCGGCGAGGCGCTGGTGTCGATCTACTGCGCCTCCAAGGCGGCGGTCATCAGCCTCACGCAATCGGCGGGCCTCGACCTCATCAAGCACGGCATCAACGTCAACGGCATTTCGCCCGGCGTCGTCGACACGCCGATGTGGGACGAGGTCGACGCGCTGTTCGCCAAATACGAGAAGCGCCCGCTCGGCGAGAAGAAGCGCCTGGTCGGGGAAGCCGTGCCCTTCGGCCGCATGGGGTCGCCCGCCGATCACGCCGGCGCGGCCGTGTTTCTCGCTTCCGCCGACAGCGACTACGTCGTGGCGCAGACGCTCAACGTCGACGGCGGCAATTGGATGAGTTGAACTTTCGCCAACTTAAGGAGGCGGCGGCCATGTATCTCGAACGTTTCACCCTCAAGGACCGGGTCGCGGTCGTCACCGGCGGCGCGCAGGCGATCGGGCTGGCCTGCGTCGAGGCGCTCGCCGAGGCCGGCGCCCACGTCTACATCGCCGACCGCAGTCCCGCGGCCGGGTCGCAGGGCCAGGCGCAGATGAAGGCGAAGGGCTACGATGTCGGTTTCCTCGAAATGGAGGTCACCGACTCCAGGCAGGTCGACGCCGGCGCGGCGCGCGTGATGAAGGAGCGCGGCCGGGTGGACATCCTCGTCTGCAACGCCGGCATCGCGCGCTCCGAGACCGCGGCCGAGGACGTCGCGGACGAGCATTGGCTCAACGTCGTCGACGTCAACCTCAACGGCCTGTTCTGGTGCTGCCGCGCCTTCGGCAAACCCATGCTGGCGGCGGGCCGCGGTTCGATCGTCAACATGGGCTCGATGTCCGGCTTCATCGTCAACAAGCCGCAGCCGCAGGCCTATTACAACGCTTCGAAGGCGGGGGTGCACCAACTGACCAGGTCACTGGCGGCCGAATGGGCCCCGCGCGGGGTGCGCGTCAACGCGGTGGCGCCGACCTACATCAACACGCCGCTCAACGCCTTTGTGAAATCGAAGCCGGCGATGTACGACGCCTGGATCGGCGGCACGCCGATGGCGCGACTCGGCGAATGCGACGAGGTCGCCGCCGTGGTGCTGTTCCTCGCCTCCGACGCGGCGAGCCTGATGACGGGCGCGATCGTGCTCGCCGACGGTGGCTACACCTGCTGGTGAGAACACGGCACGGATTCCAGGTTAACGGTCATTTCATTTGCAGGATTTCGAGAAGGAAATTCGTATTCCAACTCGCTGATTTTCTGCGTGTTTTGACGCTTCCGGGTGATTTG
>Ga0181524_10002620_pt1 | contig 18242 bp, 15 predicted proteins | sample PEATcosm2014_Bin_34_FD_119761 | JGI IMG/M metagenome (GOLD analysis project Ga0181524, IMG submission 119761) | Peatland microbial communities from MTU Mesocosm Facility, Houghton, MI, USA - PEATcosm2014_Bin05_60_metaG | ecosystem: Environmental > Terrestrial > Soil > Wetlands > Peat | place...
CCTCACGAATCGACGCCACAGAGAATCATAAGAGAGTCGCACTCTTCAAGCGGTTTTCTCAACCGCCGACAACCGACTCAAATGACTCGAAAAGTCCCCGGACGGACACTTAGAAATCTGCCGCCGAGCCGGGTTCACCATGCGCTTTTGCGCCCTTTGCCATGGCCCCCAAGACGTTGATTTTCCAAAGCGAATAATTTCGAGTCGGGCTCTAAGGCAACGACGTAGAAAAACGGAATTTGCATCCCAGCTTGCTAAGTTGCGTTAGTGGATAGCGGCGCGGTATACCATCGCGCTCCATTCGACTGATTTCGTAACTAATAATATCCGCCGCCTGCAATTCGCATAGGTTCCCCGGGGAGTCTGTGCCAACCGTCCCCAGTCGCGCATCGCCATAGTTCATAAAACCAAAATATCGCTCAATTCGTGGTAGCGCAAAATCTTTGTGTCTTGCAAAAATAATCGATATTTTCTCGTCAAATTGATAGGCCGAGGCATTTGCAAGGTGCATGATTGTGTCGATTATGCACCATTCGTATGTGTCCGAAAGCGCCTTAGATGGTTTTGAGACTTTCCTAGTAAACCCATAGGTGTGCGGAACGTGTTTGGCGATGACTTCGAGAAGCGCGTTGAGGATGCGTTCATGTTTTGCCTTGTCGCGCGATCCGTCCGGCAACTTGAAATCAAACGGCTCTTTCCAATTCTCGAAGTCGGTCATGTGAAAACATGCGATGCCCTCTGGTGCCAGAACGGCTTTCCACTCCGCCTCAAAGCCGCTCCAAGAGTCACAAGAGGCGAGGCAGCCGCCAAAGCTAAGCTGCCTGAGCCTCCCCGTAGCAGGATCGTGAAATCCGCTTTCGTCGAAGTAGCCCCAAAGCATGGCTACTAAATCTCCCGGCCGCCACCGCAGGGCAGCAGACAGTTCGCCAAAATAGGACGATTGGAGCCCAGCGGTGCTCATCCTAGCACCCCCCATCGGAAGGTGCTACGTCAAGTATAATATCCCCTCGGCGCTTCAGGAACAGGTTGAGAACGCGCGGCTTTCCGTGTTGCGAAGCGGCAGCTCGACGGCGTGCGGACGATTGCCTCGCAATCGCCTTGGGATGGCCGGGACAAGCCCGGCCGTGACGAGTCGATGCGTTCGGCCGCCGGTATTGTCCGCTCGCCGCGCCCCCTACACGATCCCCGCCGAAGTCCCGCCCGCCGCCGGCCGCTCGCGCGCCTTCTGATCGCGATAGCCCGAGGCGCGATAGGTCGCGATCGGCGCGACAGCGCCGCCCGAGCGCAGGCGCGCCATCGCCAGGATCGGCGAGACGTCGGTCAAGAAAGCGCGCTTCAGTTCGAGATGCGCGCCGAGCGCGTCGTTCGCCTCTTGCGCGCTGGCGAGCGCGGCGCGGTCGACGATGAGGGCCTGCGCGTGGGCGCGCTGCAACTCGATCGCCGATTGCATCAGGCTCTCGATCGGGTCGGTGACGTTGTGCGACTGGTCGATCATATAGGCGGGGGCGAAGCCGGCCGCCTTGCGGAGCGCGGCGTCGGCGAGCTCGTTGAAGACGAGGAACAGGCGGAACGGCGCAATCGAGCCGGCGTCGAGATCGTCGTCGCCGTATTTGGAATCGTTGAAGTGGAAGCCGGCGAGCTTGCCGAAGCGCGTCAGCCGCGCGACGATCTGCTCGATGTTGACGCCCGGCGCGTGATGGCCGAGATCGACGAGGCACTGCGCCTGCGGCCCCAGCTCCAGCGCCGCCGCGAAGCTCGTGCCCCAGTCGGCGACGACGGTCGAATAGAAGGCGGGCTCGTAGAGCTTGTGTTCGATGAACACGCGCCAGTCCAGGGGCAGGGCGGCGCAGATTTCGCGCATCGACTCGAGATAGCGGTCGAACGCGCGCGTCAGGTTGGACTGGCCGGCGAAGTTGGAGCCGTCGGCGATCCACACCGTCAACGCCTTCGAGCCGAGCTTCTGGCCGATCGCGATGCACGCCTTGTTGTGGGCGATCGCCGCCTCGCGCACGGCGCGCTCGACGTGGCTGAGCGAGCCGAACTTGTAGGAGAGCGTCTGGCCCGGCTGATCCTGAAAAGTGTTGGAGTTGACCGCGTCGAAGGCGAGCCCGCGCGCCGCCGCCGCCTCGCGCAATCCCGCCCAGTCGCTCGTAAAGTCCCAGGGAAAATGCGGCGAGATTCTCGGCGTCGCGCGCACGAGCTGCTGAATCGTTGCGCAGTCCTCGATCTTGTCCTCGACGCCGCGCGGCTCGCCGGGGCCAGGAAAGCGCGCGAAACGCGTGCCGCCCGTGCCGACGCCCCAAGTGGGGATCGCGACGCCGAAGGCCATGACGGCGCGGGCGATCGCCTCGATGTCGACGCCGCGGCGCGCGAGTTGCCGGGCGAGCGCTGCGTAATCTTCGTCGAGAGCGGGCCGAGCGGCGCGATTGCTTTCGGCGACCAAGTCGTCGGAGATACGGAAAGTCATGGCGTCGTGGCCTCCGCCTGGCGGTGCGATACGAGGTTCATCGCGTGAACGCCTGGGAATTGCCGGCGTCGACGTTGAGGATGTTGCCGGTCGACTTGGCCGAAAAGTCCGAGGCGAAGAAATAGACCGCTTCGGCGACGTCCTCGGGCAGCACCGAGAGCTTGAGCAACGAGCGCTGGCGGTAGACCTCCTCGAGCGCGTCCTCGCTGACCTTGTTGGAGGCGGCGCGCTGCTGGCGCCACTCGCCGGCCCATATTTTCGAGCCGCGCAGCACCGCATCGGGATTGACCGTGTTGACGCGGATCCCGTGCGGCGCGCCTTCGAGCGCCAGACAGCGCGCCAGATGGATCTCCGACGCCTTCGCCGCGCAATAGGCCGAGGCGCCGGGAGACGCGGCGAGACCGTTCTTCGAGGCGACGAAAACGATCGAGCCGCCGCATTTCTGCCTGATCATCAGGCGGAAGGCCTCGCGCGCGACGAGAAAATAGCCGGTCGCCAGCACATCGAGGTTCTTCCGCCACAGCGCCAAGCTGGTGTCCTCGATCGCGGCAGCGGAGGCGATGCCGGCGTTGGAGACGACGATGTCGAGGCCGCCGTAGGCGAGGACGGCGTCGGCGAAGCTCGCGGCGACGCCGGCCTCGTCGACGACGTCGAGCGGCAGGCCGACGACGGCGTCCTTGCCGTGTCGCTTGGCGATCTCGGCGAGGCGCGCACGAAGCGCCTCGCGGTCGATGTCGGCGAGCACGACGCAGGCGCCTTCGCTTATGAGCCGCAGCGCCGTCGCGCCGCCGATGCCGCCGGCGCCGCCGGTGATGAAGGCGACGCGCCCGGCGAGCGAACGGGGCCTGGGCATGCGTTTGAGCTTGGCTTCCTCGAGCAGCCAGTATTCGATGTCGAACGCCTCCTGTTCGGCCAGGCCGACATAGGCGTCGACGCCCGAGGCTCCGCGCATGACGTTGATCGCGTTGACGTAGAACTCGCCGGCGACGCGGGCCGTCGGCTTGTCCTTGGCGAAGGAGATCATGCCGACGCCGGGCACGAGATAGATCACCGCGTTGGGGTCGCGCATCGCCGGCGAATTGGGCCGCTTGCAGCGCTGGTAATAGGCGGAATAATCGGCGCGATAGGCCTCGATCGCTTGGTCGAGCCCCGCGACCACCGCCTCGAGATTGTCGGCCGCCGGATCGTAGGGCAGCACGAGCGGGCGGATTTTCGTGCGCAGGAAATGATCGGGGCAGGACGTGCCGAGCGGCGCGAGCTCGGCCAGCGCTTGCGAGCCGACGAATTCGAGCACTTCCGGCGCGTCGGTGAAATGGCCGACCTTGCGCTCGGCGCCCGAGATCTTGCCGCGGATGAGCGGCATCAGCCGCGCGGCGATGGCGCGCCGGCGCGCCGGTTCGGCCGGCTCGACGCGCGCCCCGCCGAAGGCCGGGCGCTTCTCGTTGGCGGCGAGCCATTCCGCCGCCTGATTGATGACGCGGAGCGTCGTCTCGTAGCACGCCTTGGCGGTTTCGCCCCATGTGAACAGTCCGTGACCGCCGAGCACGGCGCCGACGAGGCCGGGATTGCGCGCGGCCATCTCGCCGAGCTTGAGGCCGAGATCGAAGCCCGGTCGCTGCCAGGGCAGGAAGCCGAGTTCGCCGCCGAAAATTCGTTTCGTCAGCGCCTCGGCGTTCTCCGAGGCGGCGATGGCGATCACGGCGTCCGCGTGGACGTGGTCGACATGGGCGCGCGGCACGAAGGCGTGCAGCGGGGTGTCGATGGAGGTCGCGCGCGGATTGAGCGCGAAGGTGCAATGGTCGAACAGCGCGACCATCTCGTCCTCGTGCGCGAGGCCGCGATAAAGGCCCTTCAGGCTTTCGAGCTTGTCGAGATAGAGCGTGGCGAAGCCGTCGCGCTTCATCGAGCCGATGTCGCCGCCCGAGCCCTTCACCCAGAGCACCGTGACCGGCTGCTTGGTGAGCGGGTCGGGCATGACGACCTTGGCCGACGTATTGCCGCCGCCGAAATTGGTGATGCGCAGATCGCTGCCGAGCAGGTTGGAGCGATAGAGCAGTTTGCCGGGCTCATCGAGGGCCGCCGCATGGGCGTCGTCCCAGAGAATGCGAAGGGGCTGTGCCGCCGGCCTCGTCATGGAAACGCTCCTCCCCGCTTCTGCGATGGGCGCGACCATAGGGCGAGGCGCGATCACGGTCAATCATGATCGCGCGTTGTTGCGATGCAAAATGATTGATGCGTTGCGATATTGATCGATTATGAAAGAAACTCGTTGACGCTCCTGCGAGTCCATGAAAAAGTTTCCAACAATGAAAGGGAGGCGGACGGTGCACGAGCGCGAGCGCTGGCAGGTGATCAAGGCGATGCTGCGCGAAAACGGCCTCGTGCGCGTCGCCGACGTCTGCCGCGCCACCGACGCTTCGGAGGCCTCCGTCCGGCGCGATTTCGCCAGGCTCGCGCAAAACGGCGTCGCCACGCGCGTGCACGGCGGCCTCGAGGCGGTCTCGGGCGCGCGCGCGTCCGACGCGCCGGCGCTGGCGACGCGCTCCTTCGACGTCAGTCAGACGCTGAACGTCGCCGCCAAGCGCGCCATCGCCAAGGCCGCGGTGGGACTGTGCGAGGATGGCGAGGCGATCATCATCAACGGCGGCACGACGACGTTCGAAATGGGCGCCTTCCTGCGCCAACGCCGGCTGAAAGTGCTGACCAATTCCTACCCGCTGGCGGAGACGCTGATTTACAGCAGCCAATGCCGCGTCGCGTTGCCCGGCGGCGAAGTCTACCGCGAGCAGAAGCTGATCGTTTCGCCGTTCGAGGAGGACGCGATTCAGCGCTATTCGGCGAGCCGCATGTTCATGAGCGCGATTTCCATCGGGCCGCTCGGCGTCATCGAAGGCGATCCGCTCATCGCGCGCGCCGAGACGAAGCTGCTCAAACGCGCCGAGAAGCTCATCGTTCTCGCCGACAGCTCCAAATTCGTCGCGCGCGGCAGCCTGGTCGTCTGCCCGCTGTCGCGCATCGACACGCTGATCACCGACAAGGAGGCGCCCGCCGCGGCGCTCGAAATGCTTGCCCAGGCGGGCGTGCGCACGCTGATCGCCGATGCCGCCCCGCAGTCGACGGCGGCGGCATGATCGGCGCGGCGACCCTTTCCGATCAGCCCGACGAGGCGGCGGACGCGGCTCGGCGCGCGCGCCCGGCCTTGCTGGAAGTGCGCGACATCGAGAAGTCGTTTCCGGGGGTGCGCGCGCTGTCCGACGTGTCCTTTGACGTCGCGCCGGGCGAGGTCCACGCCCTGCTCGGCGAAAACGGCGCGGGAAAATCGACGCTGATCAAGATCGTCTCGGGCGTCTATCGGCCGGATCGCGGCGCGATGTTCGTCGACGGGCGGCCCGTGGACTTTCAGCTTCCGGGCGACGCGCGACGCGCCGGCGTCGCGACGATCTATCAGGAATTGCTCCTCTTTCCCGAGCTGACGGTCGCCGAAAACATCTTCATGGGCCACGCCCCGCGCGCGGCTCTCGGGAGGCTCGATTGGCGAGCGATGCGCGCGCGCGCCGAGGACTTGCTCGCCTCTCTCGAAATCCACGACCTCGCCGCCGACCGGATCGTCGGCACGCTGACGGTCGGCAACCGCCAGCGCGTCGAGATCCTGCGCGCGCTGTCGCAGAACGCGCGCCTGCTGATCATGGACGAGCCGACGGCGGCGCTGACCGAGCACGACGTGACGCGGCTCTTCGCGATCGTGCGCCTTTTGACGTCGCGCGGCGTCGGCGTCATCTACATCACCCATCGCCTCGACGAGATCTTCGCCATCGCCGACCGCGTGACGGTGCTGCGCGACGGCGTCCAGGTCGGCACGCGTCGCGTGGCGCAGACCAACGCCGGCGAACTCGTCCAGATGATGGTCGGGCGCAAGATCGACAACCTGTTTCCCAAAATCTCCGTGCCGGTCGGCGAGCCGGTGCTGGAGGTGCGCGATCTCGTGCGTCGCCCGACGACGAAAGGCGTCAGCCTGACCGTTCGCGCCGGCGAGATCGTCGGGCTCGCCGGCCTCGTCGGCTCCGGGCGCAGCGAACTGGCGCAGACCGTGTTCGGCGTCACTCCGGCGCAATCGGGCGAGATTCGCATCGCCGGCGCGGCGGCGAAAATCGATTCGCCGGGCCGCGCGCGGGCGCTGGGCATCGCTTACGTGCCGGAGGATCGCGGCATCCAGGGCTTGGTGCGGCCGATGAGCGTGCTGCACAACTTTTCCCTTGCCGCGCTGTCGAGCCTCGCGCGCGCCGGTTTCATCGATCGCGCCGCCGAGCGGCGCATGGCGGAGGAGGGCGTGGCGCGCTTCAGCGTCAAGACGAGCTCGCTCGAACAGGTCGCCGGGCGGCTTTCCGGCGGCAATCAGCAGAAGATCGTGCTGGGCAAATGGCTCGCCAACAATCCCAAGCTGCTCATCCTCGACGAGCCGACGCGCGGCATCGACGTCGGCGCCAAGGCCGAGATCCATCGCCTGATGGGCGAGCTGGCGGGCAAAGGCCTGGCGATCCTGATGATTTCCAGCGAGTTGCCGGAAGTGCTGGGCATGAGCGATCGCGTCCTCGTCATGCGCGAGGGACGGCTGGTCGCCGAATTCGATCGCGCGCGCGCCACCCCCGAAGCGGTGGGCGCGGCGATGATGGGCGGCGAAGGCGAAACGGGGAGGGCGGCATGAGCGCGATCGCCGTCGCGCGCCCGCAGGTCGCGCGCACCAGCCTGCTGCGGCGCGTCGCCTCGCAGGAGGCGCTGCTCGGGATCGCCGTGATCGCTCTGGCCATCGTCGTCGGCGTCGTCAATCCGCGCTTCCTGGCGACCCGCAATCTCTCCGACATCCTGCTCGGCAACGCCTACGTCGGCGTCGCGGCGATCGGCATGTCGATGGTCATCATCTCCGGCAATATCGACATTTCCGTCGGCGCGTTGATCGGCGTGCTCGCCACCGTCAGCGGCTCGCTGGCGGTCGCCGGGGCGCCGATCGCGGTGGCCTGGCTGGCGCCGGTGGTCGTCGGGATCGCCGTGATGGCGCTTCAGGGCGTGATCGTCGCCTATTTGCGCATTCCCGCGATCGTGGTGACGCTCGGCATGCTGTCGATTCTCAAGGGCGGATTGATCAGCGTCACCGGCGGCAAATGGATCACCGATTTGCCCGAGGGCTTCCATCTCGCGGATATCGAGCTGTTCGACATCCTGCCGATGCCGGTCCTGATCCTGGCGATCGCCACGATCCTAGCGGCGCTGTGGATGCGCTATTCGGCGAGCGGCCGGGCGATCTACGCCACGGGGGGCAATGCCGAGGCGGCGCGCCTTTGCGGCGTGTCGCCGCAGCGCACGGTGGTGATGGTCTTCGCGCTGCACGGTTTTTTCGCCGCCATCGCGGCTCTGCTGTTCGCCACGCAACTGAAAGTCATTCAGTCGACGACGCCGACCGGCCTCGAATTGACCATCATCACCGCCTCGGTCGTCGGCGGGGTGAGCATTCTGGGCGGGGTGGGAACCGTGATCGGCGCGACTTTGGCGGCGATCCTGATCGCCGAGATCGCCAGCGCGCTCGTCTTCATCAACGTCTCGCCCTATTGGATTCACGCGCTCGAGGGCGTTTTGATCCTCGCCACCGTCATCGCCGACATCCTGCGGCGCCAACGCCGCATGGCGGGAGGCTAGGCGCGATGGCCGTCCTGGCGCAAAACCTCAGCCGCGGCGCGCCGCGTTGGCTCGCCCGCCACGAGACGCTGCTGGCGGCGATTCTCGTCGTCGCGCTGGTCATATTGGGTTCGTTCAACGAGCGCTTTCTGACGATCGACAACCTGCTCAACCAGGGACGGCTGATGACCGAAGTCGGGCTCATCGCCTTGCCGATGACCTTCGTCATCGTCACCGGAGGCATCGACTTGTCGGTCGGCTCGATCGTCGGGCTGTGCGCGATAACCCTGGGATATTCGTGGAAGACGTTCGGCTTTCCGCTGCCGCTGGCGATTCTTTTCGCCATCGCCGTCGGCGGCTTGGCCGGCTTCGTCAACGGTCTGCTGATCACGCGAATCAGAGTGCCGCCGCTGATCATGACGATCGCGACGCTGGCGCTGTATCGCGGCTTGGCGGAGGGGGTCAGCCAAGCCCATTCGGTGCGCGGCTATCCCGAATGGTTCTTCTTCGTCGGCCAGGGCCAATGGCTCGGCGTGCCGACGCAACTGTGGATTCTGTTGGTCGCGATCGTCGTCGCCGGCGTCGCGCTCGACCGCACCACGTTCGGTCGCACGCTCTACGCCATCGGCGCCAACGAAACGGCGGCGCGCTTTTCCGGCCTGTCGGTCGATCGCGTCAAGCTGATCGTCTACTCGCTGTCGGGGCTGATGGCGGGCGTCTCCGCCTGGGTGCTGGTGTCGCGGGTGACGACGACGCGCTCCGACATGGGCATCGGCTACGAACTCGACGTCATCGCGGCGGTCGTGCTCGGCGGGACCAGCATCTTCGGCGGCTCCGGCACGATCTGGGGCACGGCGATCGGCCTGGCGATGATCCAACTGCTGAAAAACGGTCTGGCGCTGACCGGCGTCAAGGGCGACGCCACCATCGTCGTCATCGGCGCGGTGCTGATCGCCTCGGTCCTGATCGCGAGTTCTCTGCAGCGACGCCGGGAATACGGCGCTTGACGGAGTGGTTGCCGCAATGCGGCGTGTAAGGGAGGTAATAGGCATGAATGCGAAATTGATGACGACCGTGGCGTCGGCGATTCTCGCTATGACGCTGGCGACCGCCGGCGCCCGCGCCGCCGATCACTGGGACGGCGGCGACGATCTTGCGGTCAATCCGCTCGCCTGCGGGGCCGGCCCGGCGGCGCCCGCCGCCGCGCAGCCCTACGACGGCGGCCAGGCGACCGGCGCCCCCGACAAGGCGGGCAAGCCGATCACCCTCGTCGACGTGCCGAAGCTGATCGGCATCGGCTACTTCAACGCGACCTCGAAAGGCATCCAGGACGCCGCCAAGGAGCTCGGCAACGTCACGGCGACGACCGACGGGCCGACCGAGGCCAAGATCGACGAGCAGATCAAGTTCATCGACAACTACATCACGCGCGGCGTCGACGGCATCTTGTTCGCCGCCAACGATCCCGTCGCGATCGCGCCGGTGCTGAAGAAGGCGCTGTCGAAAGGCATCCACGTGGTCGGCTACGACGCCAATTCGACGCCCGACGCGCGCGAATGGTTCGTCAATCAGAGCCCGTTCAACGGCATCGCCAAGGCGATGATCGATTCGATGGCCAAGGAGATCGGCGAAGACAAGAGTTTCGCGATCGTCACCTCGACTTTCACCACGCCCAATCAGGCGCGCTGGATCGCGGAAATGCAGGCCTATGCCGCCAAATGCCATCCGAAACTGAAGTGGCTCGAGACGGTCGAGGCGCAGGAAGACAACGTGCTGTCGTTCAACCAGGCGACGACGCTGATCAACAAGTACGGCGACAAGCTTTCCGGGCTGTTCGGCATGACCTCGGTGGCGACGCCGGCTTCCGCCGAAGCGGTGACCAAGGCCAAGCTGTGCGGCAAGGTGGCGGTGGTCGGATTAGCGACGCCCAACGCAATGAAGCCTTATGTCAACGCGGGTTGCGTCAAGTCGGTGGTTCTGTGGAACCCGGTCGATCTCGGCTACGCCGCCACCTACGTCATGCGCGCGGTCGTCGACGGCAAGCTGAAGCCCGGCGCGACTTCGGTCGACGCGGGCAAGCTCGGCAAGCTGAACGTCATCAACGGCAGCGAGATCCTGCTGGGCGCGCCGTTCATCTTCGACAAGAGCAACATCAACACCTTCGACTTCTGACGAGGAAGAGCCGATCGGCCGGCCCCGCGCGCGAGCGGGGCCGGCTGCAACGCCCGGCGGCTTGAAATGCAACGCTACGCGTTCAAGATGTATCTCGATCCCGGCCGAGCGGCCGAATACCGCGCGCGGCACGAGGCGATCTGGCCGGAGCTCGCGGCGCTGTTGCGAGACGCCGGCGTCTCCAACTACTCGATTCATCTCGACGCCGAGACCGGCGTCCTCTTCGCTTATCTCGAGCGGCGCTTCGATCGCACGATGGACGCGCTGCCCGAGCGCCCCGTGATGCGCCGCTGGTGGGATCACATGAAGGACATCATGCGGACCCATCCCGACGGCTCGCCGGTTGCGCTCCCGCTCGAGGAAATGTTTCGTCTCGATTAGCCCGACGCTAGGGGAGAATGCGCGCATGAGCGGCGCGGTCGCCGTCCTCGACATCGGCAAGACCAACGTCAAGCTGGCGCTGTTCGCGCCGGACGGAACGATCCTGTGGGAGCGTTCGACGCCCAACCGCGTGCGCCCGGGGCCGCCCTATCCGCACGCCGACGTCGAGGCCATCTGGGCCTTCCTGATCGACGCGCTGCGCGAGGCCAACGGCGCCCATCGCGTCGAGGCGATCGTGACGACGACGCACGGCTGCGCCGGCGCGCTGATCGACGAAAAGGGGCTCGTCCTGCCGGTGCTCGACTACGAATTCGCCGGCCTCGACGAGATCGAGCCGTCCTACGCGCCGCTGCGTCCGCCCTACGCGCTGACGCTGGCGCCCAAACTGCCGGGCGGGCTCAATCTGGGCAAGCAGATCGCGTGGCAGCGGGCGCGATTTCCCGACGCCTTCGCGCGGGCCAGGCGTTATCTGACCTATCCGCAATACTGGGCCTGGCGCCTCTGCGGCATCGCCGCTTCGGAAGTCACCATGCTCGGCGCCCATACCGAGCTTTGGGAGCCGCTGGCGGGACGCTACTCCAGCCTCGCGGCGGCGCTCGACCTGACGCGCCTGACCGCGCCGTTCCGCCCGGCGTGGGAGAGTCTGGGCGCGGTCGAGGCGGACGTCGCCGCGGCGACGGGGCTCGATCCGACAACGCGCGTCCTCAACGGGGTCCACGATTCCAACGCCTCGCTGCTGCCGCATCTCGCGTTCCGCCGCCCGCCCTTCACCATCGTCTCGACGGGGACGTGGGTCATCCTGATGGCGGTCGGGCTCGGCGTCGAAGCGCTGAGGGACGAGGACGACATGCTCGCCAACGTCGACGTCGAGGGCCGCCCCACCGCCTGCGCGCGCTTCATGGGCGGGCGCGAATATTCTGCGATCGTCGGCGAGGCGCGTGGACCTCTCGAGGCCGACGCGCTGGCGCGCGTCGTCGAGCGCGGCGCCATGGCGCTGCCGTGCTTTGCGGCCCAGGGCGGCCCGTTCGCTCGCCGACGAGGCGAGATTCGCGGCGATTTTTTCGATGCCGATCGTCCCGCGCTGGCGACGCTCTACGTCGCCCTGATGACCGATCTGATGCTGTCCCGGCTCGGCGCTGCAGCGGGTGATCTGATCGTCGAGGGCGGCTTCGTCGCCAACCCGGCGTTCGGCCCGGCGCTCGCTGCGTTGCGGCCGAGGCAGCGCGTCTTGGCCGGCGGCGACGCGGCGGGCGCGGCGCGCGGCGCCGCGCTGCTCGCCCAGTGGCCGCCCAAGAGCGGCGCCGCGCCCGGCCAGACCGCGGTCGCGCCCGCCGTCATTCCCGGCCTCGACGCATACCGCGAGGCGTGGTCGCGGGCGATCGAGGGGGACTGACGCCCGCCGGGCCGTGGACGCTCACGGCGGCTGCGACGCCGGGCGCGCCGAGCTTCGCGCCCGCGCGAAAATGTGCGAGTTTGCCGCAGCGTCACGCGGCTGTCGCGCGATTCGTCGACGAAAAGCGCGATAGCCGGCTCGATGGGAGGGATCGCTTGCGCGCTTTGACGTTGCCGTTCACGCCGCGATTTGTCGTCTTCACCCTGTCGATCCTCTTCGCTTTGACGTTCGCGACGGCGATCGGCGCGTCGATGTTTCCTGGTTGGGACGTCCTGCTGCTTGCGGGCCTCGCCGTGTTCGGCGCCCTTACGCTGCTCGGATTTTATGACCTCGCGCAGACGCGTCACGCGATCCTGCGCAACTATCCCGTCTCCGCGCACTTGCGCTTCATGCTCGAGGAAATGCGCCCAGAGATGCGGCAGTATTTCTTCGAGAGCGAGAACGACGGGCTGCCGTTCTCGCGCAGCCAGCGCGCCATCGTCTACCAGCGCGCCAAGATGGCGCTCGACAAGCGCCCGTTCGGCACGCAGCTCGACGTGTACGCGCAAGGCTACGAATGGCTGCGCCACTCGATCGCGCCGAAGCCGATCGCGAGCGAGCCGTTTCGCATCGCGGTCGGCGAGCCCGATTGCGCGCGGCCCTATTCGATTTCGGTGTTCAATATTTCCGCGATGAGTTTCGGCGCCCTCAGCGCCAACGCCGTTCGCGCGCTCAACAAGGGCGCGGCGCTCGGCGGCTTCGCTCACGACACCGGGGAGGGCGGCTACAGCCCCTATCACCGCGAGGGCGGCGGCGACGTCATCTGGGAAATCGGCTCGGGCTATTTCGGCTGTCGCCGGCCCGACGGCGGCTTCGACGCCGACAAATTCGCCGCCGCGGCCGCCAACGACCAGATCAAGATGATCGAGGTCAAGCTCAGCCAGGGCGCCAAGCCCGGTCACGGCGGCGTGCTGCCGGGCGCCAAGGTCACGCAAGAAATCGCCGCGATCCGCGGCGTCGAAGCCGGCAAGGACTGCCTGTCGCCGGCGCGCCACGGCGAATTCGCGACGCCGATCGAGATGATGAATTTCATCGCGCGATTGCGCGCCCTGGCGGGCGGCAAGCCGGTCGGCTTCAAGCTCTGCGTCGGCCACCCCTGGGAATTCCTGGCGATCTGCAAGGCGATGCTGGAGACGAAAATTCGCCCCGATTTCATCGTCGTCGACGGCAAGGAGGGCGGCAGCGGCGCGGCGCCGCTGGAATTCTCCGATCACCTGGGGATGCCGATGCGCGAGGGGCTCGTTTTCGTCCGCAACGCGCTCGTCGGCGCGTCCTTACGCGACTCCATTCGCATCGGGGTCTCCGGCAAGATCGCCAACGCCTTCGACATGGCCCGCGCGATGGCGCTCGGCGCGGATTGGTGCAACGCGGCGCGCGGCTTCATGTTCTCGCTCGGCTGCATTCAGTCGCTGAGCTGCCACACCGACCGTTGCCCGACCGGCGTCGCGACCCAGGACAAGACGCGCTCGCGGGCGCTCGTGGTCGAGGACAAGACCGAACGCGTCCACAATTTTCACCGTTCGATGCTGCTCGCGCTGGCCGAATTGACGGCCGCGGCGGGGCTCGACCATCCCCAGGATTTTCGCCCCCTGCATTTCTCGCGCCGCGTCAACGCGTGCGAGGTCGTGACCTTCGCCGAACTCTATCCGACGCTCGAGCCGGGCGAACTGATCGCCGGCGCACGCGACGAATCGTTGCGCGAGCTCTGGGGGATGGCGCGCGCCGACAGCTTCGCGGTCGCGACGTGACCGGTTCGGCGGGATCGCCCGGAGCGCGCGCTGCGACGCGCCTCAGTTCGGCTGCAGCGGGATCAAGTCGTCGGCGCCGAAATTGACCGCGACGGATTCGCCGCGAGCGGGCAGGGCGCCTGCGCCGCGGTTGAAGGTGTCGACGATGATGGCGGCGCGCGCGAGCCGCACGCGCACGCGCACCACCGCGCCGAGAAAGGCGACGTCTTCGATGACGCCGGCGAGCGTATTGCGATCGTCGCCGCCCGCCCCGAGGCGCAGCGCCTCGGGCCGCAGCGCCAACGCAAGAACGTCGCCTGGCTTGGCGCCGTTGAGCTTGCGCCGCGTCGTCGCGCGCTGGCCGTCGATGTCCACCGCGCCGGCGGAGGCGTCGACGATCGTGCCGTCGAGAAGATTGAGCGTGCCGACGAAGGAGGCGACAAAACGCGAGCGCGGCGCATTGTAGATTTCGCTCGGCGTTCCCACCTGCTCGATCGCGCCCTCGTTCATCACGACGACGCGATCCGACATCGACAGCGCTTCTTCCTGGTCGTGAGTGACGAAAATCGTGGTGATCCCCAGATTGCGCTGAAGGGCGCGGATTTCCTCGCGTAAGGACACGCGGATGCGGGCGTCGAGGGCGGAGAGCGGTTCGTCGAGCAGCAGAATCTGCGGGCTCGGGGCGAGCGCGCGGGCGAGCGACACGCGCTGCTGCTGGCCGCGGGAAAGCTGGTAGGGATAGCGCTCGGCGAGTTGCGGCAGCTTGATCATCGCCAGCATCTCGCCGACTCGCGCCTTGATCTCGGCCGCCGGCCTTCCGGCGACCTTGAGGCCGAAGCCGATGTTTTGCGCGACCGTCATGTTGGGGAATAGGGCGTAGGCCTGGAACACCATGCCGATTTTCCGGCGATTGGCGCGTAGGTTGGTGACGTCGTGGCCGTCGATGAGGATCGACCCTTCCGTCGGCGTCTCGAAGCCGGCGATCATGCGCAGCGTCGTCGTCTTGCCGCAGCCGCTGGGGCCGAGGAAAGTCACCAGTTCGCCGCGCTCGACGGAAAGGTCGAAGTCCCTGACGACGGCGTTGGCGCCGTAGGTCTTTTGAATGCCGGTCAGCGTGAGGAACGACATGACGGAAAATCCTAACGCTTGCCGGTGGAATTCGGCGCGCCGCCGCCCAACAGCAGAATGAGTCCCATGCAGGCCCAGGTCAGCGCGAAGGCCATGATGGCGAGGGCCGAAGGCTCATACGCGCGCGAGGCGCCGATCAATTGCAGATAGGGGCCGAAGGCAGGGCGATCGAGCAGGCTGGCGAAGGTGAATTCGCCGATCACGATCGCGAAGGTGAGAAAGGCGCCCGACAGGATGCCGGAACGGATGTTGGGCAGGATGACGCGAAACAGGATCGTGAGAATCCCCGCGCCCTGGCTTTCCGCCGCTTCCGTCAGCGTGCGCACGTCGATCGCGCGCAGAGCCGTCTCGACCGAGCGGTACATGTAGGGCAGGCCGAGCCCGACATAGCCGAACATCAGCAGCGCGTCCGAGCCGAGCGTCGTCGCGGTCAGCGGCAGGACCGACGAACTGCCGTAGAGCTTGATGTAGCCGAACACCAGCACGATCGCCGGAATGACCAGCGGCAGCAAGGTGGTGAACTCGACGATCCCGCGCAGGCGCGGCAGCCTCAACTGCACCCAATAGGCGGTCGGCACGACGATGAGAATTGCGACCACGATGGTGACGACCGCCAGGACCGTCGAATAGAGAAAGGACGCCTGGAAACTGTCGCTGGCGAAGACGACGCGATAGGCGTCGAAACTGTATTCGCCGCGCCGCATGCGCAGCGAGAACTCGAAGGTCGCGACGAGCGGCGCGAGGAAATACGCGACCCCGACGAACACCGCCAGCCAGGCGCCGAATTTGCCGCTCTTCATTTGAGCCACCGGTCCGAGCGCGCGCGCAGGTAGAGATAGGCGAGGTTGGAGAGGCCGGTGATCGTCAACATACCGAGCGCCAGCGCGTAGCCGAGATTGGGATCGTGCAGCACGTCGCCGCGGATCTGCGCGTAGAGCAGGATCGGCACGATATTGAGAAAGGAGCCGGTCAGCGCGTAGGCGGTGGCGATGGCGCCGAAGGCGTTGGCGAACAGCAGCAGCGAAGCGCCCATGATGCTCGGCCACAGGATCGGCAGGACGATCATGCGCCAGTATTGAAAACGGCTCGCCCCGAGAATCTCGGCCGCCTCGCCCCATTCGCGCTTGACGCCGTCGATCGCCGGCGTGACGACGAGCACCATCAGCGGGATCTGGAAAGAGAGGTAGGTGAGCGTCAGTCCGGTGAAGGTGAAGAGATTGAAACCGGCGGCGTAGATGTCGACGCCGACGCTCTTCAACAGGATGGTCACGAAGCCGATGCGCCCGAGCGTCGCCATGAAAGCGAAGGCGAGCGGCACGCCGGCGAAATTCGACGCCACTCCGCTGAAGGTCATCAGGGTCGGCCGCAGCCACTCCGGCAGGCCGCCGCGCAAAACGGCGAGCGCCAGGGCGAGGCCGATCAGCGCGCCGAAAAAAGCCGAGGCGAGGCTGACTTCGACGCTGAGCAGGTAGGACAGGCGGATCGACGGCTGCCAGAGCCGCAGGACGTTGTCGAAGGTGAAAGCGCCGTCGTGATCCTGAAACGCGCCGACGAGCAGCGACGCCGTGGGCACGATGAGGAACATCATCGCGAACAGAAAGAACGGCGCGACGCCGAGCCACGGCGCCAGATTGGGCAGGCGGACGGAGCGGGCGGGCGTCGCGGAGACGGCTGTCATTCGCGTCCAATTTGCTCAGGAGGGAGGCTAGGCCCTCATCCGGCCCTGCGGGCCACCTTCTCCCGTGAACGGGAGAAGGGATAAGGCCCCTCTCCCGTTCACGGGAGAGGGGTTGGGGTGAGGGGCTGCGCCGGTTACTTCGCCACCGTCGCGCCGACGACCGCGTCCCACTGCTTGGCGATCACGTCCTTGGCCGCCGCCTGTTCGGCGAGCGTCGGGAACTTCGCCTTGGCGTAGCCTTCCGCCGGCGGCAGCGCGGCGAGGAGGTCGGCGGGCACCTTCTTCGTCTCGACGAGGTCGTTGAAGCGGATCGGGTGGCAATAGCCCTTCAGCCAGCCGAGTTGGCCCTCGTCCGAATAGAGGTGCTCGAGCCACAGCTTGGCGGCGTTGGGGTGCGGCGCGTAGGCGCTGATCGCCTGCACGTAGACGCCGGCGACGACGCCGCTCTTGGGCACGATCACGTCGACCTTCGGGTTGCCCTTCAGGCTGTCGCGCCAGGCGAGCGCGTTGTAGTCCCAGGCGACGAGCACCGGAGTGGATCCTTGAGCGATCGAGGCCGCCTTGCCGATGACCGGCACGAAATTACCCTTCTTGTTGAGGTCGGCGAAGAAGGCGAGGCCGGCCGTCGCGGCTTTCGTCGCATCCACCGAACCGTCGCCGAGGCCCGCCGCATAGACCGCAGTCGTCGCCTGGTTGGAGACGCGCGGGTCGCCCGCGAGCGCCACCGAGGCCTTCAGGTCGGGCTTCAGGAGGTCGGACCAGTCGGCAGGCGCGGTCTTCACGATGTCGGCGTTCACGGCGAAGGTCAGCACGCCGTAATAGTCGCCGGTCCAATACCCGTCAGCGTCCTTGGCCGAATCGGGAATCGTCGCCCAGGTCGAGACCTTGTAGGGCGCCAGCAGGCCGTCGGCCTTGGCGGAGGGGCCGAACGACAGGCCGACGTCGATCACGTCGGGCGCCTGCGGGCCCTTGTTGTCCTTGTTGGCCTTGATCGCCTCGACTTCATCGCCCGAACCGCCATCGGGGTTGAGTTCGTTGACGGCGAGGTTGTACTTCGCCTTGAAGCTGTCGATCAGGGCGCCGTAGCCGCACCAGTCGCGCGGCAAGGCGATGACCGTGAGCTGACCCTCTTTCTTCGCCGCGGCGACCAACGCGTCCGGGGGGCCGGCGAACGCCGGCGCGGCGAGAGCCAGAAGCGCTCCGGCGGCGATCGAGCCCGACAAAATCCCGCGACAATTCATCAATGGCGCCCTCATGGCGAATCCACGTTTACGCCGCGTCGGCCGACTTCATGCGACCGTTGCCCGTAAGCCCGCGCTGTGACAGAGGCGTGTCGGCGGCGAGGCGAGGCGCGAAGCGTCCTCTCGGCGCCCATCAGTCTGCGACGCGCGCCAAACGATTGCAACGTCCGCACTGCGCGGCGCCGGCGCCTGGGACGCTTCAACCCCGTCGGGCGAGGTCCCGGCACCGCCGGCCGACGCGGCGCCGCGAGAACGGTCGATCCGGGTCCTTGCGCGCCGAACAGGTGGCGGGCCAAGGCGACGACAGCCTCGGCGAGACGCGCGCGCGCCGCGCCCTAGCGTTCAACAA
>Ga0181524_10002623_pt1 | contig 18234 bp, 14 predicted proteins | sample PEATcosm2014_Bin_34_FD_119761 | JGI IMG/M metagenome (GOLD analysis project Ga0181524, IMG submission 119761) | Peatland microbial communities from MTU Mesocosm Facility, Houghton, MI, USA - PEATcosm2014_Bin05_60_metaG | ecosystem: Environmental > Terrestrial > Soil > Wetlands > Peat | place...
CGCGCGCGCGGCGTCGGCCGGCGGCAGGCCCATGACGAAGACCATGGGGATGAGCATTTGCGCGCTCAACGACAGCGCCCAGCGGCCGAAGCCGGTCACCATCCCGGCGCAAAAGGCGATGACGCCGATGGCGGCGACCGTCGCCGTCGCCGAGGCGCCGGCGAGCTGGATCGCCGAGGTCGAGGCGAGGGCGAGCGCGAAGCCGACGAGCATGGCGCGCGCCTTGACGCGCCAGGGCGCGGGAAAGTCGCTGATGCTGGCGGAAATCGCGCCGAGCGTCGCGGGCTGACCGGCGGCGAAGCCGAGCGACGCGGACGCCGCCACCGCCACCGCCATGACGGCGAGCGCAACGCTCAGCCCATTGACGACATGCTGGCCGACGAAGAGCTTGAGCAGGGTGGGGGAACGAAGCCAGGTGCGCATCGGACCTTTCGCGCGGCCGGGCGCGCGCCGTTCGCGCGCCCTGTAAGAACCGGGGCACGCCGTCATATCGCCCGGCGTCCCTTCTCCCCGCTTGCGGGGAGAAGGTTAGGATGAGGGGCCGAGTGATTGTCCGCTCGGTTGCGGCCAATCACCCGGCCCCTCACCCCTGCCCTCTCCCCGCAAGCGGGGAGAGGGGCGCGCACCGAAATGCCGCGCGCCCTAGACCTTGACGAACGGGCATCCGCCTTTCGCCAGAGGCCGCCACGCGTCTTCCGCCGCGATGGTGGAAACGAGCTTGAAATAATCCCATTCGCCCTTCGACTCCGCAACCGTCTTGGTCGCCAGCAGGTGCATCGGATGCAGCTTGCGTCCGTCGACGCGGATCGAACCCTTGCCGAACAGCGGGTCGTCGGTCGGAATCGCCTTCATCGCGTCGACGAGCTTGACGCCGTCGTCGGCGCTTCCCGTCTGGGCCATCGCCTTCATCAGGTGCGCGGTGGCGGCGTACATCCCGGCGTGCATGTCGTTGGGCTTCATCTTCGAAGGATGGGCCGCCTGGAAGCGCTCGGCGAAGGCGCGCGTGCCGTCGTTGAAGTCCCAGTAGAACGCGGTGCAGATCATCGCGTTCTGCACCGCCGCGAGCCCGAGGGCGGGAATGTTGGTGACGTTGAGAATGAGCCCGGCGAGCCGCTGCTTGTCGCCGAGGCCGAATTCGTGCGCCTGCTTGAAGGAGGTGTTGGTGTCGCCGCCGGCGTTGGCGAAAGCGACGACGTCGGCGCCCGAGGCTTGCGCCTGCAACAGGAACGAGGAGAAGTCCGAGGTGTTGAGGGGGTGGCGCGCCACGCCCAGCACCTTGCCTCCCGCCGCCTCCACCGCCGCGGCGCAATTGCCTTCCATGTCCTTGCCGAAGGCGTAGTCGGCGGTGACGAAGAACCAGGTCTTGCCGCCCGCTTCGGTCAGCGCCTTGCCGATGCTGTTGCCGAGCGCGTAGGTGTCGTAGGTCCAGTGGACGAAATTGCGCGCGCATTTCGGCCCGGTCAGCGCCGACGTGCCGGCGCCCGAGCCGATCACCGCCTTGTTCTTCTCGGTGGCGATCGCCAGCACGGCGAGCGCCACCGCCGAATTCGGCAGATCCATGATGACGTCGACGGATTCGGCGTCGATCCAGCGGCGCGCGATCCCCGCCCCGACGTCCGGCTTGTTCTGATGGTCGGCCGAGATGATTTCGACGGGAACGCCCAGCTTGGCCGAGAGATCGTCGACCGCCAGTCTGGCGGCGATCACCGAGCCGACGCCCTGGTAGTCGGCGTAAACGCTCGACATGTCGTTCATGACGCCGATCTTCAGCGGACGCGCGGCGCCGGCGAAGGCCGAACGCGGCGCCAGAGCCAAGGCGGCGCCCCCCAACAGGACTTGTCTGCGGTTCATCGTTTTTTCCTCCCTTGATGCCGACGCGCTTTTCGCGCCCTTCGGCCTATTCGATTTTCGCCAGGCGGCGCAGGAGCGCGACCAGCGTTTCGCGGCCCTGCGGCCCGAGAAGCCGCGCGATCGCCTCTTCCTGTTGGGATTGCGCGAGGCGCGCGCGCGCCACCAGCTCGCTCCCCCGCTGCGTCAGGACCAAGGCGTGCGAGCGGCGATCGGCGTCCGAGCGCAGGCGCTCGGCGAGGCCGCGGCGCTCGAGTTCGTCCATCATCGCGACGAAGTTCGGTCGCTGGATGCCGAGCGCGCCGGCGATCTCCGACTGCTTGCGGCCGGGATTGTCGCCGATCGCCACCAGCGCCGAATATTGCGCCGGCGACAGGTCGAGCGAGGCGAAGCGCCGGTTGAAATCGTCGAACACCGCGAGCTGGGCCCTGCGCAAGGGATAGCCGGTGATCCCGGTCAGGGAGGAGAGGTCGAGAGGGTGGTCGACCGGCGCGGCTTCGCCGGCCTCCTGCGGGGCCGGCGTCGACCGGGGAGTTCGGGCGCGTCTAACCGCCATCCGCCGCCTCGCTATGGCCGGAGAGCCGCGCGATCACGATCGGCGGAATCGGGTGGGCCTTGACCCGCCGGGGGTCGTCGGGATGCGGGCCGACCCAGACGCGCGTCCCGCGCGCCTCGACCGCGAGCCGTTCGCCGCTCTCCTCCAGCTTGAAGACCTTGTGCTCGACGTCGAAGCTGGAATGGCGAATCGCGGCGACTTGCGTTTCGATGACGATGTCGTCGCCGTAAGCCGCCGAGGCGATGAATGTGGCGCGCGTGTCGACCATGGGATAGCCGGTCGCGCCGAATTCGCGCAGGAGATCGCGCTTCTTCCAGCCGGCCGCCTCGAACAGGTGATGGGTGGACGTGTCGAACATCTCGAAATAGCGGGGATGAAACACGATCCCGGCGGGATCGCAGTCGGCCCATTCTATCCGCACGGCGCGACGGATGACCAGCATGGCCCGGCCTCAGCGCGGCTGCATGCGCAGCGCGCCGTCGATGCGGATGGTCTCGCCGTTGAGATAGGCGTTCTCGACGATGTGCGTCGCCAGGGCCGCGTATTCCCTGGGCTCGCCCAGACGCGCGGGGTAGGGAACGGCGCGCCCGAGCGAGTCCTGCGCCTCTTGCGGCAGGCCGAGCATCATCGGCGTCAGGAACAGGCCCGGCGCGATCGTGTTGACGCGAATGCCGAACTGCGCCAGTTCGCGCGCGATCGGCAAGGTCATGGCGACGACGCCGCCTTTCGAGGCGGAATAGGCGGCCTGGCCGATCTGGCCCTCATAGGCCGCCACCGAGGCGGTCGAGATGATGACGCCCCTTTCGCCGCCCTCGAGCGGCGCGAGCTTGGCCATCGCCGCCGCGACGAGCCGGATCATGTTGAAGGTGCCGACGAGATTGACCCGAATCACCGTTTCGAAATCGGCGAGCGGCTGCGGCCCGTCGCGCCCGACCACCCGCTTGGGGGTGCCGATGCCGGCGCAATTGATCAGGATGCGCGCCGCGCCGTGGACCGCGGCGGCCTTGGCGATCGCCTCGTCGGCCGAGGCGGCGTCGGCGACGTCGCACGGCGTGGCGAGGCCGCCGATCGCCTTGGCGACGTCTTGCGCCGCCTGGACGTTGCGATCGACGATCGCGACGCGGGCGCCCTTGGCGGCGAAGGCCTCCGCCGTCGCCCTGCCCAATCCCGAACCGCCCCCGGTGACGATCGCCGCTACGCCTGAAAGATTCATTGCGCTCTCCTTCCGATCAATGAGCGACCGCCGGGTTTTCGACGATCATCGCGATTCCCTGTCCGCCGCCGATACACGCCGAAGCGACGCCGTAACGCAAGCCCTCGCGCCGCAATTGGCGCGACAGGGTGAGCGCGAGTCGCACGCCGGTCGCCCCGAGCGGATGGCCGATGGCGATGGCGCCGCCGTTGACGTTGAGCTTGGCCTCGTCGAGCCCGAGTTCGCGCGAGCAGGCCATCGCCTGCGCGCCGAAGGCCTCGTTGATCTCGATGCGGTCGATTGCGGTGAGCGCGAGCCCGGCGCGCGCGCAAACGGCGCGAATGGCGGGAACCGGGCCGATGCCCATGAATCGCGGCTCGACGCCGACGGAGGCGCAGGCGACGACGCGCGTCAGCGGCGCCTTGGCCCGCGCCTTCAGCCACTTGCCCGAGGCGACGACGACGCTCGCCGCGCCGTCGACCACCGCCGAGGAATTGCCCCCGGTTTGCACGCCGCCGAAAGCCGGACGGATCTTGGCCAGCGATTCGAGCGGCGAGGGCCGCACGTGAGAGTCCTCGCGCACCGCCTCGCCCTTGGCTTTGAGCCTGAGCGCGCGCGGATTGTAGCCCTCGCGTTCGAAGGTCTCGTCGGCGACGGCGACGATCTCGTCGTCGAAGAAGCCGGCGGCGCGCGCGCTGAGCGCCCGCGCGAAAGAGCGCGCGGCGAAGGCGTCGACTTCCGCGCGCGAGATCGCGTAGCGCTTGGCGAGGTTCTCCGCCGTGCCGCCCATCGTCGTGTCGCAGGAGGTGTCGAGCAGCGCCTCCCAGAGGAAGTCCTTGAACTCCACCTGCCCCATGCGGAACCCGCCGCGATGGGTGTAGGCGGCGACCGGATTGCGGCTCATCGATTCGGCGCCGACGCACAGCGCGACGTCGGCGCGCCCGAGCGAGACGGCGTCGGCGCTCTGCGCGATCGCCTCGAGGCCGGTGCCGCAGATGCGTTGCACCAGCAGCGCGGGAACTTCGGTCCGCGCGCCGCAGTAGAGACCGATGTGGCGCGGCAGGTAATAGGCGTCGAAGCTCGCCTGCGCCACGTTGCCGGCGACGACCGCGCCGATCTCGTCGCCGGAAATTCCGGCCCGCGCCAACGCCGCCCGCCCGGCCTTGATCCCCAGCTCGATGGGCGAGACCAGCGAGAAGGCGCCGTTGTAGTCGACGAAAGGCGTGCGCGCGCCCTCGACGATGAAGGCGTCGTCGAATGCGCTGACGAGCGCTCCGGGTGTATCGTTCATTGCGGCCCTTCCTCTATATGCGGACGATGTGCGGCCGGACTTCGGGCGCGTAGAGCGCCTCGACGTCGGCCGAGCGATTGGCGAGCACGGCGCGCTGGTTGAGCGAACCCTTGTCGGTCGCCTCGCCGAGATCGATCGAGGGCGGTTCGGCGAGCAGCGCTAGGCGCGTGACGCGGGTCGAGGAGCCGGTCGCCTTGCGCGCCAGCGCCGCGAGGCGCTCCTGGAACGCGTCCTTGACGCGCTCGTCGGCGAGCACGGCGGCGAAGGGCGCCTCGGCGGCGAGATGGGGGGCGAGCTTGCGCGTCGCCTGCTCGTCGGGGAAGACCAGCATGCCCACTTCGTCGCGGTCATGGCCGGCGACGGCCGCGTCCCTGACGAGCGGATCGAACGCGGCGACGAAGTGGCCGCGCAGCGGGCCGACGCTGACCCATGTCCCCGTCGCGAGCTTGAAATCCTCGGCGATGCGGCCGTCGAATTCGAAACCGGCGGCGAAATTGTTGGGCTCGGCGAGGCGCAGGGCGTCGCCGATGGCGTAGAAGCCTTCCTCGTCGAACGCGCTTTGGCTGAGATCGGGCCGCCGCCAGTATCCCGGCGTGATGTTGGGGCCGCGCAGGCGAGCCTCCAGCTTGCCGGCGTTGGGCGTTAGTTTCAGTTCGACGCCGCGGTGCGGCACGCCGACGATGCCCGGGCGATCGGCCTCGCGCACGTTGATCAGCGCGCCCGGCGAGGTCTCGGTGGAGCCGAGCGAGGTGGTCATGGCGACGGGATGGCCGAGCGTCGCAATGGCGAGATCGCGATAGGCGTCCCACATCGGCTTGGAAAGCGAGGCGCCGGCGTAGAAGATCAGCTTCAGCCGCGAGAAGAAATTGCGGCGCAGCGGCTCGTCCTGTTGCAGGTGAGGCAGCAGCGCCTCGAACCCCTTGGGCACGTTGAAATAGACAGTCGGCGCGATTTCGCGCAGGTTGGCGACGGTCGCGCCGATGGCGGCCGGAAGGGGCTTGCCTTCGTCGACGTAGAACGCGCCGCCGTTGTAGAGCGCGATGTTGAAGTCGTGGTTGGAGCCGAACGTGTGCGACCACGGCAGCCAGTCCACCAGCGTCGGCGGCTCGTCCTTGAGGAAGACCAGCGCCTCGCCGAGCATCGCCTGATTGGAGCAGAGCATGCGCTGGGTGTTGATCACCGCCTTGGGAAAGCCGGTCGAGCCGGAGGTGAGCAGGAACTTGGCGATCGAGTCCGGCCCGACCGCGGCGCGCGCCGACAGCGCCGCCGAGGAAATCGACCGCTCGACGAGGCTGGAGAACGGCGTGGCGCCGACGGCCTCGGCGCTGTCGTCGCCGGCGACGATCTCGATGCCGCGCTCTTTCGCCTTGCCCAGCGCGCGGCCGTAGGCGCGCCCGTCGGCGGCGTAGACGAGCCCCGGCGTCATGAGATCGAAGGCGTAGGCGATCTTACCCAAGTCGCGCGAAACCAGGGAATAGGCGGTCGATATCGGGCACGTCGGGGCGCCGACCGCCATGCCCGCGAGCGACAGCAGGGCATGGTCGATGCTGTTGCCGGAGAGGATCAGCGGCGGCTTCTCTTCCGACAGGCCGCGCGCCAGCAGCGCCGCGCCGATGTGCAGGATCTTCTCGTAGGCCGCGCCGAAGGTCAGCGTGCGCCAGCCGCCGCGGGCGGCGCGTTCGGCCAGGAACACGCGGTCGGGCGCGACTCGGGCCCAATGCTCGAGGCGATCGATCAGCGAGGGCGCATAAGGCGGCAGCGGCCTGGCCGAGCGCACGACGATGACGCCGTCGGGCCGGGTCTCGACCACCGGATCGAGCGCGCCGAACAGGCGCGAGGACGTCGTCACGGGATTGGCGGCATGCATCGCTTCGCTCCCCTGGTTGGCCGCGCGCCGCGGCGCGCCGGTCGTTTCTTCCCCTTATCGTCCTTTTTCGGCCGCGGCGCTCAGCCCGGCCGTTTCAACTTGCCCGCGCGCTTCTCCAGGAAGGCGCGCATGCGCACCTTCGCCTCGTCGTCGCCTTGCGCGACCGCGGCGACGAGGGATTCCATGAGATAGCCGACGCGCGGATCGCTGTCGGCGATGCGCGGCAGGGCCTGAATCACCGCGAAATTGGACAGCGGCGCATTGCCGGCCATGCCTTGCGCCAGCGTTAGCGCCTTGTCGAAGCCTTCGCCCTCGCCGACCAGATATTGCGCCAGGCCGATCCGCGCGCCCTCCTCGGCCCCGTAGGAGCGCCCGGTCAGCATCATGTCCGCCATGCGGGCGACGCCGATGAGGCGGGGGAGGCGCACCGAGCCGCCGCCGCCGACGAAAAGGCCGCGCTGGCCCTCGGGCAGGGCGTAGAAGGCGGAAGGCTCGGAGACTCGCACATGGGCCGCCGCGGCGAGCTCCAGCCCGCCTCCGATCACCGCGCCTTTGAGGACGGCCACGACGGGGATGGGGCCGAATTCGATTCTTTCGAAACAGCGGTGCCAGACGCGCGAATGGAACATGCCGGCGGCCGCGTCGAGTTCGCGCATTTCGTTCAGATCCAGCCCGGCCGAGAAGTTCGGGCCGCAGCCGTGGATCACCGCGGCGCGCACGCCCGACGGGATCGCGGAGAAACAGGCGTCCAGCGCCTCGATCGTCTCGTCGTTGATGGCGTTGCGCTTGGCCTGGCGGTCGAGGCCGACGACGAGGACGGCGCCGCGGCGCTCGATCGCGAGCGGGCCGCCGGTCTTTGCCGCCGCTCGCGCGTCGTCATAGGCGTTCGCCATCCCTGTCCCCGATCTTGCTTGCGACGGATATAGTTATATCTGATAACAATAACCGCCGTCAAGCGCGCCGACGGCGGCGCGGTCGGGTCGGCCCTGTCGCGGGCGAGGCGGCGGCGCAATTCCCGCGGAAGCCCAACTAATGTAGGGCTATCGGAACCGCGCGCGGTCTGATGTTCTCGACCCGACGTCCCAGCGATGAGGTCTGCGGCGCGCCGACGCCGGCCGCGACGACCGTCGCCACGGGAAGGCACACGAGGGAGGACCGGTTGGGTTTGCCGCCTAAGCGCGCGAACGCCGACGACACTTTCGCCAAGCTGCTGCGCATGCATGCGCGGGTGCGCGGGGGACGCCCGGCCTTTCGCCACAAGGATTTCGGCATTTGGCAGACCTGGACATGGAGCCAGGTTTACGACGAAACCCGTGCGCTCGCGCAAGGGCTCGACGCCATGGGCCTACGAAAGGGCGACCGCATCGCCATCGTCGGCGCCAACCGCCCGCGCCTCTACTGGGCCATCACGGCGGCCCAGATGCTCGGCGCCGTTCCCGTCCCGGTCTACGCCGATTCGGTCGCCGACGAGTTGGCTCTCGTGCTCGACCACGCCGGCGCGAAATTCATCGTCGCGCAGGATCAGGAGCAGGTCGACAAGATCTTCTCCGTCGCCGCCCGGTTGCCGAATTTGGCGCATGTCGTTTACGACGAAGAGCGCGGCCTGGGCGATTACGGCGAGGCGCGGCTCCATTCCCTCGACGCGGTGATGGCGGCGGGCCGCGAGGCGCTCGCCGACCCGCGCGTCGCCGCCGCGCTCGACGCGCGCATCAGCGCCGGCGAGGGCAAGGACCCCTCGGTGATCGTCTACACCTCGGGCACGACGGGGCGATCCAAGGGCGTCGTGCTGAGCGGCGAGCGCTGCATCGCGGCGGCGCGCGACACCGTCGCTTACGACAATCTGACCGATCGCGACGAAGTGCTCGCCTATCTGCCGCTCGCCTGGGTCGGCGATCACTATCTCAACTACGCGCAAGGCTTCGTCGCCGGGTTCTGCATGGCCTGCCCGGAAAGCGCCGACACCGCCGCGGACGATCTTCGCGAAATCGGGCCGACGTTTCATTTCGCGCCGCCGCGGGTGTTCGAGGCGCTGCTGACGCGGGTGATGATCCGCATGGAGGACGCCAGCGCGCCCAAGCGCTGGCTGTTCCGCCATTTCATGGCCGTCGCGAAGCGCTGGGGCGAAAGCATCGCCAACGGACGCAAGGCGCCCTGGCCGGCGCGGCTGCACTATGCGCTCGGCGAATTGCTGATCTACGGCCCGCTGAAGAACGTCCTCGGCTTCACCAAGATCCGCGTCGCCTACACGGCGGGCGAGGCGATCGGGGCGGACCTGTTCACGTTCTATCGCTCGCTCGGCCTCAACCTCAAACAGCTCTACGGCCAGACCGAGGCGTTTCTCTACGTCACCGCCCAGGCCGACGGCGCGGTTCGCGCCGACGCGGTGGGGCCGCCCGCGCCGCACGTCGAGCTGCGCATCGCCGAGGACGGCGAGGTGCAGTTCAAGTCGCCGGGCATGTTCGTCGGCTACTTCCACGAACCCGACAAGACCCGCGAGGCGCTGACCGAGGACGGCTTCGTCAAGACCGGCGACGCCGGCTTCTTCGAGCCCGACGGCCAGCTCAAGATCATCGACCGCGCCAAGGACGTCGGCCGCCTCGCGGGCGGCCAAATGTTCGCCCCCAAGTACATCGAGAACAAGCTGAAGTTCTTCTCCGACATCCGCGAGGCGGTGGCGATCGGCCAGGGCCGCGACTTCGTCGCCGTCCTGCTCAACATCGAATTGGCGTCGGTCGGCAATTGGGCCGAGCGCAACGCCGTCGGCTACGCCTCCTATCAGGAGCTCGCCGGCAACCCGCGCGTCGCCGAGCTGATCGCCAAGCACGTCGACGCGGTCAATCGCGCGCTGGCGAGCGAGCCGGTGATGGCGGGCGCGCAGATCAAGCGGTTTCTCATCCTGCCCAAGGAACTCGACGCCGACGACGGCGAGCTGACGCGCACACAAAAAGTGCGGCGCAGCTTCATCGCCGAGCGCTACGCGCCGCTGGTCGAAGGACTTTACGACGGCTCCGCAGAGGCCGCGATCTCGGCCGAGATCACCTATGAAGACGGCCGCAAGGGCAAGCTGGTCGGCTCGTCCAAGATCGTCGACATGCCGATCTATCCCGCGACGAGCGGGAGCCGCGCCGCATGAGCGAGAACCAGACGGTCGCGGCCGGCGAGCCGCTTCTTTCCCTGCAGCACGTTTCGCTGTCCTTCGGCGGCGTGAAGGCGATCTCGGACGTCTCCTTCGACATCCGCAAAGGGGAGATCCGCGCCATCATCGGCCCGAACGGCGCCGGCAAGACCTCGATGCTCAACGTCATCAACGGCTTCTATCAGCCGCAACTCGGCCGCATCCTCTTTCGCGGCGAGGCGCGGCGGCGCATGCGCCCCTTTGAGGCGGCGAGCCAGGGCATCGCGCGAACCTTTCAGAACGTCGCGCTGTTCAAGGGCATGACGACGCTCGACAACATCATGACGGGGCGCAATCTGCGCATGAAGAAGAGCCTGTTCTGGCAGGCGCTTCGCCACGGCCCGGCGCTCGAGGAGGAGATCGCGCATCGCCGGTTCTGCGAGGGGATCATCGATTTTCTCGAGATCGAGCATATCCGCAAGACGCCGGTCGGCGCTCTGCCCTACGGCCTGCAAAAGAGGGTCGAGCTCGGCCGCGCGCTGGCGATGGAGCCGGAGCTCTTGCTGCTCGACGAACCGATGGCCGGGATGAATCTCGAGGAAAAGGAAGACATGAGCCGTTTCATCATCGAGGCGAACCGGCATCTGGGCGCGACGATCGCGCTCATCGAGCACGACATCGGCGTGGTGATGGATCTGTCGACCCGCGTCGTCGTGCTCGAATACGGCCGTAAGATCGCCGACGACGTTCCCGACGTCGTCAAGGCCGACCAAAAAGTCATCGACGCCTATCTCGGCGTGGCGCATTGAGGGCGCAAGCGATGAACCTCCTCAACGCGATTTTCGTCGACCCCTTCGCGCAGATGATCTCGTCGCCGGACCTGCTCGTCCAGACGATCTGGGAGGGTTTCGTCGGCGGCGTGCTCTATGCGCTGATCGCGCTCGGCTTCGTGCTCATCTACAAAGCCTCGGGCGTCTTCAATTTCGCGCAGGGCATCATGATGGTGTTCGCGGCGCTGACGCTGGTGGGGCTGCACGAGCACGGGGTTCCCGCGTGGATCGCCTTGCTGGCGACGATCGCGATCATGTACGCGCTCGCGGTCGGCATCGAGCGGCTGGTGCTGCGCCCGCTCGTCAACCAGCCCGACATCATGCTGCTGATGGCGACGTTCGGAATCACCTATTTCCTGATCGGCTTGGGCGAATGGGTGTTCGGCGGCAATCCGAAAGCGATGATCACGCAGCAGCTGTTTCTGCCGAGCGGCGCACTCGACTTCAAGATTCTCGGCGGCTCCGTCATGCTGCAAAAACTCGATATCGCCGCGGCGGCGATCGCGATCGTGATGGTCGCCGTGCTCGGCCTGTTCTTCCAGAAGACGCGCATCGGCCGCGCCTTGCGCGCGGTCGCCGACGACCATCAGGCGGCGCTTTCGGTCGGCATTTCGCTCAATCAGATCTGGGTCATCGTCTGGTTCACCGCCGGCGTGGTGGCGCTGGCGACCGGAATCATGTGGGGCGCCCGCTCGGAGGTCTCCTTCGCGTTGCAAGTGCTCGCGCTGAAGGCGCTGCCGGTGCTGATTCTCGGCGGCCTGACCTCGATTCCCGGCGCGATCGTCGGCGGCCTGATCATCGGCGTCGGCGAAAAGCTCGGCGAATTCTACTGGGGCCCGCTGATGGGCAGCGGCATCGACAGTTGGCTCGCCTATTTCATCGCGCTCGCCTTCCTTCTGTTCCGGCCGCAGGGCCTGTTCGGCGAGCGCATCATCGAGAGGATTTAGGGCGGGATGTCCCTTGACCCATTCACCGCAACCGTCATTGCGACCCCGAGCGTAGCGAGGGGCAAGCGATCCAGACTTCGGATTTGCGGCGACGGCTTGGCCTGGATTGCTTCGCCGTCGCTCGCAATGGCGCGGGAGGCGTTGTAACGTGTTCTACCGCGAGGCCGGGCAATTCAAGACGACTTACGCCGCCGACATGGCGATCTTTCCGATTCGTCAGGACCGGATCGGCGTCGCGCTGATTCTGGCGGTCGCTTTCGTGGTCATTCCCGCCACCGGCGATCAGTTCCTGCTCAACACGATGATGATCCCCTTCCTCGTCTTTTCGCTCGCCGCGATCGGGCTCAACATCCTGACCGGCTACACCGGTCTCTTATCGCTCGGCTCGGCGGGCTTCATGGGCGTGGGCGCCTACGCCTGCTACAAGCTCGAGACCTATTTTCCGCAGGTCAACATTCTCGTCTGGATTCTCGCCTCGGGACTGGTGTCGAGCGCGGTCGGCGTGGTGTTCGGCCTTCCCAGCCTGCGCATCAAGGGATTCTATCTCGCCGTCGCCACGCTGGCGGCGCAGTTCTTTCTCGAATGGTGCTTCGCGCGCATCCCCTGGCTCGTCAACTACAACGACTCGGGCGCGATCGAGGTGGAAACGCACACGCTGTTCGGCTTGGCCGTAACCGGGCCCACCGCCACGCCGGTCACGCGCTATTACGTGGCGCTCGCCATCGTCGCCGTGATGGCCTGGATCGCCTCGAACATCGTGCACGGGCGCATCGGGCGCATGTGGATGGCGGTGCGCGACATGGACATCGCCGCCGAACTGATCGGCATTCGGCTGTTGCGCGCCAAGTTGCTGGCGTTCGCGGTGTCTTCCTTCTATATCGGCGTCGCCGGCGCGATGATGGTCTTTCTCTGGCAGGGCGCGGCCGAAGCGGAGGCGTTCAATATCGACCTGTCGTTCCAATTGCTGTTCATGGTCGTGATCGGCGGTCTGGGGTCGATCGTCGGGGCGTTCTTCGGCGCGACGATCATCCATCTCCTGCCCATCGCCCTGCGCGCCCTGCCGGCGACCTTCGGCCTCGACATCGCCTCTGCGACGATCGATCATTTGACCTTCATCGTCACTGGCGCTTTGATCGTCATATTCCTAATCGTCGAGCCGCACGGTCTCGCCCGGCTCTGGCGGACGGCCAAGCAAAAGCTCCGCGTCTGGCCGTTCCCCTATTAGCGCGAGCGATACAGCGATCGTTTTGTCAGGAGGAAACGTGATGAAGAAGGCATACGCTCTGAAAGGACTCGGCTGCGCCCTGGCGCTGGCGCTCGCCGCTCCAGCGGCCACCAGCGCCCTCGCCGACGATTCGATCTACGTTCCGCTCTTCACCTACCGCACCGGGCCGTTCGCCGGCTCGGGAACGCCGATCGCCGACGGCATGCACGATTACCTCGCCATGCTCAACGCGCGCGACGGCGGCATCGGCGGCGTCACGATCGCGATCGAGGAATGCGAGACCAGCTACGACACCAAGAAGGGCTTGGAATGCTATGATTCGGTCAAGCCCAAGAACCCGGTGCTCGTCAATCCCTGGTCGACCGGCATCACGTTGTCGCTGATCCCCAAGGCGTCGGTCGACAAGATCCCGATCCTGTCGATGGCCTACGGCCTTTCGGCCTCCGCCAGGGGCGACCTCTTTCCCTGGATCTTCAATCCGCCGGCGACCTATTGGGACGGCGCGTCGGAAATCCTCAAATACGTCGGCGACGGATCGATCGACAACCTCAAGGGCAAGACCATCGGCTATCTCTATTTCGACGCCGGTTACGGCCGGGAGCCGATTCCGTTCTTCCAGTCGGTCTCCAAAGAGGTCGGCTTCAACCTGAAACTCTATCCCGTCGCGCCCGCCAACATGCAGAACCAGTCGTCGCAATGGCTCGACATCCGCCGCGACAAGCCCGATTTCGTGGTGATGTACGGCTGGGGCGCGATGAACCCCACCGCGATCAAGGAAGCGGTCCAGGCCGGTTTCCCGATGGACAAGTTCATCTCGATCTGGTGGCCGAACGACAGCGACGCGGCCGCCGGCGGCGATGGCGCCAAGGGCTTCAAGGAGCTCAATTGGCACGGCACCGGGACCGACTTCCAGGCTCTGCGCGACATCAAGAAACTCGTCATCGACGCGGGCAAGAGCCAGACCCCGGCCGGCGAATTCGGTCAGGTTCTCTACGACCGCGGCGTCTATAATTCGGTGCTGATCGCCGAGGCCATCGCCGAAGCGCAGAAGATCACCGGCAAGAAGGTCGTCACCGGCGAGGACGTGCGTCGCGGGCTCGAAAACCTCGATCTCGACGCCGCCCGCTTCAAGGTGTTGGGCCTCGAGGGCTTCGCCGCGGCGTTCAAGCTGACCTGCGCCGACCACAACAGCCACAGCGCGACTTTCGTCCAGCAATGGGACGGCGCGAAATGGGTGAAGGTCAGCGATCCCATCCCGCCGGCGACCGCCCTGGTCGAGCCGCTCCTGAACGAAGCCGCCACGACTTATACGGAGAAGAACGCGGGTTGGCCGAAGCGCAGCGAGCCGTGCGACAACAAGTAGCGAGCAACCCCTCATCCGGCCGCTTCGCGGCCACCTTCTCCCGCACGCGGGAGAAGGGGCGCCCCCCTCTCCCGCTAGCGGGAGAGGGTCGGGGTGAGGGTCCGCTCCCGCCTTCGCGAAAACGTTTCTCTCTCAACGGGAACGCCGCCCAATGACCGCCGACGCCCCCGCCCCCATCCTCGACGTCGCCAACATCGAGGTCATCTACAACAGCGTCGTTCTCGTGCTGAAGGGCGTTTCGCTCAGCGTGCCCAAAGGCGGCATCGTCGCCTTGCTCGGCGCCAACGGCGCCGGCAAGACCACCACGCTGAAAGCGATCTCCAACCTGCTGCGCGCCGAACGCGGCGAGGTCACCAAGGGCGCGATCCGCTTCAAGGGCGAGCGGGTCGACCGGTCCTCGCCCAACGAACTCGTGCGGCGCGGCGCCATTCAGGTGATGGAGGGGCGCCATTGCTTCGGCCATCTCACGGTCGAAGAGAATTTGCTGACCGGCGCATTCACGCGGCGCGACGGACGCGCGGCGATCGCGCGCGATCTCGAGACGATCTACGGCTACTTCCCGCGCCTCAAGCAGCGCCGCTCGGCGCAGGCCGGCTACACCTCGGGCGGCGAACAGCAGATGTGCGCGATCGGCCGCGCGATGATGTCGAAACCCGAATTGATCCTGCTCGACGAACCCTCGATGGGCCTGGCGCCGCAGGTGGTCGAAGAGATTTTCGAGATCGTGCGCGATCTCAACGCGCGCGAGAACGTGTCGTTCCTGCTCGCCGAACAGAACACCAACATCGCGCTGCGTTACGCCGGATTCGGCTATATCCTGGAAAACGGCCGCGTCGTCCTCGACGGCGAAGCGAGCGCGCTGCGCGGCAACGAGGACGTGCGCGAATTCTACCTCGGCGTCGGCGGCGCCGACCGCCGCTCCTTCCGCAACGTGAAGAGCTACCGGCGCCGCAAACGGTGGCTGGCGTGACGGTTTTGGCCAGCGGCGTTCGCGATTAGGAGAACGAGACGATGACCGACCAATCCGCTGGGATGGCCGCGCTGCGCGAGGCGTTGACGGGCCTGCGGGCGCAAAGCCCGGCGCTCGGCCGCCAGCTCGAGGGCGTCGAGATCGGCGCGCTGCTGAGCCGCGCCGATCTCGCGCGCGTTCCCGTGCTGCGCAAGTCGGATCTGGCCGCTCGGCAGCGCGCGGCGCCTCCCTTCGGCGGACTCGCGGCGATCGAGGCGGGCCGCTTCAAGCGGCTGTTCGCTTCGCCCGGTTCGCTCTTCGAGCCGCAGGACTACGGCGACGACGTCTGGGGCGCGGCGCCGGCGCTCGCCGCCGCCGGGCTCGAGGCCGGCGAAATCGTCGTCAACTGCTTCTCCTACCACCTCACTCCGGGCGGCTTCATCATGGAGACCGGCGCGCACGCGCTCGGCTGCGCGGTGATCCCCGCCGGGCCCGGCAATACCGAGCAGACGTTGCAGGCGATCGCCCATCTCAAGCCGACGACCTATTGCGGCCCGCCCGATTTTCTCAAGATCCTGCTCGACAAGGCGGGCGAGGCCGGCCTCGATGTCTCCTGCATTCGCAAAGCGCTGGTTTCCGGCGCGGCGCTGCCTGCGACTCTACGCGCCGAGCTGGAGCGGCGCGGCGTCAAGACGCGGCAGGCCTACGCCACCGCCGAACTCGGCGTGATCGCCTACGAGACCGACGCGGCCGACGGCGCCGCGGCGCCGGGCCTTCAGGTCAGCGATTCGGTCCTCTTGGAAATCGTCACGCCGGGCGGCGGCGATCCGGTCGCCGAAGGCAAGGTCGGCGAGGTCGTGGTGACGCGCCTCAGCGCCCATTATCCGCTGCTGCGCTTCGCCACCGGCGACCTTTCGGCCTTTCTGCCGGGCCCGCCCGAAGGCGCGCGCATAAAGGGCTGGATGGGGCGCGCCGATCAGACTGCGAAGATCAAAGGCCTGTTCGTCCACCCCCAGCAGGTCGTCGAAGTCGGCAAGCGCCATCCCGAGCTCGGCGCGGTGCGGCTGATCGTCCGCCGCGAAGGCGAGCAGGACGCGATGATCCTCGTCGCCGAGGCGTCGAACCCGCGCTCGGACCTCGCGCAAGATGTCGCGGCGACGCTGCAGAGCGTCACCAAGATGCGCGGCGCCGTGCAATTCGTCGCCCCCGGCGCGCTGCCCAACGACGGCAAGGTCATCGCCGACGAACGGCCGACGCAATAGGCGGACGCCGGCGTCGCTCGACCTTACGCCGCTTTCCTCTTCGCCCGCGCCGGCCGCTCCCTTTTCGGCGGCGCCGCCTTCTCGTCGAACAGTTCGGCGAGCTTCTCCGTCATCGCGCCGCCGAGCTCCTCGGCGTCGACGATGGTCACGGCGCGCCGATAGTAGCGCGTGACGTCGTGGCCGATGCCGATGGCGATCAGCTCCACCGGCGAGCGCGTCTCGATCTCCTCGATCACGTGGCGCAGATGGCGCTCGAGGTAATTGCCGGAATTGACCGAAAGCGTCGAATCGTCGACCGGCGCGCCGTCGGAGATCATCATCAGGATGCGCCGCTGTTCGGAGCGCCCGAGCAGGCGCTGGTGCGCCCAGTCGAGCGCCTCGCCGTCGATGTTCTCTTTCAAGAGGCCCTCGCGCATCATCAGGCCGAGGTTCTTGCGCACGCGCCGCCACGGCGCGTCGGCGCTCTTGTAGACGAGATGGCGCAGATCGTTGAGCCGGCCGGGGTTGGCCGGCTTGCCCGCCTGCAGCCAGGCCTCGCGCGACTGGCCGCCCTTCCAGGCGCGGGTGGTGAAGCCGAGAATCTCGACCTTGACGCCGCAGCGCTCCAGCGTGCGCGCCAGGATGTCGGCGCAAGTCGCCGCGACCGTGATCGGGCGTCCGCGCATCGAGCCGGAATTGTCGATCAGCAGCGTCACCACCGTGTCGCGGAAGTCCATGTCCTTCTCTTGCTTGAAGGACAGCGGCTGCTGCGAATCGATGACGACGCGCGGCAGGCGCGCCGTGTCGAGGATGCCCTCTTCGAGATCGAACTCCCAGGAGCGGTTCTGTTGCGCCATCAGCCGGCGCTGAAGGCGGTTGGCGAGGCGCGAGACGACGCTGGAGAGGTTCTGCAACTGCTTGTCGAGATAGTCGCGCAGACGCTGCAATTCGTCGGGCTCGCACAGATCCTCGGCGTTGACCACTTCGTCGAATTTCGTCGTATAGGCCTTGTATTCGCTGCCGCGCCGCTCGGCGCCCGACGCGGGCGCCGGCCGATTCTCGGCCGCCTCTTCGGACTCGCCGGCCTCGGACTCGTCGGGGAATTCGGCCGAAGGCGCGTCCGCCGCCTCCATCGCGCCCTCCTCGAGCTCCTCGGCCGATTGGTCCGAAGTCTCCCGATCCATCGCGTCGCTGGACTCCTGCTCCTCGCCCTCGCCCTGGCCTTCCTCGGCGTTCTCGGGCGGCGCGTTCTCGTCGGCCTCCTCCTCGTTCTCGTCCGCGTCGGCCTCCGATTCGCTGGGCATGTCGAGCGAGGCGAGCAGCCGATGCACGGACTTGGCGAAGGCGCGCTGGTCGAGAATGGCGCCGCCGAGCTTGCCGAGTTCTGCGCCCGCCTTGGCTTCCACATAGGGGCGCCAGAGTTCGACCAGGCGCGCCGCGCCGCTCGGCGGCTCGAGGCCGGTCAGCCTTTCGCGCACCAGCATCGCGACGGCGTCCTCCAGCGGCGCCTCGTCGCGATCGCGCGCTTCGGCGAAGGGGCTGCGATGGTAGCGGTCGTCGAGCATCGCGGTGAGATTCGCGGCGACGCCCTGCATCCGCCGCGCGCCGATCGCCTCGACGCGCGCCTGCTCGACCGCGTCGAACAAGGCGCGCGCCGCCGGATTGTGCGGCGCATGGTGGCGGTGGATCGCGTCGTTGTGGCAGGCTAGGCGCAGCGCCATCGAATCGGCGAGGCCGCGCAGGATCGCCGCCTCGCGCGGATTGGGCTTGCGCGGCGGCTCGGGCAGGCGCGCCCGCGTCCCCTCCGGGC
>Ga0181524_10002629_pt1 | contig 18197 bp, 12 predicted proteins | sample PEATcosm2014_Bin_34_FD_119761 | JGI IMG/M metagenome (GOLD analysis project Ga0181524, IMG submission 119761) | Peatland microbial communities from MTU Mesocosm Facility, Houghton, MI, USA - PEATcosm2014_Bin05_60_metaG | ecosystem: Environmental > Terrestrial > Soil > Wetlands > Peat | place...
AATCGCCGCCGGCGTGCGGAAGACGTGGTCTGCACTTTCCGGGTCAAGGACAAGCAGCCGGAACTCTGGAACCCTGAGACCGGCGAGATCACGCCTCTCAACCTCTACGACAAGGCTGATGCGGGAGTTCGCGTGCCCCTGCAACTCGACCCGGCTGAATCCGTGTTCGTGGTATTTCGTTCTCCCGCTCCGGCGCGGCATCTCCGCTCCATCGCCAAGGACGGCAAGATGATCGCGGCGACTGATCCCTTCCCCGCGTTTCAACCCGGGCGTCAACGTAACGTGACGAACGATTTCACCCTCAGTGTTTGGATCAAGCCGGATCTGGATCTATACCTGCCGCGAAAAGGCGATAGCAGCCACGACGTGCCCTTGCGAAGCCTCGTGATCTCCCCGCCGGAGGGCGACACGGTGTATGGCGCAGGGCATGCGTCCTGCGGGCTGATGGCGGGCCGCAACGGAGTGGCGGTCCTCGAGCGCGCGCACCTCAATTGGCACACCCTGATTTCGACGCCCATGCCGATCTCGGGATGGGCGCACGTGGCGGTGGTTTACAGTGCGGGCGCTCCGTTGTTGTACGTTAATGGCGAACTGGCCGGCCAGGCTGAGGCCTCCGGCGCCGTTGTTCATCCCGGCGTGAGCGATGCCCGCGAGCGCGACGGGGCGGAATACTTCGACGGAGATATGAGCGATCCGGAACTCTTCAAAGAAGCGTTAACCGAGAATCGCATCCAGGAGTTGGCTGCGGCCGCCAGCCCCAGCCCCCTCGAGCCTCCGGAGGTTGAATGGGCCGGCGGCACAACCTCCGACCTGCTGGTTTGGCAAGATGGCAGTTACACCTTGCAGGGCACTGCGGGCAAATCAATCCTGAAGGTTTCGGAGATTGGCAAGCCTTTGCAGATTTCGGGACCGTGGCAGGTCAGCTTCCCGCCCAACTTCGGCGCGCCGCCGGAGGTGACGCTGCCGGAATTGATTTCCCTGCACCAGCGCTCCGACCCGGGCGTGAAATACTTTTCCGGCACGGCGACCTATAGCAAACAGATCAGCATTTCGTCCGGCGCTGCTTCGGGCGACCGGCGGCTTTACCTGGACTTGGGCTGGGTGCACGTGATGGCGCAGGTCCGCGTGAATGGCAAGGATCTCGGCTTGTTGTGGAAGCCGCCTTTCCGGGTGGACATCACCAGCGCTGCCCGGCACGGCGAGAACAAGCTGGAGGTCCTCGTCATCAACCAGTGGGTCAATCGCCTGATCGGCGATGAACTATTGCCGCCCGAGAATGAGTACGGGCCCGGCGGGGCCATCCGAGTCATACCGGAGTGGTACCTCCAGGGTAAGCCCAAGCCTTCGGGGGGACGCTCCACCTTCGCGACCTGGAAGCATTTTAGTAAGGACTCACCCCTATTGGTGTCCGGACTGGTGGGGCCAGTCCGGCTGCGCACGGCGGTTCGACGGCGGATCAGCTTGTAATCACGACCGCTTCTGCCGACACGCACGAGGCCGCTAAAGCCACGCAAGTGTGCCGGCGTAGCGCTCACCAGATAACCCGAGGAAAAGTTCTTCCAGCGTGCGGAAATTCTGACAGTTCACGCTGATGGGCTGGTCGCAGGCAAAAGCGCTGATGTCGCCTTCCCAGATTAGTTTGCCGGGGCTCTTGATAATCGCCACGCGGTCGCAGAGGCGCTCGACGGTTTCCAGCACATGAGTCGTAATGAAGACCGTTCGCCCCTCGGAGACGAGATGGCGCAGCCACTGCTTCATCATGGCTACGCCGGCCGGGTCAATGGATTCAAAAGGTTCGTCGAGGAAAAGGATTTCAGGTGTGTGGATCACCGCTGCCGCAAATGCCACCCGCTTGCGCATTCCGGCACTGAATTCCGCCAGCGGCTTTTTGGCTTGCCCCGTGAGTTCCAGCGCCTGGAGAAGTTCGTTAACGCGCCGGCGCGTGGTGGGCTCATCGAGGCCGTACATCCGGGCTTGGAAGGCCAGGAACTCGTGCGCGTAGAGCGCTTCGAACAATCCGAGGTTTTCGGGCATTACTCCGATCCTACGCTTTAGAGCGGTGCAATCGCTGTTGAAAGCCTCTCCCAGCAGGCGGACCTCGCCGCGTGTCGGCTCGAGCAGGCCGGTAAGGCAGCCGATGGTCGTGCTCTTGCCCGCACCGTTCGGCCCGAGAAAGCCGAAAAAGCAGCCGGAAGGTACACGGAGCGAGAGGTCCTCGACCGCGACGACTTTGCCATATTGCTTGCTTAGATGTGAGATTTCGATAGCGTTCGGCATCTTCAGTAGCCCCTTTCGATCATGGAGAGCATCCGCTCGCGCCGCGCGCCAAAGACTCGGGCGCCGGCGCGCAACGTCAGAAGATAAAACCCGAGAGTCGCGAGCAGGATGAGAGGCGCCACCCACCAGTGCCCGAGCACAACCTTCGACCCAAGTGCCGGCAGCCCTGCGACAAGACCAAACATTACCAGCATCGCACCCATCATCAGGGCCGCACTGGCAAAGGGCTGCTTGGCACAAAATTTAACTTTGAATTCCATCACCCGCGGCGCGAGCAACGAGGTCCAAAGCCCCAACCCCTGAAAAAGGAACATCCCGCCAAAGCCGCTGGAGAGCAACATTACCGCCATCCGCGTATCGAAATGGCCTCGCCAGAATGCAAGCCACAGCCCTATTGAAAGCAGTATCAACGGCGCGCCGAGCAATAGTGGGACGAGCGCCACGGCCCGCAGAACCAACCCAGGTGGAGCGGGCAAAAGAAAGTAGCGGCGGAACCCCGCGCCGTCGAAGCCAAAAACGTTCATAGTCATGATTCCCATGCTCAGGAATCCGACAACGCTGATCAGAGCCAGGATAGTGAGGAAGCCGGCCAGGGGATCGGGTCGGCCGCGAGCGAACGTAATCGCCACAAAGACCATCAGAGGCGCGGTGGTCGGATAATTCAGCCTCAACTGGGGGCTGCGGACGTAATATCGCAGAATCTTACCCCCCAAGGGCGCAAGGACCGGTCCGAAGGCAGCGGCGACGCCGTCGTAGGAGCTATCCCAATGTGCCTCGGCCCCGGTGACGGTGCGGGAAGGAAGCGGCTGCCGCTCCAGCAATGCCAGCGCCGCCGCCAGGCCGGCGAACCAGCCAATCAGCAGCAGCAGCGAAGCGATAGTGACAAACGCCGGAGCTCCGGCCAGAACTCTCGCGGCGGTAAACGGTGGGAGAAGCCATAATCCGAGCCGCGCGTTTCCCAGCAACGCTCGGTTGCGAGCTAGCGCCGGCGCGAGCAAGCCGGGGAGCTGAAACAGCAACGTAACCAGCACCATCAGCAGGAGCGGCCCGTTCCGAGTGGCCATGATGTGCTCGACAACGCCCCACAGCACCCGCGCCACCAGATAATTGGTGGAGAAAAGCAGGAGCGCTGCGGTGAGTGCGACCCACCATGAGGAAACTCCGAGAGCAGCGAAGCCGAGCGCAAGGCCGAGATCGAGAGCGAGGACGAAGATCCATAAAGGCTCGAGTAGCCCCACAACGTGGCGGGCGCCGAAGCGCTCGAAAGAGGAGAGGGGGTAACGGCGCAAGGCCGTATCAGAGAACGCCGGGTTAATCCCCGCGCCCAGAATTAGCGCGCCGAAAAGCGCGAACATAAAGAACGTGCTCAGCATCACACCGGCAATCAACTCGCCCTTGCCGAGTCGAACCGCGGCTACCGCTGCCCCTAATCCTCCCAAAGCCAAGACAGCAGTAAGTAAGCAGACCAGCATGACTCCAACGATGACGAGGGCGACCCTGCCGGCCCGCGATCGGGCCTGTGCCCACAACAGCCGGTATCGCAATCCAAGAAGACAAACTAAGAAACGTATGCGCATGGTTGTTTACTCACATCGCAGCGCTGCTATGGGATCAATCTTGGTTGCATGCCGGGCAGGAATGTAGCTGGCAACGAGTGTGACGACCAAAAGCAGCATCGACACACCAAGATACGTCGAGATTTCTCCAATGGTCACACCCCGAAGAAAGAACGCCAGGACGCGACCGACCCCGAGCCCAATGAGCAGCCCGATCAATATGCCGAGGAAACTCAGCAACATGCCGCGGCGCATAACAAAGAAGAGCACCTGACCGCGCTGGGCTCCCAGTGCCATACGAACTCCGATCTCGTGGGTTCGCTGGGCAACAGAGTAAGCGGTCACGGCGTAAACTCCTATCGTTGCCAGCAAGAGGGCGATGATCGCCATAGCACTCAGTATGACGGCGATATAGCGAATAGGAGCGGCGGCTTGCGCGAGGTTCTCCTCCATCGTCTCCATGGAAGACACCCGAGCGTCTTTGTCCAACCTGCTGATCAGGTTACGGATAGGCGTCATCAAGCCCTTTGGATCGGCCACTGTCCGAACCAGCAGGTCCGCCCGGTTGGAGGATTTCGGAAGGTAGGCCTGGGGGATATCTATGGCCGAACCGAAAATACGACGGTCTGCCGTTATGCCCACGACTTCATACCATTCGGGAGGATAGGTGGTCGTTATGCGTTTGCCAAGCGCATCCTGGTTCGGCCAAAGGTTACGGGCCAGCGTCGAGTTGATGATCGCAACCGAGGGCTTTTCGATGTAGTCCGCCGAACTGAACGGCCGCCCTCGCAGAAGTGGAAGTTGCATAGTCCGGAAGTAGTCCGGGGTTACCATGCTGATTGGTGCGAACGGACCCTCCCTGAACGAGGACGGGGTGAGTGGCTTGTTGGTAGTGGCAATATGGCCTGGTGAACTGCCTTCTAGCGCGGAGGATTCGACGCCCGGCAGGGCCTTGACTTGTTCGGTCAGCTCACGACGCAAGGCATCGCGGGCCCCAAAGGTGGGATATTTCGAATCCGCGAAGCTCAACTCTGTCGTGAGCATATTCCGGGGATTGAACCCCGGCTTGGCGAGGAGAATCCCCCCCAGGGCTCGGATCATAAGGCCGCAAACGATCAGCAGGCAAAGTGCCAGCGCCACCTCGGAGACAACCAGAATGTTTCGTAAACGAAGGGTCCTCACCCCGGTGCCTGCTGCGTGCGCCCCTTCTTTGAGCCACTCTTGGAGATTCACCCTGGAAAGTTGCAGGGCTGGAAGGAGACCAAAGAGGATCCCCGTCGCACCCGAGACGACAAGCGCAAATACCAGAACCTGCCCGTTGATTGTGATGGGATTTGTTTGGGGAATCAGATGCTCCGGAAAGAGGGAGACCAGCGCGTCCTTGAACCAGAACGTCAGCAGAACGCCCGCCGCGCCGCCAGCGAGTGCAAGGAGTACGCTTTCGGTGAGGAGTTGCATGACGACCCGCGCACGGCTCGCGCCGACAGCCTGGCGAATAGCTATTTCGTGCTGCCGCCGAGCGCCTTTCCCGAGCAGCAAGACCGCGACATTAGCGCAAGCGAGGAGCAACAAGAAACCTACCGCGCAGAGAAGGAAGCTGAATAAGGTCCCAAATAAACTCCTCTCCAGTCCCTGCAAGGTCACAACGCTCACGCCAATGCCCGCATTGGAATCGGGATATTGTTGCGCGAGCCGAGAGGCAATCGTCGTCATTTGCGCTTGAGCCTGCCGGATCGTGATCCCGGGCTTGAGCCTTCCGATCACCAAGAGCGAAGCTTCTTGGCGGTCCTTGCTGAGCCGCTCGACGGGAAGTGGCACATAGACGTCGGGTTGAATGTCCATCACAGGCAGAATCGCGGGAAAGCGAAACGAGTCCGGCACGCTCCCGATCACCGCGAATTCTTCACCGTCTAGCGTGAGCGTTTGCCCGACTGCCGCGGGTGCCCTTCCGGGGCTCCGGGCCTGGAACCCGGGGCCAAGAACTGCCACATGGTCGCATCCCGCCTGATCATCCCCCGCCGCAAACAGGCGACCCTTCGCTGGCTGCACCCTCAGCACCTTGAAGAAGTCGGGCGTGACACGGTATCCATGAAGAGGCTCATTCGCACCGGCGCCGGTAAGCGTTGGGCCATAACTCCAGGCAGCCGCCAACGCTGAGAAGACGTTGCTCTGCGTCTCCCAATCGCGAAAGTCACGACCAGAAGTCGGCCACTGGGGCAATCGGGGTTCAGTTCGCCAGAGCGCCACCAGTTGGTCGGGATTTTCATAGGGAAGCGGGCGAATAGCCGTGGCATAGAGAATGCTAAAGATAGCGGCGCTCGCGCCAATGCCCAACGCCAGGATGATCACAACCACGGCTGTGAAACCTGGACTGCGGCGGAGCTGACGCACCCCGAAGCGGAGGTTCTTCCAGAAGGTTTCAATTGTCGTTTCCCAGCCTGCGTCCCGGATTTCTTCCTTCACTGCGTCCATGCTGCCCATCTCGACGCCAGCCGCACGGAGCGCTTGCTCCTGGCTCATCCCGAAGCGCCCTTTATCTTTCACCGCAGTGTCCGGGAAGCCGCTCAGTTCTTCGTCCATCTCCTGTTCCACTTGCTCCTTATGGAACAGTGTCCGCAGACCCTCAACGATGCTTTGCAACCGCAACATCGAAATCTCCTTTACCGCGCTACAGTCGTCCCATTCGTTTACTTCGGACGTCTCGATGCAAACCGTCACCATCCCTGAAACCTGAAACCTGCAACCTACCTCTACGACATGGGTGTAAATCCTCCTGTGGCGACTACCGCCGGAAGAACACGAGCAGCAGAACCAAGCCGCCGAACCAGGCGCCGAACAACCAAGGTGAGATACCAGGCATGATCAGCGTGCCTCGGCGAAAAGGTCCGGACCAACTGCCGGCGGGGCGCAGGTCACGGCCCATCGCGGCCAAGCGTCCGCTGCCGCGGATCATTATGCCCACTGCCACCAGCCAGACGGCCATCGCAATGCCGATCACCAGCCAGCGCAGCCAGACAATAGTGCTTGCCGTGGGCCAGCCATGTTGGAGGGCATACCCGGCAAGGATGACGAGAAGGTACCAGCGAAAAAAGCAATCCGTTAGCCGCAGCCAATACCGGCGCTGCGCATCCGCCCACCGGTAGTGTTCCTCGGACCGTTCGGAGGGAAGCGGGTAACTATTGTGGACGACGCCGATCTTGAAGGGAAGCAGGCCAACGATGACGTGCGTCATCACCACCGGACCGCTCCATTGCATCTGCGAATCCCCGTGTGTGAGAAGCAGTGCCCAACATAAGGCGATGATCCCGGCCATCAATACCTCTGCAGGCCATGAGATATAATCGCCGAGCCGCCGCGTTTCAAGTGAGACGACAGCGCTCGTTCGGACGGGCGGATGCGCTCCAATCCTGGCGCGGGTATACGCTGCGAAGCCGAGGCAAACGGCCGTGAAAAACACCCCGATGCCGCCCGCCCACAACGGCAGCAAAATCCATCGGCCCGAGACGAGGATGGCCCCCAGTGCGAGCGCCACGACCAAGTACAGCGCAAGCAAAATTGCGCGGTAGCGCTTCAGCCACCTTACTCCCTCGCCCTTGTAGAAACCGGGCGCAACCTCGACGTCAAGGAAGAATCCGGGTCCGTGGTTCAGCGGGTAATTCCAGAGCCTCCGTACCAAGTAAAAGACGAGAAAGGCAACGGCCAGTGCGTTTACAAAAAGAAGCAACCACTCTTCCGAAGTATGGCCACTCATCGGGAATTTCCTTTCTGATGTATGAACTCAAGTTCCTTTTGGACAGCGGTGGTGATTTCCTCGTTGCTTCTCCCGGCCAGGATCAACTGGGTAAGGGCAGTGCGCAGCGGTTGGCGAAGCTCGTCTTCCTCCACGGCACGGGCTCGACGGGACAATACGATGGTGCCGGTGCCATGGCGAATGGTGAGGAAACCCTCCTCCTGAAGCCGGCGATAAGCGACGGCGATCGTGTTGAGGTTGACGCCGAGATCCCCGGCCACCTGCCGAACCGAGGGAAGAGTTGCTCCCTCCCGGAGGTCACCCCGTGCGATCAGCGCTTTCACGCCGTCAACGATTTGCTGGTAGAGCGGGCGTTTATCATTGGTATCGACGGTCAGGAATATAGAAACCTCTCTGTCTACTGTATGCATACTCAATACTGTTAACCGTGTCAAGCGAAATCTTTCCGGCTGCTCCGCTGACCTGGTGGCGCAACGACGCCCAAGAAATGGGAATGTGGTGCGGGATTTCAGAGAAAGCGGGCGCGCGACGTAGAAGTGGAGGTCAGGGCATTGTTCTTGATTTGTTGCACGGTTCTGAACTTACTGGTACGCAAGGGCAAAGGCCCGGAGGGCCGAAAGAACTTAGCCCAGGGCGCCAGCCCTGGGTCCAGAAAGCCCTCTGGTTCGCGGGAGACCCAGCGGGGCGAAAGAATAAGGTTTCGACCCGGGATCTCTCCCTGGGTCTGCCGCCCCTTTCGGGGCTGGACCGGCGTTGGGGGCTTGGTTTCCCAGGGCTCGCGCCCTGGGCTAAGTTCTATCGCCCGCTTGGCGGGCTCCGGACCACCCTGCTACTGCGTCGTAAGCTTTTGTAAATATGTCATGCACCAGTGGCAGGACTCCAACTCTTATGTCGCACACCCAGAGATGGCTCCCCGCTTGCCCCAATTGGCTCACGAGCCAAATGGCGATGTAAATCGCCTCTACACCGCTTGCCTCAATAGGCCCAGATGTGATACTACGCTCGGTCGAGATCTCAAAACGGAAGACCTGGATAAAAGCAAGACCGCATGAAAGTGAGGAGACTATGATTAGTAACCGACAGAAGGCAGGGCTGACGCGCCGGGCGATGCTGCGCAGTGCCGCTGCTGCGGCTATGTTTGGTCCCTTGTTTAAGGCGACGGAGGGATCGGTGAGCGCGCAGGAAAGGGTGAATCGCAACTCCGCCCCGAGCGGGCTGAAGATCACGGACATGCGAGCCTGCCGGGTGGCCACGAATTACGACTATCCGCTCATCAAACTCTACACCAACCAGGATGTTTACGGGTTGGGCGAAGTCCGCGACGCCGGGGTGGAAGGCATTGCTCTGGTGCTCAAGGCGCACCTGCTGGGGAAGAATCCTCTGGACATTGAGGGCAACCTGGCAACGGTTCGCCCCTTTGCCGGGCACGGGCGCATGGGCGGCGGGTATAGCGCGGTGGATATGGCCCTGCACGATATTGCCGGGAAGGTGTACGGCGTTCCGGCGTACCGGCTGATCGGCGAGAAGCGCCACGACCACATTCGCATTTACGCGGACACCACGGCCCACCACGATGTCAAGGTGTATGCGGAACGCATGCGGAAGCGCAAGGAGATGGGTCTCACCTTCTTCAAGATGGATTTGGAAACGGACCTGGTGGCGGGCCGGCCCAACGCCGTCAATGACCGCGGCGTGGCGACTGACAAAGGCCTGGAGTACCTGTGCGAATTCATTGCCGCAATCCGTGACGTGCTCGGCTGGTCGGTCCCGCTGGCCGCCGACCATTTCGGGCCGCTCAATGTGCAGGATTCCATCCGCTACGCCCGGGCATTCGAACGATACCAGCTTGCCTGGGCCGAGGATATCCTCCAGGCCCAGGAAGGCCATCAGTACTTCTGGCAGAACTGGCGCGGATATAAGGAGATCTCTGAATCCACCACCACGCCCATCAACACCGGCGAAGACATCTTCGGACTCGAAGAGGGTTTCCGGCCGCTGATCGATAACCACGCGGTGGCCGTGATTCATCCCGACATTGAAACCTCCGGCGGGCTGCTGGAAACCAAAAAAATTGCTGACTTTGCCGAGCTGGCGGGCATCCGGGTGGCCATGCACCATGCCGGATCACCGATTGGCGGCTTCGCGGGATACCATTGCGCCGCCACGTTCGGCAACAACTTCCTGGCCATGGAGAACCACGCCCTGGATATGCCGTGGTGGCAGGACCTCGTGACCGGCGTTCCCAAGCCGATCATCGATAAGGGTTACGTGACGGTTCCGGAGAAGCCCGGGCTCGGGCTGGAACTCAACGATGCGGTGGTGAAAGAGCACCTGCGCCGGCCCGGATACTTTGAGCCCACGCCGATGTATGACGATCCGATCGTTTCCGGATTCCGCACGGGCGGTCCCTGGCCTCATTATGATGAAACAGGCAAGTGGTGCAACTGCGTTAGCATCGAGTAACGCCAAGCGGCTTTGCGTGCTGCCATAGACTAATCGCCACCGTGCCGACCGCTGCGACCGGCATGTTTGCGGCTGACCCGACGTTTCTGAGGCGCTACATGCCGGACGTCCGGCGGGTAGACGCTCCGTGCCCTTGGTGTTGAAACCTTCAAGGCACGGCGGACACGGAGGTCGCCAGCCTCAGATCAGCGGGGTAAGGCGCACTTCCCGAAACTGCACCCTGCCGTGATCCCCCTGGAGCAGAATCGGGCCAGGCCCATTCTCATTGGCGTCGAGTGCGCCACCTGTTATCCCCGGCACCTCGCCGTTGTCTATGATTTTCGTTCCGTTCAGGATCACCGTCACGTGGTTGGCAATCAGGGTTATGTCATAGGTCTGCCACTCCCCCGCGGGCTTGTCAGCATTGACGGCAGGGACGATGAACCCGTAAAGGGCCCCTTGGCTATGGACATCCAGCGGGCGGCCGTAGCCGTCAAGTATCTGGATCTCATACCGGCCACGGAGATAGACCCCGCTGTTGCTTTGCGGGTCCACGTTGAACTCGACTTGCAGCTTGAAGTCGTTGAACTTTTGTTGGGTATAGATGTTGTTGGCCCCTTTGCCCTCGTTCATCAGGATGCCATCTTTAACAAACCAGCCCATCGGGCGGCGGGGGTCCTGGCAAAGCCAGCCGGACACATCCTTACCATTGAACAGGTCGATAGGCTTTCCGGGCTTTCTCCGCGGCGGAGTCGCAGGCCACACCGGCCCGCGCACACCGCTCCACGAAAGTGTCTCCCCATTGACGTGCGCTGTTCCCACCAGGCGCGCGCCCTTCACGGTGGCTTGCCATACTTGCGGGGTTTCTTTTGGCGGTTTTCCTTGCGGGTATTGGAATTTGAGTTCGCCACCTTCGATCGTAACCTGGGGCAGATCGAAAACCGCGCCGCCGCCAGCATTGAAGCGGCCTTTGAGCACTCCATCGTCCCGCCTCAACTCCAGCCAGCAGTTCCTCGGCCGTCCTGATTGGGAACCCGTCGCGGTGATATCCCACCTACCCAGGTAGGCATCCTCACCTGCCGGGCTCGCGGATGCGCTGACCGGCCATCCCGGCGCGATGAACGCCAACATCAGAAGTGCTCCAAATACACGTGAACGCATGAATGTACCTCCCCTTCCTTTTGGGCAAACTTGCCAAACTAGCGGCTACACAAGGTACTCCACTTTCCATCCCATGAAAAGCCCCGCCGAAAGGGAGAGTCACCTGCAACGCCTTATTAGCCGGGCGGTCGACATGGTGAGGCATGTCTCCTGAATTGAACCTAAACAAAAACAAGGAAAACAAACAAAAAGAAAGAACAAAGCTTGACAGTCATATACGTAGTTGCATATGGTACAGAACGATGACGAGGCTCTTATGAACAATTGCGTGAGACTCTGCTACGCAGTGTTGCTTCTTGTTACTGTAGTCACTATCGCTCGTTGCGCCGTTGTTCCCGGCCCGCGGCCGGAACAGGCCGGCCTGCGCTGGTCCGAGGTCGTCGTCGCCAGAGGGGCCATGCAGGAGCAGAAGCAGGTGTTCCTTGAAAACGATTTGGTGAGGATTGCCTTCCTGCCAGGCGCCGGCGGCAGAGTGGTGAGCTACATCGATAAAGGGACGGGAATCAATCATCTCTATCAGAACAACGGCCTGAGGCCGGAGGATGCCGGGGGGCTCTGGGACAAGGAAGGCGTCTGGCCCACAACAAACCTCTGCGATCACCCATTTGCGTATGCGGTTAATGAATCCCCGGGCGAGCTGCAGCTTACGTTCCGGGCAGACCTGGGCAACCTGCGCGTAACAAAGCGTTTCACGTTGAGCGCCGGATCGAGTCGCCTGACGCTGGAGGCTACGTACGAAAACATCGGGCCGGCGAGCATGCGGTATCTGACCAGCCACCTCTTGCGATTTGCGGTGGGGGACAAGGGCGGTTCTGAGGACTACGTCATTTATCCGGAAGGGGAGGGTCTGGTCAAGAGAGCTTTCGGCTCACCGCAACCGGAGGGCCCCACCGATGTGGCTCCCTGCTGGTGGATGGTACATGATTCCGCCAGCCACGAGTCGTTGCTCGTTACCTTCGAACCCGATCCTCTGTTGGCCGAGCGCGTGGTTGCGTTTGGAGACGGGCATGTCGATCTGGAGTTTCACACGCGCCGGCACTTGGCCCAGCCTGGCGAGTCGCTCAAACTGCGCTGGGACCTCCGCCTGTTGAAGGATGCAGGCGAACTGGCGAATGCTCGCGGCGGATGGTCCTGGCTGGCCGAACCCGAGCAGTCCCGAATGGTGGAGGCCTTAACCGGGCTGCTCCAGGTTCCGTCGTTCCTCGATGTGGGGGAACAAGTTCTGGTTCTGCCGTGGGGCGTGGCCAGCTTTTCGGTTCCTCGTCGGGTGATCAAGCAGCCGGATACTCTGGACGTTATTGCCAAAGTCCAGACAGGCTCACAACGCGCCGCAGAAATGCCCCCCGCCGGGCTGCGCATGCGTCTGTGGGTGGATGATCACTTTGCGCCTTCCGAAATCGCGTGGACCACGCTTCCTCGTGACACCATGCAGGCGCGCTCCCTGCATTTGGCAACCGCTGCTCTAGCGCAGGGACACCACAAGCTCAGGCTCAGGGTGGAAGCGGGAGGCCGTGAATTCGCGCTCGAGACCGAGTTTGCAGTAATCGACGAGCAGATCCTCAAGCGCCGCATCGAACAGGCTCAAAACAAAGCCAACGAACTGGCGGAAGCGGCGCGGCGGGCTGGCAATGAATTGCAGATTGCGGCTGCTGCCAGTTGCGCCATGCGGGCCGAAGACGCCCGCCGCAAGTTCATCATGGGGCCAGCCTTTGAGGAGTGGGGAAACACCGCGCACGCCACAGACGTCAATGCAATGCCGTTGAACCTGAACCCGGGGGCCGGACCGGGTGATGTCGATTACGTGCTGCGCGTCCTGGCCGAAGCCGAGGGCTGGATCGGAAGCCTGGAGGGGGGTCGGGACCCGTTTTCACAGCGTCACGGGCTGTTTCAAAAAGCCTTCTACTCGCGCGTCGATGGCAGCTTGCAACCTTACACGGTGTACATTCCACAAAAATACGACGGGCGCATAGCTCTGCCGCTTCTGGTGCTGCTGCATGGCTCGGGCGGGGACCAATGGGAGATCCCGCAGGCGGCGGCGAATCTGGATGGGCGCTCGGTGTTTCGCGGGGCGTTGGAGCGCGAGCCGGTCGAGTCCAACTTCATCCTCTGCGCGCCCCTGGCTCGCGGCCCCTCCGGCTACCAACATCTAGCCGAAATCGACATCCTACAGATGCTGGATGAGGTTCAGCGGGACTACCGAATCGATGCAGATCGCGTGTACGTCACGGGATGGTCGATGGGTGGAGCCGGTACGTGGGGTCTGGCGTCGCGGTTTCCAGACCGTTTCGCGGCCATCATGCCGATTGCGGGGTCCAACGATACCCTGCTCCTCGAAAACACCCGTCACATCCCGTGCTGGTACTTCCATGGACTCGGTGATACAGAGGTGAATCCCGGCTTCCTGAAGGTGACCGAAAACGCCTACCAGCGGCTGGGATTGACGTATTACAACGGCTTGCTCGAGCGGCCTTTCGTCTTTGCACCCGACACGGACCACTGGGTGGGCTACCGGATGACCGGATCTTTTGCAGAAATAGAAAAGATCTTGAGCCAATACCGGCGGGTGGCCTTCCCCCGAAGCGTGACCCTGGTTGCCTCAGAGCTGCGCCACAATCGAGCCTACTGGGTGCGCATGGATTCTTTTGAGCGCTACTGGGAGCCCGCGAAGCTGACCGCGCAGATTGACGGCAACATGATTCAGATCACGTCTCACAACGTCAGTCAGTTCACGTTATTTTTATCCCGTGAACTGGTGGATATGAACTAGGCCGTTGAAGTCATGCGCGAGGGGCGCCGGATTTTTCGGGGGAGACCTGCCGGCGAATTGCACCTGGAGTTAGGGCGCGCCGGGTCAAGATCGGCCGGGCCGCGCAAAGCGCACGGGCTGTCCGGACCTTTGGGCGACATTTACTACGAACCATTCCTGATCGTCTTCGGGAGTCAGAGCCGGGATCCGGAGGAGACGGCGGCCAATCGTCGCCAAGCTGAAGCCATTCGCCTGGGAGGCTTGCGCGGCATGCGCTTTTACGGTATTCAGGTCAAGAGCGATCGCGAAGTCACCGACCGGGACATTGAGGCTTACCATCTCATTCTGGTCGGCACGCCAACGGCCAATTTATTGGTCGGAAAAATCAACCCGCGGCTGCCCATTCGGATCGAAAACGGCGCCGTGGTGTTCGGCGACCAGCGCTTTGCCGGGGACGACGTCGGCTTGCGCGTGATTTACCCGAACCCGCTGAATCCCAAAAAGTATGTCGTGGTTTGTGCCGGGGTCACGTACAAAGGCTTGGAAGGCTTGGGCACCCTGCCGCTCCAGAACTTCGGGTGGAACCGCGGAGTGGCAGAGCCGGACGCGGTGGTGACTGACGGGCGCACCTTCGGTCAGTATTCGCGGCTTCTCGCCACCATCATTTTCAATCATGAGTGGCAATTGGAGGACCCGGGACCGGTGGTGGGAAAGCTGGCCTCTCCTCTTTCCCGTCAAGGCGCGGAGTGCAGTTGGGGCGACTTTCGCGCCGACGTGCTGCGTGAGGTCACGGGCGCCGATGTCGCGCTGCTTGAAGTGGATGACCATGTCTATCCCATCGAACTGCCTGCGGGAGAGATCACTCATCAAAAGTTGACACTGGCGAACAATCGAAGCCCGATCTACACGTTTAGTGCCACGGGCGCCCAAATCAAGTTCGCTCTAGAGCATTCGCTGCAACGCGCGATCGGGGAGACCGGCCTCGCCTCGGATTGGTTCCCGGTCATGCGAAGGCCGCTGGCCGTGGCGGGGTTCACCTATGGTTTCTTGAGAAAGCGTCCGTTTGGGGAGCGAATAATCCTCCAAGGCCTGGACCCGCAAAGAACCTACCGAGTGGCTACGACGGAGCATGTCCTCACTCAGGCTCTTCTCGGCAACGCCGGTGAGGGATACTTGGGCTGGCTGCCTACAATCCGCTGCGTCGGGATGAGTGAAGGTTGAAGCCCAGGAACGCTACTTCAAGAACAAAGGGGTAGTCGAAGCGCCGATCGAAGGGAGAGTTAAGGAATTCTGATGTAAAGTCTGAGGTGACGATGCGTATGTGGCACTGACGCTCGTGTCTGCCGCGTCGAGGCGGGCTGACGTAGGCGGGCGTCCACGGGCAGCCGAAGCGGCTTGTTCAATGCCTAACAGGGTTCAATTCGGGGGTCGCTCGGCAGGCAGGAGTTCCTACGAGGAAAGTAAACACACCGCAACTAGTGCACAGAGGACCCCCACTCCCTGCAAGCGCGTGATGGTTTCCTTAAGGACCAGAGGGCCCAATAACACAACAACGACGGGGTAAAGGGCTGTCAGTGGTACGATAATCGAAGCCTTGCCGCCGCTTTTCATCGCAGCGAGTAATGCCCAGGCACCCAGCGTGTTTAGGCCCGCACTCAGCATGGTCAACAAGAGATTGCGGGTGGAGTATTCGAAGACAGATTTTGAGGGGTACAGCCAGGGCAAAAGGAGGAAGTACCCGACCACGAGCCAGATGAGTGCGGATTCCGCCGAAAGGTAGTTCGTGGAGAGTTTCTGGAAAAGACCTACAATTCCCCAGGTTAGAAGGACAACTACGGCAGGCAGAAACCAAGATGCCATGTGCATGCAGTGTTTCCCCTTACAAAGAGAAGATGGCGAAGGCGGCAACAGCGAACGCTAAACCTAGAACCTGAAGCAGCGTCAGCCGTTCGCGCAGCAGCAATAAGGCCAAGACGACCGTAATCAAAGGATACAGGGCCGTTACCGTGGTTATAACCGCCGTATTCCCGCCGGTCCGATAGGCCGCGAAAAGGGCGAAGCTGCCGATTCCAGCAAGGACCCCATTACCAATCCCGTAAGAGATTCCCTTGGCATTACGTTCGAGGCGGAAGTGACGAGAGACAATGAGCGGCACTACTACCGGCAAACACCCAAAGGGAAATAGAAATTGCATTGTCGATGCCGGGATTTCATTGGAAGCGAGTTTTCCAAAAATGGTCCACCCACCCCAACTGATAATGCAAAGGACGGAATACCAGAACCATTTGGTTTTTAGTGTACCCTTTACAGACATAGCGAACACTCGTTCTTGCGCAATAAGCCGGACTGACGGGAAGGGTCAGATCTTGCCAAACGGCAGGCGCCAGCCTTCCTGAACTTTCTTGCGACAGGGCGCGAAGCCGCCAGCTCGCGGCAAGGAATCGATCCGCCCTTTTGAGACTCATTCCCCCAACAACTGTACCAGGTACATTCTCTCCAAGGGACCATCGTATTCCATAAAGTAGATTGTCTGGCGGGAGCCGCGCACCATCTTGCCATTTTCAATAGGGAAACTGCATTGGATTCCACCGATGATGCTTTTCAGGTGGGTTTCAGCGTTAAAGCCCATACGGCCATCGAAGTCGAGGTAGCGGCGGTGGTGATAATCTTCCCCTTCCGGCAGCAGGCGCGCAAAATGCGTGAAGATGTCTTCTTCGAGGCAGGGGATTCCCTCCGTCACGAGCAATCCCGAGGAAGTATGGCAGGTCATGACGTTGACCAAGCCGTTCTTCACGGCGCTCTTTTCCACCAACTCTTCGACCTGCGGAGTGATATCGATGGCTTCCTCAGCTTTACGGGTTTGAACCTTCACTCTTTCGAGCTTGATAATCATGGGCTCTGTCCTTCACTTTTCAGCGTCGTCGGACAATGAGGATATGACCTCACGGCACGATTGATGAAACTAACGCGGAGGACGACTCTGAATTCCAAGCAACTTTTCCGCATTCTTGCTCAAGATCTTTTCCAGGCACGCTTCCGTAAGAGCCAGAGACTTCAACGCTTTCACCATGTTCTTGATTTCAATCCGCGGATAGTTGGACCCGAACACAATTTGGTTTCGCAGGCTCCGTTCGATCAGCGTGGTGGGGACCTGTTTACTGAAAACGAACTGGAAAAACTCCGTCGGGCTGTCGTAGTAAAGGCAAGAAGTGTCCAGGAACACATTGGGATACTTCAGTGCCAGCGCACTGGCGTCCCAGACCCATGGCCATCCCCAGTGGGCAAGCACAAATTTCAGCCGGGAGAATCTGCGAATAGCTTTCTCCAGCAAGAGCGGTTGTCCCTGGGTCAGCGCAGTCCCCGGGGCCCAACTCATTCCGGTATGAACCAACACTGGGATTTCGAGCGAGGAGGCCGCTTCGTAAACCCCGAACACCCGTGGATCGTTCAGATCAAAATCCTGAAGCGCGGCATCCAGCTTTAAGCCTCTTAGCCCCAGGCTCTTGACGGCAAATTCCAATTCCTTCGCTGCTCCGGGTTTCAACGGGTCCACACTGGCGAAGCCAATGAATCGCTCGGACATCCCGCAAAGTTCAGCAATTTGTTGATTGCTGCATACCGCGTAGCGACGGGCGCGCTCGCAGGCGATGGGGAGAAGGACTGCTTTATCGATTCCCGCCACATCCATTTGCAGGAAGAAGGTCTCCAGGGGTTGGAGGTTGTTCCCAATCTGAAAAACGTCCCGCGCCATGCGTGTGTAGTCAGGGTACTTAGCCGCAAACTCCTGGATGAGAACAGGGTGGGTATGGAAATCAATCATGGCCGTTTTCCCCCGCGCGCATGCTGGTTAAAGAAACGCTCGAGATGCGCCCGGTCCAGGAACGCCTCCGTGCCGCCGGGACGCGTGGTGGAAAAGGCGCCGACCAGGTTGCCATAAGCGAGGCAGTTCATCAGGTCCCCTCCGCGCACATACTGGTGAATAAAGCCCGCGTCAAAGCTGTCGCCGGCTCCGACAGGATCGACGACCTCGGCTTGCAATGGCGGACATCGCACTTGCCCGGACGAACTCGCGGCGATCGCCCCTTGCGCTCCTAACTTGACGGCCAGGATCGGCACGCGCTGCGAGAGAGCGGATATGGCCGTCACCAGGTCTTCCGCTCGCGTGATCTTTCTCGCTTCGCGATCGTTGGGAAGAAAAACATCGACATAATTCAAGGCTTCCAACAGGTCGCTATCCCAGCGGTCGTCGGGATCATCATTAGTA
>Ga0181524_10002638_pt1 | contig 18166 bp, 15 predicted proteins | sample PEATcosm2014_Bin_34_FD_119761 | JGI IMG/M metagenome (GOLD analysis project Ga0181524, IMG submission 119761) | Peatland microbial communities from MTU Mesocosm Facility, Houghton, MI, USA - PEATcosm2014_Bin05_60_metaG | ecosystem: Environmental > Terrestrial > Soil > Wetlands > Peat | place...
CGGCGAGATTTTCGGCTTCGTCGGCTCGAACGGCTGCGGCAAGACCACGACCATGAAAATGCTGACGGGCTTGCTGGCGCCGACCGAAGGCGAGGCGCTGTTGTTCGGCGAACCCCTCGAAGCCGGCGACATCACTTCGCGCTATCGCGTCGGCTACATGTCTCAGTCGTTCTCGCTCTATACCGAACTGACCGTCAGCCAGAACCTCGATCTTCACGCGCATCTCTACCATCTGTCGGCTCAGAGGGCGAAGGCGCGCATCGCCGAACTGGTCCAATGGTTCGGCCTCGAGGAGTATCTCGAACAGCGCGCCTTGGATCTGCCGTTGGGGATTCGCCAGCGGTTGTCGCTGGCCGTCGCCATCGTCCACGAACCGGAAATGCTCATCCTCGACGAGCCGACCTCTGGCGTCGATCCGCTGGCGCGGGACCGGTTCTGGGAAGCCTTGATCGACCTTTCGCGCGATCAAGGCGTGACGATCTTCGTCTCGACCCACTTCATGAACGAGGCGGAGCGCTGCGATCGGATCGCGCTGATGGATTCGGGACGCGTGCTCGCGGCCGGCGCGCCGGCCGAACTCGTCAAGGCGCGCGGCGTCGCCACGCTCGAGGACGCTTTCATCAGCTATCTCGAAGAGGCGACGGGATCGCGCGCCGCCACGATCGCGGCGCCCGCGCCGTCGGCAGGAACCGCCGATTGGGCGCGACTGGCGACGACGGAGCGTTCCGGGTTCAGCCTGCGGCGCCTGTTCGCCTATACGATTCGCGAGACGCTGGAGCTGATGCGCGACCCGATCCGGCTCGGGTTCAGCCTGTTCGGCACGACGCTGCTGATGCTGGTGTTCGGTTTCGGCGTTTCGACCGACGTCAACAATCTCTCCTTCGCCGTGCTCGATCACGATCAGAGTCCCGAGAGCTACGCCTATCTCGAGGAACTCAGAGGCTCGAGCTATTTCGTGGAGAAGCCGCCGCTCGCCGACTACGCCGAACTCGAAAATCGTCTCAGAAGCGGGAACATCAAGGCCGCCGTCGAAATCCCGCCCGGCTTCGGGCGCGACATCAAGCGCGGACGTCCCGCCTGGGTCGGCGCGTGGGTGGACGGCGCCATGCCGTTCCGGGCGGAGACGATCCGCGGCTACTTGCAGGGCATGCACGAGCTGTATCTGACGGACCCGGCGGTGAAGACGACGGCGCCCGCCGCGCCGCCGCCCGCCGATATAGAACTCAGGTTCAAATACAACCAGGATTTCGACAGCATCTATGCGATGGTGCCGGCGACCATGGCGATGATGCTCGGGCTGTTTCCCGCGATCCTGATGGCGCTGGGGGTCGTTCGCGAAAAGGAGCTGGGGTCGATCACCAATCTCTATGTGACCCCCGTCACCCGCTTCGAATTTCTGATCGGCAAGCAGCTGCCGTACATCGCGGTGGCGTTGGGCAACTTCACTTTGATGTTCCTGATGGCGCTGTTCGTCTTCCAGGTTCCCCTCAAGGGAAGCCTTGCGACGCTGCTCGCGGGCGTGCTGATCTACGTCACCGCCATGACGGCGTACGGCATGCTGATTTCGGCGTTCACCAACACCCAGATCGCGGCGCTGTTCGGCACGGCGATTCTGACGTCGCTGCCGGCGACGCAGTTCGCCGGCATGATGACCCCGGTCTCGTCGCTGGCGGGCAGCGCCCAGCTGATGGGCCGCGCCTTCCCGATGACCTATTTCGTGCCGATCAGCGTCGGAACCTTCACCAAGGGATTGGGCTTTGCCGATCTCGGCGGGGACTTGGCGGCTCTGGCGGTTTTCGTCCCGATTCTGACCCTGCTGAACGTTCTGCTGCTGCGCAAGCAGGAACGCTAGGAGGCGCTCGGCCGATGCGCAAGGCTTCGAACATCTATTGGCTCGGCATCAAGGAACTGCGCAGTTTCCTGCATGACTACGTCCTCCTGGGGCTCGTCGTCTACGCATTCTCGTTCGCCGTGACCATGCAGGCGCGAAGCTTTTCGCAGGAGCTGCACAACGCCTCGATCGCCATCGTCGACGAGGACCATTCCGAGCTCTCGCGGCGGATCGCCCATGCATTCCTGCCGCCGATGTTCCAGCCGCCGCGCGAGATCGCCGAGCGGGACATCGTTCCCTTGATGAATGCCGGACGATACACGTTCGTGATCGATATCCCGCCGAACTTCCAGCGGGATGTCCTGGGCCGCCGCCAACCCGGCCTGCAGATCGACGTCGACGCCACCGCGATGGTGCAGGCGGGTCTCGGCTCCGGCTACGCCCAGCAGATCGCCACGACCGAAATCGCGGACTTCCTCTCCAATTCGGAAGGCGCGCCGCTGTCGACGGTCAATCTCGCCGTGCGCATCGCCTTCAACCCGAACATCACCACCGCATGGTTCAGCAGCGTGATGGGCATAATCAACAGCGTTAGCATGCTGGCGATTATCTTGTCGGGCGCGGCGATCGTTCGCGAACGCGAGCACGGGACGATGGATCATCTCCTGGTCATGCCGCTGACGCCGTTCGAGATCGCGATGTCCAAGGTCTGGGCGAACGGGCTGGTGATCACGGTGGCGGTCGGCCTTTCGCTTACCGTCGTGGTGCATACGATTCTGGGCATTCCCATCGCCGGCTCGATACCGCTCTTCATGGTCGGCGTCGTGATCTACCTGTTTTTCGCCACCGCGGTCGGCATCTTTCTCGGCACCGTGGCGCGCTCCATGCCGCAGCTCGGGCTGCTCTATATGTTGGTCTATCTGCCGATGAACATGCTCTCGGGCGCCAATACGCCGCTCGAGAGCATGCCGCCGTGGCTTGCGACGGTGATGCAGGCGTCGCCCTCGACCCATTTCGTATCGTTTGCGCAGTCGATCCTCTATCGCGGCGCCGGCATCGACGTGGTGTGGCGGCAATTCGTCCTCGTCGCGCTGATCGGCGGCCTGTTCTTCTGGCTCGCCATTCTGCGCTTCCGGTCTGTCGCCGCGCAGGCGACGTGAAGGGCTCGCCGCGTCGACTCCCGCCTGATCCGCGCGCGCCGCAGGGCCGATAGGCGTAACGTGATGAGGCTGCCCGTCGAATCGCCCCAGTTCGCCCCCGAGCGATAAGTATCGCGCGGAATTCTTTCGCCTTGGCGCTTGCGAATCCAATAAAAAATCATTATATGCGGCCGATCGGGCTTCGGCCGAATGACTTGGCCTCGGCGCGCTTCGCGTCAGACTGATGCCCTTCTCCCAAATCCGAATTTCGTCGATCGCGCTCGCGCGCGGTCTGTTTTCGCACACACGTAAAGGAATAGGTCCATGGCGCAAGGAACCGTGAAGTGGTTCAATGGGCAAAAAGGTTTCGGCTTCATTCAGCCGGACGACGGCAGCAAGGACGTCTTCGTTCATATCAGCGCGGTCGAACGCGCAGGTCTGAAAGGCCTCAACGAGGGTCAGAAGATCTCGTTCGATCTGGTCGCCGATCGTAGGACGGGCAAGTCCTCGGCCGACAATCTCAAGGCGGTCTGATCCGCTAGGGATAACGTCTTTTCTCCTTGACCACGGATGTACTGGCAAGGAGACGCAATCACGACTCGCGCTCGGGTTCCCGGGAGCGGGTCGTTTTTGTTTTTTGGGCCGGCGGCGCCCGGCTCAGGTCGCCTGCGTCCGTCCGGCTTCCCATCCGATGATCGCCTGCTTGCGCGCTAGGCCCCAGTGGTAGCCGGTGAGCGCGCCCGAGCGACCCAACACGCAATGACAGGGGACGACGAAGGAGATCGGGTTGCGCCCGACCGCCGCGCCGACCGCCCGCGCCGCCTTTGGCTTGCCGAGATGACGCGCGATGTCGGAATAGGTGGTGGCGCGGCCGAGCGGCACCGCGAGCAGCGTCTCCCAGACGCGCACCTCGAAGTCCGTGCCGATCATGACGATGCGCAACGGGGTTTCCGGACGCCACAGGTTGGGATCGAACGCGCGCGCGGCGAGCGGCGCGGTCGCAGCCTGGTCTTCGACGAAAGCGGCGCGCGGCCAGCGGCGCTGCATGTCCGCGAGCGCGGCGGCGCGGTCGCCCTCGTCGACGAAGCCGAGGCCGGCCAGACCGCGCGGCGCGGCGACGATGATCGCTTCCCCGAACGGGGACGGATGGAAGCCATAGGCGAGGCGCAGATCCTGGCGGCGATAGTCGCCCGGCGTCAGCGCCTCGTGAGTGATGAAGAGGTCGTGCAGCCGGCTCGGGCCGGATAGGCCGACGTCATAGGCGGCGTCGAGCACGCTCGCGGAATCGCGCAGCAATTCGCGCGCGCGTTCGATGGTGATCGCCTGCAGAAAGGCTTTCGGCGTCAGCCCCGCCCAGCGCTTGAACACGTGCTGAAAATGCGAGGCGGAGAGGCCGACATGGTCGGCGATCGTCTCGATCGAGGGCTGATTGCGCCAATGCGTCGAAATGAATTCGATCGCTTTTTTGACGGTTGGATAGTCGGCGCCTGAAATGGCCGGGGTGCTGGGCATGTCGAGCATGACGCTTGTCCGATGCGATTTTTCCTCATCTTGCGCGTTCCCGCGCGCCGCGCCACCCGAAAACGACGACGCCGCTGTCAACGCGCGTCGACGACGGCGCTCCAGCCCCATTCGAGCAGCGGCATCGCGTCGGCGGCGAAGGCCTGGAGATCATCGACGAGGGCCGGCGCCGAAAGACGCGAATCCGCGATCGGGCGCGAGCAGATGAACGACTTGTTGCGCAGCGCGGCGGCCAGGATGGGATCGGCGACGCCCTCGAAGCCGCGCGGGGCGCGTTTCATCGCATATTCGTCGGACAGCGCGAGGCCCGCCTCGGCGAGTTGCGCCGTCGCCTTCGTCCACGCCTTCGGCGCGCGCGCGATCGCGCGGCGCAGCCGCGTCAGCGCGTCCGGATCGGGCTGATAGAAGCCGGCCGCGCAAAAGCAGCCGTCGGCGGCGACGTGGATGTAAAAGAGCCCGACGTCGTTCTTCGCCCCGCCGCGCGTCAGCACGGCGCCGGCGTTGGTCTTGTAGGGGCTCTTGTCCCTGGCGAAGCGCACGTCGCGGTTGATGCGGAACAACGAGGCCTTGCGGTCGCCCTTGAGGGGCGTCCCGGACTTGGCGAAGCGGGAGGAAAGCTCCTCGACGAGATCGCCGAGCGGGCCTTTGAGCTGCGATTCGTAGGTCGCGCGATTGTCCTCGAACCATTCCTTGGTCTGGTGAAAGCCGAGCGCCTTGAGAAACGGCAGCGCTTGCGGGCCGAAACCTTGAAAGGACATGTTGGGCGGCTCTGCCGGGTTGGGCGCCACGGCTCGACGGGGCCGCGGCGCTGTTCGCGGTTCCCTATACCACCGCTCGGCGACGGCGCCGACTTGCTTGTCTCCTATCTCTTGGGCACGATGCGTCGGTCCGCGGTTGTCGGCGGCCGATTCTTGAGGGGGCGCGCCGTGGCGCAGTCGGAGTGGACGTACAAAACCGCCGGCGAATTGGCGGATGCGCTCGCCGCCAAGCAGGTTTCCGCGGTCGAACTCGCCGAGGACGCGATCCAGCGCATCGAGAGCTGCGAGGCGCGCGTCAACGCGATGTGCGTTCGTGATTTCTCGCGCGCGCTCGATGCGGCCCGCGCGGCCGACAAGGCGCGGATGCGCGGCGAGCGTGCGCCGCTGCTCGGCGTCCCCATGACGGTCAAGGAGTCGTTCAATGTCGCGGGGACGCCGACGACCTACGGATTTCTCCAGCACAAGGACTTCATGCCCGCCGAGGATGCGCTGGCGGTCGCGCGCGTCAAGGCCGCAGGCGCGGTGATCCTGGGCAAGACCAACGTTCCCGTCGCCTTGGCCGATTGGCAGAGCTACAACGACATCTATGGCGTGACCAACAATCCCTTCGACCTCGCTCGCACGCCGGGCGGCTCCTCCGGCGGCTCGGCGGCGGCGCTGGCGCTTGGCTATGGCCCGCTGTCGCTCGGCTCGGATATTGGCGGGTCGCTTCGCGTGCCCGCCGCTTTCTGCGGCGTCTACGCGCACAAGCCGACGTTCGCGCTCGCGCCCACGCGCGGCCATACGCCGCCGACATTCCCCGCGCTGCCCGGCGGCGTCGATCTCTCCGTGATCGGCCCGATGGCGCGCTGCGCCGCCGACCTTGCGCGGCTGCTCGACATCATCGCCGTCCCGGACGAACTCGAAGCGGGCGTCGGCTATCGCTTGGCGCTGCCGCCGGCCCGCCACGAGAGCCTGAAAGATTACCGCGTGCTCGTGCTCGCGGCGCATCCGCTGGTCCCCACCGAGCAATGCGTGCGCGCCGCGATCGACGATCTCGCGGCGCGATTGGCCAAGCTTGGCGTCAAAGTCGCCGAGGCCAGCGCCCTTCTGCCCGATCTCGCCGCCAGCGCCCGGACCTACTTCCGCCTGCTGATGTCGGTGATGGCCGCGAATTGGCCGCCGGAGACCTACGCGGCGATGCAAGGCGCCGCCGCGGCGCTCAAGGACGACGACGTCGGTCTTTCCGCGGAATTCGTTCGCGGCGCCGTGCTCAACCATCGCGACTGGGTTGCCGCGGACCGGCGGCGAAACGCGCTACGCGCGCAATGGCGCGCGCTTTTCGGCGCCTTCGACACGGTGATCTGCCCGATCACGCCGACGCCGGCCTTTCCCCACGATCATTCGCCGAACCAGGACGCGCGGCGCATTTTGATCAACGGCGAGCCGCAATACTATCTCGCGCAACTGCTGTGGCCCGGCGTCGCCACCGCGCCCGGCCTGCCGGCGACGGCCATTCCGATCGGCCGCTCGCCCGAGGGCCTGCCGATCGGCGCGCAGATCATCGGCCCCTGGCTCGAAGACCGCACGCCGATCAGGCTGGCGGAGCTGATCGAGCGCGAGTTCGGCGGCTTCGCCGCGCCGCCGGGGTTTGCAGGCTGATTCTTGAAATATCGAGGCCTGGGCCGTTCCGCGCGGGCTCGCTCGGTTTCCCGGCGCAACGCCGGCGTCGCAGCTCCGGATTACGGCGGTCCAATCAGACGTCGATTTTGCCTAGAGCGCCTTGGAGGCGTCCAGCCGGCGGACGGCGGCGGGCGACCAGGAGGTTCCACGCCTCGACGGCTTCGGCGATGGCGACGGCTTCGTCCTTGCCCGCCGCCGCGATCGCGGGACCGCGCTGCCCGCAGACGGGACAGACCACGCGGTAGACCATTTCGTCGCGCCCGTCCTCGTCGCGCCGGGTCACCAGGCGCACGTCGGCTTGGGCGCCGCAGGTGCAAGGGAGCTGTTCCACGGTTCGCATCGGTTCGCGCGCGGTCGAGATTGCTACGCGCGGGCGTCACCCTATCCCACCGGGGCTCGCCGGCAAAGCCGAGAGCGCGAGCCTTGGCGCCGAGCGCCGCCAGCGGACGCCATCGGAACTGCTGCCGAGAGAAGGCCGCGAGGAGCGGTGAAAACTTTCGTCGTCGACGCCAGCATCGCCGTCAAGCGGGTCGTCGAGGAGGGGAGTCGCGATGATCGTCGCAAAATGGGGGCCGGAGCGCGAGCCGAGACCGAATTGCGGTTCAGGCGCGGAAAAAGGCGAAATGAGCGGGCGTCACGTAGTCACGCAATTGTCAATTGACCTGTCTCGCTCTCGGGGTGAAGTGCCGTTTGCGGTCTGTCACCGTTTCTGGATGTCGTCCACGATGCCCTCTCCATACCGGCACCGATCAATGGTCGCCGACCTTCCGGCGCCGGACACGTATCTTCCGTGGCTGACGGAAATGCACGAACGTGGCTGGTATACGAATTTCGGACCGCTGGCGCGGAGGTTCGAAAATCGTTTGCTGTCCGTCTTCGGCGCGACCAGCGAGACATGCGTGACAGCTTGCAGCGCGACCTCCGGGCTGTCCGCGGCGCTGCTCGCAACCGGGCGAACGGGCCCGGTCTTGGTGCCGGCCTTCACATTTCCAGCCTCGCTCGGCGCCGTGCGCGCCGCGGGGATGACGCCGATCATCGTGGACGTCGATCGCGAAAGCTGGGCTGTGAACTGCGATCGCTTGGACGAGGCTCTGACCGTCACGGGCGCCACGCTTGTCATGTTGGTGGCCCCGTTTGGCCTGAGGCGGAGCTTCGAGGCGGAAATTAGCCTGTGCCGGCGCCGAGGAGTCGCCGTTGTGATCGACAACGCCGCAGGCCTCGGCGTGCCCCGCGCCGCCTTTGACCTGGAAGAAGAAGTATTCGAGGTTTTTTCGATGCACGCCACCAAGCCGCTGGGCATCGGCGAAGGCGGGGCCATTTTTGCCCACCGTAGCCACGACGCATCGTTGCGCGCAGCGCTCAACTTCGCTCTATCAACCGATCGAAACTCGCTGCCGCGCTGGGGTTTCAATGGCAAGTTGTCGGAACTTCATGCGGCTGTCGGTCTTGCGCAATTAGACCGGTTCGAAGGGACGATCAGCAAACGACAAGCCTTCGCCGGCGGCTATATCGAACGGTTGGCGAAGCATGGCGACTTGATATTCCCTCGCGATGTCCGCGACGCTCCATGGCAGTGCTTTCCTGTTTTGCTCCCCGATCGAATGGCGGTCGAAGGATTCGTCGGAGCCGCCGCCGAAGTTGGAGTCGAAATTCGGCGCTATTATCGCCCGAGCCTCTCCCGCTGGCCGGAAACGGCGACCTGCGGCGCGTGCCCGGTCGCGGAAGACCTGGCGGATCGCATGTGCGTCCTGCCCGTACGCGCTCAAATGCCTGGCGCAGATTCGGACGCCCTCGCGGAAATTGTCGTCGGGGCCTTGGACAGCGTCTTGGCGCTTTCGCATTGAATGGTTTTCGATAAAGGCGATCAGCAGCGCCTCCAGCGGGCCTTAGCGTGAAGACATACGGCGGTCATTATCTAACGTCGGCTGAACTTCGGGACCTCGGGTGCCGTTCGGTCGGTGAAGACGTGCGCATACATAGCACTTGCGTGCTGGTGGGATTGGAGAACCTTTCAATCGGCGACCATGTCCGCGTCGACGCATTCTGTTCGTTGATAGCGGGTCAAGGCTCGATCAGCATCGGGGATCACGTCCACATCTCCGCATACGCGTTTCTTTCCGGCGCCGAACGAATCGAAATTTCAGATTTTGTCAGCGTCAGCCAAGGAGTCCGGATTTATACCCGAAACGATGATTATACGGGGCAGTCATTGACTGGACCGACGGTGCCGGAAGCTTACCTCAAGCTTGATAAGGGGCCAGTCAGGATAGGGCGGCATGTCGTCATCGGGTCCGGCTCGATCGTCCTGCCCGGCCTGGAAATTAACGAGGGCAGCGCGGTGGGCGCGCTGTCGCTCGTCAAGTCGAGCTTGGCCTCATGGGGCATCTATGCGGGAGTTCCTGTCCGGCGCCTGCGAGATCGCAAGCGGGCGATGCTCGAACTCGAGCGCCGGCTTCGGGCGGAAGAATGATGTTCGTTGCGATTTGTGTCCCAATCAACTCACCCTCTTCGGCGGAAAACGCGCGACGCCCAGAAAACCTAGGACTTGGCAGGCCGCATGTGCGGCTTGCCAATGCGGGCTCGAATGTCTGGCCAGAGGCGCATGCCCACAAGGAAATTGCAACCAGCGCCTTGGCCGAGGTTTAATCAATTTCCGATCAAACGTTCTCGATGAAAGTGATGAGATATGACGATTGCCGGTAAGCGCTTGGAATTTAGAATACCCATTTCCCCATCAGAAGGTTTCTTTTCTCAAGTCAGGTTATACAATTACGCACTGCGTCGGCTGGGCCCGCCCTACGATCAGGCGCGGTTGCTGGTCGTCGTCGGAGACAATTGCGACATCGATTCGGTGCGCCGCGAAAACCGTTGGAGCGAAGGATTCAACGTTGTCTGGGAGCGCGTGCCGGACGCAATATTCAATGAATTCGGAATGTGGGGCACCGCCAACTGGCGCCTGAATATACCGGCGCAGGACGCCGAGATCGTCTTTTTATCGGACGCCGACACGGTGCTGCTGCGAGACGTCAATCCTCTGCTGGCCGATTTTCCCATTAGCGAGCCGACGGTGCGTGGTCATATGGCGCATGGGCCGCCGCCCTCGGACGGGACGGACGCGCCGCCTAGTTACACGCCTGAGTTTTGGCCGTGGCTATTCGATCAATTCAACGTTGATTGGCCCTCGGAAACCTATAATTATTCAATGGACTTCTTTCGGGCCCTGCCGAAGGTTCCCGCTTATTATAATCTCGGGTTTGTCGCCATGAATGCCGCGGCGCTCCCGATCTTCGACGCGCAAATCGTCGAAACAGCGCGTCGAATAAAAACTCTCACGGAAAGCCACATGCGGTGCCAAATCGCGGTGACCATAATCGCTCATCGGGCGGCGATGAATATTGCCGCGCTGCCGTCCGAGTACAATGCCGCCAACGATCTTGGACATCTCAAGGTAAATGGATTGAGGGTGGACGACATTCGGGTGCTTCACTACCTTCGCGGGGACGAGATCGACCGTTCGACCATCGCTCTGCCGGGGAAGATTGCCGAATTCCTGACGCGAACTTTGCGCAATCCCGCCAACAGCGCCCTGCAGCGTCTCGTACGCGATTATTGGGAGAGCTTGCGGTGAGTCTGTTATGCGACTGTTAACCGCCGCTGATCGCGAGGGGGGCGCGAAGGCCGTCGCGTTCCAGCGCGATGCGCGCGCCGTCGTCGCGCTCGTCGTCGCGTAAGATCACGCCTTGCTCCGAGCCGCGCCGGCCGATCGTGCGACCGTCCTCGAATGCGCGCCACGCCATCGCTCGCCGACCTTGCCAAAAATGCGAATTCCGCACGCGTCGAAGCGCTTTTGCCTGGGGTCAGGGACGCCGGGTCAGCCCGAACTGCTTGGCGATCAGACGGTCGACCACGCGCTTGGGCAGCAGCATCGGCAGCGTCCAGTTGAAGAACCGGTTCTGCACGACGGCATAGCGCGCCCGGGGCTTGGGCGCGGTCAGCGCGCGATGAATCGCCTCGCCGATGCGCTCGGCAGGCAATCCCTTGCGCCCCTCGGCGACGAAGCGTTCCTTGAACGCCTTGAGCGCGGGGGCGAAATCCGTCTTGGCGTACGGCGTCTCGTCGGCCTGTTCCGCCTTGTCCCAGATCGGCGTTACGACCGCGCCGGGACCGATCGCGATCACGTCGATCCCGTAGATCATCAGTTCGCGCCGCAGGCTGTCGGTGAACGCCTCCAAGGCGTGTTTCGACATCACATAGTCGCCGAGGAAAGGCGGCGCGAGCCTGCCGCCGACCGAGGTGATGTTGACGATCCGGCCGGGGCCGCCGGTCAGGGCGGGATCGGCGCCGAGCAGGGGAATGAGGGCCTGGCTGACCGTGACCGCGCCGAGCACGTTGACCTCGAACACCTGCCGGATTTCGTCGACGCTCTGATGCGCCAGCGGCCCGCCGAGCCCCATTCCGGCGTTGTTCACCAGCCCCTTCAGCGTCCGCCCGCCGAGCATGGCGCGCGCCTCGGCGGCGGCCGCGCGCACCGCCCCGGCGTCGGTTACGTCGAACAGCAGCGGCGCGACCTTGTCGCCGAACTCCCGGCGCAGCGAGTCCGCGTCGGCGGGCTTGCGCACGCCCGCGAAGACGCGCCAGCCGCGCCCGGTGAGAACCTTGACCGCGGCTCGGCCGATGCCGGTCGAGGCGCCGGTGACCAATGCGTCCAGTGCCATGGGGTCGCCTCTTGATGGTCGCGATCGCGGCGTCGGTTGGACGCCCGGCGCGCTGGGGAGGCCCAGGCAGACCATCGCTGGATCGTCCGCGAATTCGCCGTCAATGTGCCCGATCCCAGGCGGGCAAGCAATTCGCGACGATCGTGCGACAATGATCGAGGGTCGTCGCCGCGCTGCGGCCGCCGCCCAAGCAACCCCGCCCTCACCCCAGCCCGGCCGGCGCCGGCCCGCCCTGCGCCCAATCGAGCAGCTCCACAATATGCACCACCGGCGTCGAAGTCCCGCTCGCGATCTGCGCGAGGCAGCCGATGTTGCCGGCGGCGATCACGTCGGGCTTCACCCGCGCGAGATTGGCGACTTTCCGTTCCCGCAACGCCGCGGCCATTTGCGGTTGCAGGATATTGTAGGTGCCCGCCGAGCCGCAGCAGATATGCGCTTCGGCGGGGCTGCGCACTTCGAAGCCGGCGCGGCGCAGCAGCGCCTTGGGCGCCTCGAGGATCTTCTGGCCGTGCTGCAGCGAGCAGGCGGCGTGATAGGCGACGACGAGCGTCTTGGGATTGGCGAAGGAGAGTTCGAGGCCGGCGACGTATTCGCTGACATCCCTAGCGAGCGCGGCGACGCGCGCGCCCTTTTCGGCGTAGGCGGGATCGTCGCGCAGCATATGGGCGTAGTCCTTGATCGTCGCGCTGCACCCGGAAGCGGTGACGACGATCGCCTCCAGGCCGGCGCCGTCGGCCTCGCGAATCCAGGCGTCGACGTTGGCGCGCGCTTGGTCGAGCGCTTTGCGCTCGTGGCCCATGTGATGCAGCATCGAGCCGCAACAGCCTTCGCCCTTGGGCAGAACGACGTCGACGCCGGCGCGGTTCAACAGCCGGATCGTCGCCGCGTTGATCTCAGGCGCCAGCACGTCCTGCGCGCAGCCCGTGAGCAGCGCGACGCGGCGCCGCTTCGCGCCTGGCCCCGACGCCTTGAATTCGCCGGGGCGGGCCGCCGGGAGTCGCGCTCGCGCCGCCTTGGGGGCCAGCGCCAACATCGCCGCGAGCTTGTCGCCGAGGCCGGGAACGCGCGCCAGGATCGGCGCGAAGGCCCGGCCGATCCCCGCCAGAGCCATGCCGGCGCGAAACCGCTCGCGCGAGGGCAGCAGCCACGCCAGCGCGGCGCGCATCAGGCGGTCGGCGGGCGGGCGTTGGTGCGTCGCCTCGATCGTCGCGCGCGTGTGGTCGACGAGGCGCCGGTAGTCGACGCCGGACGGGCAGGTCGTCATGCACGAGAGGCACGACAGGCAATGGTCGATCGGCGCGACGTCCTCGGCCGTGGCGTTGCGCCCGGTCTCCAGCAGGTCCTTGATGAGATAGATCCGCCCGCGCGGGCTTTCGCGCTCGTCGCCGGTGACGAGGTAGGTCGGGCAGGTCGCGGTGCAGAAGCCGCAATGCACACAGGAGCGCAGGATCTTCTCCAGCGGCTGCAAATGCGGGTCGGCGAGCCGCTCGGGGGAAAAGTGGGTCTGCATGGGGGGTCAACTCATGATCGCGGGACGCGACCGGCGACCCGCTGATCGAGCGCAGAGATGTTCATTGTTTGCTTGGCGGAGCGGGGCGCGAGAGAAAATCGAACTCAAGGATGCGCGCAGCGCACCGCCTCCGGCGGCGGCCCTGCGGGCCGTCCTTGAGTTCGATTTTCTCTCGCGCATAATCGCCTCCAAGCAATCAATGAACACACGTCGCCGACGCCGGCGCGAGCCTCTCGACTGCCGCGGTGACGGCCGCCCCTCACGCCCCTGCAACCATCCGCCCGAAATTGAACAATCCGTCGGGGTCGAAGCTGGCCTTCACGCCCTTCGTCAGGCGCGCGAGCGCCGGCGCCAGCGGTTCGAACACGTCGACGCGGGCGCGCAACGCGTCGGGCGCGCGGACGAGCGTGGCGTGGCCGCCCAGCGGCGCCAGCGCGGCGCGCACCGCCGCTGCGGCGTCTTCCGTGGGTTCGCTCGCCAGCCAGACGAGGCCGCCGCCCCAATCGTAGAAATGGCTCAGCGCGAGCGCGCCGAGGCGCGCGACGAAGCGCGGCCCCTTCGACGGAGGAAGGCTGACGCGCCAGATCGCGTGGCCGCGAGGCTCGGCGAGGAACTCGGCGTCGCGCACCGCGCGCCACAGGCGCTGGGATTCCTCGCCGCGCAGCGCGTGCTTGGCGCCGAAATCGGCGAGCAGGGCGATCAGCCGCTCGGCGCGATAATCCACCGACTCGGCGAAGCCCTCGACGCGCAGGAAGGTGCGGGGAAATTCGCGGCCCATGCCCGCGCCGAGCGCCGCGGCGCCGCTGACGCCGAAGGGCGAGCCGAGCGCGCGCGTCATCGCCGCGACGGCGCGTTCGTCGTCGAGGCGGCGGATGACGATGGTCGCCTCGCTCTGCGGCTTGGGCAGCAGCTTGAACGTCGCCTCGGTGACGAGACCGAGCGTCCCGTGCGCGCCGCAGATCAATTTGACGAGATCGAGGCCGGTGACGTTCTTCATCACGCGGCCGCCGCTCTTGACGCATTCGCCGCGCCCGTTGACGAGCCGCAGGCCGATGAGGCTGTCGCGCGCCGCGCCGGCGCTGATGCGCCGCGGCCCCGAAGCGTTGGCCGCGACAAGGCCGCCGACCGTCGGCTCGCCGCGGCTCGCGTAAAGCGCGCGATGGTCGATCGGCTCGAAGGGCAGCATTTGTCCGTGTGCGGCGAGCGCTTCCTCGACGACGCCGAGCGGCGTGCCGGCGCGAATCGAGATCGTCATCTCCGCCGGTTCGTGGAACACGATGCCGGCGATCCGCGCCGTGGCGAGGCGCGCGGCGCCCTCGCTCGGGCGGCCCAATCCGGCGCGCGTGCCGCCGCCGACGATATCGAGCTTAATTCCGTCCCGGCGCGCCGCGCGCACGACTTCGGCCGCCTCGGCCTCGTCGGCGGGGGCGTCGTTGCGTCGATCGACGACGGTCACGCCGCTCTCCCGTCGAGCGGGAAGACCTTGGCCGGGTTGAGCCGCCATTGCGGATCGAACGCGGCGCGCACGCGCATCTGCTGCGCCAGATCCGCCTCGGTGAACTGGCGGCGCATGAGATCGCGCTTTTCGATGCCGACGCCGTGCTCGCCCGTGAGGCAGCCCCCGAGCTCGACGCAGAGCTTCAGCACGTCCATCCCCGCGTCTTCCGCCTTTTGCTGCTGCGCGGGATCGTTGACGTCATAGAGGATCAGGGGATGCATGTTGCCGTCGCCGGCGTGGAACACGTTGGCGACGCGCAAGCCGTAGGCGGCGCAGATTTCTCCGGTGCGCCGCAGCGCCTCGGGCAGCCGCCCGGTCGGCACCGTGCCGTCCATGCAGATATAGTCGGCGACGCGGCCGGTCGCGCCGAAAGCGGACTTGCGGCCCTTCCAGATTTGCGCGCTCTCCATCGCCGACATCGATTCGCGGATCGTGCGCACGCGATGCGTCCTGGCGATCGCCGTGATCTTGGCGAGCTCGGCCGCCATTTCCTCATTCCCGCCCTCGACCTCGACGATCAGCATCGCCTCGACGTCGAGGGGGTAGCCGGCATGGGCGTAATTCTCGCAAATCTCGATGGCGAGGCGATCCATGTATTCCATCGCGACGGGAACGATGCCGGCGCCGATGATCGCGGCGACGCATTGGCTCGCGTCCTCCGCCGCGTCGAAGCCGAACAGCACCGGCCGGGCGCCCTCGGCGGCGCGCAGCAGCCTGACGGTCGCTTCGGTGACGACGCCGAGCTGCCCTTCGGAGCCGCAGATCAGGCCGAGAAGATCGAGCCCGCCCGCGTCGAGTTGCGGCCCGCCGATTTCAACGATCTCGCCGTCGAGCGTGACGAGGCGAACGCCGAGGATGTTGTTGGTCGTCACGCCGTATTTGAGGCAATGCGCGCCGCCCGAATTCATCCCGATATTGCCGCCGATGGTGCAGGCGAGCTGCGAGGAGGGATCGGGCGCATAGAAGAACCCCTCGGGCCCGACGGCCTCCGAGATCGCGAGATTGGTGACGCCGGCCTCGACGCGCGCGTAGCGGTCGGCGAGGTTGATCTCGAGAATGCGGCTCATCTTGCTCAGGCCGAGGACGATCGCGTCCTCTTGCGGAATGGCGCCGCCGGACAGCGAGGTTCCCGCGCCGCGCGGCACGATGTTGACGCCGGAGTCGCGGCAGAATTTCATGACCCGCGCGACCTCTTCGCTCGAGCGCGGAAGGACGACGGCGAGCGGCAGCCGGCGGTAGGCGGTGAGCGCGTCGGTCTCGAAAGCGCGCCGCCCGACGAGGTCCGCGATCACGCAATCGTCGGGCAGGATCGCGGCCAGGCCGGCAAGGATCGCGTCGCGTCGGGCGAGGATGGAGGCGTCGACCGGGGGAAAGGCGATTTGCGACATGACGAGGCTCCTCGATTTCTTGGGAATATGGGGGGCGCTCCGCCGCTAAGCGAGAGCGCCCCCTTCGTTCACTGCCCGGGGACGGCCGGGATGATCCAGGGGATCACGTATTGCTGCAGCGCGACGAGAAGGCCGAAGATGAGCGTCAGGATCACGCTGTGCGGGAAGGTGCGGGCGAAGACCTCGCCCTCTCGCCCCTTGAGGTCGGTGACCGAGACGCCGGTGGCGATGTTCTGCGGCGAGATCATCTTGCCCATCACGCCGCCCGACGAATTGGCCGCCGCGAACAGCACGGGGCTGAGGCCGAGCTGCTTGGAGGCGACGACTTGTAGATTGCCGAACAGGGCGTTGCCGGAGGTGTCGCTGCCCGACAGGAACACCGCGATCCAGCCCAGAAACGGCGAGAGCAGCACGAACAGCGCGCCGACCGAGGCGACGCCCAGGCCGAGCGTGTAGGCGAGGCCGGAATAGTTCATGAGATAGGCGAGGCCGACGATGAGGCAGACGGTGACGACCGCGAGCCAGATCTGGCGGATCGTCCGGACGATGCAGTCGACGAAATCGGCCACGCTGAGCCGAACGACCAGCGCGATGACGATCGCCGAAAGGAGAATCGCCGTGCCCGAGGCCAGCGGCTGGAACACCCACACGGCGGCGTAGGGTTTGTTGTTGTAGAGCGTGATCGAAATCGCCTTGTCGAGGCCCGGCCAGGGGATCGCCATCTGGCCAATGGCGAAAATCTTGTACGAAGTCCAAACGATCACCACGGCCGAAACGATGAGCCAGGGCAACCAGCCTTGCCAGCCCGGAACGTCGCTTTTCGCCCTGCTGACCGCGGAATTCGCGATGGCGTATTCGGGATTCGGCGCGGGTTTCCACACCTGCAGAAACGCCAGAGTGACGGCCAGCGAGCCCAGCGAGGCCAGGACGTCGGTCAGCGAATAATCGATATAGTTCGAGGCGAGGAATTGGCAGATCGCGAAACTGCCGCCCGAGAACAGCAGCGCCGGCCAGATCGCTCGCATCGAACGCAAGCCGCCGTAGACGAACATGACGTAAAACGGCAGTATCAGCGCCATGAACGGCAACTGCCGCCCGATCATCGCGCCCAGGACGTTGGCGGGAAGGCCGGTGACGGCGCCGAGCACCGTGACCGGCGCGCCGAGCGCGCCGAACGCGACGGGAGCGGTGTTGAAGATGAGCACGAAAACCAGCGCCTCCAGCGGCGCGAAGCCGACGAGGATGAGCAGGGAACTGGTGATCGCGACCGGCGTGCCGAAACCGGCGACGCCCTCGAGCAGCGCGCCGAAGCAGAAGCCGATGACGACCAGAATGATGCGCCGATCGTCGGGCAGGTGCTGGATGAGCCAAGAACGGAACGCCTCGAAACGCCCGGACTTCACCGAAATATTGTAAATCAGCAGCGCGTTGACGACGATCCACATCACTGGCCACAGCGCGAACACCATGCCGTTCACCACGGCGTCGACCGCGAGGCCGACGGGCAGGCTCCATACGCCGACGGCGATGACGAGACCGACGATCAGGCCGGCGAGCGACGCCTGCCAGGCCGGCCGGCGAAGGACGCCGAGCATGACAAGCACGGTCAGGATGGGTAGACTGGCCGTGACGAAGGACAGCGCGAGGCTGCCGGCCACCGGCGTCAAAAGTTGTTGAAACACGTTTTTCCTCCCCCCTTTATTCGTCCACGGCCTCATCGGGCGTCGCGGAGCGAAGGCCATCCAGTTCGAGGGCCTTTGGTAAGGCTATATGACCACTCGCAGTGCGGTCAATACTCCTTGCCCTTGACTGCCTCGGATAAATTAAATTACCTGACAGTGCACAGGGACGGCGTGGACTGAATTTCGCCCGGCGCCCTTCGCGGGAGGACGAGCGTGAGCGAGATTCTCAAACCAGCGCGCCTCGCCGACGCCATCGCCGAACGCATTCAGGCGATGATTCTTGAGGGCGTGTTGCGGCCGGGCGAGAAACTGATCGCCGAACGCGAACTGGCGGCCAGACTCGGCGTCTCCCGTCCTTCGCTGCGCGACGGGCTGTCGCAACTCGAGGCCAAAGGCCTGCTCGTCGTCGGCAAGTCGGGCACGGTCGTCGCGCCCTATCTGTCGAAACTCGCCGATCCCCTC